>Ga0181522_10000373_pt1 | contig 34642 bp, 27 predicted proteins | sample PEATcosm2014_Bin_27_FD_121103 | JGI IMG/M metagenome (GOLD analysis project Ga0181522, IMG submission 121103) | Peatland microbial communities from MTU Mesocosm Facility, Houghton, MI, USA - PEATcosm2014_Bin05_10_metaG | ecosystem: Environmental > Terrestrial > Soil > Wetlands > Peat | place...
GCCGATTTCATGCGCCACGCTGGCAGCGAGCAGCGTGAGCGCCTGCACGCGCTCGCTTTCGATGGCTTCGAACGTTTTCTGCCGCGCCTCGGTGGCATCGTGCAGGATGAGGGCGACCCCGGAACTGCCGGAGGCTTCGCCATCAAGGGGAGCGGCGTATAACCGCAGAAAGCGCGGGCGGGGATAATCCACTTCAAATTCGTGCCGGGAGACGCGCACCCCACCCGCAGCGTCAGTGCGCGAAATCTTCCGCCAGTCCAACTCCGGCAAAAGGTCCGCAATGGGTTGGCCTTCCACATCCGGCTGCAAACCGATGAGCCGGGTGACGGCCTGATTGAAATAAATGACGCGTCCCTGCTCGTCCACCACCAGCACACCGTCTTCAATCGTATTAAAAAGGGTTTCGAGGAAGCTGCGTTCCCGCGCGAGCCGCTGGACCACGGTTTGCAGGCCTTCCGCATCCAGGCGACCGATGCGGCCGAGCACTTTGTCGAGAAAACTGGATTTGGGTGCGGGCATTTAACAAAGCGCAGGTGATTTTAATGGCTTTGATGGTGCCATAGCGTGACAATTTGTCACAATCGCGGAATTCGTCAACGGCAAAACACGATTCTTATGGCACAACCATTTGCCCTGTGAAGCCTTACTTTTCAATTGCTGTCAGGGCTAGGAATATGCTTTCCAACCGACCGGCGCCGCCGCTTTGCTTGCGGAGTTCGTCGCGGTTGCCAACGGCAATCATGCGTCCGGACTGGATGATCCCGATGCGGTCGGCCATTTCCTCAGCCACGCTGAGTTCGTGCGTGGACAGGAGCACGGTCATGCCTTCAAGCGAACGCTCCTTCAACACATCCTTGACGATCCGCGAATGTTGAGGGTCGAGACCCACCATGGGCTCATCGATCACAAACACTTCCGGGTCGTGCAACAGCGCGGACACGATGGCCACCCGCTGGCGCGTGCCGTGGGAAAGTCCTTCCAGCTGGCGATCCACGGCATCATCCAGATGGAAGCGCGCGACCAGTTCTCTCGCGTTTGCCTCGATTTTGGCATCGTCCATCTGGAACAACTGGCCGGTGAAACGGAGGAATTCCCACACGGTCAACTTGTCATAGAGAAAGGGAAAATCGGGGACGTAAGCCATGCGCCGTCGCGCCTCGAGTGGTTGCGCCTGCACGTCAAAGCCGCAAACCCGCGTGCTACCGGTGGTGGGCTTGATGAGGCCGGCGAGAATTTTCAGCGTGGTGGTTTTGCCGGCGGCGTTCGGCCCCAGCAGCGCGAAGAATTCGCCGCGCGGCACGGTGAGGCTGATGCCATTGACGGCCACGAGGCCGCCGAATTTTTTAACCAGGTTGATGAATTCGATCATGACATCCGTTTCACGAGCCGCCGAGTTGGTCGAGCAATGCCGTGGTGCCTCCGGGCAACTCCACGCGCAATATTTCGCCCAGCGTGCTGACGTAAATAACCACCGGGTGGTCGAGGATAAGGGTTTCCAACCGGTACGCCGACACCGGCTCGCGGCCCACCATCAACCGGGCATGATGCGCCTCCCAGTGAAGATCCCCTGCCAGCGTGGCCGGGGTTTGTGGAACCGGGAATAAATCCAGCCCGCTTAACAGGTTGCCCCCAAAATCCCCGGCGAACACGTGCAACACGGTGTTTGGGTTCTGCAGATCGGCAAAGGTGAATTCGCGGGCGATGGTCAAGCCGTCGGTGGTTATTTTCAAATAAACCGTCTGGTTGGTGGCAATGGAATGAACTTCCACCGTGTCGCCGTGCGAGGTCATTTTCAAATTTAATTCCCGCCAGACGCGGCTGGACGAAAATTGAATCCGTCCGTTGAAGGTGAGCCGGTTGGTGAATTCGCCAAGACTGACGTTGCCGTCAAAGCGGATCTGGTAACCGGCCTGCTTGACGATCCCCTCCGGCGGCGGACGGTCCTCATCGAGCACCGCCATGGCCTGTTCGACGCTGGTGGAGAATTCGCAGAAGCCGGTTTTTTCCGCGCCCTGATAAACGGTCAATGACGAGGCATCCGGCGCGGTCAGGATTTTCCGCCAGACCAGATCCACCGGCACGGAAATGCCGCTGCCGCGCTCACCGTACTCCGCCCGCCAGAGCAGCACGTTCATCACCACCCAAAATATCGCGGTCGCCAGAATGATAATGCGTGAAATCATGGGGCGGATCACGGAACTGGCAGGTTCAAAACCTGGCCGGTGTGAATCCGGCTGAGGTTTACACCCGGATTGGCCGCCTGCAGGGCGCTCAGTCTCACCCCGTATTTGCGGGTGATGCCCATGGCCGTCTCGCCGGCAACCACCGTATGTGTGTGCGTCCCGGCAGCCGCAGGTTTCGGATTCGCGGTCCGGCCCGGGTTGATGCCGGCCGGCCTGGCGGAAACCGGCTGCGCCGGCGTGAGGGGGGCTGGATTTGAGATTGGCGGGGACACGTCGTAACCCGGCGACGGGGTCGAATTCGTTTTGGCCGCCGCCAACTGACTGGCGTAGTACGCGCGCCATTTGCCGACTTCATCTTGTAATTGCCGGTTTTGGTCGGAAAGCTTCTCCAATTGCTGCTGGGCCGCGGGCGCGCTCGGCAGCGGCAGGACATCTGCCGCCAGTTGCTGTTTGCAGCGGTAGATGCGCTGCTTGATGACGTCCGCGTTGTCGGCGTTCGGGTTCAGCTTCAAATACTCCTGGTAGTGGTAAATGGCCGCGGCGGGATCGGATGCCTTTTCGTCGTCCAGCCAGCCGAGTTCAAAATGCGCCGCCGCCGAATGGGGATTTGCCTCTAGTGATTGCTCGAAGGCCTCGATCGCGCCTTGAAAATCCATGGCGTTGACGCGGCTTTTGCCCAGCACAAAATGCGGCTCCTTTTCCTCGCTCAACGCATCCTGCCCCGACGGCGTGCAGCCGCTCAACGTGATGCCGAGCCACAAGGCGCACGCGCCACCCGCCAGCCTGATCCAAAAAGACATGACATGAACCTAGACAAACCTTTCCCCTTGCGCAATCGCCGGCTGTGTCCGGCCCGGTGATTTATTGGAGGCCGGCGAGAATCATCACAAAAGCTTGAGATTCGTCGGCTCCGGGCGCAACTTGGAGCCGGTTGCGCGCGTGGCGGAATGGCAGACGCGCCAGACTTAGGATCTGGTTCCGAAAGGATTGGAGGTTCAAGTCCTCTCGCGCGCACCAACCTTTGCCTGGAGCGCAGCGCGCGCGCGCAAAAATTGCAGACTCCCGAACCGTAGCGAAACAAAGCGTTCCATGCGCAGCAGGGCTCCAGGCCTCGGTCCGGCGTGCCAGCCCGGCCGCAACTACCGGTTGCCCTGTTGCCGCACCTGCTCCTTTTTCTCCTCCAGCCCGGCTTGAAGCGATTTGCGCTCGCGGGTCAACTGCTGCCGGAGCGCTTCGACCTTATCGGCGTCACCCGCGGCCGCAGCCTTGGCGATTTCATCGTTCAAGGCTATCTCGCGCCCGGCAATGGTGGCGGCATATTTTGCATCCAGTTCCGCCAGTTGCTTTTTCTGCGCCCCGGTGAGCTTGGCGGCCGGCGCGGTCCGGCCGAGACGTTCCATCGCGAGTTCGTAGGCGGTCTTCATACGATTTCAAATTTTCCAAGACTGATGATGCGCCCGGCGGACGTCCGGGTCAATTACTGGTGGGCCGCGTTCGCGGCGAGCCACGTGCGCTGACTTTAAAGCGCAAGCCATGGCGATATCCGCCAAAAGATAATTTCCCGCAGCCCCAAGGGTTCATCAGTTGCATTAATTGGTCGCCTAAGTGGTCGGAAACTGTTTTGCCATCGTATTGTAACTTGCTTAGGTATAAGGAGATAATTCTATCATTAGAATTTGACACGTTCGCATGAACTGGCTTAGTGTGACAACGCAATAGTGTCGTGCGGAAGGGGCTTAAATGGCTGTTTCAGCCCGCCAGGTCGCAATGCTTTTATATGAGTGACTCAATGACAACCGTGCCGCCAGGCGGCGCGCCAAAAGTTTCGAAAATCAACGAGGCGGTAATTCGCATCGCCGGCAATTCGCAGGATGGCATCCAGGCCATCGGAGGGTTCCTCGCTCGCCTGGCCGGCCGCAGCGAGCAGGAAGTCATGACCTTCATGACGATTCCGTCCACCATTTCCGGCGGGCCGTCCATATTTCAGGTCCGCATCGGTTCAGGCGAAGTGCTCAGTTCCGGCGACGAGGCCGACGTGCTGCTGGCGTTTTACCAGCATTCCTACGAAGGGCACATCAATTCGCTGAAAAAGGGCGGCATCGTGCTTTTCGACTCCGACCACGTCCAGTTGAAGCCGGAATGGGAAAAGGATTACCATCACGTCGCCGTTCCCATTTCCTCGCTGACGGTCGAAGCCATCGGCGGCACCGCCAAGGACAAGGGCAAAAACATATACGCGCTCGGGCTGATTGCGCGCATGTTCGATCTCAATGTGGCGAAACTGGAAAAACTGATCGCCGAACGCTTTGGCGGCAAGGACGAGAGCATTGTGAAAAACGCGCTGGCGGCGTTTCATGCGGGTTACAGCCATTCGCTCGGCAATGTGATTGAAACCTTCCGGTTCGTGGACAGCAAGAGCAAGGGTGGCCGCCAGGTCGTTATGAATGGAAACGAGGCGCTGGGCTTCGGACTCATCGCCGCGGGCGTGCGTTTCGGCGCGGCTTATCCGATTACACCGTGGTCGGACATCATGGAGTTGCTCCGGCGGGAATTACCCAAATACGGCGGCACGTTTGTCCAGTGCGAGGACGAAATTGCCTCCATTTCCATGGCGATCGGCGCGAGTTATGCCGGACGCGTGGCAGTCACCGGTTCCAGCGGTCCGGGCATTGCCCTCAAGACCGAGGCCCTCGGCTGGGCGGTGATGGCGGAAATGCCGCTGGTCATCGTGGACGTGCAGCGGGGCGGGCCTTCAACGGGTATGCCGACGAGCATCGAACAGTCGGACCTGAACATCGCGTGCTTTGGCAGTCACGGTGACGCGCCGCGGGTGGTGATTGCGCCCGCGAACGTGGAGGATTGCTTTTACATGGCGGTTGAGGCCGTCAACCTGGCGCGCCAGTACAGCGTGCCGGTCATCATTCTTACCGACCAGGGTATCGCGACGCGCATCGAGGCGTTCCTGGAACCGGATCTTGAAAAAGTTTGCCAGGACATCTCCCCTGATTTCACGCCAGTTGCCGACCATAAACCCTACGATTTGTCTCCGGCCAATGGGATCACGCATCATGTGGTGCCTGGAACACGGATTCAGAGCGGCAAATACCCCATCGTCACCGGCCTTGAGCACGACGAACTCGGCCATCCGACGGGCTCGCCGAAATTGCACATGCAAATGACGGCCAAACGCCGCAAAAAATTGCAAACGCTTGGCGCGGCACTGCCGGTGCCGAAGGTTTATGGGCCGCCCGAAGGCAATGTGCTGCTCGTCGGTTGGGGCTCGACGGAAGGCCCGATCCGCGAGGCCGTGGATCGCGCGCGGGCCGCCGGCGACAGTGTGTCTTCGCTTCACATCCGGCACATCAATCCGCTGCCGCCGGGCTTGGAAAACATTTTTTCCGGCTTCAACCATGTTCTGGTGGTGGAAATGAACGATGAGGGGTTGTACGGCTTCGGTCAGCTTGGCGGCTTGTTGCGTGCGCGCTATTGCGACGCGAAAATCCAGGGCATCAACAAGACTGACGGCCTCACGTGGAAGGTGAAGGAAATCCTCGAACGCGCCAGGGAGAACGTGACTGCCGGATTGCGGAAACTGTAACTTTGAACCATCTGAACCCCGTAAGCGTCCAAGATTTGAAGATTTATCATGAGCCAAATGTTGACTGAAACTCCTGATCGTCCCGGCAATCCCGCGGCGGTTTCCGTTCCTCCGATGCCCGACACCGAGCGCAAAGGATTGACCAAAAAGGAAATCGCCGCCGATCACCCAACCTGGTGTCCCGGTTGCGGCGATTTCTCCGTGCTCGCGCTCTATTTCAAACTGATTGAAAAGCGCAAGCTGTGGCACGAGAAAATCACGACCATCGCGGGCATCGGCTGTTCCAGCCGGTTCCCCTATTTCGTGCAGGCCCACGGCGCCCACTACATCCATGGCCGCGCGCTGCCGTTCGCCAGCGGTATTTCGCTGTCGCGCCCGGACTTGCACGTGTTTGTGTTTGGCGGCGACGGGGACGCGTTTTCCATCGGCGGCAACCATTTCAATCACACCGCGCGAAAAAACATCAAGCTGACCTACTGTGTCATGGACAACTGGGTTTATGGCCTGACAAAAAAGCAGACGTCGCCCACCTCGCCGCTTGGGTTCAAGAGTAAAACCGACCAGTGGGGCGCGGTGGATTATCCGATCAACCCGATGAAACAGGCAATCTCTGCCGGCGCCACGTTCGTCGCGCGCACGACGGCCACGAACCCGAACCATGTGCTGGCGATGATGGAAGCCGCGATGGATCACGAAGGCTTCAGTTTCATCGAATGTCTGAGCGAATGCGTCGAGTTTTATGAAGGCGCGTTTGACGCGGCGAATCCGCGCAAAGGCGGGGTGTTCAACGAGGTCCCCAAGTCCCACGACGTCACGGACGAACTGGCCGCGTACAAAATTGCGGGCGAACCGTTCCCCGGCAGCTTCGGGATTTTTTACAAGGTTAACAAGCCGACCAAAAACGCCAAGGAGGCCGAAATCAATCGCGGCATGATGGAAAAGGTCAAAGGTTTGAAGGACTGGCAGGTGCTCCAGAAGACCTTCGACCGGATGAAGTAATTTGCGATTCGCGATATGCGAGTCCGCGGACCATTCCCGGACTCGTATTTTTTTATGGCGCGTCAATCGCAAATCGTAAATCGTAAATGTCGCGATGCCCATTTACGAATTTGCCTGTCCGAAATGCCGGAGGATTTTCAGCTTCCTCTCGAGGCGCCTGACTCCCGAACGTCTGCCGGTCTGTCCCAAATGCGGCAACCCAAAAATGTCCAAACAGGTCAGCCGGTTTGCCCTGAGCAAAGGGATCAAGGAACCGGTGGCCGGAAGCAAAGGCTTGGATGAGAGCGGCCTGCCGATGCCCGATTTCGACGATCCGCGCATTGAGCGTGCCATGATGGAGATGGAACGCGACATGGAGCACCTGGATGAAAACAATCCAAAGCACATGGCGCACATGATGAGAAAAATGAAAGACCTCATGCCGCCGGATTTGGTGCCGAAGGAACTCGACACGGCGATCAAACGCCTCGAAGCCGGCGAAGATCCGGAAAAGATCGAGGCTGACATGGGCGACATGCTGGGTGATTTCATGGGCGGGCCGAAGGGCGGTGGGGAAGGCGCCTACACCCAGGACAACGGACTCTACGATTATTAATCCGGCCAACCGTCCAGCATCCACGTGTACTCACCAGGCAGATATTTTCGATGGGCAGCGGTCCTGCTGACGGTTGCGTTGGTCCCGATCATTGCGGGCGGCTGCGGGCGGAATGCGCCGGTAACGTTGCCCGGCTCCGCTCCGACATTTTCCCCTTTGCCGGGAACCCCCGTTTACACCTACCGGGTGGTGAACACCTGGTCGCATGACCGTGACGCATTCACACAAGGCCTGGTTTATCTTGACGGCGTCCTGCTGGAAAGCACCGGGCTCTACGGCCGTTCCAGCCTGCGCCGGGCGGAACTGAACACCGGCCGGGTCTTGCAGCAGGTGACGGTCCCGCCCGAATACTTCTCCGAGGGGCTCGCGGCCTTGCAGGGCAAATTGTATCAACTGTCGTGGCAAAATCAGAAAGGGTTCGTCTATGACCTGCAAACACTCCAGCCAGAAAAGCAATTCGCCTACGCCGGCGAAGGCTGGGGGCTCGCCACGGACGGGCAATCATTGATTCTCAGTGATGGAACCGACCGGATCCGTTTTCTCAACCCGGCGACGTTCGCCGTGGAACGCACGATCAACGTCTCCGACCATGGGCGCCCGGTGGTCCGGTTGAACGAGCTTGAATACGTCAAAGGCGAAATCTTCGCCAACGTCTGGCAGACAGATTTCGTTGTGCGCATCAATCCCGCCACCGGTGCGGTGACCGGCTGGATTGATTTCAGCGGGTTGCTTTCGCCGACCGACCGCGACGCAACCACGGACGTGCTTAACGGCATTGCTTATGACGCTGCCGGCGACCGCCTGTTCGTCACCGGCAAATTCTGGCCGAAACTGTTTGAAGTGCGGCTGGAACCCAAACCTTGACCCCCGCCCGCATGGCCCATATCCACGAAAAAATTGATTTCACCGTCGCCATCTTCGTCGTTCACGACGAAAAGATATTACTCATCCACCATCGCAAGCTGGACAAATGGCTGCCGCTCGGCGGGCACATCGAGCTGGACGAGGATCCGGAGCAGGCCGCGGTGCGCGAGGCGAAGGAAGAGAGCGGCCTCGATGTGGAGCTGCTCGGCGAACGTCCGCCCACGACCGGACCGGGCACCCGCGCGCTCATCGCGCCGCGGTTTCTCGATATCCACCGTATTAGCGAAACCCACGAGCATATCGGCATGATGTACTGGGCGCGGCCAAAGCAGGGAAAACTGGTCCTCGCCACCGCCGAACATCACGACATCCGCTGGTGTCCCGCCGAAGAATTGGACATGCTGCAGCCGCCGATGTCGGATGCGGTGAAATGGTATTGTCGCACCGCCATCCGGGAGATTTCCGGCCGGATATGAACACCCCAGGAAGCCGTCAATTCAAGGCCGTTTGTTTTACGATCGAGGGCGCCAGTTCCTTCTCCGTGTCGTTTTATTCCTACTACATTTATTTCCTCATGCGGGACCGCTTCGGTTTCAATGGCCGGGACAATCTCGCTTTCGCCGCATTGAACGGGCTCATTTATGTTTTCTCCGCGTGGCAGGGGGGGCGGTTCGGTCAGCGGCGCGGATATTTCAACGCGCTCAAGTTTGGGTTCGCGGCGATGATCATTGCGCTGGCCATCGGCGTTGAGTTTCCATCCGTCCCCGGCCTGATTCTGGCCACCGGACTGTTCAACGTCGGCATGTGTTTCATCTGGCCGACCATCGAGGCGCTGGTCAGCGAAGGCGAGGATGCCGTCGGCTTGCCGCGGATGGTGGGCACCTACAATGTGGTTTGGGCTGCCACCAATGCGCTGGCCCTTTTCACCGGCGGCACGCTGGTGGAAAAATTTGGATTCAAAACCATCTTCTTCCTGCCCATCGCCGTTTTCATCGTCTTGCTGGGCGTGGTTTTCTGGCTGCAGCAACACGCGGACGTGGCCCACGCCGCCGGTCACGAACCTGCGCCCACGCCCGTTCCGGATCCGCACCGGCCGTCGCCGGCCAAGACGCAGGCCTTTCTGCGCATGGCGTGGCTGGCCAATCCCGTGGCCTACATCGCCATCAACACACTCATTCCCATGCTGCCTACGCTGGCCGCGCATTTTCAACTGACGCCGATGTTTGCGGGCTTTGCCTGCTCGCTGTGGGGGTTTGTGCGGCTCGGCACATTTGTGCTGCTGTGGTATTGGACGGATTGGCACTACCGTTTCCGCTGGCTGGTGACGGCGTTCGCCCTGCTCATCGTCTCGTTCGCGCTGATCCTGACCGTTCCGAGCCTGGCCCTGCTGATAGTGGCGCAGATTTTCTTCGGGGGCGCCATCGGCCTGATTTATTACTCGTCGCTGTTTTACTCGATGGATGCCAGCGAAGCCAAGGGCGAACACGGCGGCATCCACGAAGCCGCCATCGGCGTCGGCAACTGCATCGGCCCGGCCGTCGGGGCGGCGTCGCTGCAATTCCTGCCGCAGTACGCCAGCAGCGGCGCGGTGGCCGTGAGCGTGCTGTTGCTGTGCGGCCTGGGCGGACTACTGACAATCTGGAAGACCGCCCGGTAAAGTTTTAAACCACAAAGGCACCAAGGCACCAAGTTTTGGGTTTAATTTCTTCCTTCGTGTCTTCGTGTCTTTGTGGTTAATCTTTCCCCATGTCCGCTGAACAACAACCGCAACCTGACCCGCAGCGCAAGACGCTCGACGACCGCGCCAAGATGACCGAGCTGGAACGCATCCGCCACTCGTGCGCGCACGTGATGGCCACCGCCATCCTCCGCCTGTGGCCCGACGCCCAGTTTGCCTACGGCCCGCCCGTCGAGAACGGTTATTACTACGACGTCGAGCTGTCGCATCGAATCTCGCCCGAGGATTTCGCGGCCATCGAGGCGGAGATGAAAAAGGAGATCAAGGCCAACCACACCTTCGAAAAGCTAGTCGTCACGCGCGAACAGGCAATGAAGGACGCGCAGAGCGGACGCCTCGGCGGACTGGCCGAGCGCCCGGCCCCGTCCAAGTTCAAGCTCGATCTGATCAACCAGATTCCCGAGGGCGAGGCGATTTCGTATTTCAAGAACGGTGATTTTATCGACCTGTGCGCCGGGCCGCACGTGATGCGCACCGGCAACGTGGGCGCGTTCAAGCTCACCACCGTGGCCAGCGCGTATTACAAAGGCGACGAGAAAAACCCGCAGCTTCAGCGCATCTACGGCACCGCGTTCAAGAACAAGACCGAGATGGAAGCCTACTTCAACATGATTGAAGAGGCGAAGAAGCGCGACCACCGCAAAATCGGAACGGAGATGGGCCTGTTCGCCATCGACACCGAATTTGTCGGTCCGGGTTTGCCGCTCTGGCTGCCGAAGGGCACAGCCATCGTGGAAGAATTGGAAAAACTGGCGAAAGAAACCGAATTCGCCGCCGGCTACGTGCGCGTGAAAACACCGCATATCGCCAAGGAAAAAATGTATCTGACGAGTGGGCATTTGCCTGTGCTTTATGCGGAGTCAATGTATCCGCCAATGACCTTGCTCGACGAAACTGCCAAGAAGCGGGAAGAAGAACTCAAAAATTTGATGATTGAAACAATGGATAAAATCTCCATCGGAGATCAAAACCGCGACGAACGAGAAAAGTTAGAAAAGAAATTTCACAATGTTCGCAAAGAAATTGAAACGATTGGCGAGCGTTATTATTTAAAAGCCATGAACTGTCCGCATCATCACCGCATTTTTGCGGCGGAGCCGCGCAGTTATCGCGATTTGCCGTTGCGCCTGGCGGAATACGGCACCAATTACCGTTACGAGCAGTCGGGCGAATTGTTCGGGCTGATGCGGGTGCGGTCGCTCAACATGAACGACGCACACATCTACTGCACGCCGGAGCAGTTCGCGCAGGAGTTCAACGCCGTGAACGATTTGTACCTGAAATATTTCAAGATTTTCGGCATAGAAAAATTTGTCATGCGCTTCAGCACGCATGACCCGTCGCGCCTGACCGGCGACAACGCCAAGTTCGTCAACGAACCGGAACTCTGGAAGCAAACCGAGGACATGGTTCGCAAGACCCTCATTGATTCGAAAATCCCTTATGTCGAGGTGCCGAACGAGGCGGCGTTTTACGGGCCGAAGATTGACGTGCAGGTCTGGAGCGTCATCGGCCGCGAATTCACGCTGGCCACCAACCAGGTGGACTTCGCGGTGCCGGCCAGGTTCGGCCTCACCTACCGCGACAAGGACAACAGCAACAAGACGCCGCTGTGCATCCATCGCGCGCCGCTCGGCACGCACGAACGGTTCATCGGCTTTCTCATCGAGCATTACGCCGGCAATTTCCCGCTCTGGCTCGCGCCGGAGCAGGTCCGCGTGCTCACCCTCGGCGAGGAAGAACCGCTGTTGAACTACGCCAAGGCCATCGTCGGTGAATTGCGTGCAAACTTCGTGCGTTGCGAGGCTGATTTCAGTTCCGACCCCATCAAGGCGAAGATTGCCGAAGCCGAGAAGGCGAAGGTTCACACCATGCTGGTCATTGGTGGCCGCGACATGGACGCGGGAAACGTTAGTGTTCGTCTGCACGGCAAAGGCAACGTCGGCGCGAAGCCAAAGGGCGAAGTGGTGGCGGACATTCTGGCGGCGATCAAGGAGCGGCGAAGTTAAATCGAACAAAATCCGCGGGGAAAGTCTCCAATGACCGGTTATATGAAAATCATGATCGGCAAATTTGTGGTCCCGATCCTCGCACTGGCGGTAATGGTTGTGTCCACCGCCAGTTGCCTGGGCGGTCCGGAAACGGTGAATACCAATCCTCCGGCAAAAACCACTGTGGACAAAACCAAGGACACGGTGAAGGACGCCGTGGCTCAAGGGAAAGATGCCATACGACAGGGAGTGGACAAAGCTGATGAGGCAGTGACCAACGCAGTTCATGAAATCGGCGTCGGAGTGCACAAAGCGACCGGGGTGGCGACCAACGTTGCCGCCAAGGTCAAGGTGGCCGTGACCAACGCGGTCGGCGAAGTCACCGAAGCAATCAAGGACGCGACCCGGTAGCGCGACGGAATGACGACCCGGTGCAGACCTTCACGGAAGCGACGGCGGATATTTTGAATGCCATTTGCGGGCGGCAGGGATAAATTGCGGCCGTGAACGTAAAAATCACCTACTATCTTGATGTCATTTCCTCCTGGTGCTACTGGGCGGAACCGGCGTGGCGGGAATTGAAGCAGAAATTTGCCAAGTCGCCGGTGGAATTCACCTGGGCCATTGCGTTGCTGGACGAATCCGGCATGTCGAAGTCACGGGAGCAGGCGGATTGGTTTTACCGGCGCAGCGGGACGATAATGCGATCGCCGTTCATGCTGAAATCCGGCTGGATGACCGGATTGCAGGAATATCTCGCACCGAACTGCGTGGCCGAGGCGGCGAAGGATTTTGGCGTCGCCGACGACCGGGTGCGGCTGGCGTTGATGGAAGCAGCCATGTGTGCGGGGAAAAAGGTGGGAACTTGGGACGTGTCCGTGGCGGTGGCTGCCTGGGCGGCCGGTCTGGATGCCGCGGCCCTGCTCCAGGCGGCGCAGGCGCCGGAAATCGAAAAGCGGGTGCGGGCCACGACGGCCGAGTTTCATGCCCTGCAGGTGACGCAACGCCCGACCTTCGTTTTGAGAAGCAACATTGACGACCGGGCGGTTTTTTCCGGGCTGGTCAAGGCCGGCCCGATTGCGGCGGCAATCGATGCGATGCTGGAAGATGCGGCGGCCTATGCCGCGCATGCCGCACATTTTGGCGGCCCGCCGCCGGGTTGAACGCTCTGCGCCCGAAAAAGCCGGAGTGGTTTGAGGTTCCCGGGTACTACTTTTCCTCCGCCTGGTTGCGTTTTCGTTTGTCCACTGCCTGGCGCAGGAGATATTCGATCTGGCCGTTGACGCTGCGCAATTCGTCGCCCGCCCACTTTTCCAGCTCCTTCCACAAGTCGGGAGAGATGCGCAACAAGAACGGTTTGCGTTCCTCGCTCGGCATGGTGGTTTATTGATACAGGGTGCCGGTGTTGACGACGGGCGTGACCTCGGTCTCGCCGCAAAGGACCACGAGCAGATTGCTCACCATGGCCGCTTTGCGTTCCTCGTCCAGCTTGACCACCTGCTTTTCCGACAGCTCGCGCAACGCCATGTCCACCATGCTGACCGCGCCGTGCACGATCTTCTGGCGCGCAGCGATGACCGCCTCGGCCTGCTGCCGGCGGAGCATGGCCTGGGCGATTTCGGGCGCGTAGGCCAGGTGCGTCAACCGCGCTTCCTCGACCACAACGCCCGCCTTGTCGAGCCGCTCCAGCAATTCCTTCTTCAAAGCACCGGCGATTTCATCGGCACTCTCCCGCAAGGTTGGCTCTTGTTCGTCGCCACGGTCGTAAGCGTAACAGCTCGCAATGTGGCGGACGGCCGATTCACTCTGGATATGGACGTAACTTTCGAAATCATCCACATCGAAGGCGGCTTTGGCCGTGTCTTCCACATGCCACACGATAACGGCGGCGATTTCGATGGGATTGCCACGCTTGTCGTTGACCTTGAGTTTTTCGCTGTTGAAATTGCGGGCGCGCAGCGAGATTTTGGCGCTCAGGCCGCGTTGTGATTGAGTCCCGAGATTGGCACCCGCCTTGAATTTCTCGGGAGTGGAGGAACCCGCGGGCAGCGGTTGGCCACGAACCCGGGAATAAAGCGGGTTGGCCCACCAGAAACCGCTCTGGCGGACCGTGCCCTTGTAGGCGCCGAAAAGGATCAACACGCGCGCTTCATTGGGCTGCAGGGTGAAATGGCCCTTGAGCAAAAAGACCGCCAAGGCCGCGACCAGGATGGGTGCCAGCAGGAGAAGACCCGGATCCTCGTGTGTTTTTCCTGCGTCCACGACCAGCCGGACAAACCACGCCATTGCGCCCAGCAACAGCGCGAGGTTGATGATCAACATTATCCAGCCGTTGATCGTATAGGTTTCACGTTCATTACTCGCCGATTTCACAGGATTTGTATTCATAAACCGTTCTTTCTTGTTTGGTATCGGAATGATATCATATTGGTATCTCGTGTCAAGCGCTTTCTGTAGTGGATTGAAGACGTGTGGGTTGCGGGTCCGTTCTTGGGAGGGTTTTTTGCCGGCTTGTGAAACGGATATTTTACTGGCGATTACCGAACGAAGGGTCTAAATATGCGGTCCATTGAACTAAGCTTTGAAAACACGGGACTCAGAGTCGTTGCTTCCAATCGGAAATCAGTAGAAGCCAAATCATCATGGAAATAAAAAAGACCGTCATCACTGCCGCCGGCCAGAACCAGCGCACGCTCCCGCTGCAAACGCTGGTGGATGGGAATGGCCAGAGCAAGTCCGCCCTCGCCGTCATTGTCGAAGAATCCCTCCAGGCCGGCATCGAGGACATATGTGTGGTTGTCAGTCCCGGCGACCAGGACGCCTATCGCAGCGCTGCCGGACCGCACGGCCGGTTGTTGAAATTCGTCGAGCAGGCCCGGCCGCTCGGATATGGCCACGCCGTCTGGTGTGCGCGCGAGTTCACCGGATCCTCGCCCTGCCTGCTGCTGGTGGGGGATCACCTCTATATCAGCCGGAGTACGAAACGCTGTGCGCAGCAACTGGTCGAAACCGCTGCGACCGAGGCCTGCACCGTCTCGGCCGTGCAGGCCACGCATGAAAGCAAGCTGCCTTACTACGGCACGGTGGGAGGGCGGCTGGCGGGCGCGCGCCAGGGACTTTATCTGGTTTCGGATGTGGTGGAAAAACCCACGCCCACCGAGGCCGAGCAGACGCTCATCGTGCCCGGCTTGCGGGCCGGGTATTACCTCTGTTATTTCGGCATGCACGTGCTGATGCCGCGGGTGATGGCCTTGCTGGAGGAGGACGTGGTTGCGGCCGGTGAAAAGGGACGGGTGCAGCTGAGTTCCGCGCTGTCCAGGCTCGTGGAGCATGAGCGTTACCTGGCGTGTGAACTGGCAGGTCGCCGCTTTGACATGGGCGTGAAATACGGCCTCCTGACCGCGCAACTCGCGCTGGCCCTCAACGGCCGGGACCGCGACGAAATTCTTTCCGGGCTGGTCGAATTGCTGGCGCTCGGCGGCAAGTAGTCCTTCCTCACCGTGAACCCAATCCCTTTCACTTCTTCTCATGGCCGGCTCCCTGATTGAAACCATTACCTCGGCCGATCCAACGATCCGGAACCAGTCGCTGGATTCCGTCTGTCGCACGGCGTCCCGGGAACAACTGGTCGCGGCCTGCGCGGAACTCGACGCCTTTCGCCGGCGCAGCGACAATCTGTACGAGCGCGTCCGGGCATTGTTCTTTCTTTACGCCATCCATCGGTTTCATCTGCCGGTCAAACCGGGTGTCCGCCGGCGCGGCTTGATTCCGTTTCAGGGGTTCAAACATCTGTTGAACCGCCGGTTCGCCGAAGCGATTGAAGAGTTTCTGTCCGTGCAGAAGATTGAAGGCCCCGGCGACCCCATCTCCAGCGCGCTGGCGGCGGCTTATCAGCGGCTCGCATTCCAGACCCTGGCCGACCAGGTGCGGCGCAGCGTGCGTTCCGTCCGCGGCAATCAATGGATGTTTCGCATGGGTCATCCGGCAGACCATCCCCTGCGCCTGCGGCCCGAATTGCTGCGGCGGGATGCCGATGGCAGCTATCCGATTTTGCGTGAGCGCACGCCGGTGCGCATGGACCTCAGCCACAGCGGCTGGAGCGACATATTTTTCCTGGGCATGGATTTCCCCGAGGGTGCGCGGGTGCTGAATGTTTCCATTGATCTGGGCGTGCATGGCCGGGACGCCGCGCCGCGCCCGCCGGTGGAATCCTATTTGCGAGTCATTGATGAACCGGTCCTCCGCCTGACCAGCGTGGATCTGGGTGCGAGCGCAGACATCAGCCAGCTTGCCGAGGTTTTCGATTTCGCCCGTGATTATTTGGGCCTGCTCAAGGCGGCGGTCATTGCGTCGGGCATCGTGCCGCCGGGCATTGAAGGCTCCGGCCAGCAGTTGGCGGACCTGCTCGCCCGTGTGGTTGGACCGGGCCGCGGGCTGGAAATTGTGAGCAACGTCAACAACATCCCCAAGGGTTCGCGGCTCGCTGTTTCGACGAACCTGCTGGCCTCGCTTATTTCGGTTTGCATGCGCGCCACCGGCCAGGCCCGGTCACTCGATGGATTGTTGCAGGAGGAGGAACGCCGGCTGGTGCTGGCGCGCGCGCTGCTCGGGGAATGGCTCGGTGGTTCCGGGGGCGGCTGGCAGGATTCCGGCGGCGTGTGGCCCGGCATGAAATTGATTTGCGGGGTGGCCGCCGGCGAGGGAGACCCTGAATCTGGCATCAGCCGCGGACGCCTCATGCCGACGCACAAGATTCTCGATGCGCACGACGCTTCGCCGGAAACGCGCCGGCGTTTGCAGGACAGCCTGGTGCTTGTCCACGGCGGCATGGCCCAGAACGTCGGGCCGATCCTGGAAATGGTCACCGAAAAATACCTGCTCCGTTCCGACGCTGAATGGAACGGCCGCCAACAGGCCATGGGCATTCTGGACGAGATCCTGGGCGCATTGCGGGACGGCGACGTGCAAAAGATCGGCGCCCTGACCACGCGCAACTTCGAAGGGCCGATTCAGACCATCATTCCCTGGGCCAGCAACCATTTCACCGAATCGCTCATCCGGCGGGTGCAGGGAGAATTCGGGAAGGGTTTCCAGGGCTTCTGGATGCTCGGCGGCATGTCGGGCGGCGGCATGGGTTTCATTTTTGACCCGGAGCACAAAGCCCGGGCGCAGGAACGGCTGGGGACAATCATGTCGGACCTCAAGGGCGAGCTGCAAAATGCGCTGCCCTTCGCGATGGAGCCGGTGGTCTATGATTTTGCCCTCAATGAGCGGGGCACCTGGGCCGACCTGCGCTCCGGTGAGAAAGCCCTGCTGCCGGCGGCGTATTACGCGCTCCATGTTCCCGGCTGGTTGCGCGCCGATCCGCAGACCTTGCCGCCGGGACGCCGCGCCGAAATCGGCAGATTCAGCATCGCGTGCCATACCCGTCCTGAACTGGCCGGCATGATGTCCATGCTCTTCGACCGTCTCCTGCCTCAATCCGGCACGGATGAGGGCCGCCAGCAAAGCCTCGCTGAGTTGCTGGATCAAAATGGCTTTGACCGCGCCCAGCACGAACAAATCAGCTACGACCTCAAAGCCGGTCGCATCGGACTGGCGCAGAACCGGCTGCCGGTGAATGCCGACATCAAGGATGTAAAAGATGAAGACGTGCTGGATGCCACCGTGCCGCTGGCGAAGGAATTCCGGGAAGCCGGTCTGGCGGCGCTCGCTCGCGGCGAACTGGCGATCATGACGCTGGCCGCGGGCGTTGGCAGCCGCTGGACCCAGGGTGCGGGGGTGGTCAAGGCGCTGCATCCGTTTTGCCGGATGGGTGGCGAATACCGCACTTTCATTGAAACCCATCTGGCCAAAAGCCGGCGCGTCAGCCGTCTGGCAGGCAAGCCGCTGCCGCACCTTGTCACCACGAGTTATCTGACCCATCAGGCCATGGCGGGTTATCTTTCGCGGCAAAATAACTACGGTTATCCCGGCCCGGTGCTGCTGTCGCCAGGTCGTTCCATCGGTTTGCGCATGATTCCCACGGTGCGCGACCTGCGATTTCTCTGGGAGGAAATGCCGCAGCAACTGCTCGATGAACAACAGCAGAAGGTCTGTGACAGCCTTCGTGCCGCGCTCATCAACTGGGCGCGTGCGGCCGGCGAAGGCACCGATTACACCGACAATCTTCCCGGCCAGTGTCTCCATCCGGTCGGCCACTGGTTCGAGGTTCCCAATCTGCTCCGCAACGGCGTGCTCGCCCGCCTGCTTGCCGAACAGCCGCAGCTGCGGCACCTGATGTTGCACAACATTGACACGCTGGGCGCCGACGCCGATCCGGCGATGTTCGGGTTGCATCTGGCACAGGGAGCGGGCCTGACGTTTGAAGTGATCACGCGGCGGCTGGAAGACCGCGGTGGCGGCCTGGCGCGCGTCAATGGCCAGGTGCGTCTCGTCGAGGGGCTGGCCATGCCGCGCGAGGAGGACGAATTCGCGCTCAGTTATTACAACTCCAACACGTGCTGGATTGACATCGACCGGATGCTGGCCGCGTTTGGGCTCGGGCGCGAAGACCTGACCAACATGGAAAAAGTCACCGTCGCCGTCCGTGCCCTGGCGGCGCGCGTGCCGACCTATGTCACGATCAAGGACGTCAAGAAACGCTGGGGCCAGGGCCAGGAGGACATCTTTCCGGTAAGCCAGTTCGAGAAGCTGTGGGTGGACATGACGGCCCTGCCGGAAATCAAGTCGCGCTTCGTGGTGGTGCCCCGTCTTCGCGGACAACAGCTCAAGGACCAGTCCCAGCTCGACGGCTGGCTTCGCGACGGTTCCGCGGCGCATGTCGAACAGTTGTGCGAATGGGCATAGGCGCTGGCAGCAGTCTTGGGGTTAGATCGATCCGGGAAGAATTGCGGTGGCGTCAGTCGGATGGACGACGGGAAGATTTGAGAAGGAGAAATCCTCCGACCGATGGGAAAAGCCCGATGGCGCACAGCAACGCGCCAAGCAGACGGTCCGGGCCGACGGGTGAAGTGGGTGGAGTTGCCGCTTCAATAATTTTGACGGTTAAAGGCTGTGGTTGGCTTACATCGGATTTGACCTGCTCGATCTTTTTGCCAACCAGCGCGTAAAAATCTTCCTCGTTTTCCAGTATTCGCCTTTCGTCAAAGAAAGCCGGATAATTGGTTTTCAACTGTTCTTCATCCGGTTCAGGATTGGGCACACTCAGTTTCTTTTGCAATTGCTCAACCTTTTCCGATCCAAATTTAATTTGCTGATCTTCCTGTCTGTATTGTTCAGTCAAAACTTCAATCCCGCCCAACATCAATTGCCGCCGTTGATTAAGTCGAAATGCGCGATATGCCCCAGCAATTGCGTTTGCAATCTTCGCCACTTCGGCGGGGTCTTCGCTGGTCATACTGATTTCGATTAGCCTTGTATTTCTGACCAAACGCAAATTTATCCGTCGCTTAAGCAGGTTAACGACCTCATCAGTCTTGAGCTGCCTTCCTCCACCATATCTTTTGCCCCATTCTACATTCAGGTTCAAAGTTTCGACAACCTTGCTCAAGACGACTGGAGATTGGATGACTTCAAATTCAGTTTGGATGAAGTAAGGGTAAGGGTCATAGGCAGGGGCGTCTACGGGAGCGGGGTCAGCAATGACATCGGGCCGGATTCTAATTTTTACTGTCGCTTGATATTGAGTTGGACCCAGCAGCACCCAAAGTTCGAAGGCACACAGCGTGAGTCCAGCCAGCAAGAACGCGAACCCAAGGATTTTTGTCCGGTGATTTTCCATTAGCTGGCTTGTATGGCTGACATTTCAAGCATCATTTTTGTTCAGCATTATTTGAACCGATACGGAAACCCATGTCGGCCAATGCCATCCGACATTTGACTATTTTGGGTTAATTAACTACCGTCGCATTTCGTAAAACCAACAACGAAGGGCTCCGATAGTTATGCCACCGAAAATTGCCGAAAAACCGGCCGCCGACTCCAAACCTGCCGCCGACACCAAGGCCGCTGCTGCCGCTGCCACGCGGTCGCGTGAACTCGATGCCGCCATCTCCTCCATCACCAAGAGTTACGGCGAAGGCAGCATCATGCGCCTGGGTGATGCCCGGGCGCTGGTCAAAATCGAGGTGATCCCCACCGGCGCACTCGCGCTGGACCTGGCGCTGGGCGTCGGCGGCATCCCGCGCGGCCGCGTAATCGAGATTTTCGGGCCGGAATCGTCGGGCAAGACCACGCTCATGCTGCATGTCATTGCCAACGCGCAAAAGACCGGCGGACTGGCGGCGTTCATTGACGCCGAGCATGCGCTTGATCCGGGCTATGCGAAAAAGCTCGGGGTGAATCTCGATGACCTGCTCGTGTCGCAGCCGGATTCCGGTGAGGAAGCGCTCACCATCTGCGAAACGCTGGCGCGCTCGAACGCGCTGGACGTGATCGTGATTGATTCCGTAGCCGCGCTGGTGCCCAAGGCCGAGTTGGAAGGCGAGATGGGGATGGCCACGATGGGCATGCAGGCGCGGCTCATGAGCCAGGCGTTGCGCAAGCTCACCGCCATTTTGGGCAAGTCGAAGACGACCTGCATTTTCACCAACCAGTTGCGTGAAAAGGTCGGCGTGATGTTCGGCAATCCCGAAACGACGCCCGGCGGCAAGGCGCTGAAATTTTACGCGAGCGTGCGACTCGACATCCGCCGCAAGGACACGCTCAAGGACGACGCGGGCAATGCCACCGGCAATCATGTCCGGGTCAAGGTGGTGAAAAACAAGGTGGCGCCGCCGTTTGCCGAGGCCGAATTCGACATCATTTACAATCACGGCATCAACAAGGAAGGCAGCATCCTCGAAGTGGGCATCGAAAACGGCGTTGTGGACAAAAAAGGGGCGTGGCTGCAGTTTGAGGGTGAGCTGATCGGCCAGGGAAAGGATGCCGCGCAGAAGGCGATGGTTGAAAAACCAGCACTAGCCAAAAAGATTATAGATGCTATTCTTGCCAAACGCGCGGCAGTTTAATGACCGCGAGTAGTTTGAAGCATGAGCAGTATTTCTGAAGTCGAAATTGATCTGGAAAAACTTTTCCTGCCCGCCTGGGCCCAGGAAAAGACCGGACCCAATCCCTATGCGAAATTCGCCGGCGAACCTGCCGGACGGGATGACCGCCAGCGCGAAGGCCGCCGGGGCGGTCCCCGCAGCGATTCATTTGGCGAACGCCGCGGACCCCGGCCTGCCCGCTCCGGGCCAAAGTTCGGCGACCGCCAGCGGGGCGGTCCCCGGCGCGATGACCGGGGTGAACGCCGGGAGCGTCCCGCGCCTCCCGCGCCACTGCCGGAAATCACCGTCACTTTTTTGCCCGACGAGAATGGTGTCGAGTCGCTTGCGCGCCAGATCAAGGTGACCGGCCGCGCGTATCCGCTGTTCCAGATTGCGCAAATCGTCCTGGTGAAGCCGGAACGCTACGCCGTGCAATTGGGCGTGAGAAAAAAGGCCGATGGGCAGATTGTGCAGCCGCTGTTTGTCTGCGCGCTCGACGACACGCCGTGGTTAAGCGAGGACGAAGCCGTTGCGCATGTGCTCAAAATTCATTTCGCCACGTTTTACCAGGCCGAACGCACCGCCACCGAACCGCCGAAGGGCACCTACACTTTTGTCGGGCAGTGCGGTTTGAGCGGGGCGATTCTCGGTCCGCCCAACCACCACGATTACCAGAACCAGCTGCGCAAGCTGCATGCCGAGCGGTTCGCCCGGATGCCGTTCGATGTGTTCAAGTCGCGCGTGCGGATTGTAAAGGACGAGGCGGTCGTTAAAAAGTGGATTGAGGAGCAGAGCTTCAAGACCGAGTACACCTGTCTCAACGTGCCGGAGCCGCTCAAGCTCCCGAACCTGGAGGAGGTGGAGAAACATTTCCGCGCCGTGCACAAGGACACCATCATCAAGCCGGTGGAATCGCACATTGTCGGCGGCGTGTTGAGCCGCAACCTGCGCAGCCGGGAATTGCAGCGGCTGGTGCGCAACGACTGGGAACGGCAGAAATATTTCCCGCTGCAACTGGCCACCGGCCTCAGCCGGCAGTTCGCCACGCATGGCCTGCATTTTTTCAAGGTCAACAAGACCTTCACGCACGTTTCCGTCGCCCGGCCGCAATTTCTCGACCTCGAAACCACGCCGGTTTCGGAAAACATCAAGCGCATTGTCAACCACATCAACGCGCATCCGAAATGCACCCGGCGGCAATTAATCGAGGCCCTGGCGCCATCCTTGCCCAAGCCTACGGTCATTGAAGTCAGGCCGGAACCGCAACCGGCTGCCGGCGGCCCGGAACCGCTTAAAGGCGGGACTTCAAACGTTGCTGCTGCGTCGGCTGAGCCAACGGCTGAGCAGACCGCCATTATTGCCGATCTGCACTGGCTGGTGCATCAGGGGCACGTCCTTGAATTTGCCGACGGTCGCATGGACACGGCCAAAAAGCCCGTGCCCCGGCCGCCGAAGCCGGAAAAGAAACCTGCCCCGGAGAAACCCGCGACGGAAGGCGATACCACAACCATGACGGTTGATCCGGCGGGAGAAGCTCCCGTTTTGACCGAGGCGGAAATTCCCGCAGAACCGTCGCCGGCGGTTGAAGCTGCGGCGGAAAATCCAACACCCTCGGAAGTCGCTGTGGGCGAACCGGCGGCCAATGCCCCTGCAGATGAGCCGCCGACGGCGGAAAATCCATCGCCTTCGTAGCCAATTAAAGGATCAAGTTCTGCGAGATCCCAATCGTTTTGATTTCAAATTAGGGGCCAAATCCCTGCTTTCCTAAATTCTATTGGCTGTTAGCATGGGTTCATGGCTTTCACCAAGTTAGGTCTTTCTCCGGCGGTGCTCGACGGTGTGAAGGCGGCGGGTTATATCACACCCACGCCGATTCAACTTCGCGGCATTCCGCTGGTGCTGTCCGGACGCGACGTCATTGGCAGCGCCCAGACCGGCACCGGCAAAACCGCCGCGTTCGCGCTGCCCATCCTGTCGAAGCTCGACCAGCACGCGCCCGGTCCGCGCGCCCTCATCCTCGAGCCGACGCGCGAACTCGCCGCCCAGGTGGAAACTGCCTTCCGTGATTATGCGCGCTTCACGAATTTGAAGGTTTCCGTCGTTTATGGCGGCGTGGGTTACGGCCGGCAGATGGACGAATTGCGCGCGGGCGCGGACGTGGTGGCCGCCACGCCGGGACGTTTGCTGGACCACCTGGAACGCGGCACGCTGCGCCTGGACAAGGTCCAGTTTCTCGTGCTCGACGAGGCCGACCGGATGCTGGACATGGGCTTTCTGCCCGACGTGCGCCGCATCGTTGAAAAATGCCCGCGTCAGCGCCATACATCCCTGTTTTCCGCCACGATCCCGCCGCAAATCGAAACGCTCATCCAGTGGGCGATGAAAGACCCGGAGACGATTGAAATCGGCGCGCGCCGGACGCCGGCGGAGACGGTCAAGCACGTCATCTATCCCGTTTCCGACCAGCAAAAATCCGATCTGGTGCTCGAGCTGCTGAAGCGGGTGAATTTCAACTCGGTGCTGATTTTCTGCCGGACGAAGCACGGCGCCGACCGGGTGGCCGGATTGCTCAAAAAGAACAATCATGCCGTGGCTGTGCTGCACTCGAACCGCACGCAGAAGGAACGCGAACAGGCGTTGGAAGGCTTTCGCTCCGGCAGGTTCGAGGTGCTCGTGGCCACGGACATCGCCGCGCGCGGGCTCGACATCGCGGACGTGAGCCACGTCATCAACTACGACGTGCCGCAGCACCCGGAGGATTACATCCATCGCATCGGTCGCACGGGCCGCGCGGAGGCGAGCGGCGACGCCTTCACCATCATGGTCGCCGAGGATGCGGGCCACGTCTTCGCCATCGAGCGGTTCATCAGCCAGAAAATCCCCCGCGTGAAGCTGGAGAATTTCAATTACCGCTACACGGCGCTGTTTGAGGAAGCCAAGCCCGGCCAGCCCTCGGGCGGTTTCCCCGGCAAGGTCCGCGGCGGCCGCGTCCACGGCGGCTACCACTTCGCCCCCGGTGGCCGGAGAAGGTAGTTTCCGCAATGTAATGGTTCGCACGGTTTTGATTCGGTTATATGAGCGAACCGATGAAAAAATCTTCATTCAAACCCGATCCGATTTTTTGGAGCGTGGTTGCTTGTCTGTCAGGGTTGTTCGCTTTGATGGCCATACCAAATTTTGTCAGCGAACCGATTACTTCTCCAGCCAATGCTTGTATCAACGATCTCCAACAGCTTGACGCAGCGAAAAACGAGTGGGCGTTGGAACACAATGCAAAATCTAACGACGTTGTCACGATAAACGACATCAGGCCGTATATCGAACGCGAACGTAATAACCCTTACATCAAACTCGATGCGAAAGGCAATCTTCCGAAATGTCCATCCGGTGGCGTTTACACGATTGGAAAAGTTGGCGAATCTCCAACCTGCTCGTTGGGGACCAACGTCACGCCGGCTCACGTTATGGATTGAGCCAAACTTCAAGCGTCATAGGTGCGAAATCTTTGTAGCCTCCAAACCAAACGATGTTTCAAGCTCCGTAGGAGCGGCATATCTCCAGAGGATTTCGCTCCTACGGAGCTTGATTCATTTTTTTATTCCAATTCTACAGAGATGCCGCGCCTACGGCGCTCCAAAATCGCCTGACTCGATTTGAGAATCGCCTGCTGGCTCGCGGTCCCCAATCGTATCCGCTTCATTTCCTGTCGGATTTCTCGACGGGGAGGCGCATGCAGTAGAACGAGCGATGCACGAACACCAGCCCCACCAACAAACAAAAAGCGCCGAAAACGTAGTGCCACCAGGAGTCCGGATTGGCCTTCTGCATTTCCACGGCGATCTGCACCGCCAGCAGGCCGAACAGCGTGGTGAACTTGATGATGGGGTTCATCGCCACGGAGCTGGTGTCCTTGAACGGATCGCCCACGGTGTCCCCCACGATGGTCGCGGCGTGGAGCGGCGTGTTTTTCATTCGCAGGTCCACCTCGACGATTTTTTTTGCGTTATCCCAGGCGCCGCCGGCGTTGGCCATGAAGATGGCCTGAAAGAGTCCGAAGAACGCGATGGCGATGAGGTAGCCGATGAAGAAATACGGGTTTAAAAACGGCAGACCCAGCGCAAACGCAAACACGACCACGAAGATGTTGATCATGCCCTTCTGCGCGTAGCGCGTGCAGATGGCCACGACGCGCTTGCTGTCCTCGATGGATGCGGACTCCTTGTCGAGCTTGATGTTTTTCTTGATGAACACCACCGCGCTGTAGGCGCCGGCGACGACCGCCTGAATGGTCGCGCCGGTGAACCAGTAAATCACCGAGCCGCCCATGAGCAGGCCAAACACGATCTGGGGCATGACGAGCGACAACCGCCCGAGCGCACCGCCAAAAGCATGTTCCAGCAGCATGATGATCCCGAAAATCATCGTGGTGGAACCGACCACGGCGGTGCCGATGAGCACCGGTTTGGCGGTGGCCTTGAAGGTGTTGCCCGCGCCGTCACCTTTTTCGAGCTCGATTTTCGCCGTGTGGAAATCCGGCTTGAAGCCGAAGTCCTGTTCGATTTCGTCGCTGATGCCCGGCTGCTTCTCGATGCGGCTCAATTCAAAGACGGACTGCGCGTTGTCGGTCACCGGGCCGAAGCTGTCCACGGCAATGGTCACCGGCGCCATCGCGAGGAGGCCGAACGCCACGAGACCAAACGCAAAGATGGGTGCTCCGAAGGAGAACTTCGTGGGGATGAGTGCCAGGAAGTCGGGGTGCAGGGAAAACAGAAACGAGACGAACATCAGCGCCAGGATGACCATGCCCATCCAAAACGCCGAGAAATTGCCGGCGACGAGGCCGGACAGGACGTTGAGCGAGGCCCCGCCATGGTCGGAGGCATCCGTCACTTCCTGGACGTGCTTGGACTTGGTGCTGACGAAGATTTTCGTGAACTCCATGATGAGCGCCCCCGCCAGGGAACCGCAGGCGATGATGCTGGAGAGGACCCACCAGAGATTCGGCAACGGCACCTCCCTCACCGCGCCCTCGACGGTCTGGGTGACGGTAAAATCGCCGAGCAACAGCTTGCTCGCACCGAAGCAGGCGACAATCGAGACGAGGCTCGTGATCCAGACCAGGTCCGTCAGCGGCGCCTCCCAGTTGAAATTCTTGTCGCTCCCGTAACGCGCCCGGGCCAGGGCCATGTTGAAGTAGAACGAACCGAGGGACGCGAGCACCATCAACGCCTGGATGGCGAACATCCAGACGATGAGCTTGGCGCACAGGTCGGGCGACAGCGCGAGGGCCAGCGCCAGGAACGCGATGAGGGCCACGCCGGTCACTCCGTAAGTTTCAAATCCGTCTGCCGTCGGGCCAACGGAATCGCCGGCGTTGTCGCCGGTGCAATCGGCGATCACGCCCGGATTTTTCGGGTCGTCCTCGGGCAGGTTGAAAACGATCTTCATCAAATCGCTGCCGATGTCGGCAATCTTGGTGAAGATGCCTCCGCCGATGCGCAGGGCCGAAGCCCCGAGCGATTCGCCGATGGCGAAGCCGATGAAGCATGGCCCGGCAAGTTCGGTGGGGACGAAGGCCAGGATGCCGATCATGCACGCGAGTTCCACGCAGATGAGCAGCAAACCGATGCTCATGCCGGCCTGCAACGGAATGAAGAGCGTTTTCAGCGGACTGCCGCGCAGGGAGGCGAATGACGCGCGGCTGTTGGCAATGGTATTGATGCGGATGCCATACCAGGCGACGCCGTAGCTGCCCAGGATTCCGAAAACCGAGCAGGCCAGGATGACGAGCACCTGGCCAAACGGCTTCCCTTGCAGGCCGATGAAATAATAAATCATGCATACCGCGATCAGCGCCCAGAGACCGGCCAGAAATTTCCCCTGCTGCCATAGGTAGGTCTGGCAGGTTTCCCAGATGATGTGGGAGACTTCGCTCATCGAGCGGTGGACGGGCAGCGCGCGGGTGCGGACGTATTCGAGCAGGCCGAAGGCCGCGCCGACGGCGCAGACGAACAGGCCGAAATACAAAATGGTCTGACCCGTGACCGAGCCGTGGAAGAATTTCACCTGTTCCAGTCCGGGCAATTGAATGTCAGCCTCTCCGGCCCGGGCCGGAAGGGCCGTCGACCACAGGAACAGGGGTAAAACAATGCGATGAAGTCTTTTGATAGCGGCCATAAGCCGGCGAAGCCTACTGAAATGGACTTTTAATTTCCAGCAGATATTTTTGAAACAACTGCACTTGCCCGAACATGTTCATTCGCTGTCATTTGCCGAAACAAAAGAAAACCGCCCTCGCGGCCCGAGCCGGAGGGCGGTGACGGGAGATATCGTTCCCTAGTTTTCCACGTTGATCGTTTCATCCACGATGTTCGTTCCCGAACGCGTCTGGGTGGACGGATAAATCTTCCTGGCCGTCGGGGCCCCTTTGTCGTCAACGGGCAGCAGCGGGATCACTTTTTCCTCGGGAATGCGCATGCAATAGAACGAGCGATAAACAAAGATCAGCGCAACGGCGGCAAAAACCAGGCCAATGGCGGTCTTGATATGCTGGTTGGTCATCGTCACGGCGATTTCGACGGCGAGCAGACCGAACAGCGTGGTGAATTTGATCACCGGGTTCAGCGCCACGGACGAGGTGTCCTTGAACGGATCGCCCACGGTATCCCCGACGACGGTCGCGGCGTGCAGTTCCGTGCCCTTCTGTCGGAGGTCCACTTCCACGATTTTCTTGGCATTGTCCCAGGCGCCGCCGGCGTTGGCCATGAAAATGGCCTGGTAGAGGCCAAAGAACGCGATGCCGATCAGGTAACCAATGAAGAAATACGGGTCAAAGAACGCCAGGGCCAGCGCGAGGCAGAAGATCACAATAAAAATGTTCCACATGCCCTTTTGCGCATAGACGGTGCAGATGCGGACCACTTCCTTGCTGTCCTTTTCCGAGGCGGTCTTTTCGTCGAGATGCATGTTCTCCTTGATGTAAACCACGGCGCGATACGCTCCGGTCACGACGGCCTGGGTGGAAGCGCCGGTGAACCAGTAAATCACCGCCCCGCCCGTCAGCAGGCCGAGGATGACCTCGGGTTGCACCAGGCTCAAATGATTGACCACGTTGCCGAATTTATTTTCCAGCAGCATGATGATGCCAAACACCATCGTGGTCGCCCCGACGACGGCCGTGCCGATCAATACCGGCTTGGCGGTGGCCTTGAAGGTGTTGCCCGCGCCATCACCTTTTTCGAGCAGATACTTCGCATTGGCAAAATCCGGGTTGAACCCGAAGTTTTTATTGATGTCTTCCTTGATGCCCTTGATCCCTTCAATCTGGCTCAATTCATAAACCGACTGGGCATTGTCCGTCACCGGGCCGTAGCTGTCCACCGCGATGGTCACCGGTCCCATGCCGAGGAAGCCGAAGGCCACGAGCCCGAAGGCAAAGATGGGCGCGGCAAACGTGAATTGGGGCGGCATGATCGCCATCAGCGCCGGATTCCGGGAGAAGTAATACGAAACAAACATCAACACCATGATGACCAGCCCCATCCAGAACGCCGACATGTTGCCGGCCACGAAACCGGACAGGATGTTCAGCGAAGCCCCGCCGTGCCGGGAACAGTTGGTCACTTCCTTGACATGCATCGAGTTGGTGCTGGTGAAGATCTTCGTGAATTCCGGGATCAACGCCCCGGCCACCGTGCCGCAACTGATGATGCACGACAAAACCCACCACAGGTCGGGATGAATGCCGGGCTGGCCCAGGAGCAGCACCCGGCTGGCGACAAACGTGACCGCGATGGACAAGGCCGAGGTGATCCAGACCAGATGGGTCAGCGGCGCCTCGAAATCAAAGTCCTTCAGCTTTCCATATTTCGCGTTGCTGACGAGGGTGTTCAGAAAATAGGAGGCCAGGGAAGTGGCCACCATCAGGGCGCGCATGACGAACAGCCAGATGATGAGCGTGGCACAAACCTGCTGGTTGGCGGCCAGGGCCAGGGCCAGGAACGAGATCAGCGCAACCCCGGTGACGCCATAGGTTTCAAATCCGTCCGCCGTCGGGCCGACCGAGTCGCCGGCATTGTCACCGGTGCAATCGGCGATCACACCGGGGTTCTTCGGATCGTCCTCGGGCAGCTTGAAGACGATTTTCATCAAATCCGAGCCGATGTCGGCGATCTTGGTGAAGATGCCGCCGCAGATGCGCAGCACCGAGGCGCCCAGCGATTCGCCGATGGCAAAGCCGATGAAGCAGGGCCCGACCAGGTCGCGCGGCAGAAACGTGAGGATGCAAATCATGAAGAACAGTTCCACGGACACGAGCAGCAGGCCGACGCTCATGCCGGATTGAAGGGGGATCAGCAGCGTTTTAAGCGGATTGCCCTTCAGCGCCGAGAACGCCGTGCGTGAGTTGGCCACGGTGTTGATGCGGATGCCGAACCAGGCCACGCCGTAGGAACCCAGGATGCCCAGGACCGAGGCGAGCAAAATGACACCGCCGTTGCGGATCAACACTCCGTGGCCCAGTTGATTTTCCGGATCGTTCCAGGGCAGGCCGATGAAGTAGTAAACCATGCAGGCGGCAATCAGCACCCAGAGGATGAGAAGAAACTTGCCTTGCTGGAAAAGGTAGGTCTTGCAGGTTTCCCAAATGATGTTCGAAACGTCGCCCATGCTTTTATGCACCGGCAACGACTTGGTCTGCTTGTATTGGACCAGGCCGAAGGCCGCCCCGAAGGCGCACATCACAATGCCCAGATACATCAACGTCACGCCGCTGACGCCGCCCAGGCCGGCGAAGGTCACCTGTGTCAGGTCGGGGATGTTGATGGCCACTTCGCTGCCCAAGGCGTTTGTGGCCAGGCCGGATAAGCAGTATAATGCAACCACCAGTGTCGTGATTTTAATTTTTCTCATAGTAAATTTAACAAATTGCACGAGCTTAACATACGGAAGTCCTGACGGCAGGTGCCAACCATTTTTGGTAAAGAACTCTCCCAAAATTGTTTTGGTCCTTTTTGCCCAATCTGTGCAGGGTGAGACCGGCCGCATTTGACCTTGTCGCTCACGGAACGTTTCCGCATCTTTGCAGCGATGCCTGAACGCGCGGTTTCCACATTGATCAAACCTGACGCCGTGTTGGAAATGACACTGCGGCCCTCGCTGTTTTCCGAATTCACCGGCCAGCCCAAGGTCAAGGAGCGCCTGGAAATCGGCGTCGCTGCCGCCAAGCAACGGAAGGAGCCGCTCGATCACATCCTGCTCAGCGGCCCGCCCGGCCTCGGCAAGACCACGCTCGCCAACATCCTGGCCAAATCCATGGGCGCCAGCCTCAAGTCCACCAGCGGCCCGACCATCGAAAAAGCCGGCGACCTGGCCGGCCTGCTCACGAATCTCGAGGAAGGCGACGTGCTGTTCATTGACGAAATCCATCGCCTGCAAAAAACCATCGAGGAATATCTGTACCCGGCGATGGAGGATTTCAAACTCGACATCATCATCGACCAGGGGCCAAACGCGCGCAGCGTGCGGCTGAATCTCCCTCGTTTCACGCTCATCGGCGCGACCACGCGCAGCGGCCTGCTCACCGCGCCGCTGCTCACGCGTTTTGGCGTGCGCGAACGGCTGGACTATTACGTGGCCGCGGATCTGGAGACCATCATTGTCCGCTCGGCGCGGTTGTTGAAGGTGGACATCGAGCCCGCGGGCGCGCACGAAATCGCCCGGCGCAGCCGCGGCACGCCGCGCATTGCGAACAACCTGCTCCGCCGGGTGCGCGATTACGCCCAGGTCCGGCACGACGGCCGCATCACCGCCGATGTGGCCGACAAGGCGCTGGCCATGCTGGAGATTGACCAGAACGGCCTCGACGAAATGGACAAGCGCATCCTCGAAGCCGTCATCGTGAAGTTCGGCGGCGGGCCGGTGGGCGTGAATTCCCTGGCCGTGGCCGTGGGCGAGGAACCCGACACGATCGAGGAGGTTTACGAACCGTATCTCATCATGGAAGGCTACCTCAATCGCACGTCGCAAGGCCGCGTGGCGACGGAATTGAGTTACCAGAAACTCGGTCTGCAAATTCACAAAAGCAACCAACCCGGCCTGCTGTGATCCTCGTGCTGGCCAGGACACTTTCAATTCATTCAAAACCATGACCTCCGATCGCAGAATCTTTCTCAAACAACTCGGCCTTGGCGCCGTTGGCATGACCCTGGCGTCCTCTTTTCCGGAATGTCGCGCGGCGCAACCCACCGTTGGCCGCCACCTTCGGCGCAGCACGCCCGAAGCGCAGGGGGTGTCGTCGGCGGAGTTGCTGGACTTTTTGGAGGCGGCCGGCAATAGCCAGCATGAATTTCACAGCTTCATGATGGTCCGTCACGGGCAGGTCATTGCCGAAGGCTGGTGGTCGCCGTACGCGCCGGATTTGAATCACATGCTGTATTCGCTCAGCAAAAGTTTCACCTCGACCGCCATCGGTTTTGCCGTGACGGAAGGCCGGTTGAAGGTGGATGATGCGGTGATTTCCTTTTTCCCCAACGATCTGCCCGCCAGCGTCAGTGACAATCTTGCGGCGTTGAAGGTGAAACACCTGCTCACGATGTCGGTCGGCCATGCCAAGGATTCGACGCCGATCATCACGAAGACGGACAATTGGGTGAAAGCCTTTCTGGCCCTGCCCATCGACAATCCGCCGGGCAGCACGTTTCTTTACAACAGCGGCGCCACGTACATGCTGTCGGCGATTGTCCAGAAACTGACCGGCCAGAAGGTCATTGATTATCTGGGGCCGCGGTTGTTCCGGCCGCTCATGATCGAAGGCATGACCTGGGAGACCTGTCCGCGCGGCATCAACACCGGCGGCTGGGGGCTGGCCATTCAGACCGAAGGCCTCGCCAAATTCGGACAGCTGTACCTGCAAAAGGGTGTTTGGAACGGCAAACCAATTTTACCGGCGGCCTGGGTTGAAGAGGCGACCACATTCAAGATTCAACCACCGGCCGACCCTGGAAAGGATCTGGCGGAGGTGAAAAAAACCAGCGAATGGCACCAGGGTTATTGCTACCAGTTCTGGCGGACGCGGCATGATGCTTATCGCGGCGATGGCGCGTTCGGGCAATACACCATCGTCATGCCCGATCAGGACGCCGTGATTTGCATCACCAGCGAAAGCGGCAGCATGGCCGGCGAATTTGATTTGATCTGGCAATATCTTTTGCCCGCAATGAAGGAAAATCTTTTGCCCCCGGACCCGGCTGCCCAGGCCCGGTTGCAACAAAAACTCGCAGCTTTGGCCCTGCTGCCGCCCAAGGCGCAGGCGACCTCGCCCGTCGCCGCCGGAATTTCCGGCAAAACTTTCGAAATCAAGGGTGACCCCAAGGTTCAGAGCGTGTCGTTCGTGTTTCATGGAGATTCCTGCACCTTCACCTTGAAGGACGCCAACGGCGAACATCCCATCACCTGCGGCATCGAAAAATGGGTGGACGGCAAGACTGACATGCCCGGGACTCCGCCGAAACTCACCGTGGGTCCCTTGGGGCCAATTTCGAAGGTCCTGGCCAGCGGGACCTGGAAGGATGAAAACGCCTTTCAAATGACCTGGCATTTTTACGAAACGCCGCATCACGACACGGTGACCTGCCAGTTCGACGGCGACAGGGTGAAGATTGAATTCCTGAGCAGCGTCACGGAATACATGCCGGCGCACAAGGAAACCCGTCCGGCCTTGCTCGGACAGGTTGCCGCCTGATCCAGTTTCAGGCCGGCAGATTAACTGTGGCGGGCGCCGGCCAACGGGATTACCTTCACGATTGTGAGAAACTTTGCGGTGCCCCTTCTCAAGGCGCTGTCAATCCTGCCCCGGGAAGTACGCGGGCAGACCAATGCCACCACGGCGGGTGAGGAAGACCGTTTCGCCGCCGGACGTCAGCGGATGGTGAAGGAACAATTGTCAGGTTCAGGACGCGGCATCATTGATGCGCGCGTGCTGACTGCCCTGGGCAAGGTTCCGCGCCATGAATTTGTCCCCGCGGACCTCCGGTATCGGGCCTGCGACGACAGGTCGCTGCCCATCGGTTATGGCCAGACCATTTCCCAGCCTTTCGTCGTCGCCTTCATGACCGAACAGTTGAATCCCCAACCGACGGACCGTGTGCTCGAAATCGGAACCGGTTCGGGCTACCAGGCCGCGGTGCTTGCCGAATTGGTGCGTGAAGTTTACACCATCGAGATTGTGGCGCCGCTCGCGCAACGCGCCCGGGCAGGCCTGAAGCGTCTCGGCTATACGAACATTCGGACGCGGGCCGGGGACGGTTACCAGGGCTGGCCGGAAGCCGCGCCGTTCGACGCCATCATCGTCACCTGCGCCCCGGACAAGGTGCCGTCGCCGCTCGTCGAACAACTCAGGGACGGCGGGCGGATGATCATTCCCGTCGGGTTGCCGGGAGACCAGGAACTGATATTGCTCCACAAGCAGGGTGGGCATCTGGAGCAAACTGCCATGTTGCCCGTCCGGTTCGTGCCGATGACCGGCAGGGCAATTCAAACGTAGCGGCGTCCCGGCAGAGCGCCGCAAACTCATCGAAAAATCAACGGCGCTTTACCGGGACGCCGCGCTGTGCAATTTTCTTTCGTTCCACGTCTGATTCGTGTTTCATCTGTGGCGTTTTGAACTGTTTCCAAATCGAAAATCACGGCGATGCCCAAGCGCACTGACATTCACAGCGTCCTCATCATCGGCGCCGGACCGATCATCATCGGCCAGGCGTGCGAGTTCGATTATTCCGGCACCCAGGCCTGCAAGGCGCTCAAGGAGGAAGGCTACCGCGTCATCCTCGTCAACTCCAACCCGGCCACCATCATGACCGACCCGGAGTTCGCCGACCGCACCTATATCGAACCCATCACGCCCGAATGCGTCGAGAAAATCATCGAGCGCGAGAAGGCGGAGATGAAACGGCTCGGCGCGAAGGGCAAGCTGGTCCTGTTGCCGACGCTCGGTGGCCAGACGGCGCTGAACACCTCGATGGCCCTCCACAAAAACGGCGCGCTCGAACGGCACGGCGTGGAAATGATCGGGGCCAAGCCCGAGGCCATCCAGAAGGGCGAAGACCGGCAGGTTTCCAAGGATCTCATGCTTTCCATCGGCCTCGACGTGCCGATTTCCGGCACCGCGCACAACGCGGATGAAGCCCGCGCCGTCGCCGAAAAAATCGGCCGGTTCCCGCTCATCATCCGTCCCGCATTCACCCTCGGCGGCACCGGCGGCGGCATCGCCTACAACCGCGATGAATTCGACGAGCTTGCCAAACGGGGCATGGACCTCTCGCCCGTCAACGAAATCCTCATCGAGGAATCGCTGCTCGGCTGGAAGGAATTTGAAATGGAGGTCATGCGCGACCAGGCCGACAACTGTGTCATCATCTGCTCCATCGAAAACTTTGATCCGATGGGCGTGCATACCGGCGATTCCATCACCGTGGCGCCCATCCAGACGCTGACGGACAAGGAATTCCAGATCATGCGCGACCAGAGTTTTGCCGTGATCCGCGCCGTGGGCGTGGAGACCGGCGGCTCGAACATCCAGTTCGGCGTCAACCCGGACAACGGCCGCATGGTCATCATCGAGATGAACCCGCGGGTCAGCCGCAGCTCC
>Ga0181522_10000374_pt1 | contig 34627 bp, 32 predicted proteins | sample PEATcosm2014_Bin_27_FD_121103 | JGI IMG/M metagenome (GOLD analysis project Ga0181522, IMG submission 121103) | Peatland microbial communities from MTU Mesocosm Facility, Houghton, MI, USA - PEATcosm2014_Bin05_10_metaG | ecosystem: Environmental > Terrestrial > Soil > Wetlands > Peat | place...
CCACAAAACTGCCGTTGCCGTTGGTGTCAACAAAGTTGTCCTGGACGTAAAGAGTGCCCGCCCAGTTGGCCGGTCCCGTCCACTGGAACACTGGCTGGTTCGGAACCAGCGTCTGGCCGCTGGTCGGATAAACCGCCTGGGGCGGCCCGCCGAATACATTGCTGGTCAGGCCGGTGACCGCCACCGAGAAGAAGTAAAGGTTGGTGGAAGTGTTGTTGGTGACGGTAATGGACCATAGGCCGTTGGTGACGCCATACAGCATCGAATCGAACGTGCCGTAGTAGCTGCCGCCGCCGCAATCATTGTTGTAACACCCGCTGATGGTGCCGTTCGTGGCGTAATAGACGAGCCGCGAACCGTTGGCCGGGATTTGCGGCGAGGCGATCTGATAAACGCCGTTGGGGAAATTGGGCAGGGTGGCATTGGCGCTCAACCAGGGATAAAAATAATAGCCAAAGTCATCGTGATACAAATGCACATCCACCGTCAGCCCGGCGCGGACAGACCCGGCGGTGAACATGCTGGCGGTGACGAAAAAGAGAATCCCGCGGGAAAGCCTTTTTACCCAGAATAAAGAAAAAGTTTTCATGATTTTGCTCCTGTGTTCTCGCGGCAACGGGATTGTCCCAGCCCACGAATACCAACCTTCTGACTGCGGGCAATTAAGTCAGGTGTCATTCGGAAAATCAATCCCCAAAGAAGCAGCCCGAACGTTGTCTCTTCGTAAAGCCTTCACCGCAAACTCCATACGTTGTTTGTAAGGTTCACTCTTTTTCCAAGGCATCCCGGAGCGCATCCACTCCAGGTCACCAATCAAGTGTTGCCTATGGTCTGAGATTACACCAAGAAAATCAGCATCCGTCGGCGGTTGGATTCCCCTCCGCTTCTTCCTTTCATCAAGCCACAACTCGACACGCCGACCCAAGCAGCTCGCCCGGCACCACGCCCACCAAACGAACCGTAGCTGAAAAAACTCGCGGACGGGCTGTCCGCGCTCCTATTTTCTTCGCGTGCATCTGGCCCATCTGCGACTCCGCGACTTCCGCAATTACCGGCGGCTGGACGCCGACTTTGCGCCGGGGTTCCATCTGCTGCTCGGCGACAATGCGCAGGGCAAGACGAACATTCTCGAGGCGGTTTATCTCCTGGCCACGCTGCGCTCATTCCGCGGCGTCGGCGGCGCGCAGATGATCCGGCACGGGCAAAAGGGCTATTTTGCCGGCGGCAACGTCGTTGGCCAGGACGAACGCGAAATCAAAATGTACTGGTCGGCGAAGGAGCGCAAACTGGCGCTGGACGGCCACCCGGTGAAAAAGCTTACCGACTACCTCGGCGTGCTGCGCACGGTGGTGTTTTGCACGGAGGACCTGCAACTGGTCAAGGGCGCCGCCCGCGCGCGCCGGCGGTTTCTCGACCTGTTGCTCGCGCAAACCCGCCCCGGTTACCTGCCCCTGCTCCAGCGTTACATGCACGCCGTCCGCGCCCGCAACGCGCTGCTCAAACAGCGCTCCACCGACGAGGCCACACTGGACAGCTTCTCGCGCGAGCTGGTTGAACTGGGCGACCAGATCATCCGGGCACGCCGCGAACTGGCGCCGAAGTTTTCGCCGCTGGCCCGGCTGGCCTACCGCCGCATTTCCAATGATGCCGAGGAACTGCGCCTCGAATACCAGCCCAGCGTAAAAAGGGATTTTGCCGTGGAACTGGCGCAATCCCGCGGACGGGAGCGGACGTACCGCTCCACGCTCGTCGGGCCGCACCGCGATGACCTGCAACTGCTGCTCAACGAAAAGTCCGCCGCCCAATTCGGCAGCGAAGGCCAGAAGCGCACCCTGGCCATCGCGCTCAAAATGGCGCAGGCGGAATATCTCACCGGCATCCACGGTTCCGCACCCATCCTGTTGATTGACGACGTGATGGGCGAACTCGACGTGAAGCGCCGCAGCGGTTTCCTGCCGCTGCTGGAGCAGGCGCGCAAGACCGGTGGCCAGGTTTTCATGACCGCCACCGAGGAAAACTGGCCGGCGGAACTGGGGAAGGATTTGCAGCGGTGGCAGGTCCAGGCTGGAGCATTGAAAACGAGTTAACATCGGACATCGAACTGATTGCAACTGGAGGTCGCATTCGGCGTTCGATGTTCGATGTTGGATGTTCGATCTTTTCCCATTAAACTTTTCCCATGCGAATCTTATCGGGCATCCAACCCAGCGGCGCGCTGCATCTCGGAAATTATTTCGGGATGATGAAACCCGCCCTCGAGCTGCAGGAAAAGGGCGAGGCGTTTTATTTCATCGCCGATTATCATTCCATGACGTCGCTGTTCGACCCGGCGGAACGGCGCCAGAACACGCTCGACGTGGCGCTGGACTTTCTGGCGTGCGGGCTCGACCCGAAGAAGACCGTTTTCTTCCGGCAATCCGACGTGCCGGAAGTGACCGAACTGAGCTGGCTGCTTTCCACGGTCACGCCGATGGGCCTGCTCGAACGGGCGCACAGCTACAAGGACAAGACCGCGAAAGGCATTGCGCCCAGCCACGGCCTGTTCGCCTATCCGGTGCTCATGGCGGCGGACATTTTGATTTACGACTCGAACGTGGTGCCGGTCGGGCGCGACCAGAAACAGCACGTCGAGATGACGCGGGACATCGCCATCAAGTTCAACGAGCAATACGGCCAGACCTTCGTGATTCCCGAGCCGCAAATCCGCGAGGAAGTCGCCGTGGTGCCCGGCACGGACGGCCAGAAGATGAGCAAGAGCTACGGCAACACAATTGAAATCTTTGGCGAGGAAAAGGTCGTCCGTAAAAAAATCATGGGCATTGTCATGGACAGCCGCACGCCGGCTGAGCCGAAGCCCGACGCGGAAAGGAACCTGGCCATCCAGCTGCTCAAGCTCGTCGCGCCGCCGGACGCGGCGAAAGACCTGGAAGACCGCCTGCGCGCCGGGGGTCTGGGCTATGGCGATTTGAAGAAGGCGTTGTTCGAGAATTACTGGAGTTATTTCGCCGACGCCCGCAAGCAGCGCGCAGCACTGGCAGCAAACCTGGAATTCGTGAACCAGGTTCTTGCCGATGGCGCCGCTCGCGCACACCAGCTCGCGCGGACGGTATTGAAGCGCGCCCGGAAAGCCAGCGGGCTGGAATGAAACCCGGGGCCGCAAACCAGCCTGCGGCAACACGACTGCGTCTCCGGATCACGGCCGCGGCGGAAACCGCCGTGCGCTCCGGTCATCCGTGGATTTTTTCCGACAGCGTCTTGGAGTCGAATCGCGCCGGGCAGACCGGCGAACTGGCGGTGATTTACGATCGCAAGGACCGTTTCCTGGCCGTGGGCCTGTTCGATTCCGATTCACCGATTCGCGTGCGGATCCTGCACGCGGGCAAACCGCAGACGATTGATCGAGCCTGGTGGCAGGCGCGGCTGGAGCAGGCTCTCGCCCGCCGGCGCGAATTATTCGACGCGCAGACCACCGGTTATCGCCTGATCCACGGCGAAAGCGATGGCTGGCCCGGTCTCGTGCTGGATCGGTACGGTAAGACGCTCGTGTTGAAACTTTACACCGCAGCTTGGCTGCCGCGACTGGCCGACACGCTCGCCCTGCTCAAGGAAACTGTTCACGGCGAACGCATCGTGCTCCGTCTCAGCCGCAACATCCAAGCCATCGCCGAAACCCAATTCCAACACAGCGACGGGCAGGTGCTTCACGGCTTGCCGCCCACCGGGCCGGTGATTTTTCTGGAAAGCGGCCTGCGCTTCGAGGCCGATGTCTTACGCGGGCAGAAGACCGGATTTTTTCTCGACCAACGCGAGAACCGGCGCGAGGTGGAAACGTTGGCACGCGGCCGCCGCCTGCTGAACGCCTTCAGTTTTTCCGGCGGCTTCTCGGTTTATGCGGCGCGCGGCGGGGCTGTGTCGGTGACGGACCTCGACATCAGCGCGCACGCGCTGGCCGCCGCCCAACGCAACTTCGCGCTGAACACAAATCATCCCGGCGTGGCTGCATGTCATCACGAAACCGCTCAGGGCGATGCGTTTGACTGGCTGGCGGCGAGCGCGGCGAAATTTGATCTGATGGTGCTGGATCCGCCGTCACTGGCCAAGCGTGCGGCAGAGCGTGAGGGCGCTTTGCGTGCCTACGGACGGCTGGCCGCGCTGGGTCTCGCCCGGCTGGCGCCCGCCGGAATTCTGGTGGCCGGATCCTGCTCGGCACAGGTGCCGGCCGAGGAATTCTTTGAGGTTATCCGGCGCGCGGCAGTGAAGACGGAAAGAAAATTCGCGGAACTGAAAACGATGCGGCATCCGGCGGACCATCCGGCCGGTTTCAAGGAAGCGGAATATCTGAAGGTGATTAACCTGAAGTTTGTGACGTAGCTGCGCCGGTGAAAGAGCGAAAATCCGCGAGCCGCCCGCGTTCTCACGAACGCGGTTACATGATCTTCAGCTTTGGCAAATCCTGCGAGTCCACCAAACCGACCGGCTCGCCCTTGGTGTTCACCACGATCAAATCGTCAATGTTCCGCTCGTTGAAAATTTTCAGCGCCTCCACGGCGAGGGCGTTTTCGCAGATGCAAATCGGCTTGGGCGTCATCACTTTTTTCAGCGGCTGCCCGAGCAGATTTAGGTCGCGGGCCATGTGTCGGCGGAAATCGCCGTCGGTGAACACGCCCACCAGCTTGCCACGCGCGTTCACAATGCTCAGGCTGCCGGATTTGGCGTGCGTCATCACCATCAGAGCTTCCTTCACCACCAGGTCTTCGCGCGCTATGGCGTTGCGCCCGCCGGTGCGCATGATATCGCCGACGCGCAGCAGCATGGCCCGGCCAATGGCCCCGGAGGGATGATATTTGGCAAAATCACTTTGCTTGAAACCGCGCGCCTGCAACACCGACATCGCCAGCGCGTCGCCCAGAACCAGCATCGCCGTGGTGCTGGCGGTGGGCGCGAGGTTGAACGGGCAGGCTTCCTGTGGCACGTGAACGTTGAGCGTCAGGTCGCTGTGGCGGGCGAGCGAGGACTTGGCGTTGCCGGTCAGCGAAATGATTTTGACGGAAAACCGCTTCAACGCCGGCAGCAGGTTGAGCAATTCCTCCGATTCGCCGGAATAACTCAGCGCCAGGATCACATCGCCGTCGTTGACAATACCGAGGTCCCCATGCAACGCGTCCACGCTGTTGAGCACGACGCTGGTTGAACCGGTGCTCGTGAGGGTGGCGGCGATTTTTTGCCCGATGTTGCCGGATTTGCCAATGCCGACGATGACGATTTTCCCCCGCTGCTGCAGCACGGCGACGATCAGTTCCACGGCACGGTCAAAGGATTGGTTTAATTGCGCGCGCACGGCCTTGAGCGCGGCGAGTTCGATGTCGAACACCTTACGGGCATGGTTGAGATGGCTCACGTCCGGGAGTCTGTCACGAGTGCAGGGCACTTTCAACCGCGTTTCGACCGGCGAAAAATTCACCCGGCGTGCGCCCTGCATCATCCGAACCATTCCACCAAATCGAGGCAGGACCAGAAACAAAAATCACTTGCTGGCTTGAAACTGCTGGGTCACCCGGTCCAGGCGCTGGTTGTCGGCGCGAATCCGGGCCGCCAGCGTACGGGCCGTGGCCTGCAGGAAGGGGGTGGCCAGCGCGGGAGCTTCCCGGGTGAGCCGGTCAAACGCCAGATCGGTCATTTTCAGCACGACGCTGTCCGCGTTGGCAATGACGTCCGCCGACCGGGGACCACGATCGAACAGCGACATGTCGCCAAAAAAATCGCCGGGACCGAACGTGGCCAGGATGGTCTCTTTTTCCCCGACCATGATGCGCGCCCGCAGTTCGCCTTGCAGGATGAAGTACATGCCGTCGCCCGCATCCCCCTTTTTCACCACCGCCATCCATTGCGGCACCTTGTGCACCTCCATGAATTCCATGAGGCGATCGAGCTGGGCGTCGTTCAGTTGGGCCAGGATTTTAATGCGCCGCAGCGAGCCGGGCTTGATGCCCGAACTGGAAGCCGAGGTGGAAGCCGGGAGAATTTCCTCGCTGAAATGCGCCTGCAGTTCAGGAATTTCCGCCGCCCGCCGCCAACTGTTGTCGGGACGCGCGAAGACCCAGGTGCCGGCCAGGACGCGTTCATCCTTGACCCAGTCAATCAACACCGCAAGCGCCACCGGGCCATAAGGGGCATCGTCTATGCCCCAGATAAAAAACTCATTAGCGCCATCCGGTAACTCCATGGTGCCATGCTATCACCATCCGTGAACTTTTGGGAAGCAAAAAATGCCTGCAAATGGCGGGGTTAAGCCACATCCGGGCCATCGGACGAAAAATTATTTCGTCTGTGCAAAGAGCATCAGCACCCGCGGTCCCCGGTCGGTCATCAATTGATACTGCTCCTCCTGCGGACCGTGGGGAACCGCCAGGCCGTCACAATGCTTGTCGCGGACCGGCTGACCGTCCACCAGCAGCATGTAATGGTGCATCCGGCTGCATTGCAAGTGATGCAGCGTGACATGCCAGGCATCCAGCACACCATCCCGGGTCAGCGGCACCTTCTGCCAGTTGGTGAAAGTGCCGGCAACTTCAACCGTGGCCGGCACCTGGGTCTGGCCATCCGGCAAACGCCAGCGGAAGACCTTGCTGTAAGACTGGCGGCGCTCGGCCGGGTTCTGCGCCGGAGCCGCCAGGCCGGCAGCCTGTTCAGGCCGGACCGGACCGCGTTTTTCCGGCAGGATCGGTCCGCCCATTTGCGGCGGCTTCCTCAAAAAGGCATTCCCAAAATTGTTCGACATACGATCTGGTTGCGCAGGGCAAGTTACACGAGCTTCATGTCCGGCTCAAGTGGCGTACATCATTCGAGTGGTTGAAGCTATTCCGTGTTGGGATACGAGCCGAGGACTTTGACAAAGTTGCAATGTTCGCCCAGCAGTTGGATGGCCTTGACGACCTTGCGGTCCTGCACGTGGCCGTCGCAATCAATGAAAAAGAAATATTCCCACGCCTTCCGCTTGCTCGGGCGCGATTCAATCTTGGTCATGTTGATTTTAAAACGGCGGAAGGCGGCAATCGCCTCGTGCAGCGCGCCGGACTTGTCCGCCACGCTGATCAACAGGCTGGTGCGGTCATCGCCGGTGGGCGGCCCGCACTGGCGGCCAAGCACAAGGAAGCGTGTCGCATTGGCGGCATTGTCCTGGATGTCCTGTTCGAGCAGATCCAGGCCATATTTCCCGGCGGCGAGGATGCCCGTGATGGCCGCCGCTTTGCCGCGCAGTTTGGTGTTCCTGACCGTCGGGTGAGCCACCAGTTCGGCCGAACGCGCGTTGGAGGAAGTCTCAAAAATTTCCGCCCGCGGCAGGTTTTTCTGCACCCAGGAGCGGCATTGGGCCAGGGCCTGGGGATGCGCATACAGACGTTGGATGTCCCCGCCTTTGCCCTTGCCAGCCAGGCAGTATTGAATGGGCAGGACAATCTGTGCCACGATTTTCAGGTCGCTGTCCACGAACATGTCGAGCGTGTGCGTCACCACGCCTTCGGTGGTGTTCTCCACCGGCACCACACCATAATCCGCGCGGGCCTTGCTGACCTCGGCGAAGACATCGGTGATGGTTTTCTGCGAAGTGTATCGCAGGCTCGAACCGAATTTTTGAATGGCCGCCTGGTGCGTGAACGTCGCCTCCGGCCCGAGATAGGCGATGGTCATGGTCTTTTCCAGGGCCAGCGCGCTGGACATGATTTCGCGGTAAATCGCACGCAACTGGTCCTCGGTCATGGGCCCCTGATTGAGTTCACAGATGCGCTCGAAGACGGCGCGTTCACGGTGCGGCGCGTAGATTTCCTCGCCCGCCTTGAGCTTCATGTCGCCGATGGCCAGCACATGCTTCGTGCGCTCGTTGAGCAGCCGGACGATTTGCGCGTCCAGCCGGTCGATGGCCTGGCGATGTTCGGGAATGCTCACAACACCAGCAGCATGCCGCATCAAAAACGAAGAATCAAATCCGTTTCACGCGAATCTCGGCTGGTTTGGCAATTCTTTGGTTCAGGCATCGTCGGCGCCCGTCCGCGGTGCGTTTTGTTCCGGGCTTCCAAATTGTTCGTAATCCGCTTCAATGGAGTCATTTTCCCGTATGTCGTCTTGACCAAGGACAAGCCCCGGCAACCTGACCCTCTTCGGCGGCCAGTTGACCGTGATGTGAAAAGCGTCGAAGAGAATAAATTCCTTCGGCCCGGCGAAATTCACCAAATCCTCTCCGCATTTGACGTGAAATCGCCTCGCGGTTTTGTACCCTCAACGCCGTGACGATGCCTCGTCCATTCCTCGCCGCCGATCCTCGGGTGCGATGGCTGCGGGCGGTTCTGCTCGGCTCAACCCTGCTCGGCATGTTGTCCTGCATCCCGCTCTGGCTGGCCACGCGCGAGTATCCGCTCGTGCCCCTCTTTGCCTCGTGGCCGGTGGTGCCGCCGGTTTGTGGTCCGTGGTTTTTGGGCATCACATTATTGTCCTTGGTGGTGGCGGCATGGCTTTTCCGGCCGGCGACCGTTTTTTTCCTGGCCGCAACCTTGTATCTGTATTGCTGCGATCAAAATCGCGGACAACCCTGGATGTATCTGTATTGGGTGATGCTGCTGTCGAACTTGTTGCCGGAACGAACCGCCATCGCCGCGTGCCGCGTCGCGCTTTCACTCGTCTATTTGTGGGCAGGCATCCAGAAATTGAACATCACATTCTTCAAGGCGATGACCCCCTGGTTCATCCAGCCGGCCGCCGATTGGGGATTGCCGGACATGGTCGTTGCCGGGTTGCGTGTTGGTGTATGGATGACCCCACTTTGGGAGATGTTCATCGGTGCGGGTCTGTGGTTCCCGAAGACGCGCCGGTTCGCCATCGCCATCGCCGCCGTGTTGCACGGAGCGGCGCTGCTGTTCCTCGGTCCGCTCGGACACAACGTCAACCTGGTGGTCTGGCCCTGGAACATCGCCATGGTCGCCCTGCTCGTCGTCCTGTTCGGCGCGAAGGATTGTGCGACCCTGCCCCAAGCGTTGCGCGAACTGCGCCGGTCCTGGAGTGGCGCGCTGGCCGTGGGGTTGTTCGGCCTGCTGCCAGCCTTGAGTTACTGCGGCCGGTGGGATTCGTATTTTTCATTCGCACTTTACTCCGCCAACCTGGCGAAAGCCGACTTGTATGTGACCCAACAATTTCGAGACCGCCTGCCGTCGCGTTTGCGGATATACGTCGATCCGGTCGAAAATTTCGATCCCGCGTTCCAGTTGCCGTTTGTTTTCCAACATCCGCGCTGGGCGGCGGCGGAACTGGGCGTGCCGCAACTGCCCGAACCGCGCGGTTATGCCGTCATGTTCCGGCACATCGCCGCCTACGCCACGAATGAGGGTGACTGCCGGATGATTGTTGAAACCCGCGCCGGAAAAATCCTGCTCTACCGCCCCGGCCATCCCGATCCCGATGTTCTCAAACCGTAAATCTGCCCGGGGGTTTTCGGGCCACACGCATTATTGAATTGGTGTATCTTGAAACCATGCGTTACCTCGTTAAAGCCCGGGTGAAGCCCGGACAGGAAGTGTCCCTGCGGCAGGCCATTGCGGATGGCACACTCGGCCGGGGCTCGATTGCCGGCGATGAATATATTCACGACCTGGAGCAGGCGCGCGTGGGGGATGACGGCGTCGCGCACTGGGTGGAGACCTGCTACTGCGCCGCGCCGCTGGCCGAGGAGCGGCCCTACTGGGAGGTATATTTTGAACTGCTCAGCGTCAAGGATGCGCACCATCGAAGAAACTGCCGGCATGAAAACGGCACCGAACCATGGGCGTGCAGCCGTTGCGATTGCACGAAGCGGCTCGAAGAACGCTTGCAACAACAGGGCAAACCGTTTTTAAAAACGTTGTCGGGGGCGAAGAAATGCCGGGGCAAATAACCCGTCCGGCAATCTACTTCACGCCACCTCTTCGCACTGGGCTGCCGGATTTGTTTTTGCCGCGCCCCCTCGCACAATCAACACGACGGCGGCGATGATCAAAGCCCCCGCCACGAACAGTTCGTGCGAGAAGGTCTCACGGCCGATGGTGCAGCCCAGCAGCACGGCGATGAACGGGTTCACATAGGCATAAGTCGCCACGCGCGCGGGCGTGGTGGCGTGCAGCAACCACACGTAACAGGTGTAACCCACCAGCGACCCGGCCACGATCAGGTAAAGCCAGGCGCCGGCGGACAACCAGGTCACCTGGCCAAAAGAAAACTGTGACGCCTCGCCCCGCAGGATTGCCAGGCCCAGCAGCAAAATTCCACCGGCGATCATCTGCATTGCCACGCCCAGCAATGGCGAAGCCGGCTTGTGCGCATGGCGGCCGAATATCGAGCCGAACGCCCAACTGATCGAGGCTGCCATCAAAGCGGCGATGCCCCAGCCGTGGGCCGGTCCGGAATGATGGCTATTGCCGCTCGCCAGCAGGGCCACCCCCACGAAACCCACCGCCAATCCCGCCACCACGAACGGACGTGGGCGGACGCCATCGGGCCGCAACCAGTCAAACAGCACCATCCACAATGGTGTCAGCGCCACCAACAAGGCGGTGACGCTCGAGGGAATGAACTGTTCCGCCCAGGTCACGCCGCCGTTGCCAACGGTCAACAACAAGCCGCCGGTGATGGCCGCATCACGCCACTCAATGCGCGACGGCGTGACGCTACCGCGGGCGCGCGCAAAGGCGTACAACAACAGCCCGGCAGTCAAATTCCGTGTGCCGGCCATCAGGAATGGCGGAATGGATTCCACCGCGTACCGGATGCCCAGATACGTCGAACCCCAGATGACATAGACGGCCGCGAACGCGGCAATCACGCCCCACACGGGCGGGGCCAAGTTTTTGTTTTTCATGGTTGTTGACCGGCGCACCGGCGGCATTCGGGCAAACAAAAACCCACCGCCGGATGCCGGCGATGGGTTGTAAGATTTTTCGGTTATTGATCTCCGGATTCAACTCCCCATCGCCAGCGTCATTTTAGTGACGGCCTTGTGCCATCCGGTGGCGCGAGCCGGCAGGGCCGCGCGCTGGGGCGTACAATTCAAGTTGGCGATGACAGTGTTCATCCGTTCAAAAACTTGGGCGTAATCTAACCCACCGGCCCCACGGGTCAACGGCATATTTGTTGGGCGGGTCGCCAACAAATTGGTTTATGCCGGTGTTTGGGCCGCAGCCATTTCAACCTTGCGCTGGCGCAGGGTATTGAAGAATTCAAAGCCTTCGCGGCACCGGCGCACAAACATGTGCTTGTCCTCGAGCATCGTCTTGATGATGCGCAGGATCGGCTTCGGACGGAAGTAGTAGGTGCGGTAGAAGCGGTCCACTTCCTCGAAAATCTGCTCCTTGTTCAGGCCGGGATACTCGACGGTGCTGCTCTGGTAGCCTTCCTCGCCCAGGAGATCGGTCTTTTCCTTCTTCGCGAACCAGCCGTTCTGCCGGGCCTGCTCGTACAGTTCCGTGCCGGGATACGGCGCGGCGAGGCTGACCTGGATGCTGAGCACGTCGAGCTCCTTCGCGAAATCGATCGTTTGCTGGATGGTTTCCTTCGTCTCCACCGGCAGGCCAAGGATGAACGTGCCGTGAATCAACACGCCGGCCCGATGACAATCCTTGGTGAAGCGGCGCATTTCGTCGGTCGTCACTCCCTTTTTGATGCGCGTGAGGATGTCCTCGTTGCCGCTCTCATAGCCGACCAGAAAGAGGCGCAGGCCGTTGTCCTTGAGCAGCTTGATGTTGTCGTAATCAATGTTCGCCCGGCTGTTGCACGACCAGGTGAGGCCGAGCGGGGCGATTTTTTTGGCAATTTCCCGCGCGCGGGGCAGGTTGGCGGTGAAGGTGTCGTCGTCGAAAAAGTATTCCTTCACCTCGGGGAAAAGCTTTTTAAGATAGGCCATTTCGTCGGCGACATTTTGCGCGGAGCGGACGCGGTATTTGTGGCCACCGATGGTCTGCGGCCAGAGGCAAAAGGTGCATTGTGCCGGACAACCGCGTCCCGTGTACATGCTCATGTAGGGATGCTGCAGGTAGCCGTTGAAATATTTCCACACATCAACATCACGTCGGTAGATGTCTGCCATCCACGGGAGCTTGTCGAGGTTCTCGATCAATTCACGCTCGGGATTGTGGCGGATCTTGCCGTCCTTGCTGTCCTTGTAGGAGAGCCCGGCAATGGTCGCGAGTTCGCGCCCTTCGGCGACCTCTTTGCAGGTGTAATCAAATTCCTTGCGGCCGACCCAGTCGATGGCTGTGGAGGCCTTGAGTGTTTCGGTCGGCAACACGGCGGCGTGCGCCCCGACAAAACCGATTTTCGTTTCCGGCTTCTGCTTTTTGATGGCCTCGGCCACCCGGCAATCATTCTTGAGCGAAGGCGTGCTGGTATGAATGATGACGTGATCGAAGTCCTTGGCGATGCGGAGACATTCAGCAATGCCGATCTCGTGCGGCGGGCAGTCCAGCAACCGGCTGCCCGGCACGAGCGCGGCGGGTTGTGCGAGCCAGGTCGGATACCAAAAGCTGGTGACTTCGCGCCGGTTCTGGTAACGCGCGCCGGCGCCGCCATCAAAACCCTCGTAGGAGGGAGGTGAAAGGAATAATGTTTTGCTCATCGGAAATAAACTGATAAAAATTCACTTTTGCCGCTGTTCTGTTCGTTGCATCTGCCTCGTTTCATTTCAGGTTAAGTATCAGCCTCCACCGCCGGGTTACAAGGCTTTTTTCAGGGTTGTTCGCCGCACCGGCCGCATCGGCAGTGTTTTTTTCCCGTGTTGGCAGGCTCGCCGACGGAGCCTTTCCGGTCGAAATTAGTGAAGGAAGCGGGCGGGTTGGGGCCACGCTGGCGGCAGGCCGTTTCGCAGGTGCAGGTCGCGAGCGGATGCCAGTCCCAACTATTGACACTTTTGGCGGGATATGAAAACCTGCCACTCAGCATCGCATGGATGAATAACCACCGAGCCGGCTTTGTGTCAACCGCGAGGACTGGCGCTTGTTCAGGCGAAAGCTTCGTCAAGCGAAAGTTTTATGATTTGGTTTTGGCATGCCGTGCCCGCCCTCGTTGGAATCCTTGTTCTAATGGGGTTGGCGTCCAGCATCCTAAGCTGCCTGGCCACGCGACGGCATTTTAGAAACACCCTTCTGCCCTCGATTCCGGATCCCGCGCCCAAGATCAGCATTTTGAAACCGGTGGAAGGTGCCGGACCGAACATATACGCAGCATTCGCTTCTTTTTGCCGGATGGATTACCCCGGCAGCGTGGAAATAATTGTCGGCACCATCCAGCGGGACGATCCGGCGGTGGCGATGGTCGGGCGGCTGCGCGCGGAATTTCCCGAATGCGACATCCGGCTGGTGTTTGCCGATCTGAAAAGCACCAACCGCAAGACGAGCATCATGGAAGCGATCTGGCGCAATGCCTCCGGGCAATTTCTGTTTTTTTCCGATGCCGACGCCGTCGCGCCCAGGGATTATTTGCGCCAGCTCGTGCCCAGACTTGCCCAACCGGAAGTGGGCTGCCTCACCTGCCTGCCGCGCGGAATCGAGGCGCGTACCGCCGGCGGCAGGATGATCGCGCTGCATTTTGCCTTCAACTTCCTGCCGCAATGGATGCTGGCGCAGCAGACGACCGGAATCCACTGGGCCGTCGGCCTCACGATGGCGGTTCCGCGCGCGGTGCTGGAGCAGCTGGGCGGTTTCAAAAATTTCCTGAATCATCTGGCCGACGATTACGAGCTGGGCAACCGCGTGTCGCAACTCGGCCTGCGCGTCGTCGTGCCGCCGTTGCTGCTGGACTGCGTGGTGGCGGCGGAATCATTCGGCGAATCGTTCAGGCGGATGCAGCGCTGGAAACGCACCATCCGCCGTTCGCGCGGCCTTCAGTTTCTCGGCGTCATCCTTACCTACCCGGTTTTTTGGGCGCTGATTCTGGCCTTGATCCAACCGTTCGCCTGGTGGTCGTGGAGTGCGCTGGGTCTGGTGGTGGCGATTCGCTGGCTGCTCGCCGCCGGATTGCAGCCGGTTGCAAAATTGCCCGATTGGCCGCGCACCTCGTGGCTTCTGCCGGTCGTGGATGTCGTGGAAGGAATCACCTTTTTCGGCGCTTATTTCGGCAACACCATCTTCTGGGCCGGTCGCCGCTATTCGCTGCACCGCGACGGAACCCTGGCCCTGGTCGATCCGGAAACGCAGTTGAAAAAAGGTGAACCGTTTGCCGCAGCAAAGAGTTGAATCGGGAAGGGCTGATACCCTTCCACTGATGTGCCACCCGATCGGAATCCATTTCGCCAAAGTGCGCCCGAGTCAGCGGGAATCCACCGCTGGGCTTCAAGCAGCTGACGCCGCTGGAGCAGCAGTGAGCGATCTCAAGCTGGCGGGGATGCCCGGGGCAATTGCCGAAGGAAAGCGATGCGCCTGCACCGCAGAAAAGCCGGCTCACGCGCTCGCAAGAATCATTCCGGGGCAGCTTTCGCGCCTTCAGTGGCGGGCAGCGGCGCGTCCTTCGGCTTCACATGTTCGCTGTACCCGATAAACATCGCGCCGAGAATGATCAGCGCAACCCCGGTCCAACGAGCCGCATCCACGCGTTCATGGAGCAAAAACTTCGCGGCCAGCGCCGTCATCACAAAACTGATCGCCGTCAGCGGCCAGACAAAGCTCACGTCACGCTGGCCGAGCAGGTATTGCAGCTGGGCGAAAAAAATGGTTTCGAGCAAGAGGCCCAACAGCACGTTCTTGTTGGTAAACCAGTCGCCCACAAGCTTGAGCACGTTTAGCAGCAGCGGGGTGGTGGCCTTGCGTTCGGTGTAGCGCGGGCCGATTTGGTCAAGCCCCTTTTTGATGGTGATGACGCCGATGGCTTCAAACGTGAACGCGATTACGAGGATAATCAGGATTTTCGTCATGGCACAAATTTGGGTGGCGGTTGCGCTGCGGGTCTGGCTTCTGCGTCACCCCCTTCACCGCTGGCAGACATAGGCGTCGGATTCATGTTTGGACTCATTGTTCAGCCGGGAGTTTGCCAGAGATTGATTCTGATATGCAAGACCCGGAACTTCGGCGGCCGGGGCTGGCTTCTGAATCACCTGTTACCCATGCCCTGCATCCTTGCTTGATGCCGGCAGCCGGGATTTCGCGCGGGCTGGCGCCGCCCTCCGAAACCACCAAACCTGGAGGGCAAGGCTGAGGCGTCTTGCTCATTCGACTTTGGGAAAATTCCGCGCCGGGGAGGCTTACTCCACCTTTTTTGCATCCTTGATCTTCGCCAGCAAGGCATCGCGTTCGGAGGTGTCATTCGTGCCGCAATGACTGCCGACGTGGGTCTCGTGAGGCTGGGGCTCCGTTTCCTTGCGCGAAAACGCGCCTCGCGCGCCGGCGGCGGGCGAGTTGATGGCCGCCTTGGCCTCGGCGAGGTGGCCTTTGCCGATGGTCACACCGTTGTAAGCGCGCTTTTCCAGTTCCGGCGAGGCCGGATACGGCTTTGGTTTGGCCCCAAAATTATATTTGATGTTTTTCCAATTGTCGCCGCGCTGGTAATTCGTGCCCAGCGCACCGCTGGGGTCGTAGCCGCAGTGGACCATGCAGTTTTCGCAGCGCGGGTCGCGCGCCACGCCGTCCACAACGCCGTATTTTTCCCAGTCCACCTTGTCCAGCATTTCCTGGTAGCCGCTATAATGGCCGTCCGTCATCAGGTAACACGGCGCCTTCCAGCCCTTGACGTTGTAGGTCGGAATCGCCCACGCGGTGCAGGTCAGCTCGCGTTTGCCGGCAAGAAATTCCTGATACACGGGCGTGCCGAAAATGGTGAAGGCCTTGCCCCAGTCGAGAATCTTCGCGAACTTCTGCCGCGTCATCTTGCGGGTGAGGAAAAAATCCTCGGGCTGTTTGCCGAGCCGCGTCACCATGTCCTTCTTTGCCGCGTCATATTCGTACCCGGGTGAAATCGTGTGGCCGTCCACCTCGAGCGAACTGAGGAACTTGAACATGTCCTCGATTTCCTGGATGTCGGTCTCCTTGTAAACCGTCGTGTTGGTGGCTACCTGGTAACCGAGAATCTTGGCCATCTTGATGGCCTCGACGCATTCCTTGAACACGCCTTCGCGCTCGACGATGAGGTCATGCGTGAATTCGAGCCCGTCCAGGTGGACGTTCCAATACATCCATTTCGTCGGACGGATGACGATCTTCCGGCGCGCCGCCTCGTCGGCTTTGCGGATCGTTTCGAGCTCCTTTTCGGAAATCAATTTCTCGGCGAGCAGCTTTTTCAGCTGCGGCTCGACGGCCGGCGAGTAGATCGCCGCCAGGTAATCCCGCATTTTCTTCCGCATGAACATGGCGTTCGTGCAGATGTAAATGACGCGGTTTTGCTCGAGCAGGCCGGCGACGAGCTCCTCGATTTTCGGATAAATCAGCGGTTCGCCGCCGCAAACGCTCACCATCGGCGCGTCGCATTCCATCGCCGCTTCGAGGCATTTTTCCAGCGGCACCATGTCCTTGAGCGACGTGGAGTATTCGCGGATGCGGCCGCAGCCGGTGCAGGTGAGGTTGCACGTGTGCAGCGGTTCGAGCTGCAGCACCATGGCAAACCTGGGCGTCTTGCGCAGTTTGTGTTTGATGATGTGACGGGCAATCTTCTGGGTCAGGGCAAAGGGGAATCGCATAGGTGGATTATCGGGCGAGAGCGACCTGGTTCATCGGGACAACCGCCGCGACCGGCACCGGGGTTGCCGCCGGGGGATCAGCCTTCATCAGCCCCGGTATGAAAAACGAGGCGGGCGAAACGTTGCCGCCGGCGTTGATGCCGGAACAGCCGGCACCCAGCAGCATTCCAAACGCCAGCATTGCCAGCCGCGGGAAAAACCAATTAAATCTCACTTGCCCAGTATAAATCAGCCCGATGCGATGGCAACTTTTAATTCCGAAGATGGAAATTGTTAATTCCATGGCCCGGCACCCCTCCCTTGGCCGATGGCTGGCCGGGCTTTTTCTTTTTGCCGGCATTGGGATTATTTTCGGCGGCGAAACGAACAACCCCGTTTTCGCCCGGCGGGCCGAAGTGGAGTTTCAGCGCGCGCAAGCGCAATTCCAGTCGAACACCAACGACTCCGCCGCCGCCTGGCAGTTGGCCCGCGCCTGTTTTGAACTCAACGCCTTTGCCACGAACGATGCCCGGCGCGCCGAACTGGCCAGCCAGGGTGTCGCAGCCTCCCGGCAGTCGCTGGCGCGCGCATCCAATGCGGCGCCGGGACATTACTACCTCGCCGTTGAGCTCGGCCAGTTGGCGGACACCAGGAGAAACCTGGCGGCCTTCAAAATGGTGCGGGAAATGGAGCGCGAATTCAAAACGGCGGACGACCTGGATGAACAATTCGATTACGCCGGCCCGGCGCGCTGCCTCGGCCTGCTGTATCGGGACGCGCCCGGCTGGCCGATGAGCATCGGCAGCCGGCACAAGGCGCGCGATTGGCTGGAACAGGCCGTCAAAATTGCGCCCGGCTATCCGGAAAACCATTTGAACCTGGTTGAATCGTACTGGCAGTGGAAGGATCGCGAAGCCGCCAGCAACGCCTTGCAACGGCTCGACGACCTCTGGCCGTCGGCCCGGGCGAATTTTACCGGCGAAGCCTGGGAACGAAATTGGAAAGACTGGTCCGCCCGGCGCGATGCCGCCCGCGAAAAAATCGCCGAAAGCTCCACCCCGGGGAAAACCCCGAAAAATTCCCAAAACTGAAAATTGCTGTGGTGTTCATGCGCGATTGGGTTATCCTGTCGACTGAAAATCATTGGGAAGTAAATTGTAATGGCTAAGAAGATCATCGCGGCGCTGGCCGACTCGGGCATGTTTCTGCGGGAATGGTTTGCCGACCCGCAACGCACCGGTTCCGTCACGCCCAGTTCCCCCAAGCTTGCCGCCGCCATGGCGCACTGGCTGCCGTCTGATCCGGAAAGTTACGTGCTCGAACTGGGCCCCGGCACCGGCGCCGTCACCGCCGCGCTCATCGACCGCGGCCTGCGCGAGGACCGGCTGGTGGCCATCGAAAAGAACCCCAAAATGGCGCGCCTGCTCCGCAAACGCTTTCCCAGCGCCCACATCATCACCGGCGATGCCTGGCACCTGGATGATTTGCTGCTGGATCGCGGCGAACCGATTGAGTCTGTCGGCGCGGTCATCTCCAGCCTGCCGCTGCTGAATTTCGCCCCCAAACGGGCGGAGGCGCTGGCGGAAAAAATCCGGCGGATCCTCGCCCCGTCCGGCAAATGGGTGCAATTCAGCTACCACATCGGCAACGGCCATCCGCGCGGCTCCTCTCAATTCCAGCTGCACGCCTCCAAAATCGTCTGGCTCAACCTGCCCCCCGCCCGCGTGAACGTTTATCGGAAGTAGCCGCCTGATTCCGCCCGCATCCTCAATCGGTTCCAACCGGCTGACCTTTGGATTTTGGCAACAAAAAGCACAGCGCTGCCGCCGCCAGAAGCGCGCCGCCCAAAAACCCGAAGGGAACAGTAATGTCGTGGGTCCGGCTCTTCAATATCCCGACAATCGTCGGGCCCAGATAACCACCAACATTGCCGAGCGCATTCACCAGGCCGATGACCGCGCCGGCGGTCGCGCGCGGCATCGTTTCCGTGGGAATGGCAAAGAACGGCGCCAGCCCGGCAAACGGCCCCGGAACGGCCAGGCACAGAAACGCATACGACAGCCAGAATGAATGTTCCTTGAGCAAAACGCTCGCGATGAGAGAGGTGCCGCTCACGACGTAAATAAATGCGGCATGGCCCCGGCGCTCTCCCGTCCGGTCGGAATGCCGCGAAAGCATCACCATGACGACGGCGGTGACCACATAAGGAACGGCAAAGAGCAGGCCGGTCTCCAGGCCGGTAAAATTGTGGCCGCCGCCCTTGATGCCTTCCGTCAGGAACGTGTTGCAGCCGTAGGACGCGAAGTTGTAAAGGAAACAAACCATCAGCATGGCGAAAACCGCCGGTTGCAGGAAAGTGCGTCCCAGGGAAATCTTTTTTGCCAGCTCCAGTTCCCTGGCTTCGCGTTGCAACGTGGCTTCGAGAAAACCCTTTTCCCGGGGCGAAATCCACTTCGCGTCACGCGGATGGTCCTTGATGAAATACAGCCAGACCGGCAGCCAGAGAAACGGCAGGGCGCCTTCCGTCATCAGCATCGTCTGCCAGCCCCAGACGCCCAGCAGCCAGCCGGTGACCGGTGCGGACGCGGCGACCGCCAAGGGCTGGCAAAGGTTCCAGTAGGCATTCGCGCGGGCGCGTTCCTGGCGCGGAAACCAGTTCGCCAGCAGCACCAGCATCGTCGGATACACGCCGCTTTCCGCCACCCCGAGCAGAAAGCGCATCACGGCAAATTCCCGGAAACTGGAAACCAAGCCGCACCCGATCGCGCAAATGCCCCAGAACACCAGGAAAATGGAGATCAGTTTTTTCGGGCTCCAACGGCCGGCCAGATAGCCGCCAGGAATCTGCAACAGCACGTAGCCGAGAAAGAAAATGCCCGCCGCCTGGCCCTTCAGCCGGTCGTCCATGAGCAGGTCCTTCATCATGGACGAAATTTTCGGGTCCAGCGCCAGCGCGACATTCGTGCGGTCGATGTACGAAATCGTGTACATGATCAGCGCGACGGGAATGATGCGCAGCCAGCGTTGCGATTTAATGGAACTCAAGCTGGCGCGTTGTTAACAGAAGAACCCGGCGCTGTTCAATGGCTAACTTTTGCGCCAGGCCGCGGCGCGGCGCCGCCGCACCGCAGGAGCGCGGACAGCTTGTCCGCGTGTTCCTCCATCCGTGGGGCCGCCCCTACTTCGCGCCGGATGATGTTTCCTTCGCCTTCTGGAGTTTTTTCAGTTGTTCAACCAGGTTGCGTATTTGCTCGCCATCCTGGCCTTGCACGGAGGGCATTTGCGCCGCGGTTTCCGCCACCACCAGTGCATCGGCGATCCGATTTTGCGCCAGCAGAAAATTAACGTATCGGAATACGGCTTCGGATGAATCGGGACACAGCGCCCACGCCTGGCGAAAGGCAAAGTCCGCCTCCTGGTCCAGGCGCTTTTTCTCCGCCGCATCGGTCGCATGATCCACACGCCAGGCATAAAGCCCAGCCTGGGAGCTCCGCAACTTGGAAAACATCCTGTGGGAGTAGGCGTTTTGAATGAAACGCGGATCGCCCGTGAAACTGCTGAAATCCTGTTTCCCAAAAGTCTTTTTGGCGAACGCGGCGATTTCCCCGACCGACGTGTCGGCTGTCAGCCAGTCGCCGATCATCGGTTGTAGATATTCTGCCCAATAATCGCGGTCTTGGCTCACAACTGATTCCGACAATGCCGGCAGCGGCTGCCGGTTGATTTTCATGATCAGGCCATGCGGTTCCAGATGCGGATACATCCAGTCGAACGGGAAACTTTCCTCGATGTAAAATTCACGGTTGGTGTCTTTGTCGAACATGGTTTTAACCAACAGACCATTGATTTCCATGACGGCGACTTGTCCACTGACCTGCATTTTCCCATTGGAATCCGTCCGAACGTCTTCTCCCGGCCTGAGTTGATGGTTTTGCAGTCGTTTCTGCGCATCTTCCATGTAATCCTGAAAACATTTCTGTGAATCTTCCGCGGTAGGAATGTAGATTTTGCCTCCATACATTGACCGCAGGTAATCGAGGTAAGTTCCATCGGCCAACGCATTCTGCGTGACCGTAAAAAACGGATCACCGTTCACTTGGGATTTTTGCATCGCCGTGATCAGGAACCGGCCCGGATCCGTGCCGCCAAAATAAATGCTGCCGGGGGGAATGGACTCGATGATGGCGTTGGCGTAGGCCGCCGAATATTCTTCATCGCCCTCGCCGAAGGCATCCAACGCGCCCCAAGTCTCCATCACCGCCTGCCATGCCGTGCCACGCAACCGCTCGTCGGTTTTGCCAGAGTGCTCGTATTGTCCCGTGTGGTGTCGGAATTCCACAAACGTGTTGCTGACCGCCAGCCAGTCGCCTTTTTCCGCCGCGTCGAAATATGATTTGAATTCCGGCGGCAGATTGTTCGTCGCCGCGTTCGCCTGCGCCTCCTTTTCCGCCACAAATGATTTTAACTGGGCCACCACCTCCGGATCTTTAAGTGACTGAAACGACGTCATTTGCTGTTTGGCGTAGCCGCTGATGAATAGTCCGCCGCCAAGAATGACCGCGCCCAGTGATTTGATTGTCGTCTTCATAGTTTTGCGCTTCGCTGCGATTCCAGGGATAATTTACCCGGTATCATCACTGAATAGACACCGACCCCGCTGAATTTGTATGAAGAATCCGCCGCCGCATCTTCCCGCTTGAAAAAGCGAACCAATTTGGAATTATTCTAAATCTTGACAGGTTCTGGATTCGTCCCTATTTTGCTGACGGCATGAATGTGGTCGAGAAAAAAGCAAACAGCGGTTTGACCGAGCGCCTGACCACCGGCGGTTTCCGGTCCACGCCGCAGCGCGAGCAGGTCTATAACGTGTTGCTGCAGAAGCGCGACCATCCCACCGCCGAGGAGGTGTTCATCCGGACCAAGAAGACCATGCCGGAGATTTCCATGGCCACGGTTTACAACTGCCTTGACGCGCTGGTGACGTGCGGGCTCGCCCGGCAGGTGACGCTGGACCGCGGCGCGACCCGGTTTTGCCCGAACATGCACAAGCACTGCCATTTTTACTGCGATGCGTGCGACACGGTGTTTGATGTGGACCTGCCCGCGAAGCCCCGGCCCGGCGTGACGCTGCCAAGGGGATTCAAGGCGGAACACTATGAAATCGCCATCCATGGCACCTGTCCGAATTGCGCGAGGAAAAAATAAATTTTACGAACGATGAGCACCGCCACTGAAACCATTGAGGGCCTGGTCAAACAGGAATACAAATACGGTTTTTACACCGACGTGGAGACCGAGTCCGCGCCGCCGGGCTTGAGCGAGGACACCATCCGGATGATTTCGCGCAAGAAAAACGAGCCGGAGTGGCTGACCGACTGGCGGCTCAAGGCGTTCCGCCACTGGCAGACGATGGAGGAACCCACCTGGCCGAAGGTCCACCACGAGAAAATCAATTACCAGGACATCGTTTATTTTTCCGCGCCCAAGAAAAAAGGCGACGGACCGAAAAGCCTCGAAGAGGTTGACCCGAAATTGCTGGAGACCTACGAAAAACTCGGCATCCCGCTGCGCGAACGCGAGCGGCTCGCCGGCGTGGCCGTGGATGCTGTGTTTGACAGCGTGTCGGTCGGCACCACGTTCAAAAAACAGCTCGCCGAGAAGGGCGTCATCTTCTGCTCGTTCAGCGAAGCCGTGCAGGAACATCCCGACCTCGTGAAAAAATATCTCGGCATGGTCGTGCCCGCCGGCGACAACTTTTTTGCCGCGCTGAACTCCGCCGTCTTCACCGACGGTTCGTTCTGCTACATCCCCAGGGGCGTGCGCTGCCCGATGGAGCTTTCCACGTACTTCCGCATCAACGCCGCCAACACCGGCCAGTTCGAGCGCACGCTCATCGTTGCCGACGAGGGCGCTTATGTGAGCTACCTCGAAGGTTGCACCGCACCGATGCGCGACGAAAACCAGCTCCACGCCGCGGTCGTCGAGCTCGTTGCACTCGAAAGCGCGGAAATCAAATACTCGACCGTGCAGAACTGGTATCCCGGCGACGAGAACGGCAAGGGCGGCATCTACAACTTTGTGACCAAGCGCGGCCTGTGCAAAGGGAAGAACTCGAAAATTTCCTGGACGCAGGTCGAGACCGGCTCGGCCATCACCTGGAAATATCCCAGCTGCATTCTGCAGGGCGACAATTCCATCGGCGAATTTTATTCCGTCGCCGTGACGAACAACTACCAGCAAGCCGACACCGGCACGAAGATGGTCCACATCGGCAAAAACACACGGAGCACCATCGTGTCGAAGGGCATTTCCGCCGGGCACGGCCAGAACAGCTACCGCGGCCAGGTGAAAATCCTGAAGAGTGCCGCCAACGCGCGCAACTTCTCGCAGTGCGACTCGATGTTGATCGGTGCCAAGTGCGGCGCGCACACGTTCCCCTACATCGAGGTGAAAAACACGTCATCCTCGGTCGAGCACGAAGCCTCAACCTCGAAAATCGGCGAGGACCAGATTTTTTACTGCAACCAGCGCGGGCTTTCGACCCAGGATGCCGTAAACCTGATTGTCAACGGCTTCTGCAAGGAAGTGTTCAAGGAACTGCCGATGGAATTTGCCGTCGAAGCGCAGAAACTTTTAGGCGTGAGTTTGGAAGGCAGTGTGGGGTAATCTTAACCACGGATGGACACGGATGAAAGGCCAGATTTGCGTCGGGATGGCGAATCGAAACTCGTTTTGAAGGCCGACATGGAAAAGATTATTGGATTTGCGTTTGAAGTTTTGAATGAGGCCGGCCATGGGCTGAACGAGAAAGTTTATGAGAACTCGCTGAAGGTTCTGTTCAAGCTGAACAACATTGGGTTTGACCAGCAGCGAAGATTCCCGGTTTTATTTCGTGGCGTTGAAGTTGGTGAGTTTGTTCCCGATCTCATTGCCTTTGGTTCTGTGATTGTGGATACGAAGGTCATTGACCGCATTATCGACCATGAGCGCGGGCAAATGTTGAATTATCTTCGCATCACAAAGTTGCGGGTCGGCTTGATTTTGAACCTCAAGAACGCCCGGCTGGAATTTGAGCGTGTTGTCTTATGATTTTTTATCCGTGTTAATCTGTGTCCATCCGTGGTAAAAGTAATTTTTTAGAAAATGAGCAAGCAACCAATTCTGGAAATCAAAAACCTCAGCGCGGGCGTTGAGGGCAAGCAAATCCTCAAGGGCATCAACCTGACCATCAACCCGGGCGAAGTCCATGCCGTCATGGGCCCGAACGGCAGCGGCAAGAGCACGCTGGCCGCCGTGCTCGCCGGGCGCGACGGTTACGATGTCAGCGGCGGCGAGGTGATTTACGCCGGCAAGGACCTGCTCGACCTCGATCCCGAGGAGCGCGCCCGCGAAGGAGTCTTCCTCGCCTTCCAGTACCCGGTCGAAATTCCTGGCGTCAACAGCACTTATTTTCTCAAGGCCGCGCTGAATGAAATCCGCAAATCCAAAGGCCAGTCGGAACTGGACGCGATGGAATTTCTAAACCTGGTCAAGGACAAGATCAAGCTGCTGGAATTGAACGAGGACCTGCTCAAGCGCTCGGTGAACGAGGGTTTTTCCGGCGGCGAAAAGAAACGCAACGAAATTTTCCAGATGGCCGTGCTCGAACCCCGGCTCGCCATCCTCGACGAGACGGATTCCGGCCTCGATATTGATGCGCTGCGCATCGTCGCCGGCGGCGTCAACAAGCTGAAGCGTCCCGACAGCGCTCAGCTTGTCATCACGCATTATCAGCGCCTGTTGAATTTCATCATCCCCGATTTCGTCCACGTGCTCTACGACGGACGCATCGTGAAATCAGGCGACAAGCAACTCGCCCTGGAACTGGAAGCGAAGGGTTATGACTGGATTACCAAGCCGGCCTGACTAGACTGGCGGTATGAATCTCGACGAAGCCCAACGCAAGCAAGTCGCCGCCTGGATCGCAGACGGCGCGAAACTTTCCGAGATCCAGACCCGGCTCGCGTCGGAACTGGGCCTGAAATTCACCTACATGGAAGTGCGGCTGCTGGTGGATGATTTAAAACTCACGCCGAAAGACCCGGAGCCTCCCAAGGTGGTTGCACCGCCTCCCGAAGCCGCCAAACCCATCGCCGAAAAAACCGTTCCAGCTCCGGCAACCGGCATGCCCGGCGGCGTTTCCGTAACCGTGGACCAACTGGCGCGTCCGGGCGCGATTGTCAGCGGCAAGGTCACGTTCAGCGACGGCCAGCAGGCGGAGTGGTATCTTGACCAGTCGGGCCGGCTTGGCGTGGCGCCCAAGCAACAGGGTTACAAGCCGTCCGCAGCGGACGTGCAGCAGTTTCAGGCGGCGCTGGAAAAAGAAGTTTCGCGGATGGGATTCTGAAAACATTTCATTTCACCGGTCAATCCAGCGGCAGGACGGAAATCAACGATTGATTGACACGCCTACGTCTTGCCGCAACCTCCATCCCTTGGCACATTGACACGACATGCGCGAAACATTCCTGGCCTGGGCCGAAACCCTTGAAGCGTTCTATCTCGAAGTCATTACCGAGGAACGCCATGATTTCAAGGCGAAATTGACGCGCGGAATTCTTTCCGGCGGGTCAAGGGCCGTCCAGGTTTACGTCAAAATCATCCGTTGGCTGATCAACGCCCGGATCTTTCGCGACAAGACCCTGGGCGTCCAGGTCATTGCCGTCGGCAACCTCACCTGGGGCGGCACGGGCAAGACGCCGGTCGTGGAAAAATTCGCGCGTGAGCTTCAGAACGCCGGCCGCAAGGTGGCGATTCTTTCGCGCGGTTACCGTTCCAAACCCGCGCCGCTGCACCGCAAATTTCTGAACAAAATCCTGCTCCGCGAAGACCAGACACCGCCGCGCGTGGTGTCGGACGGCAAATCGCTGCTGCTCGATTCTGAGATGGCCGGCGACGAGCCTTACATGCTGGCGTCGAATCTCCGGGACGTCGTCGTGCTGGTGGACAAGGACCGGGTCAAGAGCGGGCGTTATGCGATTGAAAAATTCGGCTGCGACACGCTGCTGCTCGATGACGCGTTTCAATACTGGAAATTGCGCGGGCGCCGGCATGACGTCGTGTTGATCGACCGCCAGCAGCCATTCGGCTACAATGAGCACCTGATCCCGCGCGGCTCGCTGCGCGAACCGCCGTCGCATCTTGCCCGTGCCCACACGATTTTCATCACCAAAAGCGACGGCAACACCGCCGAACTCCGCGAACGCATCGCCGAATTTAACGCCCACGCCGCCGTCATCGAATGCGTGCATCAGCCGCTGTATTTCGAGGACGTGTTTAACGGCGAACGAAAAGGGCTCGATTTTCTGGCCGGCAAGAAGGTCGCGTCATTGAGCGGCATCGCCCAGCCGCAAAGCTTCGAGCAAAGCCTGGTGAAGCTCGGCGGCGAACTCGTCTACGCCAAACGCTTTACCGATCATCACCGGTTCTCGCAGCAGGAAATCCTCAACGTCATCAACCGCGCCAAGAAACGCCAGGCCACCGCCATCATCACCACCCAGAAGGATGCCGTGCGCTTTCCCAAGATCGACCGGCGCGACCTGCCGATCTTCTTCATGCGCGTGGAAATCAAAATTGTCAGCGGCGCCAATGACTTTCAGGATTGCGTCCGCAAAATCTGTTTTCGATAATGGCAGGGCGTTTAAAGGGTTGAAGCGGCAGGCCGGACTGGCCTTAACTTGTCAACGCTGCAGCGAAAAATAAATGGACACGCTGATTTACTGGCCCGCCCGCGCCCTCGTCGCGCTGATTCAGGCGCTGCCGATCCGCATCGTCGCGCGCCTCGGCCGCCTGGCCGGCGGACTGACCTTCCATCTTGATGGGCGGCACCGGCGCGTGGCGTTGAGCAACCTGGCCATGTGCTTCGGCCACGAAAAATCGCCGGAGGAAATCCGGGCCCTGGCACAGGAGAATTTCCGGCGCATCGGGGAAAATTTCGCCAGCGCCGTCAAAACGGCGGCCATGACCCCGGAACAATTGCGGGCCCATTTTAATTTTGTTGGGGTGGAAAAAATCCTGAAATTCCAGGCGGACAGCGGCCCGCAAAGCCGGGTGGTCGCCATCGGCCATTTCGGAAACTTTGAACTGTACGCCCGCTTCGGCCAGTTTGTGCCCGCCTTCAAGTGCGCCACCACCTACCGCGCCCTGCGCCAGCCGGCGCTCACCCGCCTGATGCAGTCGCTGCGCGAAACCTCGAACTGCCGGTTCTACGAGCGGCGCACCGAAGGGGCCGCACTACGGGCCAGCATGACGGACACAGGCCTGCTGCTCGGCCTGCTCGCGGACCAGAGCGACGGCCAGTTGCGCCTGCCCTTCCTCGGACATGACTGTGCCACCTCGAATGCGCCGGCGATTTTCGCGCTCCGTTACCGCTGTCCGCTGCACACGGCCATTTGCTACCGCGTCGGTCCGGCCCAATGGCTAATCGAAGCCGGCGACGAGATCCCGACGCGTGAAAACGGCCAGCCCCGGACCATCGCCGCCATCATGACCGACGTGAACCGCGCCTTTGAAATTGCCGTCCGCCGCGACCCGGCCAACTGGTTCTGGGTCCACCGCCGCTGGAAGGCGGCGGAAACGAAAGCGAAGATGGAAGCTGGAGGATAGAACATGGAAAAAACCACCACGAACAGCCATCCTCCATCTTCCATCCTCACTCCTCGCCGGATCCTGGTGCGCGGCTCCAACTGGCTGGGCGATGCGGTGATGACCACGCCCGCGCTGCTGCGCCTGCGCGAGAGACATCCCAAGGCGCATATCGTGTTGGTCACTCCGGAAAAATTGCGCGACCTGTGGCCCCAACATCCCGCCGTCGACGAGGCGATTTCGTTTGCGCCGGACGAAAATGTGTTTTCCCTCGTCAAGAAACTGCGCGCGGGCAAATTTGATGCGGCGTTGGTGTTTCCGAATTCTCCGCGCTCGGCGATTGAGCCCTGGCTCGCGGGAATTCCCCGTCGCATCGGCTATGCGCGCCCCTGGCGGAACTGGTTTCTGACGCAAACGGTCGCGCCGCGCACCGAAGCGGTGAAGATGCAAAAACGCTCGGTCGACGAGATTAATCGGTTGATTGCCCAGAAACCCGAAGCTCGAAGCCCGGAGCCGGAAATCCCCGCCTCGGCGCATCAGATGCATGAATACCTGCACCTGGCGGCCGCGCTGGGCGCCAGTCCGGAACCATTGCCGCCGCAATTGGTTGTGACTCCCGAGGAAATTGAAGCCGTTAAGAAAAAATTCAGCCTGGGTGAAGTCAAGCGGCCGTTCTTTGGCTTGAACCCCGGCGCAGAGTACGGCCCCGCCAAACGCTGGCCGGTGGATAAATTCATCGCCGCCGCCCGCGATGTCCAAAATCGGACCCGATGCACCTGGCTGGTTTTCGGCGTCAAAGCCGACGCGCCGCTGGCGCACCGGATCGAATCCGCCATCCCCAGCCCGCCCTCGGCGATCCTGGATCTGGCCGGGAAAACCTCCTTGCGCGAGCTGATGGCGCTGCTGAAGATTTGTCGCGTCCTGCTGACCAACGATTCCGGCCCGATGCACGTTGCCGCAGCGCTGGGCACACCGGTCATCGTTCCGTTCGGCAGCACGTCGCCGGAACTGACCGGACCGGGTCTGCCGGACGACCCGCAACACCGGCCGCTGAAATCCGACGCGCCCTGTTCGCCCTGTTTCCTGCGCGAATGTCCGATTGATTACCGCTGCCTGAACGGCATCAGCGTCGAGCGCGTGGTGGAGGCGGTCCTGGAAGTGGCCTGATCCATATCGGCGGCTGGCTGAACGCCGGCCTGCCCGCAATCTCAACCTCGCATGCGCATGGCCCGGGGCCTCGCAAAATAATCCCCTTGACACCGCCGGCCAACTGTCATAGTGTTCTATGACTGTAAAAGACCGTCATGATTTTTCAGATTGATTTCAAGTCCGGCAAGCCGGTTTATCTCCAGCTGGTGGACCAGATCCGTTATGCGGCAGCCTCGGGCACGCTGCGTTCCGGGGAACCGCTGCCGTCCATCCGCCCGCTGGCCGAGGAATTGCGCGTCAATCGCAACACCATCGCCAAGGCTTACGCAGAGCTGGAAAGCCAGGGTGTCATCGAGACGGTCCCCGGCAAGGGCTGCTTCCTGAAGAAAAGCGATTCCCCATTCAACAAACAGGTCCGCCAGAAACTGCTGGCGGCGGAAATTGACGAGGCCGTGGTCATGGCGCATCACCTGCAGGTGGACCGCGAAAGGTTCCTGGCGCTGGTCCGCGAACGGCTGGATTTCTTCGAACGCAAAGTGAAGGACGAAAAATGAACGGAAAAATGCAGGCTCGTGAAGATCGTGGCGGCGTCTCGGCAGTGCGCCGTCGTCCTTCGGAATCGAGTCCGCGGCGCCCCGTCGAGATGCCGCTACGCCGAAATTATGTTGAGGTGAAACCATGAATCCCGAATCGCCCGTCATCGAAATCAAACATCTGACCCGCCGCTACGGCAAACTGGACGCCGTCAACGGGCTGAGCCTGACCGTCCGGGCCGGGCGTTGTTACGGCTTTTTTGGCCGGAATGGCGCGGGCAAGACCACCACCATCAAATGTCTCTTGAACCTGCTCCGGCCCAACTCCGGCACGGCGCGGGTGTTTGGCCTGGACCCGCAGCGAAACGAAGTGGCCGTAAAATCTCGTCTCGCCTACGTGCCGGACATGGTGGCGTTCTATCCCTGGATGACCGTGCAGAACACGTTGGAATACCTCGCTTCATTCCGCCAACACTGGAATGGTGACATCGAGGCCGATTTGTTGAAACGCTTCCAACTGGACCCGAGGCAGAAGGCCAGCCATCTCTCAAAGGGCCAGCGCACCCAGCTCGCGCTCATTGGCGCGATTTGTCCGGAACCGGAATTGCTGGTGCTGGACGAGCCGACTTCCGGCCTCGACCCGATTGTGCGGCGCGAATTCATCGAGACCGTCATCGGCGCCTACCAATCCGGCGATCCGGGCAGCCGTACCGTTTTCGTTTCGACGCATCTCATCTCGGAATTTGAGGGATTGATCGATGAATTCACCATCATCGAGCAGGGATGTGAACTGCTGACGATGGAAGCCGACGCCGCGCGCGAACACTTCCGCAAAATCCGCGCGCGGTTTGCCCAGCCGCCCGGCAAACTGGATTTGGCCGGCGCATTGACCGTGAAACAAAACGGACGCGAGGTGGAAATTCTCGCCAACGGCAACAGCGAACAACTGCTGGAAAAGTTGAAATCGCATTCGCCGGAGGATCTGCGCTGTGAATCGCTGTCGCTGGAGGAAATTTTTGTGGTGTCGGGTGTTTTGAAAAAAGCCGCCGTATGAATGCGCTCGTCAAAAAGGAAATCCGGCTGCTGCTGCCCAGCTTTATGGTGGCGGTGCTGCTGGCGCTGGTCCAGGCGATCACGCGACCCTATGACTTCTATGTCGCGTGCCTGCTGTTCTTTGGGTTGACGATCATGGCGCTGACGACGATTGGCCGCGAATCCAGTCTCAACACGTTTTCGTTGCTGCTGGCCCAGCCGGCCGAGCGGCTGCGAATCTGGAAAACAAAATTATCCGTTCTGGCCACCGCTTTTTTGATTGTCTTCGGCGTGTGGCTCGTGGCCTTCGGCGTTGCGTTCAAAAATTCCCGCGTGGATACTTCTTCCGACGCGACGTCTTCATACAATCTTTTCATCACTATCTGCCTGATTGCGACCGCGACGTTTACGGGCGGACTGTGGACGACGCTGCTGCTGCGCCAGGTCGCCGGCGCGTTCTGGCTCACGCTGCTGGTGCCGGCAGTTTTGTCCGGGTGCTCCGCCGTATTCTTCGCCCAAAGCGAGTCCAACTACGCCGTCATTGCCGTCCTGAGTGTCGTCTTCGCGGTATATTCAGTCGGAGGGTTTTTATTTGCCCGCTGGCTGTTTTTCCGCGCGCAGGACGTGGGCTGGTCCGGCGGGGTCATCTCGCTTCCGGAATGGAAATTTTTCGCGGCACGGTCGGAAAATGCCGTTTCAACCCGGACCCGGAAACCCATTTTCGCGCTGATCAAAAAGGAACTCCAGTTGCAACAAGCCAGTTTAATGGGAACGGTCGGATTGCTGGCATTGCACATGGGCGTCATTGTGGTGCGAAAATACCACCACTTTGCCAAGGATTCCGCCGGCGAAATTCTTACCTCAATTTTCTGGATGGTTTGGCTGGTCATGGCGCCAGTGATTGGCAGCCTGGCCGTGGCCGAGGAACGCCGGCTGGGCGTCATGGAGGGGCAATTGTGCCTGCCGGTTTCGCGCCGGATCCAGTTCGCCGTCAAAGTGTTTTTGACTTTGTCTCTGGGCATTTTTCTCGGCGGCGTCATGCCCATGTTGCTGGAAAGCATTGGAATTGGATTGGGCGCTTATAATCCGGTTTTCACATCGGAAACCCACGCGGGAGAATTCGGCGTGTTATGGTTCACATTGTCCATCGTGACGTTCGCGGGATGGCTGGCGTTGGTAAGTTTTTTCGCCTCGACGCTCGCCAGAAGTTTTCTGCAGGCGGTCGGCCTGGCCATCGCCACCTTTTTCAGTTGCACATTGTTGTTTCCGGTCTTCTTCACCAGCAACCGGGTGATATTCTTTGGTTTCAGATCGGTGCATTCCATCCTGCCACTGCTGATCACGGTCCCGACCCTCATCGTCAGCTTGCTCTGGCTGGCCTACCTGAACTTCAAAAACTTCCGCGACGGCTGGCCGTTGTGGCGTCGCAACCTGCTGGGCTTTGCCGGGGCATTTTTGTTCATTGTCATGGCCACTGCCGCGCTTTACAACCGCGCCTGGGAATTCTTCGAACCGGCGGAACCGGCCCACGGGCCGGCGAAATTATCGCTGATGGCTCCGCCGGCTTTAAGTTGCGATTTTTCCGACAATCTGCTGGTGCGACTGCCCGATGGCCGGGTTTGGTTTGACCAGCTGTCCGATCCCGGATTCTTTGGCGATCAAGGTTTTCTGTGGTCGTTCCGGCATCTTGCCTTTAATCCATTTCCACAAAACACCGGACCGCAACGATTCATGGGCGGATCCAATTGGGTGTCAGTTATTTTTGAGCGGGTGAATGTCGACCATGCCTGGCGGGACCAAGGAGCCAACATCTTTGGCCACAAAGACATTGTGGGCATTCAGCGGGACGGCACACTGTGGGTATCCGACCCTTCACACCCGACCGCGACCGGGGACAAGTTGTCACGGTTCGGCAACGAAACCAACTGGCAGCAAGTCGCCCGATTCTGGGCAGCTCCTTCGGTTTTGCTTTTGAAAAAGGATGGCACGCTGTGGCGCTGGGGAACCAACCATTTTGGCGGGGATAGAATCCCGCAACACTGGCCGGGGTTGCGCACGTTTCAACCGTATCAGATCGGAACCAATGCCGACTGGAAGGACCTCTCTGCAAAAATTGGTCTTCTGGCCCAAAAGACAGGCGGAACTGCTTGGGTGATCCGTGTAAAAGATGGGGAGGACGAACTGGTGCGCGCGACAAACTTTGATCATGTCCCGTTGCAGACACTTTCCCGGGCAGGCGATGTGTGGAGTGCCTACGTTCGTTCGGGTGGAACGTTGTGGACCATGGGCGAGTTGCATGGGCACGGTTACAATTTGCCCGAATTTGAAACAATGCAATGCGGCACGGAGACCAACTGGGTTTCCGTGGCGGTGACCTGGGACTGGATGGTGGCGCTCAAGTCTGATGGCACGTTGTGGCAATGGAAAAAAGGTTATCGTTTGCCGGTCGATGTTTATGCCGCGCCGCCAACCCGGTTGGGCATCCATAGAGACTGGGTTGCCATCGCTGGCGCTTGGAGTGGAATTATTGCACTGGCCGCTGATGGCAGCCTGTGGTTCTGGCCGGATCGTGAAGCTTACGAATATTCCCCAATGTTGCTGAAACTGCCCAAACAGCCGCAATTACTTGGCAACGTTTTTGGCAAGGTGGATTGACGTTTTTTACCACGAAGCCACCCAAGTACAAAGTCTTTGTGTCTTGGTGGCTTCGTGGTAATTTTATCGCTGTGGAAACGGTCACCCAATTGACGAACCAGCTTGTCGCATCGTATGCGCGCGTCGGCGGCATCAACCATCTGGACGGCAAAAATCTGCCGTCCAAACGCGCCATCGCCGTCATCGCGGTGGATTTGCTCCGGCTGCTGTTTCCCGGGTTCTTCGACGAGAAACCCGTCCATTCCTCGGAAATCAAGGTGGTGACGGCGGAACTGCTCGACTCCGTGCTCGGAGCGCTGGAGGATGAAATCCGCAAAAGCCTGGAATACGACCCGCCCGAAAACCTGTCGAAAAAGGAAATCACGGCGGCGGCGCACAACCTGACCGTGGACTTTCTCGGCTGCCTGCCGCGCGTGCGCGAAATTTTGCAGACCGACATGGAAGCGGCCTTCGACGGCGACCCGGCAGCCAAGAGCAAGGAGGAAGTGCTCGTTTCCTATCCGTTTATCGAGGCGATCGCCGTGCAGCGGCTGGCGCACGAATTGTATTTGAAGGATGTCGCGCTGATTCCGCGCATCATGACCGAGTGGGCCCACGCGCGCACGGGAATGGACCTGCATCCGGGCGCGAAGATCGGCTCGCACTTTTTCGTGGACCATTGCACCGGCACGGTCGTCGGCGAAACCGCCGTCATCGGCAACCACGTGAAGATGTACCACGGCGTCACGCTCGGCGCGAAATCCACCGCCGGCGGACAGCAATTGCGCGGCAAGAAACGGCATCCGACCATCGAGGACCGCGTGACGATTTATCCCGGCGCGACGATTCTTGGCGGCGAGACGGTCATCGGCGCCGGCAGCACGATTGGCGGCAACGTGTTCATCATGAACAGCGTCGCGCCAAAGTCGCTGGTCGTTTACGACGGCCTCGACATGCGCGTCTTGAACAAGGCCGACCGGACGGTCGTGCTGGATTTCCAGATTTGATCTTTGGTCCGCTTACCACACGTTGAAAGCCCTCATCGAAACAAGCAGAAAACGCCCCGAACGGGTTTTTCTCGTCGGTGTCGAACTCAAATCCCGCAACCACGAGAACCTGCGGGATTCGCTGGCCGAACTCGGCGAGCTGGCCGCCACCGCCGGTGGCGAAGTCGTCGGCGACGGCCTGCAAAAGACGGAATCGCTGAATCCCGCCACGTTCATCGGCAAGGGCAAGGCCGGCGAATTTGCCGGGCTCTGCCAGCGCCAGGACGTGGATACGGTGATTTTCGATGACGATCTTTCGCCTGCACAAAGCCGCAACCTGGAAAAAATCTTCAACTGCAAGATTCTCGACCGCACCTCGCTGATTCTCGACATCTTCGCGCAGCGCGCCCGCACCCGCGAAGGCAAGATGCAGATTGAGCTGGCGCAGCTCCAGCATCTGCTGCCGCGGCTCACCAAATATTGGGGGCATCTGTCGCGGCAAAAAGGCGGCATCGGCATGCGCGGTGACGGCGAAACGCAGCTGGAAACCGACCGCCGCCGCGTGCTCGACCGCATCGCGCGGATTTCGCGCGAGCTGAAGGTCGTGCGCCAGCAGCGCTCGACGCAGCGCAACGGCCGCCAGCGCAACAACTGGCCGCTGGCCTCCATCGTCGGTTACACCAACGCCGGCAAATCCACATTGCTCAATGCGCTCACCGGCGCGGACGTGCTGGCCAAGGACATTTTGTTCGCCACTTTGGATCCGACGACACGGCGGTTGAAACTGCCGACAAATCAGAATGTGCTGCTGACGGACACGGTCGGTTTCATCCGCAAACTGCCGCACGGTTTGGTGGAGGCATTCAAGGCCACGCTCGAAGAAGTGGTGCAGGCGGACTTGCTGCTGCATGTGGTGGACGTCAGCCATCCGCAGGCCGAGGAACAGATTGAGGCGGTCAACGCCGTGCTCGCGGAGATCGGCGCCGGCGAGAAATCGACGCTGATGGTTTTCAACAAAA
>Ga0181522_10000375_pt1 | contig 34567 bp, 27 predicted proteins | sample PEATcosm2014_Bin_27_FD_121103 | JGI IMG/M metagenome (GOLD analysis project Ga0181522, IMG submission 121103) | Peatland microbial communities from MTU Mesocosm Facility, Houghton, MI, USA - PEATcosm2014_Bin05_10_metaG | ecosystem: Environmental > Terrestrial > Soil > Wetlands > Peat | place...
CCAGCAAGGCTCGCAGGGCAGCCGCCGGAACCACACCTTTCAGGAGCCGGCGAACCGCGCCGCGGGCGCCAACATCCACGCCACCGACTTTCAGAATCAGGCGATTCTGAGCCCCTTCTTGATGAAAATCGACGTCGTTGACTCGCACAACCTTGCGGCCGTGCACATCGATGACCTGCTGATCGAGGAGGTCGCGGCTGAGCAGGAACAGTCCCTCGGAACCGTCAGCTTGACCCCAGTCGGCCGCGCCGGTCGAGGTCCGAACGCCCCCATTGATCTGCAACACTGCAGCCCAAGGCAAGACGCGAATTCCCGTAGGCGTTTTAACCATCAGCGAAGAAACGCGGGAACGGTCCTCCGCCGGAGCGATAGCTACTTCGCGGACACGGCCACTGGCGTTGCCCGAGGCATCGTAGACAACCGAGCCCAGGATTTCGCTCAGCGAGACAGTGGCCATGCTCATGAGAATACTCAAGAGCGCCTGCAGATGCCAGATGAATGCGTTTTCACTCTTAAAACGAAAGCTCAGTCATCAAAGAAGCATCGCGGAGTCACGGGACCATCACGGGATTCCAGATCCCCCGACCGTGCGATTGACCTAGCTCCCGTCCCGTGGTTCATATCCGGTGTCCGGACATGCTCGGGACGAAATCCCAATCCCAGCATCCGCGCCGGGATTCGACGGAGAACTGGAAACTGCTTCAGAAGCTGGAGCGGCAACGGGAGGCTACCGAGCGGCGTCCGCCGATTCAAGGCGCGAGTGATAAAGCGCTTGTGCGCGAATACTTGGAAGCCTTGCGTGATCTTTGTCGGAAGTTCGCGGCGCTTTCGGACCTCCTGAAGCTTTTCGCTCGTGACCGCAGTTCCTAATATCGGCTGAACGAGAATGTTCGCGGCAGCCACTGCGTCCTGAATGGCAAGATTGATGCCGACCCCTCCGATCGGAGACATCGCGTGCGCCGAATCTCCGATGCATAGGAGCCCGGGGCGAGACCAGCGGCGCAGCCGGTCGACGGCGACGGATAGCAGCTTGATATCTTCCCAGTCCTTCAATTCCTCCGTGCGTCCACGCAAAAATGGAGCAATGGTTTCGATGGTCCTTCTGAACATGGGCAGGCCTCCTTGCTTGATGGCCTGAAATCCTCCTTTTTGAATTACATATGCGCACTGCCAATAATCGTCGCGATTCAAAGTGACCAGTATCTTCCCATCCTGGAATCGGCCAAGGGTTTGATGGGGATCACCAGGCTGCCTTGAAATTCGCATCCAGAGAACGTCGATCGGAGCGCCGAGGTCGAGAACCTCCAGTTCCGCCTTTTCGCGAACAATGGAATGGCGGCCGTCCGCTCCTATAGTCAGATAGGCGCGCACTTCGAGCGCCCCCTGCGGAGTCTTTGCACGCACACCGGCGACGCGTCCGTTCTCCACGATTAAATCACTCACCTCGGCTTCCATTCGCAGGTGAAATTGTGAATAGGCCTTCGCCTTTTCGGCGATGAAATTCAGGAAGTCCCATTGCGGCATCAGCGCGATGAACTTGCAGTGCGTCGGCAAATGCGAGAAGTCGGCCACCGTCACTTCGAAGCCGTCTATCAGACCGCCGACTTGCGGCAGCTCCTGATGTGGACGGCGCAGAAAATCGTCGATGATTCCCAGCTCATGCATCAGTTCGAGAGTGGATGGGTGAACTGTGTCGCCGCGAAAATCGCGTAGAAAGTCGGCGTGTTTTTCGAGGACCAGGACTTCGATTCCGGCGCGAGCTAGGAGAAAGCCGAGGACCATCCCGGCGGGTCCGCCTCCGGCAATGCAGCAGCGCACTTCGATGGTCGAGGTTTCGGTCGGCATCGCCAATCCTTTCCGCTTTGAAGCTGGGCAAGACATTATGACTCCTGAAGACCAGATTCGTAACTCGGAGAAGTCCCGATGCCCCCCGAGGTGGGAACCGTTTTGCACAGCAGCATTCCGGAACATCGACAATTGGGAACATCGACGGTTGACAGGCGCGGATCCGACTGACTAAACTCTGCCTTCCCCACCTCAAGCTTGAACTTGCCGATTGAAGGTGTCGGTTCCAACGAGAACAATTATGGCCAAGCGTCCCCGCATCGCAGTTATAGGCAGTGCTAATGTTGATCTGACTACCTTCGCAGAGCGTTTTCCGAAGCCGGGAGAGACTATCTTTGGGCAGAGGTTTGATCTGGGTTTTGGCGGAAAGGGTGCGAACCAGGCGGTTGCCGCTCGTCTGTGTGGAGCAGAGGTGTTCATGATGGCACGGGTTGGCGATGACCTGTTCGGTCCCTCAACGATTAAGAATTTTGAAAACCTGGGAATCGACGCCACGCACGTTCGCCAACTGGAGGGTGTGTCCAGTGGAGTGGCTCCTATTTTTGTCGAGCCTTCCGGGCAAAATCGGATCATCGTTGTCAAGGGCGCGAATGATGAGCTGAAACCGGCCGACGTGGATGCGGCGACGGAGATGCTGAAGACTGTCGATTGCATCGTGCTGCAGTTTGAAATTCCGCTTGAGACGGTATATCACACCATCAAGTTTGCACGGCGACTCCGCATTCGCTGCATCCTCAATCCGGCTCCGGCACAGCCGATTGATCTCGGCGCGGTAGCGGATCTCGATTACTTTGTTCCCAATGAGCATGAGGCGGAAGCCATTTCCGGGATGCCCGTGCGCACTCTCGATGACGCGAAGAGTTGCGCGTCCAGACTTCTGGCCAGCGGCATTCGGCGTGTAATGATTACCCTTGGCGCGAACGGCTCGCTGCTTGCCGGTAATGAAGCGATGGAACACGTCCCGGCGTTCAAAGTGACGAGCATCGATAGCACCGGGGCCGGAGACGCTTTTATTGGCAGCTTCGCCACTTTTCTTGGCGAAGGCATGCCCGAGCGGGAAGCGGTAAAGCGCGCAAATCTCTATGCCGGGCTTTCAACGACCGGAATCGGCACACAGAAATCATTCTATGATCGGGCGCGCTTTGATGCAGAATGGAGTAATCGAAGTAAGTAGTTGAGCGGTACCAAGGCTCGGTCTGGGGCCTTCCACCGCGGCCGGAGACGCTCGCCCCACTCCAGCCCTGAGGTTACCTCTCCATTAAAAGAACCTTGTCGACTTCGTCGATCTCGGTCAACTTCACTTCGATCACTTCGCTATCGCTCGTCTGCACGGTTCTACCGATGAACGTGGCTTCGACTGGCAACTCACGATGGCCGCGGTCGATGAGCACGAGCAGTTGCACCAGGCTTGGACGGCCATGCGAAAACAGGGCGTCAAGCGCGGCGCGCGTGGTGCGGCCGGTATAGAGCACGTCGTCCACCAACACGATCTTTTTTGCTTCGATGGAAAAGCCGATTTCCGTTTCCTGCACCACCGGCTTCGGACCGAGTGTAGAAAGATCGTCGCGATAAAATGTGATATCAAGAGTGCCCACTGGTACTTTTTTCTTCTCGACCTGATGAATCATTTTCCCCAGTCGTTCGGCGATCGGAACTCCACGACGGCGGATGCCTACCAATCCCAAGCCTTCGACACCACCATTTTTTTCCAGAATTTCGTGGGCCAGGCGCACCAGGGTGCGCTCGATTTCTGAGCCTGACATCAATTGAGACTTCTGTCTGAGTGTGGTTTTTGGAACTGCGTTCTTTTTGAGCGTCATCGCATGAATGCCTCGTAAATGATCGATTTGAATGTCGAAGATGATCCGGCCAGATTGATCCCTTTGAATGTATGGACTCTTATCTTGAACGTCAAGGATACTACGCATTGGCCGCACTAGTCTGATCAGCTGGGGTGCATCGGAGCTGTCATTCCTGTGCTTCATGGAAAAAAGGAATTGCATGTCCAGGTAGCCGAAAAATCCCGGCTGGCCGGCAGTGGGAGTGGTAAAAACTGCGTCCCGCCATGAACAACACTATGTAGTGTTTTCCCAGTATGCGGCGGCCGCCACCATCGAAGGTGTTCCAGCGATTCGAACCGTCGATATTGGCGCTGTTACACAGTTCGGCGGCCATTTCCATTCGTTTGTTGATTCCTTTGAGGACGACTAAACCGGTGAACCAGGCCGCGCCTTTGCCGGCGGCGAAGAGATATCCTGCCTCGGGATTGATCTCGATGGGCCCCAGCTTCTTCGAGAACACAACTGGGAGATAAAATCTGGTGCCATAGTCGACCAGGCCCCGCTGCAAAGAAGATGAGGGATTGTTGAACTCGAGTTGGGGAAATATCGAGATCGCCAATTTCTTTTCATCGCTGTCATAGAAACGCCACTTCACGCCTGGCGGCGACTTTCCGAGTCCAGTGCGAGTCGGACCTCCGTTGTTGCCTTCCACGAGGTACGGCACTTCGTACGTGAGCTGGATGCGGGCACCGAGGCCATAATTCAGGTCAAGAATCGGGGCGCTGAAGATACGCTCGGCGGGATGGCGCTCGGGGTCACGATGTTGTCCTCCCAGTTGCGATCGCCAGCGGTACCGGGGTCGTTGGTAATAAAGGGCGGACCTCCTTGCGCAGCTGCCAGCGGCGAAAACGCTGTCAGCAGGATCAACAACCGCGGAGCCGCTATTTCTTTTTCAGGAATCAACAGACATGAGGTCCATGCCGTTAGTTGCCAATTCCGGCATGGCTGAAATGCTGTTTCGGATTGCCTTGGCTCGCTCGCGAAGAAATTCTGCTGCCCGAGGGCCATCCACCACGCGATGATCACTCGAGAGGGTCGGCGTCATCATGGATCCGGATTCGAGGATTACCGTCAATCAGCGCCAACCGCAATCGCTTCCTCACTGAGCCAAGGATGGGCCAACGCGGGCATCAGCGCTCGCCTGTAGGGTTCATTCACCTGCGCTTTAAATTCCCGACTGGCGACCATCCGTCGATACATTCGAAGCCGGTGAGCGGCTTTTTCTGAGCCTCCTTCGGCTGGGAAGCAAGCGTCATTTTGGAACTCTCATTTTTTGTCCCCCGACATGCTTGCCAGATCGTCAAACGCAAGTGCAAAGTCGAGCTTCTCCCAACCCTTGGCGCGGACAACGATTAGAAATTCGTTGCTGAAGGCGGCGGTCGGAACCGGAACATTCAACTCGCGGCCAGGGCTTCCCGCGCTCTTTCTGAATCGCGCCTTCTTACTGGATCCAAACAGTTTTGATGTTCATAAATTCACGGATCCCAAACTCGGCTAGCTCGCGGCCATGGCCTGAAAACTTCACTCCACCAAACGGAAGGCGCGGATCTGAAGCCACCATTTTGTTGAGAAAAACCATGCCGGCATCGAGCTCGTTGATGAAGCGCTCGATTTCCGCGGGATCCCTGGTCCAGGCGCTGGCGCCTAATCCGAAGCGGCTATCATTTGCAATCCGGATGGCGTGATCGACATCCTTCGCACGAAAAATTGACGCCACCGGCCCAAACAGTTCCTCCTTATAGGCGGGCGAATCGTTCGGAATGTTGGTGAGCACGGTCGGCGCATAGAAGCTGCCAGCACGGTCTAGGGGATGGCCACCGGTCAGTACGCGCGCGCCTGCCGCTACAGTTTTTTTTACGTCGGCATCAAGAGAAGAAACAGCATCTGCGCTGGCGAGAGGTCCGAGTTGCGTTCCGTCGTCAAACGGATCACCCACGCACAGCTCCTGCATGCGCTTGACGAATTTGCGCTCGAACTCGTCGGCAATTTTTTCCGCAACGATGAAGCGCTTGGCCGCTATGCAGGATTGACCGTTGTTCTGAACCCGCGCGTCGACCGCGGTTGCAACCGCAGCTTCAAGGTCAGCGCTCGCCATCACGATGAACGGATCGCTTCCGCCAAGCTCAAGCACAACTTTCTTGACTCGTTTCGCGGCAGAAATTCCGACTTGAATTCCGGCCTGCTCGCTCCCGGTTAGCGTCGCAGCAGCGACGCGAGCATCATTCAGAATGCGGTCAACCGGCTCCGAGCCAATGAGCAGTGTCTGAAACACTCCTTCAGCAAAGCCGGCGCGGTGAACGATGTCCTCAATCTTCAGCGCACACTGTGGAACATTGGACGCATGCTTCAGCAGTCCGACGTTCCCCGCCATTAACGCAGGTGCGACGAAGCGAAAAACCTGCCAGAAGGGGAAGTTCCACGGCATGATGGCGAGGATTGGACCGATTGGAAGATAGCGGATGAAACTGCGCTTCGCGCCGGTTTCGACGATTTCGTCGGCCAGAAACTTCTCCGCATTCTCGCCATAATAGCGGCAGCCGGTGGCGCACTTCAGCGCCTCGGCCACTGCGGCCTTCAGTGGCTTGCCCATTTCGAGCGTCATCAGGTGTGCGCATTCATCTTTTTCTTTTTCCAGGATATCGGCGACGCGCATCATCTTGCTCGCGCGATCCGCGAACGAAGTCCACCGATGAGTTTGAAAGGCTGAAGCCGCCAACTGCAATTTCTGCTCAATCTGCCCGTCGGTGAGTGGCTCGAAAGTTTTCAAGACTTCGCCAGTCGCGGGGTTGGTCGTCGCAATCGCCATGCAAAAGTACTCCCCTTAAGTATTTGGTGTAATACAGCAAGTAATAGTTGGCCCCCAAATGCGGCAGGCGGCCACCACCGAGCTGCCTGTGGCCGCAATACTAATTGACAGTTATCCCGCGTCAAGACTATCTGATTTCCAGAGAGACGGCGGTCTTCACGAATGACACCTTGGTTGTCGAGTGCACTTCTTACACTCTGGGGGTCGCTTTGTTTCCTTTCGATGGAGCGCCAGCCGTCTAGCCCGTCGCTCCATCGTCGGGTCGGGACCCCATCAGCGGTGGCACGTAGCTAATCAGCACTGCCGTGGCGACACGTTTTGAGCCACGCCGTCCAATGTAACGCGCAACTTCTCCGCCGCCAGTAGACTGGCCCACGTGGATTGCGTTCTTCAGGTCCAACTTCTCAGTAAGGGCCGCGAGGTCGTCGGCGTGGGTGTCCATCTCGTTGCCATCCTAAGTATGAGTGGAACGCCCGTGCCCGCGCCGGTCATGCGCGATTACGCGATACGCAAGCTGGCCAAAGTACAGCATCTGTCCGTCCCAGTCATCCGCGCTGAGCGGCCATCCGTGGCTGACACTACGGGTTGGCCCTTACCCCAGTCTTTGTAATAAATTGTTGTACCGTCTTTCGTCGTAATGGTAGCCATAAAATGCCTTCTTTTATTGATTCTCAGCTGTGATTCTTTTCCTCTACCGTTGTGGCCTCCGCGAGCGGAAGCCGCACCTGAAAACGCGTATCGCCCGGCTTCGAAATAACCTGAATATTGCCTTTGTGCTTCTTCACAATTCGCTGAACTGTGTCCAGTCCCAGTCCGGTTCCGTCTCCAACTCCCTTAGTGGTGAAAAATGGTTCGAAAATATGCGATTTGATTTCGGGAGAAATTCCCGTGCCGTTATCGCCGATCTCAACCACAACGCAATTCTCTTCACGGTAGGTTCGAACTCTCAGTTCACCTTTCCCTCCCATGGCGTCGATGGCGTTATCAATGAGGTTGGTCCACACCTGATTGAGCTCGCTTCCGAATGAATTTACGAGCAGCGGGATCCTCTGGTAATCGCGCTGCACCACGACACCACGTTTGAGCTTGTGATTCAGGATGGTCAGCGTGGTTTCCAGGCCTTTAACGATATCGACGCTTTGCACCGGCGCCTGGTCCATATACGTATATTCCTTGATCGCGCGGACGAGGTCGGAAATCCGCGATGTACTGCTCTCAATTTCATTGAGCAGGTTGGCAATTTCGAGCGACGCCGCGATCCTGACCAGAGCAGCCCGCGCGGTACCCGCGCCGAGAACCTCGAACAATGATTCCAGCGCTTCAGGCTTGATGTTTTTCCGCGCCAGATCGGCCGCCAGCTGCCAAAGGTCATCCTGACCATGACTGCGCAGCAACGAATCAACCTGCTCCTCAAGATCACTCACGGTCAGCGCATCCGGGGGCGGCTCGTTAGGCTGGTTGAATGAAGCTTCCAGCTTTTCGATTTCAGCCCTCTGCGCCGGAGTTAGATCGCGTCGTCCAAGTTCGAGACTGGCGTCCTTGATTTTTTTGAGGATGGTGCGCAACTGGCTGGTGGCGCGAGTAGCTGCCGACGCTGGATTATTGAGTTCGTGCGCGAGACCGGCGGAAAGTTTTCCGAGCGCCGCCAATCGATCGCGCTGCTGTTCGAGGCGGGTGGTCTCGCGGATACGATCAGACATCAAACCCACCAGCCGCTTCACCAGTTCGGGCATCCTCTGCACGAGTTCCGGAAACAAGGCCGCCGGAAACCGTAACATGTGGCTGTCTGTGCATGCCCTGCCTGTAACGTTGAACTGTTTCATCCTCGAAAACGGAAGCGCTCCCGTAACATCGCCCGCCTCCAGAGATATCAAGATGGTTTCGCCGCCAATCTCCCCGCGCAGCTCAAGTTGACCTTCAAGAATTACAAACATTGCGTCCGCGGGATCGCCCGGGCGGGTGTAAATATCTCCGGCCTTGAAATGAAATTCCTGACACTGGCTGAGGAACCAGACGATCTGATCGTCCGGCAGCTCTGCAAACTCGGGAACCCGAAGTAGTTCAGAATTGTCGATCATTTATACCTTGCTCAAATATTGATGGATGAACTGGACCGCAACCGACCCTTCGCCTACGCCCGAAGCGACGCGCTTCACCGATCCGTGCCGCACGTCGCCAACGGCGAAGATGCCCGGAATATTGGTCTCGAGCAGGAAGGGATCGCGGTCAAGCGTCCAGCCCTTGGGCCGTTGTTTGTCGCGGATAAGATCCGGCCCGGTGAGGAGAAAGCCGCGCTCATCCCGCTCCACAAGATCTCCAAGCCAATCGGTGCGGGGCAAAGCTCCGATGAAAATGAACATGGCGCTCGCCGGCACACGCTCGACTTTATCTGTGTCCGAACAAAGAAATGAAATCTCTTCCAGATGACTTTCTCCATGCACCTCGACTACGCTGGCGTTGGCCCAAAGTTGAATGTTCGGTGTCTCCTTGATCTGATCGATTAGATACTGCGACATTGTGCTGGCCAGAGAGCTGCCGCGCACGACCATGACGACGCGGTCGGCATACTTGGCAAAGTTCATGGCTGCCTGGCCCGCCGAATTAGCGCCGCCGATGACGTAAACATCTTCGCCCTTGCATGACAGCGCCTCGGTGGCACCGCCGCCATAATAGATACCGGCTCCCTGCAGCCGATCGATTCCGGGAGCTTCCAGGCGCCGCCACTGTACTCCGCTGGCAATCATCAGCGCATGACAAGAAAGTTCGCTTCCGTCAGCCAACTTGATGATGCGATACGATCCTTCTGTGCGCACGCCGGTCGCTTCCTGTGGGGACAGAATTTCCACTCCAAAGCGCTGCGCCTGCACCACCGCGCGCCTGGCCAGATCGTTCCCGCTAAGGCCCGACGGAAATCCTAAATAATTCTCGATGCGTGAACTCATGCCCGCCTGCCCGCCCGGTGCTTCGCGCTCAATCATCACCGTGTGCAGACCCTCCGACGCGCCATAAACAGCGGCCGCCAAGCCTGCCGGTCCTCCTCCCACAATCGCCAGATCGTAGAAATCGGTTTGCGCCCGCGTCCGCAGGCCAACTTTTTGCGCCACATCTGCCGGTAGGCTATCCAGGAGCTTCGTTCCATCGGGAAATAACACCACCGGAAGACTCGCGCCGTCCGGACCCAAAACCTCTAACAAACGTTTTGTCTCAGGATCGTTCGCCGTGACCTCAACGTCGACCCATTGATAGGGGACGTGATTGCGCGCCAGAAAATCGCGCAGTTCATAGGACCGCGGCGACCACCTCGTGCCGAGAACCCGAATGCCCTGGAACGCCGGCCGGTACGAAGCCTGCCAGTCATCAAGCAGATCGTTGAGCTGCGGATACAGATGATCCGACGGCGGGTCCCACGGTTTCAAAAAGAAATAGTTGATGCTCGCTTGATTGATGGCACTGATAGCCGCGTTCGTGTCGGCGTAGGCGGTCAGAAGCGCCCGCTTGGCTCCCGGGAAGAGATGCTTCGCCTCTTGCAGAAATGTCACGCCATCCATGCGAGGCATACGCTGGTCCGCCAGAAGCAGAGCCACACTGTCGTTCCGCACCTTCAACTGCTTCAGCAGATCGAGCGCCCCCTCGGGAGAATCGCTGCCTATCACGCGATATTCCGCGCCATACTGCGAACGCAAGTCGCGTTCAATGGCTCGCAAAACATCGGAGTCGTCATCGACACTTAGCAAAATGGGTTTTGGCATGACCCTTGATGTTGACGAAGAAGACGCTGGCTAAAACCGGAACAGTGACTCAGTATAGACGCTTAGATACAGATGTCCACAGGATGGTCGCGCATTTATTGCAAGCTCCAGATGAGCGAAGAAATCCACAAAACAAGACGGCCTCAAGCGGCCAGTTCGCCGGCAAAAATCTCATCGACATAACACCAGATCCAGGACTCGCCAGCTTCATTCGAGCGCATTACGGGATGCTTCGTTTTGTGAAAGTGCTTGGTGGCATGTTTGTTCTTGGACGAGTCGCAACACCCGACGTTGCCGCACACCAGGCACATCCGTAAATGGACCCATTTGTCGCCCATCTTGACGCATTCCTCGCACACATGCTCGTCGGTTCTTCTTACTTTGATCTGATTGAGGTGAGTGCATTCTGTCGCCATTGAAGCCTCCTGAATTCTTTCGCCGAAGCTCACTCAGCGATTAGCAGATTCTCGGCGAAAGGCCACTGCTCGTCAATCCATTGTGCCTGGCATCGAAAGCCGGAATCGAGGGCCATCTGGAAGACCTCTTTAGCCGAATATTTGTGGCTGCTCTCTGTCCAGATGGTTTCGCCGTCAAGAAATTCAACACGCAAATCGGCCGCCGGGATACGGACGGTCTGCCGCCGCCGCGATCTGAGATGCATCTCGACGCTGCGGGCTTCAGGATTGATTCTGGCTACGTGCTCAAACTGGCTCAAATCAAAGTCTGCATCGAGTTCACGATTGATGCGGGCCAGGAGATTCAGATTGAAGGCGGCGGTCACTCCGATTTCATCGTCGTAGGCCTTTATCAATTCGTCCTTGGGCTTTTCCAGGTCGGTACCAAGAAGGAGCGAGTCGCCGGGTTCAAGAATGCGCCGAATGTCCTCCATGAATTTCACTCCCGCGGCGCGATCGAAATTCCCGATCGTGCTCCCCAAGAACAATACGAAGAGGTGCTGATTGCGCTGCCGGTGCGCGGCGACTTCCTTCAGCCCATCCAGATATTCGCGTTCGAAGCCCACAATGCTGATCGAATCGATGTCGCTGAGCTCGCGCTGGCACATGAGCAGGGCCGAGCGGGATATTTCGACCGGATAATAAAATGTCCGCTGCCAACGTCCCAGTGCTTCGAGGATCCAGCGAGTTTTCTTGCCGCTGCCGCTGCCCAGCTCGGCCACCGCAACTGGAGGATCCAATCGCTCCACGATCTCGCCCGCATGCCTTTGCAGTAACCGCTCGTCGGCTCGCGTCAGGCCGTATTCAGGCAGATGGCTGATCACCTCGAATAGCGCTGAGCCGACGTCATCGTATAGATACTTTGAGGGCAGCTCCTTTTGTCGCTTCAGCGTAAGGCCGGTTCGCACTTCCGCTGCAAATTCGTAGGCGGCATTGTTGATCGCATGAACCAGCATCCTGCATCTCCTCGATCTCAGATCTTACTCAGAACGTTACCAAAACGTTTCCTAGCGATCTTGACCATCACCGGCTTACGCAGCGGAAACCCGCGTAGACGTATTGGTAATGCGCCTGGAACCAGTTGCGAAACGTCGGCCTAAGCATGCATGCAGCCGTGCGCGCCGAACCGCCCTTCATCACGAAGTGTTTGCCGTCAAAGAAATCTGCCGAGTATCCACGATAAAACGGAAAAGGCTCGAAACCCGGAAAGGGAGCGAAAATGCTGGATGTCCACTCCCATCCATTGCCCAATATACCGTGAACGCCGAAAGCACCCTGGCCTTCGGGGAATGCATTTACAGGAATCGGATCCCAGCGACAAAAATCAAAATTTCCACGCTTTTCGGTCCGATTGGCATCCGGCCCCTCGCCCGAGGGATAAGTTCCGTATGCGGCGCGCTGCCACTCCGCTTCCGTGGGGAGCAACTTCCCTGCCCAGCGCGCGTAAGCGTTCGCTTCAGCGTGACTCACATACACAGGCCAGTCCAGCGGCAGAGGCACTTCGTCGAACATAGAACGCCAGAACCACCGCTTGCCGTCGCTCTTCCAGAAAAGCGGATGCGAAATTCCGTGAGTTGTTTTCCAGTTCCAGTCGTCATCACTCCAGACGGCCCGCGTCCGGTATCCGTCAGCCATCACGAACTCAAGATACTGACGATTCGTCACTTTGTATTTATCGATCTCGAATGCGGGAACTTCGACGCTGTTCGCTTCAAACTCATTGTCCCAACCGAAGGCGCCGGCGTCTCGTGAAAGACCGAGCGTTACGAAACCTGCGGGAATGGAAACCACACCCGAAATGACGGGGCTACCAGCGGGAGGCGGCGAATCGGATGCCCGCACTTTCATGTGATACGGCAACTGATGCAGCATGTAGGATAGCGTTTCAACGTGCATCAGTCGATGCTCAACCGCCACATTCAGCAAAGTGCGCAGGGGAAAACCGTCGCGCGTACGAAAGTCTGATTCAGAGATCACATTCGCAAGACTCTCGTCGAGAACACTGCGAACACGGCTCACGTATTGCCGGACAGCATCGAGCGAGGGCCAATCCGCCGGTTGATCGGTCGGCAGTCCTCCGCCGACAGGATCGATGCCAAAAGCAAAAAGTCGATCAAACTCCGGATGGACACTCTTCAGCCCGAAGCAGTCTTTGTTTAGCAGGTTCCAGTCAAACGCCTCGAGATGTCCGACATAGAAGATGATGCGATGGCGCTCCGGAATGGGTCGCTCGTAAAGGAAGTCGGAGCGCACCATAGTAAATAGAGCATCGCTGCGCCTGCGAGCGTCACATAGCCGCTCTGGCAGTTCGCGAAATACGGCAACCGGTCTCTCTGCGGCTAGCATTTCCGTTCTCCATCTCCGATCGTTCGGCCAAGCCTTCCCTGACGTCTCCACAGTGCGGTTTGGTTAGATGACGAAGTGCTTCGTGCCGTCGCAACTGAAACCACTTTAGTTCTCGCCTGCAGGAGCGCCAACCCCGCTGCGGACCCCCAAAATTAACCTCGCCACAGCATGGGCTAGGAAAAAGGGCGTCTTGGGGCAAAAAAAATGCAGCCGGTCGGATCTTATATGGCAACTGACAGTCGAACGATCGGTCACACCCGCTGTCCCCCCTGATCCAGGCTACCAATAGTAGACGAAAAGGCCTTAACCAGCACATGCAACCTTAGGAACTCAGACCTCCCGGCATAGTAGACGTCTTTCCTCAGTTCCCTGTTCGACACTGCAGCGTCCAATCGTTCCCGTGCATCGAATAGGCGCCGGCCGAAATGACCGAGAAACAATGCTTTGCGGAGAATGTCATGTGACCGCTCTTTAATCACAATTAATCAACCATCGATGAGCGATCGATCGAAGGGAGCAAAGAAATGAAAAGCGCGAAGAAATCAGCAGCATCAAGTCGAGTTCCACAACATCTCTCAGCAGCCGACTCCGGCGAATTCCGTATCGGTGGCGTCCTTCCAATCCACCGCCTTGGCTTTGGAGCGATGAGAATTACCGGCGATGGAGTCTGGGATCAACCCCGAGATCGCCCCGAGGCGATCCGAGTCCTGCGCCGAGCGGTGGAACTCGAAATCAATTTTATCGATACCGCCGATTCCTACGGCCCGCATGTCAGCGAAGAAATCATCGCAGAAGCCTTGTATCCCTACCCGAAAGGCTTAGTCATCGCCACCAAAGCCGGTTTCGATCGCCCCGGCCCGAATCAGTGGAAGGAGAACGGTCGTCCCGAACATTTGCGAGCAGCTTGCGAGGGCAGCCTGCAACGCCTTCGACTCGATCACATCGATTTATTCCAGCTGCATCGTATCGATCCCAAGGTGCCGGCCGAAGATCAACTGGGCACACTGAAAGAACTGCAGGCTCAAGGCAAGATCGGGCACATCGGTCTGTCCGAAGTCAGCGTGAAGCAGATCGAGCATGCACGCACGATTGTACCCATCGTCACGGTGCAGAACCGCTACAGCTTGGCTGATCGCGGTTCCGAAGATGTTGTTGAGTATTGCGAACAAGCAAAAATAGGTTTCATTCCGTGGTTCCCACTCGGCTCCGGCAAATTGAGTTCCGCGGGAAGCGCGCTCGCGCGCGCGGCCGCTGGATTGAAAATCACGCCCTCTCAGCTTGCACTGGCATGGCTACTGTGGCGCTCGCCTGTCATGCTTCCGATTCCTGGAACGTCGCGCGTGGAGCATCTCGAGGAGAACGTCGCCGCAGCATCGATCGAGCTCAGCGACACCGAACTGGAGGAGATTGGCCAGTCAGTGCAGGCAGCATAACTGCTGGTTTCCATATTTGTCAGTACGAAGCCAGGAACCGATGAACAGACTCAAAGCGCAAGCAATTTCCTGATTTCCTTTTGCACGAAGAGCAACATCATCGGCTCCCGTATCAGCAGATCAAGCTTCAGTTCCTCTAGCAACTGATTGGCTGCGTCACTGATCTGGTGGTAGACCTCCTGGCGCTTTGGCTTGTCCACCTGCGACATCTGAACATTCTTCAGGTTTTCATCAATCGGGTCGATCGTTTTGGGCGTCCAGTGCAGATTCGAGAAGACGCTCCCGGGCTGTGCCTTGTATTCGGCGAGCAGCTCTTGCGCTACGCTGCGCCCGTAATCATAGTCATGCTTGCGATAGCTCACATCGAAGAAGCCGGCAAACGCCATCAGTCCACTGCTCGCCAATTTCTCCGGATCAGCCACAAAGTCGTAAATCAGCATCTCTTCCTTTTCGTGCAAGCCGGCCGACAGTTCAAGCACCAGAACGGTATCGAGCCAGGCATCGGCCACGCCAGCTTGTTCGCCGAATCGCGCGTACTCGGCCGCATATTGTTGCTTTAACTGAGTGCGCGCTGCGTTCAAATTAGCCACCGCTGCCGCCGTCATCTGCTGATCTATCGCAAAAAATGTCTTGAGCAGAACTTCAGAAACCGGCAATGTTACGGCGGGAGTAAGAGCTCCGGAGAGAAATAAGTTCTGCAATTCGTCGGCCCGCTTATCCAGCAAAGCGAGTTGATCGTTGTAGCCCTCAGCTATGGACCAATCCTGAAACTCCGATTGTCCAACCACGGAATCCGCCAACCGGGAAGCGAGCACCTTGTAATCGGCACAGGCAGCGTCAAAACCAACCGTGGGATCCGACGAATCCTTCACAGCACTGGAACCTTTTTGCTTTGGCGCGATAAACAAATAGCCCCGATTGGTGGCGTTCAGGCGCCCACTGGGAATTTGTTCCACCAGATTCTTCGCCATCCCCAAAGGTTCGTTCTGAAAAACACCGCCGTCAGTGTAAGTGAACGTCACGCTCGGTTGGCCGCCCCAGATATCTTTTACAAGAAAAGGGTCGCGGTATTCGTCAATGTTTCTTCGAAGGTCCTGCACTCGAAAGGCAACCGGAAATGCGCCACAAGCCACGGCCGCTGCCCGTATTTCGTCCCACACATCCGCGCGATCATCCGCAATCTGGTCAAGCGGGCGCAAAAGCTGATCCTGGTGTCGCGTGTAGATAAACTTTCCTCCGCTTAGCGTGGACCGGGAATAGTCGATTCCGTTCAGATTAGATAGAGCCAGTCCAAGTTGCAGCTTGCGGTCTGTAGATAGCGCTGGGTGCGGTTGCGGAGGGGGTGGCGGCTGCGGCTGGTTAGTATAACGGCGCATGAGGGAATCTTCCGATATGCCGATCACGAAATCGGAAGATAGAACCGAATGCGTCACGTTCTCGTCCGGACCTCGTGCCAGCAATCCGCTAATGTCGACCTGCGAAACCCACGCGTTGTAAAGGGGATTGTTGTAAGGCAGGCTCATGGAAGCGCCGTCATAGAACAGACGCTGTGCGATCATTGCGACCGTCATGCCTCCGGCGGAAGCCCCCGTCAGTACATCGATCTCGATGCGCTCGTCCGGCAGATTATTTGCCGCAGCCCACTCGTTATGTTGGGCCAGCGCGTCCAGAACTTCAAACGCGACCCCCGACTCGTAACTCCCCAGCGAAACAGCGCCCGAGATCGTGATCGCCACTTTCTTGCCCATCGCGTCACCCTCCGCCAGCCTCGACGACGCGGCCGTCGCCATGCTGACCAAGTTCGTTTAGGGGAAGGCTCTGCGCTAAGATATTACACGGATCACAAGGTACAGACCTTAGTTTGCTGAATCCCGGTGATCTCTCAGCTTGAGTTTGTCTTGAAGGGGCGCGGTTTTAGCCGCTGAGGGAATGTGTTCTCAAACTGAATCAACCATCCAATCTGGAATTGTGCGCCGGGTGATCCATCACAAACATCCCGCTTCAGCCCAAACAGTATTGTCATTGCTCGAAACCGAGGAGAAGTATACCGATCCAGTCAGCACAATTGACAGTGGCTCCCGTCCCGGAAACAAAAAGCTCCTTCATCCAGGACCGGAGTGAATCTAGTAAACCAACCAGTCCGCAGGAGACACTCGGTGGGCAGGCGAAATTACTCTGAGTGTCTCACGGCTTCACAATAAACGAGCCCTTCACACGGATATCCCGCGACGAAGATCCAACCAGCACGTCGAATCGTCCTGGCTCTGTAACCCAAGTTTTCTTCGCGGTGCTATAAAAAGCGATTGAAGTGCGATCCAGCGCAAAATACACATCCTTCGATTGTCCAGGTTCCAGATCGACGCGTTGAAAGCCTTTCAACTCCTGGACAGGACGATCCACGCTCGAGTGTCCATCATGTATATAAAGCTCAACCACCTCTGCGCCCGAGCGAGATCCGCTGTTATGGACCTTCACACTCACTTTTATTGGCTCGCCGGAAGAGGCTTCGTTCGGTGAAACCTTCAGGTCGCTGTAATCGAACTTCGTGTAAGAAAGACCATAGCCAAATGGAAAAACAGGCTCAATCTTTTGCTTGTCGAAATATCTGTAACCAACATAAATACCTTCTGCGTAATCGACCCGCAAATTTTCGCCAGGATAATGTCCGTAAGCAGGCGAATCCTTCCACTCTTTCACAAAAGAAACTGGAAGCTTTCCCGAAGGATCAGCTACGCCAAAGAGAACGTCCGCAATTGCATTCCCGCCTTCCTGTCCTCCGTACCACATGTCCGCGATGGCGGGAACTTGCGCGATCCACTTCGACATGAGCACCGGACCACCAGCGTTGATCACGACGACAGTATGTTGATTGACTTTTGCCACAGCCTCAATAAGCTCGTCTTGCCCCGCAGGCAGATCGAGCGACTTTATGTCAAAATCTTCCGACTCAAGCTTTGCAGATCTGCCGACGACGATGATCGCAGCATCGCTCTTCGCCGCGGCAGCGACGGCGTGATTCCTGAGTTGCTCTGCCGACTCCGCAATATCTTTATTGTCGTCACCTTCCATCACGGCACCCAATGCATAGCTGACTTCTATGCTTTGCCCTGCCCGGTCCTGAATCCCCCTCAGAGGCGTGATCGCATACTTCGGAACGACAAGCGAACTGCCACCGCCGCCAGTTCTCGCGACCGCAGCATTTGGGCCGATAACGATCACGGAGTGAAGCTTCGACCTGTCGAGCGGAAGTATCTCGCCAGAGTTTTTGAGGAGAACGATGCTCTCGGTGGCAGCCTTACGCGCCACCGCCCTCTCCGCCGGCGTGTCAATGTCGCCGGTTGCGCTGTGAGGATGGTCGAATTGCCCGCTGATGAAGATTGCCCGAAGGATACGACCTACGTTATCGTCGATAGTAGCCGTAGATATCTTGCCAGCCGATATTTCCGGCAACACTTTATCCGCGGCCAGCCAGCCACCGCCGTTTCCCGCCGCTTGCGCGCCGGGCTTTTTGAGCCAGTCCTTTGCCGGCTCACCACCGGGCATTTCCAAATCCATGCCCGCATTCACGGTAGAAACGGTGCTATAAGTGCTTCCCCAATCGGAGACGACAAACCCTTTGAAGCCCCATTCTTTTTGCAGCACATCCTTTAACAGATCGGAATTCTCAGCGCAATAAACGCCGTTGACCTTGTTATAAGCCGACATCACGGACCATACAGAACCCTCCTCGATCGCCGCTTTGAACGCGGGAAAATAAATTTCGTGCAACGCCCTCTCGTCAACGACTACGTTAACGCGATGCCGTTCGAACTCCTGATTGTTCGCGGCAAAGTGTTTGACCGTCGCGATCACACCTTGGCCCTGGACTCCCTTGATGTAAGCGACTGCCAGGCGACTGGTGAGATATGGATCTTCGCCATACCCTTCGAAATTTCGACCCCAAAGAGGAGTGCGATTTATGTTCACTGTGGGCCCGAGGATCATATCGCGTCCGAGGGCTTTCATTTCCTCGCCAATTGCCTGTCCCTCACTTTGGAGCAAAGCAATGTCCCAAGTCGCCGCCATCGCCACGCCTGCAGGAAAGGCAGTCGTCGTGGTTCTCATTTTCGAACCCGGCGCGCTGGTCTCGGATGAAGGCCCCCCCCAGGACCTGATGCCGATCGGTCCATCCGCCATCTTTATGGAAGGAATGCCCAGTCGCTCATTCGGAACGCTCTCCATCCAGTTGGCACCGCTCAACATGGCAACCTTTTCTTCCAATGTCATGCGGCTCAGCAGATCCTGAACCCGTAGCTCAACCGACAAACGTGGATTCTTATACGATGGGATATTGGAAGCGGTTGGGTTTTGCGCAACGCTGAGAATTGCGGGAAAGAAAATCAAAAAGAATAGACGCCTCATCTTTTTCCTCGTGAGAACCGCCCCATTGTACAAATTAAGTGCGATCGAAGCGACTTGCAGGTATGGTCAAGACACTCGAATTTGATCGACCTCGGCGGTCTATTCCACCGGCAATTCACTCCGCCCGTTGCGGCAATATACTTTTCGACTTGTGGTCGACACTCTGGCGAGCGGTTCGTAGAGCGCCGCTTGCATGGGACATCTCTTCCGGCGGGGAGCGGTTGAGCGACGGCCGCGCACCGCCGGGGAGATAATCACCACCATGCTCATCGACAAAGACGTATATATTGGATACAGTCCCCGGGGTAAGCTCTTTCCGAGCAACGAAAAACCTCTCCCGCACATCCCACTTCGCCTTACTTTTTGGAGTGCAAAAAATGTCAGTCGTCGAGTTCGGTCACTTCGTGCTCACCATTGCCATACTGCTTGTTGCCGTGCACGGTTTAGGCTATCTTGCCGAACGGCTGAAGCAGCCACGTATCGTAGGAGAAATCCTGGCCGGCATTTTGCTCGGACCATTTGTACTGAAGCTCTTGGCACCTACGGCGTTCGCCAAGCTTTTCTCGTTTTCGGCCAGTGCCAGTACGGTCATGGGCTTCCTCTATCAGCTTGGCTTGATCCTGCTGATGTTCTGCTCTGGCGCCGAGACCCGCCGCCTCCTGGCGAAGGAGAACCGGCGCAATACTTTCTTGTTGCTCACTGTTTCCGATCTTTCCAGTTTTGCCTTGGTGCTGGGGTCGGGTTTCGCGGGTCTGATACCGCTGCACTTACTGACCGGAACATCCGGTCAGCCGATTTCGACTCTGCTCATCGTGGCGATTGCTACGGCAGTTTGCTCCATTCCTGTGATCTCGCGGATCTTCTGGGACCTTGGGATCATGAGGACGCGCTTCGTAAGCCTGATCCTCGGTTACGCGCTGCTGGAAGATCTTGCTTTATGGGTCGTACTGGCGTTTGCTACTGCTCTAGCCACATCGGCGACACTGGCCCAGCAACACGTCACCAGCACTGTCTCCTCATATGTGGTCGGCACTCTGATCTTTACGTTAATCGGACTGTTCATTGCGCCAAGGCTGCTGAAGCGGCTTAGCAACGCAAACTGGAATGTGCTCTATAAAGCTTCTCCGGTGGGTTACGCAATGGCTGTGTTGATGGCGTATTGCGCAATCGCGGCGATATTCGAGGTAAACCTGCAATTCGCCGCATTGCTGGCCGGTTATGGCATCGTTGGAGGATTTTATGGAAGCCAGCGTGAGCGGTTCTCCGCACCGATCGACGCCATCTCCAAAGTCTCTTTTGGTGTCTTCGTGCCCATTTACTTTGGAATCATCGGCTACAGGCTGGTGTTCGGACGGCAGTTCTCTTTCGCGATTCTGCTTGTATTTCTCGGAGGGTCGTCACTAATTTCGGTGTTTTCAGCGGGACTGGCAGCCTGGCTCGGCGGGTTTCGCGGCCTCGATGTGATCAACATCGCGCTGACCACAAACGCGCGCGGAGGCCCGGGCATCGTCTTGGCGAGCGTGGCCTATGACGCAGGCATCATCAATGCAGCCTTTTACACCACACTGGTCATCACCGCCGTCGTCACTTCGCAGATGGCAGGAGCGTGGTTGCGCTTCGTGCTTTCGAAGGGCTGGCCATTGCTCTCCACCAATCCCGACGAAACCTGGAAACTCGGCGAGGCCGAATCGGGGCGAGTGCTCCCGCATGGTACAGAGGGTGTCTCGGTATAGGCTAGATGTCGCAGGAGCTTACTCCATCGACTCCTGCCCGGAGGCGGAGACGCACCCGACCATCCGCCCGATAAGAAATCCAAGCCCCTGTCCGAAAAGCAGGGTGCAAAATCAGTATCTCGTCAGCCGCCTGCGGCAACTGCAGCGTCAGCTCGAATCAAGTTTGCAATGGCGGGGGCGGGCGCAAAGTGGACAAGCGGCGCCATTCCTTCGACAATTGCCGAAGGGCCAAGGTGTGCGGCGGCTTAATGGAAGAGCTCTTAGCGCAACCGGCGACGCTGATTGCTTGGATATACTTTGTGCAATCGATCCCACGAATTTCAGCTCTGGAGCATGTCCTATTGAGAGAATATGGAAAATAAGTAGCGGTCAAGGAAAGCGATAAGTCGTGATATGCAAATAGAACCCACCCGTTTTCCCACCACTCCGATTGCATTGAAGATCGCGATCGCTGTCCTGATCGGAATGCTCGCCGGAATGGAGCGTGAATGGTCCAATAAAGATGTAGGTGTCAGAAGCTTCGCAATCGTTGCCCTGTTGGGCATGTTGGCATCGGTCCTTGGCATCAACGTCGCGATTGCATTTCTTGTTGGTGTGCTGCTGCTGGTCGCCGCAATGAATGCCCGCAGCATTCTGAACGATAGGTCACTGGAGATCACGACCTCGGCAGCCCTGATCGTCAATTACTTACTCGGCGTTCTGGTCGGTCTCGGTCACATCTTCACTCCTGTGGCCGCAGCGATAGTAATGACAATGCTTCTGGCTTGGAAGACGGAATTGAGCCGCTTCGCTGGCGGTCTGCAACCGTCGGAAATCAGAAGCGCTGTGCTCCTAGGATTGATCGGATTTGTAATTTATCCGGTGCTGCCCAACCGGTACGTCGATCCCTGGCGATTGTTCAATCCGAGCGATGCGTGGATCAGCGTCATCGCAATCGCCGGGATTGGATTCGTGAATTATGTGTTCCTGAGGATCTACAGCACACGCGGTCTCTACCTCAGTGCACTCTTCGGTGGACTCGTCAATAGCAGTGCTACGGTCGCCGAGTTGGCCGGTCGCGCGGTCGAAACCGGCATGATTGCGCGGACTACCGCCCTTTGTCTGCTGACAACCATCGCTATGTTCGCACGAAACCTTATCCTTGCCACTCTCTTTTCGCCGAAGTCGCTCAGTGCGACACTGGTGCCACTTTTGGTGATGACTCTGGTTGCCGGACTGTGGATGTGGCGAGATCGCGTAACCGAGCAGACCGTCCCAGGAACCTTGAAGCTTGCATCTCCTATCTCGCTTACGAAAGTGTTGTGGTTCGGGACGCTGTTTATCGCAATTCAAATTGCCGGTACTCTGCTGACCAGGCGATTTGGCAGTTACGGCATGCTCGCGACAGGAGTATTCGGAGGACTCGTCAGTAGCGCAAGTACAACGGCGGCGGCAGCCACGATGGCGATGCACGGAAATATCAGTGCAGCCCTGGCAGGCAGCACGACCGTGCTTGCCTCTTTGTCGAGCGCAGCGGTCAATCTGCCGATTGTGTGGCGCGCAGCCAAGAACAAGGCGGTAATGCGAAGATTGAGCGTCGAAGTGTTCACGGTGGTCGCGACGGGCTTGGCTGCCGTAGTGGTTGATCGCTTTTTTCAGTTCTCGGAGCTGTTGTTGAGAAAATGACGGATCAACTCAAGTGCGACGCGGTCGTTGTCGATTCTTAATCGCGGTTGCATCAAGCACGGAGGATTCCGATAGGACCATTCTTATGAAGACTATTGTGGCTGCCCTCATGATCGCGCTATGTTCCACGGTTGCAGCTCAGCAGTTTTCCTCTGTTCCCGGCCAAGGAAGATCGATGGTTGTGACGAAGCTGGGAATTGTGGCCGCACCGCAATTTCTGGCCTCCCAGGCCGGTGCGCATATTCTCGAACAGGGCGGCAATGCCGTGGATGCCGCAATTGCCGCAAACGCCGTTATGGGTGTAGTGCAACCGTACGTGAATGGCATGGGCGGAGACCTGTTCGCAATTTACTATGATGCGAAGACGGGAAAGCTCTCTGGCTTGAACTCCAGCGGTTGGACGCCGAAAGCGCTCACCATCGAATATTTGAAATCGCACGGCGTCGATCACATCAATCCCATCGGCGTGGAAACGATCGACATTCCCGGTGCCGTCGCGGGATGGGATGCGTTGCGCGGCCGGTTCGGAACGCTGCCTTTCTCCGAAATCCTCGCGCCCGCGATTTACTACGCCCAGAATGGGTTTCCGCTGGCTGAGAGGAACGCGCGCTATTGGGTCGCGAAGAGTTTGATGCAGCAGCCGGGCTACAAAGAGACGTATATGCCCAACGGCGTCGCTCCGAAGGTGGGCGATGAATTCAAGAATCCTGCGCTCGCCAACTCGCTCCGACAAGTGGCAGAGCATGGCCGGGATGCGTACTACAACGGCCCGATGACGGAGACGATGGTGAAATTCCTGCAGGCGCGGGGCGGTACGCACACGCTCGAAGATTTCCGCGATTTTCAACCACAGTGGGCCGAACCAATCTCGACGACATATCGCGGATGGACCGTCTACGAACTTCCTCCAAATGGGCAAGGAATTGCCGCATTAACGATGTTGAACATTATGGAGCAATTCCCGCTCGGACAGTATGCGCACAACTCCGCGGATGCTCTGCAAGTCATGATCGAGGCGAAAAAGCTGGCTTACGCGGATATGTATAAATATGTCGGCGATCCGCGATTCACGCCGGTTCCAGTGAAGCAGATGCTCTCGAAGGACCTGGCGAAGAAGCGTGCAGCGCTCATTAAGATGGATAAGGCCGCGTGCGAAGTGGTTCCTTCCGAGATCGAGAAGATGCTCGACGCAGACGGCAATTCGACGATCTACCTTTCAGTGATCGATAAAGATGGAAGTATCGTTTCGTTGATCCAGAGTAATTACGCGGGCTACGGTACGGGAATGGTCGCTCCTGGCCTCGGCTTTTCCTTTCAAAACCGCGGCGCGGGATTTCAACTGACACCGGGACTGCCGAATTCGCTGGCCGGGCGTAAGCGTCCGCTGCACACGATTATTCCGGCGTTCATGGAGAAGGACGACATTCACATCGGGTTCGGAATCATGGGAGGGTGGAACCAGGCTCAGGCGCATGCGCAGTTTGTCGCAAACGTGGTGGATTACGGAATGAACGTGCAGGCGGCGCTCGAGCAGCCAAGATTTACGAAAGGAACTTTTGAAGGCTGCGATGTGCAGATGGAAAACACGATTCCGGCATCCGTAAGAGATCAATTAACCAGGCTCGGTCACCAGATCGAACTGCTTGAGCCATTTTCCTTCACGGTCGGGCAAGGGGAAGCGGTGGTTAGAGACACAAGGCGAAGTGTGAACTTTGCCGGCGCCGATCCCCGTTCCGATGGCGAAGCGATTCCACAAGAGCCGACCACCAAGTGAACTACGGGATGTGGCTAGCGCTATTTCCAGCTCTTTATCTTTTTAACGATTTGCGCAGAATGGGCGCCAACACTTTTAGATTTCCGTCCGTCGGAGTTGTGTCGAGGCCTAGAATCGTCGCGATGAGCGGATAGATGTTCACGTTTTCAAACGCGGGGACCGTCGTGTTCGGCCGTATGTCGGGGCCGATAGCATAGAAAATGGCGCGCATGGTTTTGAATTGTTGCGGATCGTAGCCGTGACCGCCCTTGCTCTTTGGCACCGTGTCTGCTGGATTCGTTGCATGAGCCCGAATCGCATAGGGCCCGGTTGCAACCACCACCGGATCGCCCTCGCGTTCATTCTCGTCGTAGTGCAGACTCTTCGGAACATCCGGCCGCCGGTAGACTTCAAACTTGTGGCTCGCGTTTTTGAGATGTTCGAAAACTTTCTCAGCGTCGTTTTCGCTGGAAGGGTAAAGGAGTATGCCTTCCGTCTGAAAGGTGGAGAGGTCGGCAAAGTGATCCAGATCGATCCAATTCCCAGCAATGTTTTCCATTCCGTGATCGGAGACCACAAACAAATCGATCGGTAAGGCCAACTCCTTGAGCTTTTCCTCCAGCATTCCGACCAGATCATCGACGTGACGCACGGCCTCCGCGGTTTGCGGGCTGTCGGGGCCGAACTCGTGGCCTGCGTGATCAACGTTGGAGTAGTAAAGCGTTATGAAGTGCGGCCGTCTAGCCGAAGGCAAGCGCAACCAGGCGACAACCTGCTGGATACGTGCGTCGTCAGGAAAGTGATCGTCGAAGTGGACGTAGTACGATGGACGTTCGCCGGCGATCTCTGCCTCCGATCCCGGCCAGAAGAAGCAGGCGCTGCGCATTCCCTGTTGCTCCGCAAGCGACCACAGTGGAACTCCGCCGTACCAACTGCCGTCGCTGTTGGCCGTGGGATCATTGAAGGCGTATCGCTGTTTGCGTTTCGGATCGTAAAAGCTCATGGCGACGATTCCGTGATGCTCCGGATAAAGCCCAGTTACGATCGAATAATGATTGGGAAAAGTCACCGACGGATAAACCGGAATCATTCCCTCGGGAGCGCTGGCTCCCTGAGTTGCCAAAGCGTGCAGATTCTTTGCGCCATAGCGTTCGGTATAGTCGTAGCGGAAACCGTCGAGAGAAACAAGCACGACGTACGGCTTCTTTTCTTGTCCGGGGGCATTCGGTCCATGCGCGGATTCGAGGACTGGCGCGGGATTCTGCCCGTGCACGTGTACGGACAGAATCGCGACAAACATCCACACAAGACGACGTTTTCGCCAGCTTTCGACCAAAGTCATTTCTCCTCCAATGAGGGGACCGAAACTATGCCGCCAAGATGAGGTGCGGCGCACTCTCTTCGCAAACGAAATCAGTAAACCTTGGAACCCTCGGAGATCACAGTTTGAACTCTAGCAAATGTGTAGACCTCTTCTCATCTCTCGTTCCTTTTATATTTTCCACGCGGCTTCGCAGGGGCAAATCGATGACACCACCAGGAGACTCGCTCACAGGCTCAGTATCGTCCATCTCGAGGCAAAATAAAAAAATGACCCGAAGGGTTGAAATTTCGCCGCAACGCCAGCTGAGCGGTTGGGTGAGGTCCGATCCCCCATCCGGGCAGCAGACTCGTCCTGGGGGTTCACTCACAGCCTCCCGACCCTGGGGAACACCCCGCGGAGGCTCAAGACGAGCGGTACGATGACCACCGCCGTGCACGCCGACAAAAGAATGCCTGTCAGCTGGCTGGAATGGTCGGCGATTGCCCCGTAAGCGATTGGCGCGAGACCGCCGGAGCCAATGACTCCGGTATAGAACAACGCGAACGCTCGTCCAGTATTCCCTTTCGGGGCGAGTTCAGGAACTGTGCCATACAGAACTGACGACGTGCCGTTCAGGACCATGCCGAGAAGCGGCAGGAACACCAGCATCGCGGTGATTGCCGTGAAACATGTGACCACGATCAGCGCGGCCGTTGCGATTTCGGTTGCAACTACAGCCCCGACCACGCCAACCCGCTGACCGAGCCAGCCACAACTCGCCTTACCCAACGCTCCGCCAAGGAACAATAACGCCAATCCAAGACCGACCGTCGCCGACGATCCTCCCCGTGCACGGATGAGAAACGGAAGAAACAGAAGGTAGCCCATGCGCGTTGCTGTATCAAGAACGCCGATAGAAAACAGCACGCAGAAACCGCCACGACTTTCGGGCCTACGCTCGAACTCCTGGTGGACTGAAGTGAGGCCAGTCTCATTCGGTACAAGCGCAAAAAGAGCGGATGCAACGAGAATCCCGAGAAGGCCCATAAGCCCAACGACAGTTCGCCACGGCAACACTGGCAATAGAAGAGCAACGATTGCAGGAAGGGTCGCTTTTCCCAGATCGCCAGCGAAATTGTAGATTCCCAGCGGCCCGCGCGATTCTGAGCCATAGCTGTGGGTCACCAGATCCGAGGCACGTGGATGTTGCACGCTTGATCCGGCTCCGGCAAGAACGAGTCCGACGCACAGACCCGCGAACCCGGTGGGCAGCGCCATTGCGACAAACCCGAGGGCGGCAACGAAGGTTGATAGCGCGAGGGCCGACCGTGGCTTCAACCGACTGGCGTAGCGATCGGCTGGAACCTGAAGTCCGCCCATCGTACCGTAGTAGAGTGCCCGAACAATGGCGAGCCCCATGTAGGACAGACCGAACTGTCCCTGCCACGCTGGCAGGAGCGCATAGAGCTGATCTGTGTAGCCATCATGCAGGACGTGTGCCAGGCAGGCAGCCGCAAGGCTACGCCTCTTGCCGTCAGCAGCCCGCTTAGCCAGCAATTTCCCAGTGGCGTTTGCAGAGGAGACTATGGCGAGAAGGCATGACGATATGAACGGCAGGAGGAACCCCCAGTGACACTAAGTCGTGTTCGACTTTGCCCTCTGGGATTTTGGCCCTTGGGTGCGGACCGTCCGGCCCTCTGTGGCGCTCGGACCAATTCAAAAGATCGGAACCCTAGCCACCTGATTCCATCGACGAAAAAAACCTAACAGATAAATCCACGCAACGCAAGATCAGAGGCAGGCTGGCTCACCGGCGTTCTTGTCTCGAAATCTGACTCGGGCAAGCCTACTTCACTCGCAAATCTTCCATCCAGTTCCACCCGCGCCCGGCGCCGTGGGTTGCGAGGATATTGCCGGTTTTTCCCTCAACCGACCCAAACATCGGCTGATCGATTCCATTCATGGCCGCTCGGACAATAGCGGTGCGCGTTGCCAAGAAGTGGATCAGATTGGCACAAGAAGCCTCATCGAGCGGCGGTTGGAAAGGGCACCCGGCCGACTTGCTGTTCGATCAGTGCCAGCAATTCTTCGTCGTCCCACGGCTTCTGCAAGAAAGCTTTGGCCCCAGACCTTAAAGCAAGAGCCTTGTTTCCGGGAAGTTGGCGGCCAGACACCACGATGACGGGGATCACCGCTAATTGCGTGCTGGCTTGTAACTTCTCCAAAACGATCCAGCCGTCACCGGCAGGTAGCCCAAGATCCAGAATAATCAGATCCGGTTGTTGCTTACGAGCTTCGCTGATCGCGCACATTGCATCGGCGGCAAAGCAGGTTGCATAGTTGTTAGCCTTCAGAACCACTTGATATCCAAGACGTACGTCGGCGTCGTCCTCAATCACAAGAATTTTCTTGTCACTCATGAATTGCTACCTCCGAAAGGATTTGAGACTTGATCGACTCTTCGAGGCTTGTGGCCAAACTGGTCACGATTTTTTCCATGGATGCGCCATCGCTTGGTGGAAACGGCTTCAGCATCGTGTAGGAGACCGCTAGAGACTGGCCGGTTCTCTTCCGGACGAGGAGGCGCTTAAATTGTTCGCAAATCCTGTCGGCAAGAATGGATGCGCCTTTTTCATCCGCAAAGGCCGCCACAAAGAAGCGCTCGCCGTCCGCGCCATAGCTCATTTTCGGCAAAAGCACGTCCAGGTTCGGAAGCAAGCAACGCTGGACGAGACTTCGTACTTCGCGCGACCAGTCCTCTCTAGATTCGCCGGGAGGCCAGGTGTCCAGAAAGCTGATCTCCGCCATAATCAGCGCCACCGATTCCGTCGGCCACCGGTCATTCTTGAGCAGCGGGGCGATCAAGTTGTTTAGCGAAAAAACCGGTAGGGTAAACGAAAAGGTGGCGCCCTGCTGCGGTTGACTCTTGACCGAGATCTGGCCGCCCTGCCGTATCACCAACTCTTTGCAGATAAATAAGCCCAATCCCAGGCCCTTGCGGCTGTTGTCGGTCGGCTCGTCTACTTGGTACAGCCGTTCAAAAATTCTCTCGGCTACTTCCGGGCTCATGCCGCATCCCGTGTCGGAGACTTCGACCAACAGGAATCGAGGATCGTCGGGATGCAATCGAGCTTGAACTTTTATCGCACCGCCGCCGAACGTAAACTTGATGGCATTATCCAGCAGGATGATCAGTACCTGGCGGAGACGGGTCTGGTCGGCGTGCGCTGGAGGCAAGTCCGACGGGAGATCGCTGGAGAGAGTCACCTCCTTGCTGCGCGCACTTACGCGCAGCGTGTCGAAGGTGTCTGCCACAGCGGCCGAGATCGATACACTCTCTGGCTCTACACTGAGTTTGCCGGCCTCCATGCGCGTGACCTCAAGTAAGTCGTCAATCATTGATTGCAGTTGCCGAATATTTTTCAGAACGATCTGCTGGTACTCACGTTGCTCTTTGTTTAAATCGCCCGCCAACCCGCCCAGGAGAATGGTTGTAAATTGTTTTATTGCGGTCAGGGGCGAGCGCAGCTCGTGCGAGACGTGCGACAAGAATTCATCCTTGAACCGTATCTCGTCTTTGCGGTTCTGTTCCAGGACCTTCTCCGCGTTCCTGCGTTCGGTGACGTCCATGTTCACACCGATCAGCCGGCTGGCATTCGTGTGCGCGTCGAGTACCACTCTCGCAATCACAGAGATGTTTCTCAGCGAGCCATCTGCCAGGATGATGCGGAATTCCGAAGATGCCTGCCCCTTCTCTGCGATTGTTCTCTGGAGCAAAGTTTCGATCACCGGCAGATCCTCGAGATCAACGGCGGTGGACCATTTTTCATATGGCATTGGAACGACGGGCTGGAAGCCATAGATTTCAAACATCGTGGCGTCCCAAGTAACCATATTGCTGGCCAGGTCCCACTCCCAGACACCCACCTTGGCAACGGCCGTCGCAAGCGACAGACGTTCCGTCAACAATGCGAGTTTTGCCTCGGCCTGCGGCGATCGGTGATGTCAGTGTGCGTTCCGAACCACCGCAACAGCTTTCCCTCCGCATCGAAGGTCGGAACTGCCCGCGAGAGAAACCAGCGGTATTCGCCATCCTGGCCGCGGATCGGAAACGTGTCTTCCCAGACCTCGCCGCTTTGGAAACATCGGCTGATCTTGTCGACCACGCTCTGCACGTGGTCCGGATGATGCAACTTCTGCCAGCCCCAGCCTGCCACTTCCTCCAAAGTGGTGCCGGTGTAGTCAAACCAGCGCTGGTTGTACCAGAAGATCGAGCCTTTCTCGTCGGCCATCCAGGCCAGCTGAGAAATGTTATTCGCCATGGCGTGGAAGCGCTCCTCCTCTTCACGCAGAGCTTCTGTCGCAAGATCGCGAGCCGCAGAGTCACGACGGACCGTCCAACCCGCTCGCGCGGCGATCAACACTGCCTGGAAAGTTCCTAGAATCAGCAATGCTTTGGTCTGTTCCATCCGCCGTTTCGAATTGGCGATGCGCAGCGCAAGCAAACCCAGCTCTTCGCCTTGCATCTTGCGAACTATCGCTTCGACCTCATCCATGATTTGCTGACCCGGCCCGTTTCGAATCTCCTCCGCGGCCTCTTGTGGACCTTTGCTCCGGCGCAGAGCAATGAGCAGCTCTGCCCGCTGCATTTTGTGCGCAGCCAGCTCAGCGAGCTCCGGCAATTGGCGCTGCTGGGTCGGGTTATCCACCGTCAGGTTGCGAATGGTTATTTGGTCCTGCACGGTTCTTGATGAGCTGGCGCGAAGGGTCTCAACATAGGATTCCTTGCCCGTCAACACAAATCCGCGGATACTCGATTCGACATTCTTCAAAGCGAAGAGTAAATCCTGGAGATTCTCAATAACCTCATGGGTATGCCGCACCCACCGGTCGCTTTCTTCGGACACAACCATGCCACGGTAAGAGACCGCGCCAACGGCAAGTAGTATCAGGATGGCAGACCCGAACGCGAGTCGTATCTTCCAAGTTCGCCACAACTTAGACTTCATTTCACCGGACCTTGCTTCGCATGGAATCGCTTATATTGGGCACAAGTTCTTCATACCGAAATGGAAACGAAAGTCGACTTTCGAAGCCTCGACCGGCCGATCTGGAGGCGGCGTCTTCCAAAATGCTTTTCTCCGACAATTTTGCTTTCTTAATATGTCATTGCGCTTCTCCGGAAGTATGAGCAGAACAGGACAAAACGGGTCTTACTTCGGTAATCAACGAAGATTAGGTTAAGGGGGCATTCATAAGACGATCATTTCGAAATCCCCAGTTCCTGAGAGCATCTCTGAAACCGGAATTGGAGTTCAAGAAACTACATAGCTTCGAGCGTAGCGCGAACGCTTGGCACGCGCGAAATCGTCGACGCTATTTTGCCGACGGTATTTTGCCGAAGACAAAGCGAATCCAATAAACCTGTCTGGAACCGTTTTCAGCTGGGGACCATTCTCGTCCGGCGATTGCCCTCCCTAACATCCGCCGATTTGGCGGACGTTAGGGTTGCAAGTGCCTGAAAAGAAATATTTAGCGCGTGGACCCGGCGACCGCAGGCCAGTAGGGTTTATCCGCATCGGCTAAGTAGCCATCTGCGTAGCGATCATGATGGCGAACCCAGGACATCGTGAAAGGAAGGCCATCTTCATCGCGGCCTTTGGGGACAAGGTCGAGATAGTTATACGTGTTGACAACGTTTTCGGTCCCGCGAGCGTAGGCCGAATACGTGTGGAAAATGGTGCCAGACGTGTCCTTGTAGAAGACGCTGATTCCGGGAGCTTCCGCACTGGGGAATTCCACCAAATCGAAGTTGTACTCTAATTTCCCTTTGGCGAGTTCCTCCTTTGTGAAGGAAACGTGGTAGTCGTAGTTGAAGTCGGTCCCGAATGACGAAACCCAGGCAAATCGCCAGCCCATGCGCTTCTTAAACTCTTCGATTTTCGACAAGGGCGCTCTTGAAACCGCTGCGAACGACACATCGCGCTGCGCCAAATGCGCCAGGGCGCCATCAGTATGATCCATGTTGAATGAGCAACTGGGGCAACCCTCCTTCCAATCCGGGTCGAACATGAAGTGATAAACGATGAGCTGGCTTTTGCCATCGAAAAGATCGGCGAGAGTTTCCTTGCCGGCGGGCGAATCGAAAACATAATTCTTTTCAACTTTGACCCAGGGTAGCTGGCGGCGTTCGGCGGTGATTGCGTCGCGCTCGCGCGTGAGTTGTTTCTCTTTGACCTGCAGTTTCTTCCGCGCCGCCAGCCATTCATCTCGCGACACTATCTTCGAGTTCTCAATCGTGTTGGTCGACATTTTGATTTTCCCTATCATCTGAGTTTTTTGGCAGAACTTCTCCTGTTCGATTCTTGCGAGACACTCTCACGGCCAATGCTGCCAGCCCGCCGGTAGAAATCGCCCCGGCAACCACCAGTCCCATCGTCGCAAAGCAGAACGGACACATCATTCACCTCTCGAGCGGCAAAGCCTGTCCGTCGAATAATGACCGCTGAGCCGCCTCTATATGGGTGACGAGCAAGATCGGTTGATTTCTACAAGCAGAAGAAACAAACTAGCCACGTTGTTGAAACAGGAACTCTCTGACCGAAGGGTCTTCGGCGAGTCCGATCGCCCGGTCGTAAGCCTCCAAGGCCTCGGTCGTCTTTCCCAGCCGTTGCAGCAGGTGAGCACGAACTGCCCAGTAGGGCTGATAGCCTGAGACAGCACCCACGGCAATCGCATCAAGTACTGCCAAACCTGCCTCCGCTCCATTCGCTTCCGCAATCGCCGCGGCGTATCCAGTTAGATTGCCGAGCGTCGGCGATACGCGGGTCAGCTGTTCATAGAAGATGGAGATGGCAGCCCAGTCGATTCGGCCGCTGCGCGCGCGCTCAGCATGCACGGATTGAATCGCCGCTTCGAGTTGAAACCGGCCGGAGCGACCCAGCTTGAACGCCTGGGCGAGATGCTGCTCTGCCTCCTCTATTAACGGAAGCGACCACTGCTTCGTGTCCTGCTTCGATAGGGGAACGTATCGGCCATCAGGCCCCCTGCGGGCACCGCGTCGCGCCTCACAATGGAGCATAAGAGCTAAAAGACCCCGAACCTCAGCTTTATCGGGCATCAACTGCAGGAGGACCCGTGCCAGCCAGATCGCCTCGTCCGTCAGGTCGCGGCCGGGCTGGTCGGCGCCCGCCATGTTGTCCCAGCCGATGCCGAATGCGGCGTAAATGGCTTCAAGCACCGCGTTCAGCCGTTGGGGCAATTCACGTTCCTGCGGGATATCGAACTGAATACCACCATCACGGATCTTCGTCTTCGCTCGCACCAGGCGCTGGCCCATGGTTTTTGGCGCAACCAGAAATGCGCCCGCGATGCGTGCTGCATCGAGGCCCAGAACGGTTTGCAGCATGAGCGGGGTGTGCATGGCGGGATCGATCGCTGGATGAGCACATACGAATAGCAGTTTCAGCCTGTCATCTGGAAACTCGGCCGACAAGGACACCTCGTGTTCCTCCCTGAGGAGCAGGAGAGTGGGCTCGCTCGCTTCAACTACTTGCCGATGACGCACAAGATCGATAAACGACCGACGCGCCGCCGTCAGCAACCAGGCCGCGGGATTTTGCGGCACGCCGTCTCGCGGCCATGTCGTCAGCGCTGCCACTAAGGCATCGCTAAAAGCGTCTTCAGCGCTGGCCACATCGTGTGTGTGCGACGAAAGGTATGCCACCAGGCGACCGTACGACTCGCGGGCCACCCGCTCGATCGCCCGATGTGTGTCCTCCTGCTCCATTTCCATTCATCCCGTGATCCGATGCTTGGACTCGGGTGCAAGCGGACGCACCTCCACGGCACCGAGCGCAGCGGATGGGCAACGCGCCGCCCAATCGAGGGCTGCGTCAAGGGAGGGGAGTTCCAGGATTATGAATCCCCCGAGTTGCTCCTTGGTGTCAGCGAAGGGGCCATCCTGGACGCGCCGCTTTCCCTCCTTAACCCGTACCGTGGTCCCGGTCTCTGGCACTTCAAGTGGGTCGCCAGCGAGGTAGTTGCCGGATTCGACGAGAGCCTTATGGTATGCGCGCCAAGCTCCGGTGTAGGAGTCGGTTCCGTCGTTGTTTCGCGTCGCAAAAGCTTCCGGTGATTCGTAGATTAGCAGTGCAAATTGCATGAGCTCTTCTCCTGTCGGGACAATTCTAAGCGCCTCTGCGCGCTTGAATGTATGACGGATGGGAATCGGTCATTGCGACAGATTTTCGGAAATCTCCAGAAATTTCAAGCCGGCACCGGCGAGGACGGTCAACGTCAAGATAGCCATCTCTCAGAAATCGATCGGTATCGACAATCCTAAATTAGCAATAACTGTCACGTCGCTGGCGAGAAGCCGACCCCTCATCACCGATCCGTGCGCCAGTTTGTGCCGACTGCACGTCGGCTGGAGGTCGCGACAACTCCCGGCCGCGAGCTGTAGTTCGGGCAACAAGACTGTTTCTCTCTATGGCTGGAGCAGCATCTTGCCCTTCGACTAAATACTTGCAGCTGCGTTTCATGATTCTCTGGTTCACTTGATCGACCGGCCGTGGCGCTGTTGCAGCTGCAAAGTGGAGCAGTTGGAGCATGTCCTCGACCGAGCAGAATTCAAAAACACGATCCAACTTCGTCAACTCGAGTACGTGCTCGACCTGGTTCATGACATTCATCAGCTGAAACCTGATTCCGTGAGAATAAGCCCACTCCCGTAGACTCAACAAGACACCCAACCCACCGGCGTCAACGCGGTCAACCTGCGCCAGGTCAAGTATCACTGTCCTGGTGTGTGTTCCTCTAAGCACCGCGCCGCGCAAGATCGCGTAGGCATCGCCGGTTACAATTCGCCCGTGACACCGTACGACGGTACTGTCTCCCAATTTCTGTGCAGTCGCGTTCAGCATGACTATCTCCTTGGCTCATCTCGAAGATTTCGGAATCAGAGCTGAGGGTCTGGCCGGTATCGACCGGAGTTGCACCTCGACTCTACTTGTATGTCGAACGGGAGTTGGCGAGATCGACTGATTCTGCGTCTTTTTTTTGGGAAACCACTTGCGCTGCCTCGAAAGAGAGGAAAACTCGTCCGCGATAGTTATCACGCCTCAGAGCACCTGATTCCTGATCTGGTTCGCGCCAATGAAGATGTGGTGAACGTGCTTCCTCCACTATCCGCGACTTCCGCCGCCCTCTAGATGACGCTGACGGCACGCGCTAGCA
>Ga0181522_10000378_pt1 | contig 34474 bp, 33 predicted proteins | sample PEATcosm2014_Bin_27_FD_121103 | JGI IMG/M metagenome (GOLD analysis project Ga0181522, IMG submission 121103) | Peatland microbial communities from MTU Mesocosm Facility, Houghton, MI, USA - PEATcosm2014_Bin05_10_metaG | ecosystem: Environmental > Terrestrial > Soil > Wetlands > Peat | place...
CGGTGCTGGCGGAACAATTTCTTTCATCGGCGGATTGTTTTAATCCCAAAGCAGCCCCCAGGACACAAGCAATTTATTTCTCCGACTGCAAGGCGTCCCAGGTTTCCGTGTAGAGCGCGCGGACGGCGGGGTTCACGGCAAGGTCTCGGGGAAGTTTGCGGCGGGAGATAAGTTCAATGACATCGGTTTTGTCTTTGTGCCGGCGCACGGGCGAACCGGCCCAGCTGTCGAGCTTCAACGCGATCAATTCCTCCAGTTTCACGATTTGAAACTGTCCGGCCACGGTGGTGGGTTGCGGAAACGGCACCTTGCAGCCGCCTTTCAAAACCTTCCCTGCCGGCAGCAAATCAATCAACACACCGTTGCGCCGGTCTTCCACGCGATCGAGAACCCCCGGCACCCGATAAAACGGCCCGGTGAGGCTGGCCGTGAGCCATTCCACCGCCTCAGGCACGTCGGGCACGACGATGTTCACGTCGATGGTCACCCGCGGGTAGCCATGCTCCTGCACCGCCAGCCCGCCGACAATCAGATGCGGAATGTCATTATCGGCCAGCGCGGCCACCGCGGCGCGGGCAGACTCCACGATCCCGGAAGTTCCGGTGTTCTCGCGGAGCAAATAGGCGGCCTGGTTCGTCATGCTGACAATGTTGCACTTCCCGGCAGTTTCATCAATTCCGTTTCCTACAAAACGATTTCCGTCCCGACGCCTTCGTCGGTGAAGATTTCCAGCAGCACGGCGTGCGGCACCCGGCCGTCCACGAATGAAACCTTTTCGACGCCGGATTGGATGGCCGCCACGGCGCTGTCCGTCTTCGGGATCATGCCCCGGTCAATCACGCCGGATTGTTTCAGCCCCTCCACCTCGCCGGTCTGGAGATGAGGAATGATCGAGTCGGGATTTTTCGGATCGCGCAAGAGCCCCGGCACGTCGCTCATGAACACCAGCCGCCGGGCCTTGAGCGCAATGGCAATCTGCGCCGCCGCCACGTCGGCATTGCAATTGTAAATCTTGCCGTCCTCCCCCAGCGCCGTCGGACTGATGACCGGGGTGAAGCCGCACCAGATGCATTCCTTCAAGGGCGCAACATTCACCTCCACCACTTCGCCGACGTAACCGAGGTCCATTTTCCGGCCTGGATTTTCCCGGTCATCAAGCCAGAGCTTGCGGCATTTGAAAATGTCGCGTCCGGCAAAGCCCACCGGCCGGCCACCGAGCTCCTTGAGAGTTTTGACCAGTTCCGGATTGATCTCACCCGACAAAACATCGTCCACGATTTTTACCGTCGCCTCATCGGTGACCCGCTGGCCCTGGATGAAATCGGCCTTCAGCCCGGCTTTTTCCATCGCTCGGGTGATGGCCTTGCCGCCGCCATGGACCACGACCGGATTGATTTCAACCGCCTCGAGAAAAACAATGTCACGGGCGACGCTGCCGCGGACGCCGGCATCCGGCGAGTCCATGAAACTGCCGCCATATTTGACCACGAAGGTCGCGCCGTTGAATTTCTGAATGTATGGCAGCGCTTCCAGCAGCGTCTCGGCTTTGGCGATGAGGTCTTGCACGCCGGATTTTTAACAGTTGCCACGCCATAACGAAAGCGGGTTTTACCCGGCATGGCAACCCGCGGGTTGGCCGGACGCCGGCGTGGCGAAAATGATTGTTTCGTAACTGCTTTGCTAAATAATGCGTCAAACTTACGCCATCAATGAAAGCACGCCATTTATTTTCCATCACCCTGCCCATCATCGCCCTGACCGCGGCGCCGTTGTGCGCGCAGGAGGGCTGGGTCGACTTGTTCAACGGCAAAAACCTCGACGGCTGGGCCGAACACAGCGGCCGGGCGAAATATACCGTGGAGGACGGCGTGCTGACCGGTGAATCCGTGTCCGGCACGGGCAACAGTTTTCTCTGCACGACGCAGACTTTTGGCAACTTCGAACTGGAACTGGAATACAAGTGCGACGCGCTCCTGAATTCCGGCGTGCAAATCCGCAGCGAAGTTTTCGCCACAGCAACGACCAACAACATTGGCGGCAAGGCTTTCATCTTCCCTGCGGACCGCATCCACGGCTACCAGTGTGAAATTGACATGGACGTGGCGCGCGGGCGGATGTGGACGGGTGGTATTTACGATGAGGCGCGGCGGGGCTGGCTTGTTCCTGCCGACGGCGAGAAGGGCAAGCAAGGCCTGGCTTTTTCCGAGCAAGGCCGCGCGATCAGCAAAAACGGGGAATGGAACAAACTGCGCATCATCGCGGACGGCCCGTCCATCAAGACGTGGCTGAACGGGGTTCCGCGCGCGGAAATTTTCGACGCCGTGACGCCGCGCGGTGTGATTGGCTTGCAGGTCCACGGCGTCGGCCAGGACACCCACAAAGTCGGGCTGAAAGTTTCTTTCCGCAACCTCCGCATCCGCGAAATCAAAACCGAAAATAATACTTTGAGCGACGAGGAAAAAGCGGCCGGCTGGAAGTTGCTTTGGGACGGCAAGACCACCGACGGCTGGCGCAGCCCCAAGTCCGACGCGTTTCCCACCAGGAGCTGGCGCATCGCGGACGGCGTGCTGACGGTTGACCCCGGCTGGACCAACGGCGAAGCCGAGGCCCAATCCGGTGGCGACATCATCACCCGCGACCGCTATGCCAATTTTGAACTCACCGCCGATTTCAAGACCAGCTTCGGCTGCAACAGCGGCATCAAGATTTTTGTGCAGCCGAACATCTCGCCGATTGACAAGGTGACGGGCCAGCCGACCGCCGTCGGTTCGGCCATCGGGCTGGAATACCAGATTCTCGACGACGAGAATCATCCCGACGCGAAGCTGGGCCGCGACGGCGACCGCCAGCTCGGCGCGCTTTATGATTTGATCCCGTGCGATCCGGCCAAGCCGGTGAATCCGGTCGGCGAATGGAACCGGGCGCGCATTAGTTCGCGCGGCGACCACGTCGAGCACTGGCTCAACGGCCGGAAAATTCTGGAATATGACCGCGGCTCGCCGGCTTTCCGCGCCGCCGTGGCGCAGAGCAAATTCAAGAACATTCCTGGCTTCGGCGAATGGCTGGATGGCCACATTTTGTTGCAGGAACACGGCAGCGAAGTTTCCTTCCGCAACGTGAAAATCCTCGTGCTGCCGGCAAATTAAAATTTTACCCGGACCCAAAATGAAAAACCAATCACGTCGGAGCTTTATCCAGGCCGCGGTGCGCGGTAGTGTCAGCCTCGCCCTTTTGCCCAATATTATCCCCGCTCGCCTGCTGGGAGCCGATGCTCCGAGCAAGAAGATTAACGTCGCCCAAATTGGCTGTGGCCGCATGGGCCGCAGCGACATGGGCAATGTCATGACCGAACCGCTCGCGCGGGTCGTGGCGGTGTGCGACCTCGACTCCCGGCGCCTCGCCGCCGGCAAAATGATGGCGGAGGATTTCTATGCGCGGCGTGGCGAGTCTGGCGTGACCGTGAAAACATTTCACGATTATCACGACGTGCTCGCGTCGCCGGACATTGACGCGGTCGTCGTCACCGTGCCGGACCATTCGCACGCGTTCGTAGCGATTGAGGCGGCGATCGCCGGCAAGCACGTTTACGTCCAAAAGCCGGTCACTTACAGCATCGAGGAAGCCATCGGATTGCGGCGGGCGGTCGAGGCGAAGAAAATTATTTTGCAGACCGGATCGCAACAGCGTTCGGAGCGTCCGTGGGGAAGTTTCCGCAAGGCGAGCGAAGCCGTCCGCAACGGGCGAATCGGGCAGTTGCACACGATTAAAATCGGCATCGGCCTCGACAAGGCCAGCGGCTTTCCGCCCGCGCCGATGCCGGTGCCGGAAAACCTGAACTACGAACGCTGGCTCGGTTCGGCGCCGGAGCAGCCTTACATGGAACGCCGCGTGCATCCGCAGAACAGCTTCGAAGGCCGCCCCGGCTGGATCACCACAGAGGACTTCGGCCTGGGCATGATCACAAACTGGGGCGCGCATCACGTGGACATCGCGCAATGGGCCATGGGCCAGGAACTCGGCGGGCCGCTCACGATCGAGTCGCATGCCGAATTCATGACGAACGATGCGTGGACGGTTCACACCACCTATCACGTGGAAATGCTGTATCCCGGAAACGTGCGAATGATTCTCGATGACAAGTTTGAGACGGGCATCCGCTTCGAAGGCGACGATGGCTGGGTGTTTTGCACGCGCAGCGAGGAAAAAGTCACCGCCAGCGACCCCACGTTGGCGGCCTCGGCTGAAACCTTGCTGCCTCTGCGCGCGAGCGACAAACAAATCCTTTTGCCCCTTGCCGGCAGCGCCGTGCTCTGGATGCCAAGCAAATCGCAGCACGGCAACTGGCTGGAGAGCATTGCCGCCAACCGCCAGCCCATCGCGCCGATCCAACAATCCGCCCGCAGCCTGGAAGCCTGCGCCGCCGCGTGGATCGGCATGAAACTCAAACGCAAGCTGGCCTGGGATCCCGCGACGGAAATGTTTGTCGGGGACGCCGCCGCGAACGCGATGCGCGGACGCAAGGCGCGCAAACCGGAATTTGACTTTCATCGCGTGCTCAAACAGGCGGGGGTGGCCTGATGCATTTTCCTTTTGCGCTGGCGCAGGGGTTTTCATAAGTTGTCAGGGCCATGCCCGAAATTGCGAAATTCGTGAACAGCGCCGCCTTGACCATCACGCCGGTCATTGCGGAAAAGGTCCTGCGCCAGTTGCCGCAATGGAAACTCGAATTTACGCAAATCAACGCGCCCAAATATCCGCATCTGGTGGATCAACTGGAGTTTCTGGCCGATGCCGTCGAGGACGCGATTGAAGGGGCTTACAAGGAACTGCCGTATGCGGCGACCGCGCAGGCGGTGTTCGCCCTCCTCTACGCCCATAAAAAAATGGGCATCATCCCGGACAGCATCCTGGAACTGGGCCGGGCGGATGATTCCAGCGTGGTGCGCGCCGTGCTGATTCAAAACGAAAAATCCTTCTCGATGTACGCCAACGCGCAGGGCATCAGCTGGGAGAAGATCACCAGCCAGCCGTGAGGGTGCCCATCCCCCCGGAAGTTCTCCCGCTCTTTTACAGAAACTCGCCCATTGGTGCCAATCGGAGAATCGCTTGCCAGTGGACCGGTTACGGGTTAACAAAACCGCATGCAAGTTCCATTGGTCATGACGATTATCGGCCCGGATCGCACCGGCCTGGTTGAATCGGTCGCGCGTGTGGTGGCCGAACACGGCGGCAACTGGCTGGAAAGCCGCATGTGCCGCCTCGGCGGCGAATTTGCCGGCATCCTGCGCATCGAACTCCCCGTCGAGAAACGCCAGGCCCTGATTGATGCCCTCCAAATCCTGCAGGGCCGTGGCCTTACCGTCGTCGTCCGCCCCGGCGAGGTGGCCGCCACCGCCCCCGGCCGGCAGGCCAGGCTCGAAATCGTGGGGCACGACCGGCCTGGCATCGTCCGGCAAATCACCGGTGCGCTGGCGGGCGCCGGAGTGAACGTCGAGGAATTTTCCAGCGAATGCGTCAGCGCCCCCATGTCCGGCGAACTGTTGTTCAAAGCCAATGCCCGCCTGCAACTGCCCGACAGTTGCAACGTTGCCGCACTGAAATCCGAACTGGAAAAAATCGCCGCCGACTTGCTGGCGGACATTACCTTCGCCGAGCTCGGCAAAAGCTAGGCATCCCGGCAAGGCAAAATCGTGCGCAACCTCGCCCAACCCCGGACCTTGAAATTGGCCGGAGCCGCCGCCCTGGCCACGACGCTGGCGTGTTATCCCCGGCTGTCGCTTTGGGGCAACCGTTCCGCGCCCATCTGGTATCTGGAAGCGGTCATCTTCTTTTGCAGCATCGTGCTTTGGGCCTTCGTCTTTGCCTGGCACACGATCTACACCAAACGGCCGGTCTTTACACTCAAACTGGGGCCCCGACTGTTCACCGTCGTGACCGGGATCGGAATCGTTGTTGCCATGGGGCTGCATCTGTTCCTGGACCCATCGCTCAGGCTCAAAATACCGGAAGAGTATCCGGCCGATCCGGCACAGTGGATTGCCTTGGTGCTGTTTTCCCTGGCTTTCAACCAGCTGTTTCTCACCTTCGCCCCCTTTGCCTGGCTCATCCGGCTGTTTCAAAACCGATGGGTGGCAACCAGCCTAACCGTCCTGTTTGGCGTCCTCGTCCTGGCCATCAAAATCCGGCACGCCCCAACGCCGATTCCAGCGTCGCTTTTTGCAACACTCCTGGCTGGCCGGGTCGCCATGGGTTTCCTGGCGGTATCGTTCTATTTGCGGGGCGGTGCGCTCTTGAGTTGGTGGTGGACTTTTCTCATTGAGGCAAGACATTTGCTGGCCCTGACTGGCCAGCCGTAAACCGGGGTGCATCAGCCTCAAAATATCATGTTCAACCGCGCCGTTTTGATTAACCCTTCGCGCGATGTTTGAACTGCTTAAAACGGAAACTCAAACGAAGGCGCGCCTCGGCCGGCTCACCACCACGCATGGCGTTGTGGATACGCCGGTCTTCATGCCCGTCGGCACCCAGGCCAGCGTCAAGGCGCTCGACCCGCGCGAATTGATCGAGATGGGCACCCAGATCATCCTTGGCAACACCTATCACCTTAATATCCGGCCCGGGCTCGACATCATTCGCGCCGCCGGCGGACTGCACCGGTTCATGAACTGGGACCGGCCCATCCTCACCGACAGCGGCGGCTTCCAGGTATTCAGCCTGGCCAAAATCAGGAAAATCAAACCGCACGGCGTCGAATTCCGGTCACACCTCGACGGCTCGGCGCTGTTTCTCGGTCCGGAGGAGGCGATGGAAATCCAGCGCGCCCTCGGCTCGGACATCGCCATGGTGTTCGATGAATGCCCGCCACACGACGCTCCGGCCAAAGAACAAAAGCTGGCCGTCGAACGCACCATGCGCTGGGCGCGCGAATGCCGCGAGCAACCGCGGGCGCCAGGGCAGCTCGTTTTCGGCATCGTGCAGGGCGGCAGCAATCCCGCATTGCGCGAGGAATGCGCGAAGGCGCTGGTCGCCATGGAATTTGACGGCTACGCCATCGGCGGCGTGAGCGTGGGCGAACCGGAGCCGGAAATGATGAAGGCGATTGAGTTCACCGAACCGTTTTTGCCGGCAGCCAAGGCGCGTTATGCCATGGGGCTCGGCACACCCGCGCAAATGCTCGAATTGATCGCGCGCGGCGTGGACATGTTCGACTGCGTACTGCCGACTCGGGTGGCCCGCACCGGCACGGCGTTCACGCGGCGCGGCGCCTTCGGCATCAAGGGCGCCGCTTACAAATCGGACTTCGGCCCCATCGAGGAGGGCTGCGATTGTTTTGCCTGCAGGCATTTCACGCGCGCCTATCTGCGGCATTTGCTGAACGTGAATGAAATCCTTGGCCTGCGCATGGTGAGCGTCCATAACTCGCATATGTTTTTGCAGGTGATGGCGGACACCCGCGCGCACCTCGCCGCCGGCACCTTCGCGGAATTTTACCGCGAGTTCATCGCCCACTACACGCCATCGCAAAAAATTCTCGCCGCGCGGAAAAAGGAAACGGAACGATAAGCCAGTGTCCTGGTCAGGCAGGGACGATGCGCTGCGCCGTCCGCGCCTCGTCCAGCGACGCAATGTGGGCATGGTCGTCCGTCACCCGTGAATCGCTCCACCCGCTGCTGCACGGGCGGTGACATCGCAGCGCGATGTCCCTACCGTCAACTCAGAACCCTGACAATAATTGCCCTTTGCAGTTAAGCCGGGATGTGGCAATATATTGGCATTGGAAAACCAATTATTGCCAAGTTATGGAAAAACCAAAAATTATCGCCTATTTGAAACCGACCTGCGGCTGGAGCAACGGGGTGCGTGCCGTGCTCAAGAAATATGATCTGCCGTATGAAGACCGCGACATCATCAATGATCCAGCCCAGCGACAGGAGATGGTGGAGAAAAGCGGCCAGATGTTGAGTCCGTGCGTCGAAATTGACGGCCACATGCTCCCCGACATCAGCGGTGAGGAAGTTGAGGCATGGATTTTGGCGAACAACATCGTGCAGCCGAACAGCCTCGAGCCCGAAGCCCCGATCGACCGGGCCTGCGACGCCCACCAACGCCGGTAAATGTTGGACAGTTGAATTTACGACGGTCACAGGCCGTCGCTACAGACTAAGCCGCGCAGAGTCGTCTGCGCGGCTTGTTTGTTTTAGACGGCGCAGCTAATCTCCCGGCGTGCTAATCATCAGTTCCATCGCCACGATGCAGCGCCTGGCCCGACAGTGCCAACGTGCCGGCAAACGCATCGGTTTTGTGCCGACGATGGGTTATTTGCATGCCGGCCACCTCAGCCTCGTCAAACGCGCCCGGCAGGCCACCGGCAAAAACGGCATTGTGGTGATGAGTATTTACGTCAACCCGACGCAGTTCGGACCGCAGGAGGATTTTTCAAAGTATCCGCGCGATTTGAAACGCGACTTCAAACTGTGCCGCGAAGCAGGCGTGGACGTCGTGTTCACGCCCGGGGACAAGGAAATGTACCCCGGTGGAACCCGTGGCCGCCGATGTGAATCGGCGGACGAACCGCGCTTTGACCAGCGCGGCTACAGCACTTACGTCATGGAGGAGAACCTTTCCCAAAGCATGGAGGGCGCGTCACGGCCGACGCATTTCCGCGGCGTGACGACGATCGTGGCCAAACTTTTCAACATCGTGCAGCCGGACGTGGCGGTGTTTGGCGCGAAAGACTGGCAGCAGGCCGCCATCATCAAACGCATGACGGCCGATTTGAATTTCCCGGTGAAGATCATCGTCGCCCCGACGCGGCGCGAGCGCGACGGGCTGGCGATGAGTTCGCGCAACCAATATCTCGCCGGCGATTTGCGCCGGCAGGCGACCGTGCTCTGGCAGGCGATTCAAATGGCGCGACTGGCCGTGAAAAAGTCGAAAACCATCCCGGCGGCAAAACTGAAAATCAGCCTGAAAAAGCTGGTCGACAACGAACCGGATGCGCGTTTGGGTTACGTGGAATTTTTTGAGCCGGACACACTTGCGCCCGTGTCAAAAGTCACTCGCGGCACGCACCTGGCCCTGGCCGTATTTGTTGGCAAAACGCGGTTGATCGACAATGCGCCATTGTAAAGACGCGTACCGCGCGACAAAATAGGCATTGTTTTTCAACGTGCCTTTGCGTCTTTGTTGTTCAATAAATGAAACAATTCGACTTTCTCGTCCTCGGCAGCGGCATCGCGGGGTTGTCCTTCGCGTTGAAGGTCGCGCCGCGCGGGCGCGTGGCCATCGTCACCAAAAAGGACCGCGCGGAGTCGAACACCAACTATGCCCAAGGCGGCATCGCCGCGGTCACAAGCAAGGAAGACTCTTTCGCGTTGCACGTGCGCGACACGCTCACGGCCGGCGCCGGATTGTGCAGGGAAAGCGTGGTCCGCACCATCGTCGGCGAAGGCCCGGCGCGCATCGCGGAGCTGATCGAGCTGGGCATGAAATTTTCCGAGCGGGACGCGCCCAGCGAGGACGGCGGCAAAGAGCTCGATCTCGGCAAGGAAGGCGGCCATTCCAAGCGCCGCATCCTGCACGCCAAGGACGTGACCGGCCGCGAAATCGAACGCGCCCTGCTCGCCGCGGTGGCGCAGCAGCCGAACATCCAGATTTTTGAAAACCACGTGGCGATTGATTTGATCACCAGCCAAAAACTCGGTTACGTCGGCGAGAACCGGTGTCTGGGCGCGTATGTGTTTGACAAAAAGGGCGGACACGTCTGGACATTCACCGCGCCGGTGACGCTGCTGGCCACGGGCGGCTGCGGCAAAGTCTATCTCTACACGACCAACCCAGATATCGCGACCGGCGACGGCGTGGCGATGGCGTATCGCGCGGGCGCGGCGGTGGCGGACATGGAATTCGTCCAGTTCCACCCGACGTGTCTTTATCATCCCAAGGCCAAATCGTTTCTCATCAGCGAAGCCGTGCGCGGCGAGGGCGGGGTGCTCAAGTCGCTCGAAGGTGGTGAGTTCATGGATACGTATCACCCGCTGAAATCGCTGGCACCGCGCGACGTGGTGGCGCGGGCGATTGACAGCGAGATGAAAAAGAGCGGGGCGGAGCATGTGTGGCTGGACATCACGCATAAACCTGCGCGGTTCATCATCGAGCGTTTTCCGAACATTTACCAGACCTGCCTGCGCTACGGCATCGACATCACCAAGGAACCGATCCCGGTGGTGCCGGCGGCGCATTACCAATGCGGTGGCGTGGTGACGAACGTGGATGGCGAGACGGACATCGCCGGGCTTTACGCCGTCGGTGAAGTGGCTTGCACCGGTTTGCACGGCGCGAACCGGCTGGCGAGCAATTCACTGCTGGAGGCGCTGGTGTGCGCGCACCGCGCGGCGGGAAAAATCATTGCCATGCCCCGCGAGAAAACAGATTTAAAGATCCCGCTGTGGCAGTCGGGCAACGCGACCAACGCGGACGAATTGGTGGTGGTCTCGCACAACTGGGATGAAATCCGCCGCCTCATGTGGGATTACGTCGGCATCGTGCGCACCGGCAAACGGCTGCAGCGCGCGCAGAGCCGGCTGGCGCACCTGCAGCAGGAGATCCGCGAGTACTATTGGAATTTCATCGTCACCAGCGACCTGCTGGAATTGCGCAACATCGCCACGGTGGCGGAATTGATTGTGCGTTGCGCGCTGATGCGGCCCGAAAGCCGCGGGTTGCATTACAACCTGGATTTTCCGGAGTCGAACCTGGAATGGGCGCAGCGCGACTCGGTCCTAAGAAAACCTTGAAATCACCCGCTGGATGGATATTCTGTTAAATCTGTGGCGCGCTTAGCTCAGCGGTAGAGCATTTCCTTCACACGGAAGGGGTCGCAGGTTCAATCCCTGCAGCGCGCACCATTTTTCCTATTAAAACTGGTCGTCCTTTTCTTTGAACAGCACGTTGAAGGTGGTCAGGGAACCGTAGCTGCGCGTGATGTATTGTTGCATCTCCACCTTTTCGCCGTCGGTCAGTTTTTCGTGCGCGTTAATCTTTTGTTCCAACACGCGCAGATTGTTCCGAACCATCACAACTTTGTGGAAAAAGGTTTCCAGCGGGACTTCCTTGGTCTGCAACGCAGGGTCGGCGGGATGCATGACCAGTCTGCCGCCATGCCAGCGAAGGCCGAGCTTTTCAATCACCACGTCCGGCTTGTCCAGCCCCAGCCGGACGATGGCGGCATCCACGGTCTGCTCGACGAATTGTTTGAGCGGGAGATTCAGGCCGCTGACGGCGGTTTGCGGTTCGGCGGGTTCCAGGCCGGCGGCATCCGGCGCCACCGCCCGCTTGTCGCCGCCGTCAAACTCGATTTCCGCCGTGGTTTCAGAAATTGTTTTGACGACGCCGGTACCGTATTGCGGATGACGCACCCGCATGCCGAGGTGGAGGGTTTCGATTTTCATGCGGAAAATTTAACCATGGATGGACCCAGATGAACACGGATTTTTCTGCAGTATCCTGAATCCACAATCCAGGCAGGGCGGGCCGTCCTCTGCCCGGCGTCTCGCAGAGCGAGATGAAAAGCGGTACGCACGGAGTGCCGCGCCCTACCGAAATAAGGACAGCATGCGATTTTGTTTTGACACAACGGCGCAAAGGATTAGCTATGGGGGCGGTAAAACACGATGGCCCGCTTAAATCCAATCGACCGCTTTGAATTCGAGCGTGTGCTGTGGACCCAGGGCCTGACCCGGGTCGCGGGCGTGGATGAAGCCGGCCGCGGCCCGCTGGCCGGCCCGGTCGTCGCCGCAGCGGCAATCCTGCCAGCGAAATGGGTGGAAAGCGGCCTGCCGCCCGAACTCGAAGGCCTTAACGATTCCAAGCAGCTCACGGCCGCGCAACGCGAAAAGTTTTTTGCCTTTCTCACCACTTGCGTCGACGTGCAGTTTGCCATCGCCCAGGTTGGCGCCGGGCAGATCGACGCCATCAACATCCTGCGCGCCACGCATCGCGCCATGAACGAGGCGCTCGCGCAATTGCAGCCCGCGCCGGAACATGCGCTCGTGGATGGGCGGCCCGTCAAGACCATGCCAGTGCCGCATACACCCATCGTGCAAGGCGACGCCCGCAGCTATTCCATCGCCGCCGCCAGCGTGCTGGCCAAGGTGACGCGCGATCGCCTGATGCTCGTATTCGACCAGCAGTGGCCGCAATATGGATTTGCCGAGCACAAGGGATACGGCACGGAACAACATCTGGCCGCGATCACCGCCCATGGCCCGTGCCCGATCCACCGGCGCAGCTTCGCGCCGCTGAGACCTGCCCAGCTCAATTTGTTGTAAGGTCAGCGGTCCGCAGTGACGAGTGCACCGAAGACGCGCCTGCTTAGGCGAGCGGCTAAACGAAACATGAGTTTGCTGGATAAATTGAAAGCCCGGTTCTCCGGCAAGGAAAAGCCGGAGCATCTGCGCCGGGGCGAACTGGGCGAGCACGCGGCAAAAAAGCATCTGCAACGGGCGGGATTGAAATTTCTCACGGCCAACTTTCGCTCGCAGCGCGGCGAGATTGACCTGATATTTCGCGATGACGATTGCCTGGCATTTGTCGAGGTCAAAACCCGGTCGTCCGAGGATTGGACCCGGCCGGCGGCCGCGGTCGATGCGCGCAAGCGGCGGTTGCTTTCGCAGACGGCCATGGACTATCTGCGCCAGTTGAAAAATCCGGAGGTGAAAATCCGGTTCGACATCGTCGAAGTGCTGCTGACCGACGGCGAGGTGCGCGAAATCCGGCATCTGCCGAACACATTTGCCATGGCCAGGCCGTACCGGTACGGATGATTTTCCGCAGGTCAAGCCGGGACCGATGGGCTCCAGCCCCCGTGACATTGGCACGCGAGCACTGTCCAACCCGCGGTGAAATCCTTTGTGAACCGTCCGACCGGCCGGCTGATCCCGCCTGGCCCGTCATGAACCGCATGTTACTGACAGCCGGCGGCGCGTTTTTGTATGCGATCGCGATAGGAGGCGTTGCCTGGCTTTATCTTCGCAGCCTCAAGCGAGCCGGGAACCCGGCACAAATTGTTTTCAAATGCATCGTCAGTGTCGTGCTGGGCGCCGGCACATTTTTACTCGACCGGCATCTGGCCGGGGTATTGCAGGGCGACATGCTCGGCGACTTCATTCCGGCGGCACTGATGGTTGGTACCGTGGCCATCAGCGGCATTATTCTGGGCGCCATGTGGGCACCCCAGTTCGGAAATTTCCTGTGCAATCCAATCACCAGCCTCATGGACGGCGGCAACGAGGAGCTGGAAACGAAACCATATTACTCCATTGCCATCGCCAGACGGAAACAGGGCAAATTTCTCGAGGCGGTCGTGGAGGTTCGGCGGCAACTTGCCCGTTTTCCGAATGATTTCGAAGGCGTGATGCTGCTGGCTGGAATCCAGGCGGAAGATTTGAGGGATTTGGCATCGGCGGAAATCACGTTGAACCATTTTTGCGACCAGCCCCACCCGCCGCCGAAGCACGTCGCCGCCGCGATGAATCAACTGGCCGACTGGCAGCTCAAACAGGCGCAGGACACCGGCGCGGCCCGGGCGGCGTTGGAGAAAATCACCACGCGGTTCCCGGACACCGAGCTGGCGCTGCTGGCCGCGCAACGCATCGGGCATCTGGCCGGCGCGGAAACACACTCGCTGGCGGCTCTTGACCGCCAGCCCATGGCCGTGCCGGAAGGGGTGAAAAACATCGGCCTCCTGCGTGCCTCGGAACACCTGCGTCCCACCGAATCGGGGCCGGGGAAACTCGCCGCGGATTATGTGAAACACCTGGAACAGCATCCGCTCGACACGGAAATCCGGGAACAACTCGCCATCCTGTACGCCGACCACTACCAGCGGCTGGATCTGGCGACCGGTGAACTGGAGCAATTGATCGGGTCGCCAAACCAGCCGGCCAAACGCGTCGCGCACTGGCTGAATCTGCTCGCCGATTTGCAGGTTCGGCACGGTGCGGATTACGACACGGTACGCCGGACGCTGGAGAAAATTGTGGAACGATTCCCGGATTGGGCGGCGGCCGAAATGGCGCGTGCCCGGCTGAATCGCCTGGCGGTTGAATTCAAGGGCCAGACGCAACGCGCAGCGGTCAAACTCGGCGTTTATGAGCAGAATCTCGGGCTGAAGCACGGACGGCCGCGTCAGTCGTAACATTTGGTGAAGCGAGGCTGTTGACGAGCCGCCTTCGCTCGGTTCGCCCCGTTTGGAACGGCACTCATCCCACCGTGAAACGGGCGGCTTGCCGGCGTGACATTGGCGGGCGAGCGTTGTCTAATAGGCAGTGAAAACTCTCATGAGCGAGCCAGCCGCAGGATGTGCGTCCGTGGCGGAGGTGCCAGCCGGGCTGGCGTCCCCGGAATTTTCCAGCCTCTACGTCGAAAACAGCCGCGCGATTTATTACCTCGCGCTGCGTTTTCTCGGCGACCCGCAAAAGGCCGAGGACGCCACGCACGATGTTTTTCTAAAGGCGTTCCGCAAACTGGATCAATTCCGCGGCGAGGCGTCCCTGCGCACCTGGCTTTATCGCATTGCCATCAACCATTGCCAGAACCTTCGCCAGGGCTGGCACGAACGCCATGTGTTTTCCAACGCGGATGACGCGGTGTGGGAAAATGCCATGGCCAGGACCGACTCACCCCTGCGCGTCCTGGAAACCAAGGAACTGGGCCAGCGCATCCAGAAGACGCTCGACGGCCTTTCCGACGAATACCGGCTGTTGCTGCTGCTCGTGGCCGACGAGGAGTTGAGCTACGAGGCGATTGGGATGCTGGTCGGGCAATCCCCCGACGCAGTACGCGGAAAGTTGCACCGCGCCCGCAAGGCCTTTGCCACCCTATTTGAAAAAACCGCCTGAGGAGGCCGAACCATGAAACACCAAACCAAACTTACCCAGGAACAACAACAGCACGCTGCGCAACACCAGGCCCAACAACCGGCCGCCCGCGAGTTTGCGAATGCGGAGGAGTTGCTGCGTTACGACGCCGCGCACACCCCCGTGCCGCCGGGCATTGCCCAACGGCTCCAAAAATCCACCGGCGACCTGCCTGGATCGAAGCCGGCCTGGTGGAAACGTTTATTCGGAGGAACCCAGCCATGAAAAACCTGTTTCGAAACTATCTATCGTCACTGCCATGGGGCCTGCGTCTTTTCGTGCTGATTTTTGCGCTGGGTTTTCCCGTCGCCTGGCTCGGCCTTCGCGCGCGACTGTTTGACGTGTATTCCTGGCTGGCTTTGGTTCCAGCGCTGGTCTGGAAAGGGCAGGTCTGGCGCGTGGTGACCTATGCTTTCCTGCCCACCGGTCCGCTGGATTGGGTGATCAGCTTCTTCTGGCTGGCAACGCTGGTGGCGGTGCTGGGCCGGAACTGGAGCGCGCGGGCATTCTGGGGTTACTGCCTGCTGGGCGCCCTGGCGGGCGGATTGTTTATTCTGTTGTTCAAACCCGCGATGGAACACGGGGTGGTGGGCGAAGGGGCTATCATTTTCGCTCTGTTGGTGGCATGGGACTGGATGTACCGCAACGAGCGCCTGATTCTGCTCGGCATCGGGGAAATCTCCGTGCGGCAGGCGGCCATTTTAATCGCCGTCATCAATTCCCTCATCCTGTTTTTCTGCGCGGGTTGGTTCCTGATGCTGGCGATGTGGTGCGGCGGCCTGGCCGGCGGAGTCTGGCTCGTCGTGCGCACGAAATGGCTCCTGGGCAAACCCCCGCAGCAAATCCGGTCCGAACGCGTGGCCCGGCTGGAATTATGATTTGCGCCGACCCATTCACCGAACGCCGGACCGGGCTGGAACGTCCAGCCATCGCGCACGACCGCGCGCAAATCGCCCGCGCGATGCTGGCGGATTGCCGCCTCTGCGCCCACGACTGCGGCGTCAACCGGCTGGCGGGCGAGAATGGTTTGTGCCATGCCGGCGCCGAGGCGCGCTTCTTCTGCGCGCAGACGGAGGTTTCCGACGAACTGGAATTGATCCCCACCTTTGCCGTGGCCCTGAGCGGGTGCGATTTGCGCTGCGACTTTTGCATCACCGGCGAACCCAGCTGGAATCCGCGGGCGGGCGCGGCTTTTGATGCACGCGAAATGGCGGCCAAAGCCCGGATTGCCCTGCGGGATGGCGCCCGAACCATAATGGTATTGGGCGGCGAACCCACCATTCATCTGCCCGCGGCGCTTGAATTTGCATCGTTGCTACCGGCAACGGCGAAGCTGATCTGGAAGACCAACGCCCACGGCTCGGCGCAGGCGCGCGAACTCCTCGACGGGATTTTTGACGTCTGGCTGGCGGATTTCAAATTCGGCAATGACGCCTGCGCGCAACGGCTGTCGAAAACGCCGGGTTATGTCAACGTGGTTGAAGAAAATCTGCTTTGGGCCGCTGAACACAGCGAGTTGATCGTCCGGCATTTGCTCATGCCCGGACATGTGGACTGCTGCTGGCAGCCGGTGGCCGGGTGGCTGGCGGGAAACCTGCCCGGGGTCAAAGTAAACCTGCGCTCCGGCTTCTGGCCGGCATGGCACGCGGCACGACACGCCGAAATGCGCCGGACGGTTTCAAAAGATGAAAGCGAACGCGCCCTGCAAATTGCCAGCGCCTGCGGGGTGAATTTGATCCCCTGAAGTTGCATGGCCAACCCTCTTTTCAAACCGATGTCGCCGCTGATGGGCTGGTTTATCCTGATGGAATTGATCACGGCCGCTTGCATCGTCGGATACTGGATTGAGTATTTTAGTCATGGCATAAGACCGTGGGAACATGGAGAATTGGGCCCCATCGCAACCGGTTTGTTCGTTGTTTCAAACGGGCTGCTGTTTCGGCATCGCCGATGGGCGGTCGCCGGCCTGGTGGCGTGCTGGCTGTTGCTGGCTTTGATGACAACAGTTTGACGTGGAATGAAAAGTAAATTTAAAGCATCTGGCAGACGTTCCGGTTCCGGACTCACCACCGAGTTGTTGCTCCTGCCGGATGGACAAATCCTGGTCCACAATCTGACACCGGCCTTTGCCGGGCTGCTGAAGGCATTGAATCCCGACGACGAACAAATCTCGTCACGTGTCCCTGGTCACCCGCCACCCACCCATGAACTTCCAGACTGAACTCGAGACCCTGATCCGCGCGCGTTACCCGATCCTTTACGTCATTTCCAACGAGGAAATGCGGGTGCAAAACGTGGTCGTCGAAATTGCCCAGAAACGCCAGAAGAAGGTTTACGAGTGGACCTTCAGCAACGGCATCGTCCCCGCCGGCGCATCCATCCAGTCGCAGAAAAACCGCAACGCCTCCACCAAGGACCCGCTCGCGGCGCTGGACCAGGTCATCGAGCAGGTGGAACCGGCCATTTTTGTCTTCAAGGATTTTCATCCGTTCCTGACCAAGAACAATTTCGCCATCATCCGCAAGCTCAAGGACATCGCGCTGCACCTGAAAAACAGCTTCAAAACCATCGTGCTGGTTTCGCCGGTGATGGAAATCCCGGCGGAGCTGGACAAGGAAATCACCGTCATCAATTTCCCGCAGCCGACCAAGGAGGAGCTCGGCGAGATGCTCGACAAAATCGTCGCCGAGGTCAGCGACCGGAAAAAGATCCGGGTGGACCTTGACGGCGAAGGCCGCGGCCGGCTGCTCCAGGCGGCCATGGGCCTGACGCTGGGGGAGGCCGAGAATGTGTTTGCGAAAATCATCGTCCAGGGCGAACGGCTGACCGGCGAAGACGTGAACGAGGTCTTTGCCGAAAAACAGCAAATCATCCGCAAAAGCGGGTTGCTCGAGTATTACGCGGCCAACGAGGATTTCTCCAACGTCGGCGGACTGGCCGTGCTCAAGGACTGGCTGAACAAGCGCGCGGTGGCGTTCACCGACGAGGCCCGCGCGTTTGGCCTGCCGGCGCCCAAGGGGATTTTACTGCTCGGCGTGCAAGGGTGCGGCAAAAGCCTTTGCGCCAAGGCCGTCTCGCGGCTGTGGCAACTGCCGCTGCTGCGGTTCGACATGGGCCGGATGTTCGGCAGCCTCGTGGGATCGTCGGAGGAAAACGTGCGCCAGGCCATCGCCGTCGCCGAATCGGTCGCGCCGGCGGTGCTGTGGGTGGATGAAATTGACAAGGCGTTTGTCGGCTCGCAAAGCTCCGGGGCGACCGACGGCGGCACCACGGCGCGGGTCTTCGGCACGTTTCTCACCTGGCTGTCGGAAAAAAACGCACCGGTCTTCGTGGTGGCCACCGCCAACGACGTTTCACAACTCCCGCCGGAATTGTTGCGCAAGGGCCGGCTCGACGAAATTTTTTACGTGGACCTGCCGATCGACGAGGAGCGCGAGGAGATTTTCCGCATTCATCTGGCCAAACGCAGCCGGGATCCGAAAAATTTCGACCTCCCCAAGATGGTCGAAGCGAGCAAGGATTTCAGCGGCGCCGAAATCGAGGAGTCCATCATCAGCGCACTTTACGACGCTTTTTATGCCAGACAGGAACTGGCGACGGCGCATGTGTTGACTGCATTGGGTCAAAGCGTGCCGATGGCCAAGACCATGATCGAAAAAGTCAGCGCCCAGCGCGCGTGGGCCGCCGGCCGGGCGCGCAATGCCAGCGTCATCCAGCCGGTCAAAATCGAGCAGGAAACGCGGCGAATGGAATTGTAACGCTGTTCGTCATGCGAAACCTGAAAACACATCCCTGCGGCATATGAATTCGTCCTGGCCCAACTGGTATGACAGTTTCAAGGACCGTCGAAATGGCGGGATTTTCTGGTCCACCTTGCTGGCCATCATTGCATCATTCGTCTTGGGAGGGGTCATGGGCCTGTTCAACCTGCAGGTTTGTTTTCCGTACTTGCTCCCGGGGATTGGCTTGCCGGTCCTGGCGTTGGGGATTTTGAAATTTCGACAGGCCCGGATTCGGAACCGGGAAAAGTTGCCGCGCGGGACCATGTCGCGTGACGAGTTGCGCGTGGCCCGGTCAAAACTTAGGAATGAAATGAATCCGATCAAACGTCCGGCACCACGAGCTCCGGACACCAATTTGAAATATTGAGGTTATGAGTTGCGTGTGCATTTTGACTCCGGTGGTGATCGCCAGCTGGCCGGCGTTCAGCGCCGCGGTCGCCGCCGCGGCAGCCTCCCTCGGCTACACCATCGTCGAGGAGGGCGTCAAACAGAGCCAGACCGGCAACATCAACGAAACCGGCGAGCGCAAGGTCAACCTCGAGATCGAACAAAGCGAAATCGTCACCAACCAGCTGGGCCGCGACCAGCGCATCAAGGCCATGCGGGGTGGTGTTACGGTGACGTTCTCGCGTGATGCGCGCGGGAAGGCCTCGGTTTGCGTGACCGGCCCGGGCCATTCGGACGAGGAATTGCGCGCCATCGGCGGGGAACTGAGCCAGCGCGTGGTGCAAAAATATGTCCACCGGCGCCTGATGGATGAAATCCGCGCCCGCCAGTTTGTGGTGGTGGAGGAGGAAGTGGATGAGAACAACGCCATCCGGCTCAAGGTCCGGCACTGGGACGGGTGAAGAGAAAGGGAGAATGAAGAAGGACGAATGCAGAATCAATCATGTCCGCCACGCGGCAGATGCTTTTTCTTCATTCTTCATTCTGCCTTAAGCATTCCCAATTTATGCCCCAACGCGAATTTGAAATCACGATTGCCCCCGACGGCAGCGTCGAAGTGCACGTCAAGGGTTACAAGGGAAAAAGCTGCCTGGCCGCGATGAAGATATTCGAGCAGGTGGTCGGGGAAATGAAGTCACGTCGCGAAACCAGCGAGTTTTACGAGCCCGACGAGAACGTGCAGATCAACCTCGAGCAACGACATTAGACGGAGATCAAAGTGACGGGGTGATGGATCTGCGATATCCAATGCTCCGTCATTTGACCGCCTTCATGGCCAGATCAAACATGCAGGAAGAGGCTTCGATTTACTACCCGCCGCGGGCGCGGTGGTACAGCCCGATTTTCTATTGGGGCGGCACTCTCCAGCGGTGGCTCGTCCTGGATCGCATCCAGGCGCACCTGCCCGGGGAAATAACTTTGGGCGGTCTGGTCGTCGGTTTGCTGGTGCCCGGCCTGGGATTTCGGATGCAGGGCACGAGAACCTGGGGGAAAACCGCCCTGCTCGGTTGCGGCCTGATGTTGCTCCTGTTCATCGCGGGGTTTGGTTCCCCGATCGGGAACCTTGCTTTTGGCGGGCTGATTGGGATTCATGTCACCGGGTTCGTCTACTATTGCGGTCCGCTCCTCCGGCAGGAGGAACTTGGGTTCCGCCTCATTTTCACCCTGCTGGCTGTGATCGGGATCGGCCTGCTCCTCTATCTGCCGGCCCGGAACCTCATACTGCAACATTGGCTGGTGCCGTTGCGCGTCCACGGGCAGGTGTTCGTCGCACAGCGACAATTCCCCGTCGCCGCCATTCAACGCGGCGACTGGATCGCTTACAAACTGGGCAGCGGCAGCAGCGGCTGGGAGAGCGGCTGGGCGCATGGATCGGTTCGGGTGCAGTCCGGCCTGGGATTGGGGCCGGTGCTGGCGGTGGCCGGAGACCGGGTGGGATTCTCCACCAACGGGTTCACCGTGAACGGCGTCCCGCATGCCCTGCTGCCGCACATGCCCCGATCCGGTGAGGTGAACCTGCGGGAAAAGCAATGGTTTATCTGGCCGGAACTTGGTATAAGCGGCTACGGCAACACGCCCGAAGGCAACATCTCGGCCCTGATGCTGCAGTTGGCAGTGGTTTCCCAAAATGATTTCGTCGGGAAACTTTTCCAACGGTGGCTCTGGCGCCGCCAAATTCCATCATGAGCCGTTTTGTCAATCTCGAGTTCGGCGACGAGTCCGAAGACCAGCCGCGCCAAGGCGAAAAAAAACTGGTCAAGGACGAGGCGTATTATTTCGCCGAGGCCCGGACGGCGTTTGAAAGCGGTAATTTCGAACAGGCCCTGCGGTTTTACTCCAAGGTCCTGGAATACAATCCGCAAAATGGCGCCGCGTGGACCGGACAGGTGCGCATGCTGATCGAGCTGGGCGAATTTCGCGAGGCAAAGCTGTGGGCCGACAAGGCCCTGGAACGCTTTCCCAGCGAGCCGGAACTGCTGGCCGCCAAGGCCGTCGCGCTGGGCCGCAGCGGCGATTTGCAGGGGGCGCTCGCCTTCTCGGACGCCTCCATCGAGGAGCACGGCGACACGCCCTATGTCTGGCTCGCGCGCGGGGACGTGATGCTCGCGCGCACGGAGCACCGGGCGGATTACTGCTTCGAAAAGGCGCTGCTGCTCGCACCGCGGGACTGGTTTGTAATCTGGCTGGCGGCCCGGATCCGGTTTTTCCATGAACAATTCGTGCTCGCCCTGAAGCTGCTGCAACAAGCCATTGAAATCAACGCCGGCCAATTCATTTTATGGCTCGAACTGGGCCAGTGCCAGCTAGCGCTGGACTTGATCAGCCCGGCCAAAAATTCATTCTTGCAGGCGCAACAACTGAACCCGCATGCTCCCGAAGCCGACCTGGCGCTGGCGCAGCTTGCCCACAAGGGGCTCTGGGCCCGCGCCCGCGGCTGGTTCCGGCAACTTTTCAACCGATGAACACGGAAAACCTGAACCGGCTCCTGTCCGCCGCCAACGAATTTGACGCGTCCGACCTGCACCTGGTGGCCGGCGTGCCGCCCGCCTTTCGCGTCAACGGCGAAATCATCATCGCCGACGAGGACGTGCTCAATGAGAATGAAATCACGGCCATGGCCAACAGCCTGCTGAACGAGCAGCAGAAGACAAAATTTGAGCAGGAATGGGAGCTGTGCATTTCCCTTTTGCACAGCGTGGCGGGACGCGTGCGGGCCACGTTTTACCGGCGCAATGGCCACCCGGAAATGAGCTTCCGCTTCTGCGGCGACAAGGTGGCCTCGCGCGAGGAACTCGGCCTCCCGGAAAAAATCGACGATCTGGCGCGCAAGCCGAATGGATTGTTCCTGATCACCGGCCCGACGGGGGCGGGCAAGACGACCACGCTCAATTACCTGGTGGACCTCATCAACAGCGAACGCCGCTGCAAAATCGTCACGATCGAGGACCCGATTGAATTCGTGCATGAAAACAAGCGCGCCATTGTCGTGCAGCAGGAGGTGCTGACGGATGTGCGCTCCTTCAACCGCGCGCTCATCCACGTGTTGCGGCAGGATCCGGATGTGATTGTCGTGGGCGAGATGCGCGATCACGAGGCGATCGCCACGGCCCTGACCGCGGCGGAAACCGGCCACCTGGTGCTGGCGACCATGCATTCGCCCAATGTCTCGCACGCGCTCGAACGCATCGTCGGGGTTTTTGAAGGCAGCGCGCAGCGTCAGATCGTACTTCAGCTGGCCAACGCGCTGCAGGGAATCATCGCCCAGGACCTGCTGCCGTCGGCCGACCGCCGGCGCCGCGTGCTCGCGTACGAATTGCTCGTGGCCAGCGGAGCCGTGCGGAATTTGATCCGTGAAAACCAGCTGCACCAGCTGGAGAACACCATCCAAACCGGTCGCAAGGACGGAATGGTGCTCATGGACAACTGCCTTTACGACCTTTACTGCAAGTGCGCCATCACGTACGACACTGCCGTCAGCCGGGCCAACCATCCCGACCACATCATCCGGGAGAAGTCCCGGGCGGTTTAAATCCCGGGCTCCGCCACAGAAAGCGCCGGGCGCGAAAGGCAATTTTAACGCTCGCCGAACGGATGCAAAGAATCCGTGTCGACGCGATTTTAACGGCAAACCCCTGAAAACGGATGAGGCCGATTCGGGGCGGGCGCCGCAACATCTCATTCAACTCCTTGTCCCAAAGATGTTTATATAAAATACAATCCCCAAGCACGAGGGTGCAAAACCCGCCTGCATAACAATCAGGCTTGCAAATGTGTTCCATAAGCATTATAAAATAATAATCCCAGCGTGTTACGCTGAGAGCACGTGCAGCCAGTTCAGAATGCGAAAACTTTTGCCCCTTGGACTTCGCGCCCGGCGGACTTGTGCCGCAGCGGGTTGTTGTGCCCATTGCTGACGGAGCGATTCGCCGCCATTGCTTTGGGATTCGGGGCCGGCGGTTACTGGAAAAAATTGGTGAAGAGGAGGGAAAACATGCATGGCCACCGATCCGGCGCCTGGTTGATCAGGCTCGGTTGCGGATGCGTCTGTTTGCTCGGCGTATTTCAGCCGGCGATGCTTCGGGCGGCCACGAACACCTACCTGCTGAACTACGCGAATCGATCGGCGTTGCTGGCCGGCGGCTGGAGTTTCAACGCCACCACCAATGTGGTGACGCAGAGCATCGGCGGGGCCATTTTTAGCGGCGCGGCCCAAAATACCGAAATCACCAACACCTCGATTGGCGGCGTGATTTCGTATGCACAAACCAACCAATCCCTGGGGACGGTGACGCGGATTCCATGCGATGTGGGCACTTTGTGGGGTTCGCCGATGGTCTGGACGAATGGCACCTGGCCCAGCCTCGGTGCGGCCTCGTCGGCGAACCAGACCCGTAACAGCTTGTTTCGCAGTTTGCCGACCAATTGGGTCAGCATGCGATTGAAATGCGCCTTCAACCCCACCCAAAATTATCAAGGGGTCAGTCTGCTTTTATACCAGGATGATGACAATTACGTGGACCTGGCTTTTCGTCACAACAGCGACACCGCCAACCTGTTCGGCCTGGGCGGATTCACGATCGCGGAATTGGCGGTGGAAGCTTACGGTTTTCCGGTGACCACGGCGGCAGCTTACATCCCGGGCACCAATGTAATCCTGCGGCTGGATCGGGATGCGGCGACTCAAGTCGTCAGCGCCTTTTTCTCCACCAATAATGGGACGAGCTGGGTGCTGGTGGGCCAGCTCAGTCAGGCGTTTACGAACGTGCAACTGGGCATCGTCGTCACTGGTTCAGCGTCCACGTTCCCGCTGACCAACCTCCCCAACTGCGACCTGGGCGAGGCGGATATCCTCACCAGCGACACCTACACCCCGACCAGCGTGCTGGCCATGGAACCCCAACACCTGGTGTTCAATGCCATCCAGAACCAGCCGTGCACGGTCACGCAAGCAGTGAATGTCGTGCTTCGCCCCATCGAGTTGCCGGTGAACTGGACGGTTGCCAGCAATGCCACCTGGCTTTCGGCCAGCGTGAGTTCGGGCCAAACACCCGGTGCCTGCGATGTCTCCGTGAATACCGCCGGCCTGACGCCGGGAATCTATCAGGGCCAGCTATCGTTTGCCGCGACCGGCCCCACGAACAGTCCGGCAGCGGTGAACGTGACTTTGATTGTCAACCCTAACAGTCCCGTCCGGGTGTCTCCCTGGAAGGACACCCGGGCCGGCGCCATGAGCGTCTGGGTGGATGATTCGGATCCGACGGCATTTGATGACTTGAGCACCAACGGCCTGACCGGCACTTATGTCATGTGGCATTTGCAGGTTCCCACGTTTTACGCGTCTTATTACCAGGCGGGGATGGAACTGGGGTCGCACACGGTTGACCATGCCGGCTTCCCCCTGAGTGAACCCGAGGCGCGATACCAGTTTGAGAGCAACATCCTGAGTCTCGTCACCTCGTCGCCGGTGCCACAGTCCCAGGTCATTTCCTTCGCCTGGCCAGCCGGAGTGACGAGTCCGGACGAGGAGGCGGTGGCGGGCGATTATTTTCTCGTCGCGCGGGGATATAACATCAACCAGCTGGAGGATCCCAGCCCCCACGACTTCATGAATTTGAAGAGTTACAACTCCCATGAGCATTATCCCTATCCGCCGGCGGATTTGAAAACCGTTGTGGACGCGGCCGTCGCGCAGGGCAAATGGTTCAACATGGTCCTCCATACCACGAACAACGACAACGGAGCGATTGTCTATTCGCTCGGGAAAAACATCTGGTTCGCGACCGGCGGCGCCGTGACGAAATACATCTACCAGCGGGACCGGGTGGTGATCACCAATTACCTGCAGACGACCAATTTTCTCCAGTTCAACTGCTATCGTCTGCCGCTGGATCCGTCGAGCCTTCGACCTTTCGAGAACGCCATTGGCACCAACGACACGCTGACGCTTACGGTGAACGTCAACAGTGCCCAGGTCACCAGCCTGCTCGTCAACGGGGTTCCCACCGCATTTACCAACAACGGGAGCGTCGTCTATTTCGATGCACTCATCACGACCAATCTCCAGACCGTTGTGCTGGATCTCGGATCAAACTCGCCCCCGGTATTGCCGGCTCAGGCAAACCAGACGATCAACGAGTTGACGGCTTTGACGGTCACCAACACCGCCAGCGGCACCAGCGGCCAGATTTTCACCTACGCGCTGACGGTGACCAATACCGTGGACGGCACCGTACAGGCCAACGCCTCGATCGACACCAATGGCGTCATTTCCTGGACGCCCACCGCAGCCCAAAGCCCGGGCACCTACAGCTTTACGACGGTGGCAATCAATAACGGCGCACCGCCCCTGAGTGCCACCAACGCCTTCACGGTAACCGTGGATGAAGTCAACTTTCCGCCCACGTTGCCCGTGCTGCCGAACATGACTCTTGTCGGCCAGAAGGCGATGGTCGTCACCAACACGGCAACCGAAAGCGATCCCGCCGCTACACTGGGTTACCAGTTCACCAGCGCCCCCGCGGGGGCGAGCATCAGCGCGAATGGAATCATCACCTGGACCCCGTCGCCGGGCCAGGTTCCGAGCACCAATGCGTTCACCACCGTGGTGACGGACACGAACCTCCTTGCCGTTAATGCGCAAGAATTGAGTGCGACCAACAGTTTTACCGTCACCGTGCAGTCGAGTCCCGTGTCGTTACCGGCGCAAACCAACCGGACGATCAACGAGTTGACCCTGATGCTGGTAACGAACACGGCGACCGTGGTGACCAATCTGGTGGGCGGCGGACCGCTGGCGACCAACTCCATCCTGTTCAATTATCCGAATCGCGCCGCGCTGCTGGCGGATGGCTGGAGCTTTTTCGCCGTGAATACCAACGGGACGACGCGCAACACCGAGATTACGGATACCAATGTGGGGGTCGTCTCGTATGCGCAAACCAACGGGTCGCTCGGCACGGTCTTGCGGGTTCCCTGTGATCTGGGCGATGTGTGGGCGGCGGCAAACAATACGCGGAATGCGCTGTTTCACAGCCTGCCCGCCAACTGGGTGAGTCTCCGGCTGGCGCTGGCCTTTGCGCCCACACTGGATTACCAACAGGCACAGTTGTCACTCTACCAGGATGATGACAATTACGTGGAAATCGACCGGGATCACAACACCTACAACGGTGTCCAGTCGGTGGAACTCGAACGGGAGGTGCATCAGGCGGCCGTCACTTTGAATTATGTCAATGTCACCACCAGCAACCTGACGCTCAGGCTGGACCGGGACGCTGTCAGCGGCAACATCACCGGCTTTTATTCGCTGGACGGCATCAATTGGTCGTCCACCGGGCAGACCAGCCAGGCGCTCACGAATACGCAGGTGTCGATTTGGACGGGCGCTTCCACGGTGGCGTACGCCACGACACATCTCACCTGCGATTTCAGCCGCCTGGACATGGTCGTCTCCAACACCATCGCCCCCGTCGTCTATGCATTGGCCGTGACCAACACGCAGGATGGCACCGTCGTGACCAACGCCAGCATTGACAGCAATGGGGTCATCTCGTGGACGCCCACCGAGGCGCAAGGTCCCGGACAGTACAGCTTCACCACAGTGGCGACATGCGGCGCTTACCGAGGCATGAATACGTTTACCGTGACGGTCAACGAAATCAACACTGCACCGGTGTTGCCGCTGCAGACCAACCGCACGCTCGTCGGGTTGCAGAGCTTGACCGTAACGAACACGGCGAGCGACAGTGACATCCCAATCAATCCTCTCGGTTACATATTGAACGGCCCGGCGGGAGCCTCCATCAGCACCAATGGCATCATTACCTGGACACCTTCCATCGCCCAGGTGCCCGGAGTCTATCCGTTCACCACCGTCGTCACCGACACCAACATCTACGCCGTCAATGCCCAGAATCTCTCGGCGACCAACACCTTCACCGTGACCGTTCAGGCTATTCACAACGGACCTGCGCTGCCCCCGCAAACCAACCAAGTGATCGATGAGCTGACCCTGCTGGCGGTCACCAATGCCGCCATGGACAATGACCTCCCGCTCTTGCCTTTGACCTACTCGCTGGCGGTCACCAACCTGGCCGACAACAGCGTCGTCCTCAACGCCGCCATCAGCACCAACGGGCTGATCACCTGGACGCCCTCCGAAGCGCAGGGGCCCGGACAGTACACTTTCACCACCGTGGTCACCGACGGCATGTTCAGCGCCACCAATTCCTTCAACGTCATCGTCAATGAGGTGAACACCCCGCCGGTTCTGCCCAGCCAGGCCAACCAGACCATCGCCGGCCTCCAGACTCTCAACGTCACCAACACCGCCACGGACAGCGACATCCCTGTCAACCCCCTCGGCTATGTGCTGACCGGCCCTGCTGGAGCCTCCATCAGCACCAACGGCATCATTACCTGGACGCCTTCCATCGCCCAGGTGCCCGGAGTCTATCCGTTCACCACCGTCGTCACCGACACCAACATCTACGCCGTCAATGCCCAGAATCTCTCGGCGACCAACACCTTCACCGTGACCGTTCAGGCGATTCACAACGGGCCCGCGTTGCCGCTCCAAACCAACCAAGTCGTAAACGAACTGACCGCGCTGACCATTACCAACACCGCGATCGACAGCGACATACCGGCCTTGCCATTGACCTACTCGCTCCTGGTGACAAACTGCCTGGACAGCACGGTGGTCACCAATGCCGCCGTGGATACCAACGGCGTGATCACCTGGACGCCCACCGAGTCCCAGGGCCCGGGCACGAATGTCTTTACCACCGTGGTCACCGACGGAAGTTTGAGCGCCACAAACAGCTTCCAGGTCATCGTCAACGAGGTGAACACTGCGCCGACGTTGCCGGCCCAGACGAACCTCGTGCTCAATGGACCTCAAACCTTGATCGTGACGAACACCGCCACGGATGAAGATATCCCCGCCAACCCGCTGGGTTATCAATTAAGCGGCCCGAGCGGGGCGACCATTGATGCCAACGGAGTGATCACCTGGACTCCGGCCGTCGGCCAGATCCCGAGCACGAACATCTTCATCACGGTGGTGACGGACACCAATGTGTATGCGGTAAACGCCCAAAGCCTCAGCGCCACGAACAGCTTTACTGTAATCGTGCTTTACCCTGTTTTGACGCCAGTGGCCCGGGACAAGAGCTATTATGTGAATTCCGGTTCCACCCTGGTTGTCGCCGCACCGGGCGTGCTGGCAGATGATGACGATCCCTACGGCGAATCTCTGTCCGCGCTCCTGGTCCAAGGACCGACCAACGGGACTCTCAGCCTAAACCACGATGGCAAATTCAGTTATACCCCGACGAATGGCTTCGTTGGAACCGACAGCTTTACCTATCAAGCCGGCGACGATTTTAACAATTCCACTCCCGCCACGGTGGCCATCACCGTGCAGCAATTTCAAATCCTTTCCATCGGCGTGGCGAACGGGGTTGCCACCCTCTCCTGGTCGTCCCTGCCCCAAGGGAGTTATCGGCTCCAGTCCAAAGCCAATCTTACGGACACGAACTGGAACGACCTCGCTCCGGATGTGCTGGCAACGGGTCTGGTCACGTCCACCACCAATATTTTGGGGAATGCCACCCAGCAGTTTTACCGGGTTTTGCTGCTGCAGTGACGGCCCTGGCCGCCTGGCAACCAAAAGAGTTGCAGCAACAAGACGCCAATTGTGTGCTATTCCGAATCTGATTACTGACCTTCTGCTAGTGGCTCCCAGTGTTTCATCGGAACTGAGGGGATGACAATCGTCCGCGGCGGACGGAGTCAATGCCAGTCAGATTGCCCACCGGGTTTGGCACCTGACCTGGCAGCAGATCCGACGCTATGAAAACGGGGCTAGACGCGGTTTACGATCCTGATCGCTGCAATTCCAGCGCGATTTCCTTTTCCAATTCGTGGGCGAGATCAATGTTGCTGTTGCCCCATTTCGTGCGGGCCTCCACAACGATCGAGGTAACCTTGGGGTCATCCTCAGCAGACACGCGCACCCAGACATTGCACTGGTCCACCTTGCCCTGCAACGAACGCACATTGCCGCTGGTATCGTGCGGTATGTATTCCGTGACGACCACGCCGTTATTGCCGACCACCGTAAACGCCGCCCGATAAACCTGGTCGATGCTTCGCTCATAACGTCCCTCGACGCGGTCCCGGCCGAACGACATCGCCGGCGTATGGGTGTCGCTCACGGTTTTGACGCAACCGCCGGTGATGATGGCCATTCCAACCAACGCCGCGAAAATGATCTTCTTCATAATGGTGACAATCCAATCGAAAAGCCCCCCCGCGTCAAGCACGATTGCATTTTCAATGGGGTCCCGTTTTTTGGTTCGACCCTGGCGGGTGCGCCGCCGCCGGGGCACCCGGCGGCACGGCCGCCTCCGCCGCCACCAGGAATCAGGACGCCATGGCATTTCCGCCGGCTCGACAAGCGCGCAAAAAAATGCGAGCTTGGTCCCGTGTCAGCATCCAAGCTTGAACAACTCCGCGTCGCGTTGCGCGCCTACGGCTCCTGCCTCGTGGCGTATTCCGGTGGCGTGGACTCGGTGTTCCTCGCGCGCGTGGCGCATGAGGTCCTCGGCCGGCGCGCATTGGCGGTGATTGCCGACTCACCGAGCCTGCCGCGCCGCGAACTGCAGGAGGCGCTCGACATCGCCGGCAAATTTCAATTTCCCGTCCGGGTCGTGCAAACGGCGGAATTTGACAATCCGGACTACCTCTCGAACCCGGCCAACCGCTGCTATTTCTGCAAGCACGAACTGTTCGAGCATCTGACTCCGATCGCGCGGGCGGAAAAATTTGCCGTGATTGCCTACGGCGAGAACGCCAGCGACAATGGCGACTTCCGTCCGGGCGCGCAGGCGGCGGCGGAGTTCCAGGTGCGCGCGCCGCTCAAGGAGGCCGGTTTGACGAAGGCGGAAATCCGCGAACTTTCGGCGCAGCTCGGCCTGCCGACGGCGGACAAACCCCAGATGGCCTGTCTCAGCTCGCGCATTCCCTATGGCGAGCCGGTGACGCCGGAAAAACTGGCGATGATCGAGGCGGCGGAATATGTGCTGCGCGACCTGGGATTTCACGACGTGCGAGTGCGGCACCATGAATTGGGCGGAACCAGCGGCAGGTTGGAGATGCCAGGCGAACCGTCTCCGACCGAGGTTGGATCCGTCACCCGCCACCCGTCATCGGTCACCCACCTGGCCCGCATTGAGCTCGGGCCGGCGGAGATTCCGCGTTTCATGGCCGGCGGGACGACGGCCAAGGTGGCCGAGGCGCTGAAAAAGATCGGGTACGCGCAGGTTACGCTGGATTTGCAGGGCTACCGGCGCGGCAGCCTCAACGAGGCGCTGGTCAAAGGCGCGTGAAACTTTTGGCTGCCAACGGTTTTTAACCAGAGAACTATGCCGCAGTTTTCCTACAGGGCGCGCCGCCGCAGCGGCGAATTGGTGGAGGGGGTTTTGGACGTGGCCGACCGCTCGGCCGCGGTCACGCAAATTGAACGGCTCGGACTGTTTCCGGTCGCAGTGGATACGGCCAAGGGCGTCACGGCGGTCAACGGCAAACCTTCCGCGAAGAATATTGATTTGATGGCTTTCCTGCCGCCCACGCTGCGCGCCCAGCTTTCCCAGAAACGCAAGCCCAAGCTGCAGGAACTGGCGACGTTTACCCAACAAATGGCCAACCTGCTGCAATCCGGCATGCCGCTGACGGTGGCCTTGAACAGCATGACCCACCTGGAATCCAAGGGCATTTCCGCCGAGGTCAGCCGCGAATTGAAGCAGGAGGTCACCGAAGGCAAAAGCCTGTCCGACGCCATGGCCAAACAACCCCGGGTGTTTTCCGATTTGTATATCAACATGGTCCGGGCGGGTGAACAAAGCGGCTCCCTCGTGGAGGTGCTGCGGCGCATGGCGAACCACTTCCAGCAGTTCGCCGAGGTGCAGGCGAAATTCACCTCGGCGATGATTTATCCGGCCATCGTGATTTGCATGGGCATCGCGCTGATCACGTTTTTCATGTTCGTCATGATGCCGCAATTCACAACCATCTTTAATGGCTTTAACATCGAGCTGCCCCTGCCCACGCGCATCCTGATCGGGTGCAGCAAACTGTTCCTCGGTTACTGGTGGTTGCTCGGTTTTATCGTCATCGTCCTGATCATTTTATTCATCCGCTTCAAGGCCAGCGACGCCGGCGGGCGGAAGCTGGACGAATGGAAAATGAAGGCGCCGGTGATCGGCAAGGTGATTAATTTGAATTTATTCGGTCAATTCGCGCGGACGCTCGGGACGCTGCTGCAAAACGGCGTTCCGGTTCTGACGGCGCTGAAAATCACGGAACAGGTCCTGCCCAACCGTCTTATCAAGGAAGCCGTGGCCAAAACGCGCGAGGCGGTCACGGACGGCAAAACGCTCGCGCAGCCGCTGGCGCAGAGCAAGCTGTTTCCGCAGCTGATGGTGGACCTGGTGCGCATCGGCGAGGAAACGGGCGACGTGCCGGGCGCGTTGAACAATCTGGCGGATACTTACGAAGGGGAGCTGACCATCGCGCTGCGCCTGATGACGCAGCTCCTGGAACCGATGCTGATTGTCGTCATGGGCGGCATCGTGGCCTTTCTGCTGCTGAGCATTTTCCTGCCGCTCTTCCGGCTGATTTCGGCAATCCATTGAGCCAGGCAATCAACATGGCAGCGGCCAAAAGAACATATCCGCGGGCGGCGTTCACCCTGATCGAGCTCATGGTCGTCGTGGCCATCATCGGCCTGATCGCCGCGATGAGCGTGCCCTCGATTCTCCAGACCTTTCGCAAGGAAGGCATGCGCAAAACCCTGGAGGAGGTGCAGCAATTGCTCGTCGACGCGCGCACCCGGGCGATTTACAGCAATCGAACCACCGAAGTCATTTTTCATCCGGCGGAAAAACGGATGGAGTTGGGCGACGTGTCGGTGGATGAATCACCGGTGCCGCTGGCGGGAGCGCCCGCGAACAATGCCGGATCGACGCCCCCGCCGCCAATCGGGCACGGCTCGCTCGTGCTGCCGGACAATGTGGACATCGCGATGCTGGACATCAACCTGCTCGACTTTGGCGCCTCGGACGTGGCGCGCGTGCGCTTTTTCCCGAACGGCACGTGTGACGAGTTGACCCTGGTGTTGCATTCCGGCGACGAGTGGCAAAAAATCACCCTGGAATTTTCCACCGCCCTGGCATCAACCGAACCGGTGACCAAATGAAAACTCGATGGAGCAGCTGCCCGCGCGAGCTGAAACCATGGGCGTTCTCGCTGCTGGAAGTGATGATCGCCATCGGCCTTTTTTTCATGGCGGTGTTTGCCATCCTGGGGCTGGTGTCCATTTCGCTCCAAAACGCACAGCATTTGAAGCGCCCCATCGTGGACGCCGGAGAGCTGGCGGGCGAATTATCGCTGACCAATCAACTGATCGAAGGCATGGCCTCGGGGGACTTGAGTGAATTTCTTGGCAAACAGTACCAAGGCTACACATGGACGTATGCGGTCCAGGAAGTTCAGTCGAACAAACTGTTTCAAGTGGATTTCATCGTGCAGGACGGTAATTCGTTTGGCAGGCCGGTGGTGTCCAAAATGAGCATTCTGTTGTTTCGCCCCCTGTCGCCGGCCGGCAGCCTGGATGGAGGCATGGGCCGATGAATTTCAATAAAAAATCCCGTCGCCGCGCCTTCACGCTGGTCGAAGTCATGATCGCCTTCGCGATTTTCGGGATGCTGGTGGCGGCGATTTATTCCACCTGGATACTTATTCTGCGCGCCAAGAAGGTCGGCAATGACGCGGCGGCGCAAGTCCAGCGCGAGCGCATCGCCGGACGCACCCTGGAGGACTCCCTGACCTGCATCCAGTCGTTCCAGGCGTCGCTGGCCTATTACAACTTCGTCGTCCAAAACGGCGACCAGCCGATGCTGAGTTTTGTGTCCCGGGTGCCGGCGATTTTTCCACGCAACGGCCGGTTCGGCGATTTTAACCTGCGGCGGCTGACGTTTACGGTCGAATCCGGCCCGGATTCGGAAAGAGACCTGGTGCTGCGACAGAACCCGATTCTCATGGACGTGGATCCGGATGAACAAGGCACTCCGCTCGTGCTGGCGCGGAACGTGCAGGATTTCATCGTTGAATGCTGGGACACCAACACCATGGATTGGGTGGGTGAATGGACCGACACCAACACCATTCCGCCGCTGCTGCGCGTCAGCCTCGTGCTCGGCAGCACCGCCGATCCCGGGAACAAATTATCAGCGTTGGCCATCACGCGCGTCATCGCGATCCCGTCCACGATGTTGCCGGGCTTCCTCCAAGGGCAAAGGGGCGGGCCAGGTGGTTTTGGCAAACTGGGCGGGCCAGGCGGGCCAGGTGGTCCAAGTGGTCCCGGCGGCACTCCGGGTGGTCCCGGTGCGCCAGGCAGTCCAGGCGGTTCCGGTAGTTTTGGCAGACCGGGAGGGCTGCGATGAAAACCCACGTTCGCCGTCATTCCCACGGCATGGCGCTCATCATGGCGATGATTGCCATTTTCGTGCTGTCGGCCCTGGCCGCGGGCTTCGCACTCTCCATGAAGGTAGAGACCCGCCTCGCGCAAAACGCGGATTCGGAGCAGCAATTGCTCTGGCTGGGGCGTTCCGGCGTGGAACTGGCGCGATATGTCCTGTCGCAGCAACTGACCATCCCGAACGAACCGTACGATGCGTTGAATCAAGTCTGGGCCGGCGGCCCCGGCGGCATTGACGCCAGCAACAGCGTCTTGAGCGGCCTGTCGCTGGACCATTATCCGGTTGGCGACAGCGGGACGGTTTCGATCAAAATCATCGATCTCGAACGCAAGGCGAACATCAACACCGCCAACGAGGCGGCCATTCAACAGGCGCTGACGCTCATGGGTGTGGATGCGAGCGACATTTCCGTCGTCTCCGATTCGATTCTGGACTGGATTGGTCCGGCCGGCCCGCCGCGCACCGCCGGCGCGGAGAGCGATTACTACCAGGGCCTCCCGGTGCCTTACTACGCCAAAAATGCGCCGATCGACGACCTTTCAGAATTGCTGCTGGTCAAAGGCGTCACGCAGGAAATGTATTGGGGCAGCAACTCGACGAACCACGTCCCATCCGTCTTCCAGCACAAGCTCGGCCTCGGCACCGCGCCCGGCCAAGCGCCCGATTATCCGTTCGGTCTGGTGAATCTTTTCACCCCGATTTCGTCCGGCCGGATCAACATCAACACCGCCGACACCAACGTTCTGCAAATGATTCCCGGCGTGGATGCCGCCACCGCCGCCGC
>Ga0181522_10000380_pt1 | contig 34438 bp, 35 predicted proteins | sample PEATcosm2014_Bin_27_FD_121103 | JGI IMG/M metagenome (GOLD analysis project Ga0181522, IMG submission 121103) | Peatland microbial communities from MTU Mesocosm Facility, Houghton, MI, USA - PEATcosm2014_Bin05_10_metaG | ecosystem: Environmental > Terrestrial > Soil > Wetlands > Peat | place...
ACATCGGCGACGATGGCCGCGCGCGTGCGCGTCAGCGCATTGAACAGCGTTGACTTGCCGACATTGGGCCGGCCGACGATGGCGACAATGGGCAGCATCGGCGGCTCACTGGGCTTGGAGCGCTGGTGCGCGCAGCGCGATCAGCTCGCCGGCGTCGGAGAACGCGAGCAGCAGATCCCCGGCGACGATCATCGGGTTGCTGACGCGCTTCTTTTTGCCGATCAGGTAGCGCGCCACCGGATCGCCGGTGGCGGCGTCGAACCAATGCACGTAGCCGCCGGCATCGGCGACCACCACGCGTCCGCCATACAACGTAGGCGCCGACAGCTGCCGCCTTTCGAGCGACTTCACGCGCCATTGCTCGACGCCCGTGCGCCGGTCGAGCCGCACCAGATCGCCCTCGGCCGTGGAAACGTAGACCGCGTTCTCATCGACCGCGAGGCCGCGGAAACTCGACAGGTCCCGCGCCCAGACGATCTGGCCGTTCTCGCGCGACATGCGCGCCACGCGCCCCTGGTAGGCCACGGCGAACAGATCCTCGCCATCGGCCACCACCGGCGCATCGACATCGATCAGTCGCTGCAGCTCGGTGCTGCCGTGGGATTGGCCGACCGGGGATTCCCAGGCCGTGCTGCCATTGCCCAGCGCGGCCGCGACGATGCGCCCGTTGTCGAATCCGCAGATCGCAAGATCGCCGGCGATGATGGGTCGGCTGGTGCCGCGCAGGGTCAGCCGTGGCACTTGCTGATCCATCACCCAGTTCTCGCTGCCATCCCTGGACGAGAGGCCATGCAGCCGCCCATCCACGGCGCGCACGATCACGATGCCATTGCCGATCGCGGGCGCCGAGAGAATCTCGGCGTTGATGCGCACGCGCCAGCGCTGTGTGCCATCCTGCTCGGACAGCGCGATCACATCGCCCTTGGAGCTGCCGACGATGATCAGGCCCTCCGCGGCGCCGGGACCGGCTGAGAGCGGAGCGCGCACCGAGTGCTGCCAGAGTTGCTTGCCGCTCGCGAGGTCATAGGCGGTGACGTTGCCCTTGAAGCTGGCGAGGAACACGCGCTGCCCATCGACGGCGGCGTCGATACCGAGCCGCAGCACCGGCTTTTCGCCGCCTTCCTTGACGTGCCAGACCGATTTGATCTCGATGCGATTAACCAGCGGCACCAGCACCGCGGGCTTGTCGGTCTTGTCCTTGCTGCAGCCGATCAGGCAGATCGTGGCGCAAACACCCACGATGAGCGCACGCGTAAGATTGGTCACGAGTGAGCCAGCTCGTTGATCTTCAGGTCCAGCAGCTCACCGTCGACGGTGTCGGCGCCGCTCTCGCGCGCGGCGCGGTACTCTTTCAGCGCTCCCTCGCGATCGCCCTTGGCGAGCAGGGCATCGCCGCGCAGCACCCCGTAGCGCGCCTTGAAGGCCCCGGCATCCGCGCCATCGAGGGTCTTGATGGCATCGTCGGGCTTGCCCTGCGCAAGCTGCACGCGCGCCAGGCGCAGACGCGCAATCAGCGCCAGCGAATCATCGCGGGTGTGCTGCATGACCTCGCGCAGCCGTGCGGCCGCGAGGTCCAGCTGCTGGGTCTCCGCCTGCACGCGTGCGGCGGCCAGGTTGGCCTGGTCGCTGTAGGCACTGTTGCCGAAGTCCTTGACCAGCGCGTCGGCGATCTTCAGCCCGCCGGCCAGATCGTTGTGGGTGAAGGCGTCCACGACCTGCTGATAGCGTGCCGCGGCCTCGAGCGCGCGGTTCTCGACATGGGACTGCCACAGGTGCCAGCCGCTGAAGGCCGCGGCCACGACCGCGACGCCGGCCAGCATCCAGGGCGCCTGCTCGCGCAGGTTCCGCAACAGGCGTTCCCATTGCTCTCTTTCGTTCAGATACTCGTCCACCGAATCCTTCTCCCCCTATAGCAGTGAGGCAATGCGTCCCGGCAGTTCCGCCAACGGACAGTCGATCTGACCACCCTCGCGACGCAAAGGTTTCACCGCGGCCACGCCGCGATCCATCTCCTCATCCCCGAGAATCAGGGCCAATTGGGCCCCGCTGCGATCCGCGCGGCGGAACTGCGTCTTGAAGTTGCCGCCGCCTAGATTGAGCACTACCCCGCGCCCTGGCAAGGCATCGCGCAATTGCTCGGCCAGGCGCATGGCGGCCACTTCCGCGCGCTCCCCGCTGGCAACCAGGTAGATGTCCGGCGCCCGTGCCGGAGGCTGGCTGCCGGCCTGTACGATCAGGGCCACGATCCGCTCCACGCCGGCGGCAAAACCGATGGCTGGCGTGGGCTCACCGCCCAGCTGCGCGATCAGTCCGTCATAACGGCCGCCCGAGCACACGGCATCCTGCGCGCCGAGTGCGTCGGTGACCCACTCGAACACGGTCCGCGAATAGTAATCCAGCCCGCGCACCAGCCGCGGGTTGACCTCATAGGCGATCCCCATGGCCGTAAGCGCAGCGCGCAGCGCCGCGAAATGCTGTCGCGACTCCTCGTCGAGGTGATCCTGCAACAGCGGTGCGCCCTCGATGAGCGCTCGCAGCTCGGGGTTCTTGCTGTCGAGGATCCGCAGCGGGTTGCCGTCCAGGCGCCGGCGGCTATCCTCATCGAGCGCGCGCTCATGGGCGCGGAAGTACTCGACCAGGCGCTCGCGGTACAGCGCACGCGAGGCCGGCGTCCCCAGCGAATTGATCATCAGGCGCACCCGCGAGACCTTCAGATCCCGCCACAGCCGCGCGCTCAGTGCGATCAGTTCCGCATCGATATCGGGACCGGCAAAACCCAGCGCCTCGACATCCAGCTGGTAGAACTGCCGGTAGCGGCCCTTCTGCGGCCGTTCGTGGCGAAACATCGCGCCACTGCACCACAATTTGTGCCGTTGCCCGCGCAGCAGGTTGTTCGAGATCGCGGCCCGCACGATTCCCGCGGTGGCCTCGGGGCGCAGCGTCAGGCTGTCGCCGCCGACATCCTGGAAGGTATACATCTCCTTTTCGACGATATCGGTGAACTCGCCGATCGAGCGCTTGAACAGATCCGTGTGCTCGACGATCGGAACGCGCACTTCCTCGTAGCCATAAGACTCGAAAATGGCACGCGCCACGCGCTCGAGGTGCTGCCAGGCGCCGATTTCCGCCGGCAATACATCATTCATGCCGCGCACCGGCTGAATCGATTGGGTCATTGATGAGTCCTAGGGATGCGTGCCGTGCGCACGCGACGGGGTCTTGGCGGCTGCATGCGTGTTCGCGGCATGTGAAGTCGGACTATCCGTGACGCCGCCGCCACCGTCCACCGGCGAGCGCTGCGCGGCGCTATCGAGTGCGGGATCCCACAACGTGGCACTCTGACCATTGAACCGCGCCGCGGAATCCGCGCTCACCGGACTGTCGAGCGTGCCGCCCACCGCTGCGGATGGCGCCGGCGCACCCGGGGTGGCCGCGGCATCCGCGATCGCAGGGCTGACCTTTGCCGCGCCGGCCGTGGCGCCGGCCGTGGCCGCGGCGGCTACCGGCCGCGGTACCGCATCGCGCGAGTGCGGCACGCGCCGCGCCCACAGCACCACGCCGATGATCACCAGCACCAGGGCACCGAGCGCCGCGGTTCGCGGCCGCAGCGCCCGCGCCGCAGCGTCGGATTTGCGCAGCAGCCCCGCGCCGTGCCGCAGATCCGGCGTCGAGCGGGCCGGATGCAACTGCAAAAACGATTTCTCCACTTCCTGCGGCGGCAGTCCCAGCAACTCGGCATAACGACGCAGATGCCCGCGCGCGTACACCGCCGCACCCAGCACCTCGAACCGCCCGGCTTCCAGCGCCTTGACCGCCGAGACATCCAGGTGCAGCTGGTCTGCGGCCTGCATGAGACTCAAACCGGCCTGCTCGCGCGCGGCCGCCAGCCATGCACCCGGTCCCGCTTCCGGCCCCACCGGCTTCGGACCTTCCGTGTCCTCCTCCTGGCCCATGATCAGCCCGGATTAGCCTGATTGGCCGCCAGCGAGCGCGCCTGCGCGGAGTTCGGAAACTCCTTGGACAGCCGCTGCGCATAGCGCGCCGCGCCGGCCGCATCGGCCTGCGCCTGCGCGATGCGCCAGCCCAGCAGCAGCAGGTCGGGCGTCGCAGTGTTGTTGGTCAGGTAGAAATCCACCCGCAGGCGCGCGACCGCGTACTTCTGCTGCGCCAGATCCAGGTCCGAAGCCTGGAATACCGCCTCGGAGTACGCCGGATTGGACTGCAACGCGCGCGCGAACTGCTGCGCCGCCTCGGTCTCGTGATGCGCCTGGCGCTGACACACCCCGGCGTTGGTATAAGCCGCCCAGGGCGAGCGGTACAACGGATTGCCGGCGGCCAGTTCAAAATTGTGCACGCCCTCGGGCGCGCGGCCATGGCTGCACAGATAGACCGCGTAATTGTTCAGCATCGAGGGATCGCCCGGCGCCAGTGACAGCGCCTCGCGATACTCCTTGTCGGCTTCCTTATCCTTGCCCAGCCGCTCATCGAGCAGGCCGAGCGCGGCGTGGATCTCCGCGCTGTGCGGATCCTCGAGGTTCGCGCGCTCGATCTTGTCCTTGGCGAGCGCGAGGTTGCCCTGTTGCAGATAGCCCATGCCCAGCTGCAGGTTCGCCTGCGCCGCCTTGCTGCGCTGACTGGTGGTGTAGGTCGGTACCCCTGTGGGCTGGCTGCTGGTCTTGCAGCCAGTGAGGGTCACAAACGTCACGATCAGCGTCCCGACCAGCGCCGCGAGCAGCGCCGCGACCGGCGCGGTCATGCCACCGGCGCCGATCATGCTGCGCATCAGGCACTCACCTGCGCGCGGCTTCGCGCCTCGGCGGCGGCCGCGCGATCGCCCAGGCGCACCACCGTGCGATCGATGACGCGCCCGACCAGCTGGCCGCAGGCCGCATCAATGTCATCGCCGCGCGTGCGCCGCACCGTGGCGATGATCCCGCCGCGCACCAGCTCATCGCGAAAGCGCGTCACCGCGGACTCAGCGGAGCGGCGATAAGGGGTGCCGGGAAACGGATTGAAGGGGATCAAATTCACCTTGGCCGGATGTCCCGCCAGCAGCCGGGCCAGCGCGCGTGCCTGCGCCGGCGCATCGTTAATCCCATCGAGCATCACGTACTCGAAGGTCACGCTGCGGCCGTTCTGCTCGTCGATGTAGTGCCAGCAGGCCTCGAGCAGCTCGGCGATCGGGTGCAGGCGATTGATCGGCACCAGCTGGCTGCGCAGCGTATCGTCGGGCGCGTGCAGCGACACGGCCAGGGCGACGTTGGTTTCCTGGGCGAGCTTGTAGATCTGCGGCACCAGGCCGGAGGTGGAGAGCGTCACGCGCCGGCGCGAGAGATCGAAGCCCAGGTCATCGAGAAAAATGCGCAGCGCCGGCACCACATTGCGGAAGTTCGCCAGCGGCTCGCCCATGCCCATGAGCACCACGTTGGTCACGATGCGGTCGCCGGCAGGCTTGAAGCCGAGTTCGCGATTGGCAAGCCACACCTGCCCCACGATCTCCGCGGTGCTCAGGTTGCGGTTGAAGCCCTGCTGCGCGGTCGAACAGAACGAGCAGTCCAGCGCACAGCCGACCTGCGAGGAGATGCACAGGGTCCCGCGATCGGTCTCGGGGATATAGACCATTTCGTAGGCCTGGTTCGAATCGGCGCGCAGCAGCCACTTGCAGGTGCCATCGCTGGCCTGCTGCACGCGCATGATTTCGGGCAGCGTGACATGCGCCGCCGTCTGCAGCTGGGCGCGGAAGTCCTTGGCCAGATCGCTCATGTCCTCGAAGCGATCCACGCCGCGCTTGTACAGCCAGTTCATGAGCTGGCGCGCGCGGTAGGGCTTCGATCCCAAAGCCTCGCACCACTGCTCGAGCTGTGCGCGCGGCAGCCCGAGCAGGTTGACCCGCTCGTCGGCCGGCAAACCTTGGGGCCTCGCCTCACTCATGCGCGCGGGCAGATCTCCGTGGTGGCGAAGAAGAACGAGATCTCGCGCGCCGCGGTGTCGGGGGCGTCCGAGCCGTGCACGACGTTCTGCTCGATGCTCTTGGCCAGATCGGCCCGGATGGTGCCGGCGGCGGCCTTCTTCGGGTCGGTCGCACCCATGATCTCGCGATGCCGGGCCACGGCATTGTCGCCCTCGAGCACCTGGGCGATCACGGGACCTGAGGTCATATAGCGCACCAGGTCCTTGTAGAACGGCCGCTCGCGATGCACCTCATAGAACAGCTCCGCCTGCTGCTGCGACAGGCGCAGCATGCGGGCGGCGACGATCCGCAGGCCCTGGCTTTCGAAGCGGCGATAAACCTCGCCGATCAGATTGCCGGCCACGCCGTCGGGCTTGACGATGGACAGGGTGCGCTCGAGCGCCATGAGAACCTCCGTGCCGAAAAATGGCCGGCAGTATAGGCGTTGCGAGCCGCGCCGAGCAATCCGTTTGGTGACGGAAGTGCCCGACTTTTAAGGCTTTTCAGACCGTGAAGCTCTCGCCGCAGCCGCATTCGCCGCGCACGTTGGGATTCTCGAACCGGAAGCTCTCATTGAGCCCCTGGCGCACGAAATCGATGCGCGTGCCGTCGATCGTCGGCAGGCTTTCACCATCCACGAACACCTTGACGCCCTGCGATTCGAACACGAGCTCGCCCGCGCGAACCTCATCGGCGTAGTCGACCACATAGCGGAATCCCGAGCAGCCGGCCGGCTTGACCCCGACGCGCAGCCCAATGCCGTGACCTCGGCTGGCCAGCCGGTCACGCACCCGGGCAGCTGCGGACTCGCTCAAGGAAATTGACATAATCAACCTCTACAGATATCTAATTTTACTACAGTTTCTCTAAGCCTGCGCCAACGCGGCCCGAAGTGCGTCCTCGATCACGAGCAGCCGACCCAGTTTAGCCCCTGGCAGCCCCAGGCGCTCACTCCACTCGAGCGGATTGCCCACTCCAGGCGCCTCGAGAGCCCCGCCGGCCAGGGAGCGGCCCTCGAGCTGCCGCGCCAGCCACTCGCAGGTCGCCAGCGTGTGCGGGCAGCCATACGCGCGATAGCGCACCGCCACTATCCGGCCTTCCAGCAGCCGCAGCGCAAAACACACGCGCGTGCCGAGCGCCTCGCGCCCGGCCTCTCCGCGGATCTCCCGCCCTGGCGCGGCCGCACCCGCGAGCTCCCCGGCATGATCCAGCGCCGCGAACAGCCCCCGGATCCGCGGCTCCAGCGGATCTGCGGCCAGATCCGCAATTGGGGTTTGCCCGGGATCGTTCAAGGGGCCACGGGGCTCAGGGCGCCACCGCGCGCAGGCGCGCCACTTCGCGGCGCACGGCGGCTACGGCCTGATCGACGTCCGTGTCCACGCTGAAGCGCCCCAGGCTGAATCGCAGCGAGCTCTGCGCGGTCTGCGTATCCCGGCCCAGGGCCCGCAGCACATAAGAGGCCTCATCGCTGTCGGAATTGCAGGCCGAGCTGGTGGAGACCGCGAGTTCGGTCAGTCCCGCCACCAGGCTCTCGCCTTCGACACCCGGGAACGACACGTTGAGGATGCCCGGCACCCGCTGGGTGGGATGCCCATTGAGCAAGGTTTCGCCGATGCTCCGAAGCCCCTCCCACAATCGTTCCCGCAGCGCCCCGACACGCCGGCTCTCCTCGAGACGCTCCTCAGCGCACAGCTCGCACGCCAGCCCGAAGCCGACGATCTGATGCACGGCCAGGGTGCCGGAGCGCAGTCCGCGCTCCTGGCCGCCGCCGAACATCAGCGGCTGCAGCTCGGCACGGCGCTGCGGATTCACATAGAGCGCGCCGATGCCCTTGGGGCCATAGAGCTTGTGCGCCGTCAGGGACAGCAGGTCCACGGGCGCATGCGAGAGGTCGATCGGCACCTTGCCGGCACTCTGCGCGGCGTCCACGTGCAGCGGCACACCGCGCTCGCGGCAGCAGGCGCCGATGGCTTCGATGTCCTGCAGCACGCCGATCTCATTGTTGGCATGCATGAGGGACACCAGCACCGTGTCCTCTCCGATCGCCTCACGCACCTGCTGGGGGTCGATGATCCCAAGGGCGTCCGGCGATAAATAGTTGACTAGGACACCATCTTGCTCGAGACGGCGGCACGGATCGAGGACCGCCTTGTGCTCGGTCCGGGACGTGAGGATGTGCGGCTGGCGCCGCCCCGCAAAGCGCGCCCGCGCCGCGCGGGCAGTGCCGAGGATGGCCAGGTTGTTGGATTCCGTGGCCCCCGAGGTCCAGATGATGTGCGCCGCGGGAGCGCCAATCAGGCTGGCGACCTGCGCCCGGGCAGCCTCGACGCGCGCGCGCGCGCGCCGGCCGAACACATGCTGCGAGGCTGGGTTTCCGAACACCCCGGTTCGCGTCAGGCATTCGCCCATGGCAGCCGCCACGCGCGGATCCACCGGCGATGTGGCCGCGTAATCGAGATAGATCGGATCGCTCATGTGCGCTCACCTGCGCGACGCCGATGCTGCTGCACGGCTGTCAGGATCCCGCGCAGTATGTTGGCCTCGTTGGCATCGAGCTCCGCGCGTTGCAGCAGCCTTCGCAGGCGGTTCATCAGGTGCGTGCCGCGCTGGGTGCGATCGCGGAAATCGATCAGCTCCAGCACTTCAGCCAGATGCGCATACAACCGTTCCATCGCCTCGGCCGTGGCCAGCGGCTCGGCACGCAACGCACTGCGTGCCGTCGACGGCGCGGACTCGCCGCGCGCGCACAGGATCTCGTAGCACACGATCTGCACCGCCATGCCTAAGTTCAGTGCGGCATAAGCGGGATTGGCGGGAATGCGCAGCAGCGCGTGCGCGGTGTTCAGCTCGTCATTGGAAAGACCCGAGCGTTCGGCACCGAACACTACCGCCACCGGCTGCGCCGCTGCGGCCGCAACCAGCTCCTGCGCTGCGGCCCGGGCATCGAGCACCCGAAAATTCTGATCGCGCTCGCGCGCGGTGGTCGCCAGCACCAGGCCGCAGTCGCCGACCGCAGCGGCCAGATCGGGCACCACGCGGGCCCGCGACAGCACATCGCCGGCGCCCGAGGCGCGAGCCGTGGCATCGGGATGCGGAAACAGGCGCGGTCGAACCAGCACCAGCTCATCGAGCGCCATATTCTTCATGGCCCGTGCGACCGCCCCGATGTTGCCCGGATGCGAGGTCTCGACCAGGACGATGCGGATGTCATTCGGCACGACCTGCTATCCTAATGCCACCCATGCATCCTCTGCTCAATATCGCGGTGCGCGCGGCGCGGCGCGCCGGCGAGATTATTGTGCGCAGCCTCACCAGGCTCGAGAGCATCGAGATCCACTCCAAGGGCCGCAACGACTTCGTCAGCGAGGTCGACCGCGCCGCCGAGCGGGAGATCATCGAGATCGTCCACAAGCTCTACCCCGACCACGCCATCCTGGCCGAGGAAAGCGGTCGCAGCGGCGACAACGAGACCGTCTGGATCATCGATCCGCTCGATGGCACCACCAATTTTCTGCATGGCAACCCGGTGTTTTGCGTCTCGATTGCGGTCGAGCAGCGCGGCCGGCTGGAGATCGCATGCATCTACGATCCCATGCGCCAGGAGGTATTTACGGCCGAGCGCGGCGGGGGCTCGCACCTGGAAAACCGGCGCATGCGCGTCAGCAAGCAGCGCACGCTCGAAGGCGCGCTGCTGGCCACGGGCTACCCCTACCGCAACGATGAGCGCGAGGCCGACAGTTATTTCGCCACCTTGCGCGCCCTCGCTCGCGTCACGGCCGGCATTCGCCGCCCGGGTTCCGCGGCACTGGATCTGGCTTATGTCGCAGCCGGACGGGTGGATGGCTTCTGGGAGCTCGGCCTGAAACCCTGGGACACCGCGGCAGGTACGCTGATGATCCAGGAAGCGGGCGGACGCGTCGGCAAGCTCAACGGCGATGAGTATCGTCTTGGGGCAAACATCGTCGCCGGTGCGCCAAAAGTGTACGAAGCACTCATCGAAACCTTCGCCCCGATCGTGCCGGAAGATTTGCGCAGCGTTTAGCGCGTGTAAATCGATGGTAGAGTGCGACCACATCTGGCCGCCTCACAGGAACTCTCATGAAGAAGGGACTGTTCGCCACCAAGCCCATTCAGGACTATCAGGACGAAGCTTCGAACAAAAAGCTGGTGCGCGCCCTGGGCGTTCCTTCTTTGATCGCATTCGGCATCGGCGGCATCATCGGCACCGGCATCTTCGTGCTCACCGGCCTCGCGGCGGCAGAGCACGCGGGACCCGCCATCGTCATCTCCTTCATCATCGCCGGCGTCGGCTGCATGTTCGCCGGCCTCTGCTACTCTGAGTTCGCCGCCATGGTGCCGGTCTGCGGCAGTGCCTATGCCTACAGCTACGCCACGCTCGGCGAGATCGTCGCCTGGTTCGTCGGCTGGAATCTGGTGCTCGAGTACATGATGGCCTGCTCCACGGTGGCCGTGGGCTGGAGCCGCTACTTCGTCGCCTTCCTGGATGTGTTTCATATCCATTTGCCCGACAAGTTCACCAGTGCCCCACTGGCGGGTGGCGGTCACGGCTTCGATGTCCACGCGACGGGCTCGGTTATCAACGTGCCCGCCATCCTGATCGTGCTGGCGGCCGCGGCGCTCTGCTACAAGGGCATCAAGGAATCGGCCATCGTCAACACCATCATCGTGGCCATCAAGGTGAGTATCGTCGTCGCCGTAATCGTGTTCGGCGCGTTCTACGTCAATCCGGCCAATTGGCATCCGTACATCCCGCCCAACACCGGTGTCTTCGGGCAGTTCGGCTGGAGCGGCATCTGGCAGGCTTCCGCGATCATCTTCTTTGCCTATATCGGCTTCGATGGCGTCTCGACGGTGGCCCAGGAGGCCAAGGATCCCGCGCGCGGCATGCCGCTGGGCATGCTCGGCAGCCTCGGCATCTGTACGCTGCTTTACATACTGATGTCGAGCGTCATGACCGGCCTGGTGCCGATCGCGCAACTCAACGATGCAGCCCCCGTGGTCGCGGCTCTCAAACCGCACCCCCAGCTCATGTGGCTCAAGATCTGGGTCATCGTCGGTGCGCTGGCGGGCCTGACCTCGGTGATCATTACGATGATCATTCCGCAGGCGCGCATCTGGCTGACGATGGCCAACGATGGCCTGCTGTTCAAGGCCCTGGGTGCCGTGCACCCGCGCTTCAAGACCCCGCACGTGGCCACGGCGATCACCGGCGTTATGGCGGCGACCTTCGCCGGCCTGCTGCCCATTGGAATTCTCGGCGAGCTGGTCTCGATCGGCACGCTGGTCGCCTTCATCGTGGTCTGCATCGGCGTCATCGTGCTGCGCTACACGCGCCCCGACCTGCATCGACCCTTCAGGGTCAAGGGAGTCTGGTTCGTGGGCGGCATGGGCGTGATCTTCTGCAGCACCATGGCCTACTCGCTCCCCAACGATACCTGGTGGCGCCTTTTCTGGTGGAGCCTGCTCGGATTTGTGATCTACTTCTTCTACAGCTACAAGCACAGCCGCCTGCGCCGCGGCAACGTGGACGCCTCGCAGGGACCGGCCACCGGTGGCGCGGGCGCCAGGGCCTGAAGCCAGTGCCTAGTCGGCGGCCTCGTCGTCCGGTCGGCCGCGCGGCCTGTGACCGCCGCGCACGCGGATATTGATCAGTTCGACCGCCACCGCGAATCCCATCGCAAAGTAGAGATAGCCCTTGGGTACTTCGAGCCCCACCGACTGACCCAACAGCGCCGAGCCGATCAGCACCAGGAAGGACAGCGCCAGCACCTTGATGGTCGGGTGGCGCTCGATCAGGGTGGTGACCGGGCCGGAAGCCCACATCATGACGAGTATGGCCAGCACGATGGCCGCGGCCATGATCAGCACCTGGTCGGGCCGCGCCAGTCCCACGGCCGTGAACACCGAGTCGAGCGAGAACACGATGTCGATCAGCGCGATCTGGATCACCACCACGAGTAGCGTGCGCGCCTGGCGCAGCTTGGGCGGCCCGCTCGCTCCCTCCAGTGTCTCGTGAATCTCGGTGACGCTCTGCCCCATCAGCACCAGGCCGCCGACTCCCAGGATCACATCGCGGATCGAGAAGGCGCGCTCGAAGGCCGTGAACAGCGGCGCGGTCAGGCGCGTCAGCCAGACGATCGAGAACAGCAGCGCCAGGCGGGTGAGCATCGCCAGCGACAGCCCGATCAGCCGGGCGGCACGCTGGCGTTCGCGCGGCACGTGGCCCACCAGGATCGACAGCACCACCAGGTTGTCGATCCCCAGCACAATTTCCAGCAACGTCAGGGTCGCGAGTGCCAGGGCGCTATCGGGTTGCAACAGAACTGACAGCATGGGCGCTCGTTGTGGCGTCGCAGGCTAGGGCATGCTGTCGACCGGGCTTTTGACCGCCGAGGGCAGCAGGTGCTCGGCCTTGAGGCCGCAGTCCAGCGCTATGGCGCTGGAAATGTAGATGGATGAATACGTGCCGGCGAGAATGCCGATGATCAGCGCTTCGGAAAAGCCGCGCAGCACCGGGCCGCCGAGCACATACAGCGCCACCACCACGATGAGCGTGACCACCTTGGTCATGATGGTTCGCGACAAGGTCTGATTGATCGACTGATCGAGCACCACCACGGGCTGCAAGCGGCGGTTGCCGTGGAAGCGTTCGCGGATCCGGTCGAACACCACCACCGTATCGTTGAGCGAGTAACCGATGACCGCCAGGATGGCCGCAACGACCGTCAGGTCGAACGTCGTGCGCGTCAGCGAAAATGTGCCGAGCACCAGGATCGGATCGTGCAGCACCGCGAGGATCGCACCCAGCGACAGCCGCCAGGTGTGAAAGCGCCAGGAGATGTAGCCGGCAATCAGCAGCAGTGTCGCGCCCAATGCTTTCCACGCACTCGACAGCAACTCCCCGCCCACCTGCGGTCCGACTACCACCACCTGCTGGATTTCCACACCCGCGTCCACGCCGTGGAGGATCTGATCCAGGCGCGTGCGCACCGCCTCGGTAGTCTCCTTGGTCGGCGGCAGTCGAATCGCGATCTCGCGCGAGGTGCCGAAGATCGTGACCTGCGGGTCGACATAGCCCGCCTGCACCAGCGCGCCGGTGACGGCATCGCGATTGACCGCCGACGGAAAGGCCGCCTGCACAGTGACGCCGCCGGTGAAATCGACGCCGAAATTCAGTCCGCGCACCGAGAGCGACGCCACCGAAATCAGGATCAATACGATCGACAGTCCGTACCACACCTTGCGCGTGGACATGAACGGGAAGCTGGTGGCGCGATGAAAAAACTCCACGTCGTAATCCTCGTTCCTGCCTTCAACCGATCGAGAGCCGCGCGACTTTGGCGCGGCCCCCGTACATGAGCGTGATCAGTGCGCGGCTGCCCAGCAGCGAGGTGAACATCGAGGTGGCGATACCCAGGGTCAACACGATGGCGAAGCCGCGGATCGCACCGGTGCCGATGACCCACAGTGCAAGGCCGGCGATCAGCGCGGTGACGTTCGAGTCCGCGATCGCCGAGAATGCCTTGTCGAAGCCGGCGCGTATCGCCGCCTGCGGCGAGACGCCGATGCGAAGCTCCTCGCGGATGCGTTCGTAGATCAGCACGTTGGCATCGACCGCGATACCCACGGTCAGGATGATGCCGGCAATGCCCGGCAGCGACAGCGAGGCGCGCAGCAGCGACAGCAGCGCCGTCAGCAGGATCACGTTCGCGAGCAGCACCGCGTCGGCCACCAGGCCGAAGGCGTGATAGTAGATGGCCATGAACACGAACACGGCCAGCATGCCGATCTCGAGCGCCCGCACGCCCTTGTCGATGTTCTCCTGACCGAGGCTCGGACCGATGGCGCGCTCCTCGACCACATCCACCGGCGCGGCCAGCGATCCTGACCGCAGCAGCAGCGACAGATCGCGCGCCTCGCCGATCGCAAGCCCCGTCACCTCGAACTGCGGCCCGAACACGCCGCGAATGGTGGCCACGTTGATGACGGTCTCGGTGGTCACATTGCGCTCGACCTTCTCGCCATTGAGATCCACCTGGTGGCGGCTCTTCTCGATGAACACCACAGCCAGCGGCTTGCCGACATTGAGCCGCGTCGTGCGCTGCATCGACTCGGCACCGCGCGCATCGAGCTTGATGGACACGGCCGGGCCTTCCTGGCTGGTGGTCGAGGTGGCCTGCGTGAGCTCATCGCCGGTGACCACGACTTCGCGCTTGAGCAGGATGGGCGAGCCGTCCTTGCGCTTGTAGAGCTTGCTGCCGAGCGGCGCATGGCCGCTCTGCTGGGCCTGCAGGGGACTGTTCTGGGTGTCCACCAGCCGGAACTCCAGCGTGGCCACTTTGCCGAGCAGGTCTTTGACCTCCGCCGAATTCTGCACGCCCGGCAACTGTACGTTGATGCGGTCCAGGCCCTGTCGCTGAACGATGGGTTCCGACACGCCCAGTTCATTGACACGATTCATGAGCGTGGTGCGGTTCTGCTCCAGCGCATAGTCCTCGCGTGCCTTGATCTGCGGCGGGGTCAGGACCATGTCGACCTCGGGTCCCTCAGGCCCCGCGGCGCTGTGGAATGTCAGCGTATTGTCGACCTTGCGCAGCGCCGCGGTGACCGCGGCGGTGTCGGAGCCGGCCGGCAGAGTCACGCGCAATCCGTCGGTCACCGCACCGGCGCCGGAGTTGTATGCGGCCACGTCCGTGAAGGGGATCTTGGCTTCAGCCAGCGCGCGGCGGAAGCTCTGCTGGTAGCTGTCGAGCAGCTGGGCAACCGCGCCGTTGATATCCACCTGGTAGAGCAGATAGAGGCCGCCGCGCAGGTCCAGGCCCAGCGGCATGGCCTTCAGACCGAGCTTGCGCATCCAGGCCGGTGCGCGCGTGGCATTGGACAGCGCCGAGCGATCGATGTCCGCCAGGGTCGCATCCACGGTATCCCGGGCCTTGATCTGCGATGCCACATCGTTGAAAGCAATGATCAGCCGGCCGCTGTCGAGGTAGTCGCGCCGGATGACGATCTGCTGTTTGTGCAGAAGGTCCTCGATGGTCTGACGCGCCTGATCGTCCATCGGCGCGCGATCCTTGCGTTCTATCTGCAGCGCCGGGTCTTCACCGAACACGTTCGGCAACGCCAGCACCGCGGCGACGAACATCACCAGCGCCACCAGCACATACTTCCAACGCGGAAATTCCAGCATGCCTTCGACTCAGGCGCCTTCAGGCGCTCTTGAGAGTGCCCTTCGGCATCAGCTGCGTGATCTGGGCCTTCTGGACCTTGATGCGGACGCCATCGGCGATCTCCAGCGTCAGGAATGGATCGTTGACTTCGACAATGCGGCCGAGGATGCCGCCGCCCGTGACCACCTCATCGCCCGCCGACAGTCGCGACAGCATCGCCTGCTGATCCTTCATGCGTTTCTGCTGCGGCCGGATCAACAGGAAGTAGAACACTCCGACGAAGACCACCAGCAGGATGATCTGTCCCAGGCCGCCGCCGCCCAACGGGCCCCCGGCGGTCTGCGCGTACGCGTCGCTGATTAATAGACTCATGCTTGCCTCATGCCTGCATTCCGCTCGGCCTGCCGGCCGCAAAGGGGCGGCATTATGCCACAGGCACCGCGAGCCGCCGGGGCGTTGCCAGCACCCGCGTCGCCAGGGCCGAGAAGCCTCCTGCCGCGATGGCGGCCCGAATCTCCCGCATCAGCTGCAGGTAGAAATGCAGGTTGTGGAGCGTGCAGAGCCGCACGCCCAGGATTTCATTGCAATGATCCAGGTGCCGCAGATAGGCGCGCGAATAGCGCTGGCAGGTCGAGCAGCTGCAGGTCGGATCGATCGGCCCGGTATCGCGCTGGTAGACGGCGTTGCGGATATTGATGCTGCCCGCGGCCGTAAACAGGTGGCCGTTGCGCGCGTGCCGGGTCGGCATCACGCAATCGAACATGTCGATGCCGCGCGCCACGGCGGCGACGATGTCCTGGGGGTAGCCCACCCCCATCAGGTAACGGGGCCGGTCGGCCGGCAGGCGCGGGGTCACCACCTCGAGCACCCGCAGCCGCTCCTGTTCGGGCTCGCCCACCGCCAGCCCGCCCACGGCGTAACCCGGAAAGTCGCGCTGCGCGAGCGCCTCGATGGATTCGAGGCGCAGCGATTCGTACATGCCGCCCTGCACGATGGCAAACAGATGGCCTGGCGGGGGTTCGCCCGATGGCGATTGGCCCGATGTCGATAGGCGATAGTAGTGATCGTGGCCCCGCAGCGCCCAGCGCATCGAGCGCTGCATTGATTCGCGCGCTTCGGCTTCGGTAGCCGGGTACGCCGTGCAGTCATCGAATGCCATGGCGATATCCGAGCCCAGGGCGCGCTGCACGTCCATGGCATCCTCGGGCCGCATATGGACGCTCGAGCCGTCTACGGGTGAGCGGAACCGCACGCCGTCCTCGTCGATCTTGCGCAGCGAGGCGAGGCTGAAGACCTGGAACCCGCCGGAGTCCGTGAGTATCGGCCGCTCCCAGCCCATGAACCCGTGCAGCGCGCCCCGGTGCAGCGCGATGGTCTCGGTTCCGGGGCGCAGCATCAGGTGAAAGGTGTTGCCGAGCACGATCTGCGCTCCGAGTGCCTCGAGTTCCTGCGGGGTCATCGCCTTGACGGTGCCGTAGGTGCCCACCGGCATGAACACCGGGGTGTCGACGGTACCGCGGTCCAGGTGCAGGCGGCCCGCGCGCGCCCGACCGTCACGCGCCAGCAACTCAAACCGAAGTTTGCGCACCTCGGCACTCATGGACACAGCAGCATCGCATCGCCGTAACTGAAGAAGCGGTAGCGCTCGGACACCGCGTGCGCGTAGGCGGCGAGCACGGTTTCGCGCCCCGCGAACGCCGCGACCAGCATCAGCAGCGTCGATTGCGGCAGGTGAAAATTGGTCAGCAGCGCATCGATCACGCGGAAATGAAAACCCGGTCTGATGAAGAGAGTTGTTTCGCCCGCGGTGGGCTCGAGCCGGCCCCCGGTATCGGCGGCCGATTCGAGCGCGCGCGCCACGGTGGTGCCCACCGCGATCACGCGGCCGCCGCGCTGGCGGGCGCGAGCAATCGCCGCCACCGCCGCGGCCGGCAGCTCATAGTACTCGCTGTGCAGCCGGTGCGCGGCCAGCTCATCGGTACGCAGCGGCGCAAAAGTGCCCGCCCCCACATGCAGCGTGAGCCATGTGCGTTCGATGCCCGCGGCATCCAGTGCCGCCAGCAGCGGCGCATCGAAGTGCAGGCTTGCCGTGGGCGCGGCCACCGCGCCCGGCACGCGCGCCCACAGGCTCTGATAGCGTTCGCGATCCGCCTCCTCCGGTGCCCGGCGGATATAAGGCGGCAACGGCACGCGCCCATGGCGTTCGAAAAACTCATGCGTCGCCAGCGGCAGCTCGATCTCCCACAGCTCGCCCTGGCGCCCGATCAGGCGCACTTCCCCGCCTTCGGTGGCGAGCAGCATGGCCGGTCGCACCGACTTGGCGTCGCGAAGCTGCACCAGCGCCCGGCAATCGGCCAGTGCGCGCTCCAGGAAGATTTCGACGCGCCCGCCGGTGGGCTTGCGCGCCGGCAGCCGTGCCGGCAGCACCCGGGTGTCGTTGAAGACCAGCAGATCGCCTGCGCGGAGCAGCGAGGGCAGATCCCGCATGGCAAGATCACGCCAGGCCGCGCCCTCGAGGTGCAACAGCCGGCTGGCGGATCGCTCCGGCAGCGGCGCCTGCGCTATCAGCTCGGGTGGCAGCGCATAATCGAAGTCGCCGCGCTTGAGGTCGCTGAGGGACAAAAGTGGTGGCCTCGCTCGGAGTCGAACCGAGATGGGCAAGCCCGGTCGATTTTGAGTCGACTGCGTCTACCAGTTCCGCCACGAGGCCCGGAACAAACTCCGCCGCGCTGTCCCCTGGTGCAGGTACGATACCTTAATCGCTTATGAAATTCTGTTCCGACTGCGGCCAACCGGTGGAGCGGCGCATCCCCCCCGGCGACAATCTCCCGCGCGCGGTCTGCACTGCCTGCGGTACGGTGCATTACGAAAATCCGCGCGTGGTAGTCGGCTGCGTGCCCGAATGGCAGGGGCGTATTCTGCTGTGCCGACGGGCCATCATGCCGCGCCGCGGCTACTGGACCACGCCGGCAGGTTTTTTGGAGAATGGCGAGTCACTGCAGACTGCAGCGGCACGCGAGACACTCGAGGAAGCCGAGGCCCGCGTCGAGGTCGGATCGCTGCTGGCCATCACGCACGTGCTGCACGCGGCGCAGGTGCACGTGATGTTCCGCGGCCGGCTGATCGACGGTCGCTTCGGCGTCGGTATCGAGAGCCTCGAGTCGGGACTGTACGAAGAATCCGCCATCCCCTGGGATGCGATCGCGTTTCCGAGCATTACATTTGCGCTGCGCAGCTTTTTCGAGGATCGTAGCGCCGCCAGCGAACGGGTCCATTACAACGATATCGAGCGGCCAGTTCGCAGCTAAGCAGGCGGTTTCGGCGCCCGGGACGCTTTCGGCATCCGGCGCCCTTTGGCACAATAGTTGGCCCGCTACGGGCTCGGAGCACGCATGACCTTTGTCGTTACGGAAACCTGCATCAAGTGCAAATACATGGACTGCGTGGAGGTCTGCCCGGTCGATTGTTTCCGCGAGGGACCGAATTTTCTCGTCATCGATCCGGACGAGTGCATCGACTGCACCCTGTGCGAGCCCGAGTGCCCGGTGGAGGCGATCTACTCCGAGGAGGAGCTACCCGTCGGTCAGGATCAGTTCAAGCAGATCAATGCCGAACTGGCCAAGAAGTGGCCGGCTATTACCGAAAAGGGTACCGCGCCCGCGGACGCCAAGGAGTGGGAGGGCAAGCCCGACAAGCTCAAGCTGCTGGAGCGGTGAGCTACTGCTGGGCTAAGGGCGGCCCGGCCGGCTGTTGCTGCTGTTGCGCCAGCTCCTCGACCAGTGCCTGGGGCGGCAGGTAGCCACCGACCATGGCGCCATTGGACGCCACGATACCCGGCGTGCCCTCGAGGCCGATCGCCTTGCCAAGTTCATATTCCCGCTGCACCGGCGTGTTGCCGCAGGCCTTGGCATCCAGTGCCTGGCCAAGCTTGGCGCGGGTCAGCGCCGCTTTGCGATCCGCCGAGCACCACACCTGCTCGGCCTTGTGCCAGGACTCGGTATTCGGGCCGGTTCGCGGGTAGAAGATATAGCGCACGCGCACGCCGAGCCGATTGTAATCGGCGATCTGGCGATGCAGCTCGCGGCAGTAGGCGCAGTCCACATCCGTGAACACCGTGATGGTGTACTTCGGCTGTGGGGGCGAGAAGATCACCATCTGCGATTCCGGGATCGCCTCGATCAGCTTCTGCCGCAGCACCCGCCGGTGCGCCTCGGTCAGGTTGCTGTGAGTCGGGACGTTGTAGAGATCCCCGGTGAAGACGTACTGGCCATCGCCGCTCATGTAGACGATATCGGCGCCGCGGCGCACTTCGAACACGCCCGGTACCGGAGACTGCCGCACGTCCTCTTTCTTGACGCCCGGAATGGTCGCGGCGGCCGCATCGGCGTTGGAGACGACCGCTGGGTTGGGTACCGGAACGGCGGGGGAAGTCGGGTTCGGCATGTCCCCAGCCCAGGCGCTGACGGCTGCCAGCGCGAGCGCCGGAATCAAGCGGCGGAGGCTTTTCATAGGCGGGAATTGTACCACGCGCGGCTGTTTAGCCGCGGGGATGGTGGCCCGAGTGCAGTTCCTTGAGTCGCTCGCGGGCCACGTGCGTATAGATCTGGGTGGTCGACAGATCGCTGTGGCCGAGCAGCATCTGCACCACGCGCAGGTCCGCGCCGTGATTGAGCAGATGGGTGGCAAAGGCATGTCGCAGCGTATGGGGCGAGAGGTCACGGTCGACGCTGGCCTTACGGGCATAACGCTTGATGATGTGCCAGAACGCCTGGCGCGTCATACGGTCCCCGCGGCGCGTCGGGAACAGATAATCGGTGCTGCGGTCGAGCAGAATGTCGGCGCGTCCGCTGTCGATGAAGGTCTTGAGCCATCGCACGGCTTCCTCGCCGAGCGGAATCAATCGTTCGCGATTGCCCTTGCCGAGCACGCGAATCAGACCCTGGTTCAGATTGACCTGCGAAAGCTTCAGGTGCACGAGTTCGGATACACGCAAACCCGTGGCATAGAGCACTTCGAGCATGGTGCGATCGCGGTGTCCGAGCGGATCGGCCACGGCCGGTGCCGCCAGCAATGCCTCGACTTCCGATTCGCTCAGTGAGCGGGGCAGCGAGCGGCCGATCTTCGGCATCGCGATCTGCGCGGTTGGATCCTCCGCGATCAGACCCTCACGGATCAGGTAGCGAAAGAAGCGCCGAAACGAAGACAGCTGCCGAGCCGTCGATCGCGGACGCGCACCGCCGTGCACGCGCGCGGCGATGAAATCCATCAGGTCCGCGCGACCGGTCTTCGGCAGCGACAACTGCCGTGCGTGAAGCCAGCGTGCCAGCGCCACCAGATCGGCGCGATAGGCAGCCAAAGTATTCGAGGAGAGTCCGCGCTCCATCCAGACCGCATCGAGAAAGCGCGCGATCAGCGGCTCTACCGGGTCTTTGATGGCGCTCGCGACTGTCACTGTTGCCTGTCTGGTCAAAGAAATATCCTGGATATCGGTCCTGGCCTGGCCGCGGCAGTATGCTGAGCTTCGGTTGCGCTTCGATGTGATCACCCTCACACGGCAGCGGTACCGTTAACATAAAGAGAACTGCATCACATCCAAAGTTCATCCCCAGTGGCAGATCCCGAGCCTTTCAGCACCCGCCGGCACCCATTCGCAATAGTCCTGGGGCTTTACGCCTGGGCGCTGTTCGTGACTCTGGGGCTGTTGATAGTGCCGGTACTGCTGCTCATGCCCTCACTGCCGCGACGCCGCGCGCTGGTACGCAGCGCGGCGCGCGCAGTGCTGAAATTAACCGGTGTGCGCGTGACCGTGCGTGGACTCGATCACATCGTCACCCCGTGCATCGTGGTCGCCAACCACGAGAGTTATCTCGATGGCGTGGTGTTGCAGGCGGTGCTCCCCGCCAACTTCAGTTTCATCATCAAGCGCGAGATGGCATCGGTGCCGCTGGCCGGCACGCTGCTGCGACGCATAGGCGCGGAGTTCGTCGAACGCCAGGATCGCCACCGCAGCGCGCGCGATGCACGCCGCCTGATGCGCAGCGCGGCGGAGGGAAAAGCGCTGGCGTTCTTTCCCGAAGGCACCTTCGGCGCCGAAATCGGGCTGCGGCGATTTCATATCGGCGCCTTCGCGGCCGCAGCGCGCGCGCAGTTGCCGGTGGTGCCGATTGCCATTCGCGGCACCCGCGCCTGCCTGCCGCCGGATCACATACTGCCGCGTCCCGGCAAGGTCGATGTGGCCGTGCTGACCATGATCGAAGTACCGCCCGCCACCGACTCAGCCGAAGAATTCGAACGCGCGCCCCGCATGCGCGATGCCGCACGAGCCGCGCTGCTGGCGGCACTGCACGTTCCCGATCTGGCCGCGCGCGATGCCTGAGTTGAGCGAGCGCTATGAGCGCGAGGCGGCGGCGCGCGGCTACGATCCGGACCCGGCGCAGCAGGCGGCGCTCGCGCGCCTCGAAGCGCTGCGCGCGCGTGTGCTCGCGGCGCCAGCGGGCGGCCTCCTCGGCCGCTGGGCGCGTCGCCTGGCCGGTGCGCGCGCGCAACCGGCTGGAGATCGCGGCATCTATCTCTATGGCGGCGTCGGTCGCGGCAAGACGATGCTGATGGATCTGTTCTTCGACAGCCTGCCCCCCGACGCTCAGGCACAGCGCAGTCATTTCCATCATTTCATGCGCGAGGTGCACGATCGCCTGCGCGGCATGCGCCGCCGGCGCGCCCCGCTCGAGGCCGTGGCGCGCGAGCTGGCCGCGCAGGTACGGGTGTTGTGCCTGGATGAGCTCTACGTCAGCGATATCGCCGATGCGATGATTCTCGGCGCGCTGTTCGAGGCACTGTTGCGGCAGGGCGCGTGGCTGGTGATCACCTCCAACCAGGCGCCGGCCGGGCTCTACAAGGACGGCCTGCAGCGCAGCCGCTTCCTGCCCACCATCGCACTGCTCGAGCGCGAGCTCGAGCAGTGCCCGCTCACGGGCGCGCAGGACTATCGATTGCGACAGCTGCAGCGTGAGCCCATTTACCTGGACAGCAACGCCCGCGACAGCGAGGAGCGACTGCAGCGATTGTTCGCGACGCTGGCAGGCGAGCACGGGGAAACGCGCCAGTCGTTATCGATTCTCGGGCGCACGTTGCCCGTGGTGCGGTGCCGGGGCGATGTGGCCTGGTTCGAATTCGATGTGTTGTGCGAGGGCTCGCGCAGCCAGAACGACTATGTCGACCTGGCGCAGGAATTTCGCACCATCATGCTCAGTCATGTGCCGATCTTCAGCGCACCCGAGCAGGATGATGCCGCGCGGCGCTTCATCGCGCTGGTGGATGAGTTCTACGACCAGGGCACCAAGTTGATCCTCACGGCCGCCGCGCCGCCCCAGGAACTCTATCGCGGCCAGCGGCTCGCGGCAGGGTTCCAGCGAACCGCCAGCCGCCTGGTCGAAATGCAGACCCCAGCCTACCTGGCCCGGCCGCGCCGGAACTGAGCGCCGCAGGCAGCGGTAATGCCGCCGCTCGTTCAATGCTACGATTCTGACTATGAGTTCCGGCCAAGCCGTCGCGCGCTTCGAGATTCCCTACCGGGGCTGCCTCGCAAGCGATGGCACACTCTGCGGTCCGCTACCCGCCTTCGCCAGCGACGTCGAGCTGCTCAAGCGGCTCTATCGCGTCATGGTGCGCGCGCGGGTATTCGACACCAAGGCGGTAAACCTGCAGCGGACCGGCAAGCTCGGTACCTATCCGGCCTGCCTGGGGCACGAAGCCACGCATGTGGGCGTGGGTTCTGCCATGCGCGCCGAGGATGTGCTGTTCACGGTCTACCGCGAGGTGGGCACCAAGTTCTGGCGCGGGGTCGACATGCTCGACATCCTGCTCTACTGGGGCGGGGATGAACGGGGCACCAACTACCGCAATAGCCCCCAGGATTTCCCCTTCTGCGTGCCGATCGGTTCGCAGATGCCGCATGCGGCCGGCGCCGCGCTCGCCTTTCAGATCCGCGGGGAAGCCCGCTGCGCACTGGCCTTCATCGGCGATGGCGGTACCTCGCAGGGTGCCTTCTATGAAGCGCTCAATCTGGCCGGCGCCAAGCAGCTGCCGCTGGTGTGCGTGATCGTCAACAACCGCTGGGCCATCTCCGTACCGGTCAGCGCGCAGACCGCGGCGCAGACCCTGGCGCAGAAGGCCATCGCGGCAGGCATTCCGTCACTGCAGGTGGACGGCAACGATGTGCTGGTGGTGCGCGAAGCGACGCTCCAGGCACTCGAGCGGGCGCGCTCCGGCGGCGGCCCGACCGTGATCGAGGCGCTCACCTACCGGCTCAGCGATCACACCACGTCTGACGATGCGACCCGCTATCGCCCCGCCGCGGAGGTCGAAGCCGCGCATCGCATTGAGCCGCTCGCGCGCATGCGCGCTTTTCTGGAATCCCAGGGTCATTGGGACGAAGCGGCTGAGCAGGCGCTGCGGCGCGAGTGCAGCGAGGCAGTCGAGGCCGCCGTCAAGCAGTACCTGGCGACGCCGAAACAGTCCACCGATTCGATGTTCGATTATCTGTATGCGCAACTCCCGGCTGGTTTGCGCGCGCAGCGCGAGGATGCGCGCCACTACTCGGCGTTGAAACCCTAGATAAGAAGAGGATCGGCCAAGTGGGGAAAATGACGATGGTCGAGGCCATCAACATGGCGCATGCCTGGGAGATGGCCCGGGACCCGTCGGTCATCGTGCTGGGGGAGGATGTCGGCACCAACGGCGGTGTGTTTCGGGCCACCGCGGGACTGCAGCAGCGTTTCGGCAAGGCGCGCGTCCAGGACACCCCCCTGGCCGAAGGACTGATCGCCGGCGCGGCGATCGGCATGGCCGCGCAGGGCCTCAAGCCCGTCGCCGAAATCCAGTTCATGGGGTTTATCTATCCCGCGCTCGACCAGATCGCGAGCCACATGGCCCGGCTGCGTAACCGCACCCGCGGCCGCCTGACCTGCCCGCTGGTGCTGCGCATGCCGCACGGCGGCGGCATCCATGCGCCCGAGCACCACTCCGAGAGCCTCGAAGCCCTGCTCTGCCATCATCCCGGCCTGCGCGTGATCTGCCCGTCCTCTCCGGCGCGGGCTTACGGGCTGCTGCTGGCTGCGATCCGCGATCCCGATCCGGTCATTTTTCTGGAGCCGGTCCGGCTGTATCGCTTTGCCAAGCAGGAGGTTGAAGACAATGGCGAGGCCCTGCCCATCGGTCACTGCTTCGTGCTGCGCGAGGGCAGCGATGTGACCATCGTGACCTGGGGTGCGATGACGGTGGACAGCCTCAAGGCCGCCGACCAGATGGCGGCCGAAGGGGTCAGCTGCGAGATCATCGATGTCAGCACGCTGGCCCCCATCGACTTCGACACGATCCTGGACTCGGTAGTCAAAACCGGTCGGCTTCTCATCGTCCACGAGGCCGCGAGAACAGCTGGACTTGGTGCCGAAATTGCAGCGATCGTCGCCGAAGAGGCGCTCTACGACCTGGAAGGACCGATCCGGCGCGTGACCGGCTACGACACGATCATGCCGCTATATCGGCTCGAGCACGATTACATCCCGGGCGTGCCACGCATCGTGGACGGCATCCGGGCCACCCTGGCGGACTGAGGCTGACCCATGACCGTATTCAAACTACCGGATCTCGGCGAGGGACTCTCCGAGGCTGAGGTGCTGCGCTGGCATGTGCAGGTCGGCGACCGGATCGAGGTCGACGCGCCGATGCTGGCGGTGGAGACGGCCAAGGCCGTGGTCGAAGTCCCCTCCCCGGTCAGCGGGATCATCACCGCGCTGCACGCCAAAGCCGGTGACCGCATCGAGATCGGCGCGCCGCTGGTGGAATTCACGCTCGATGCGGCATCGGTGGCGGCCAGCCCCGCGCAGCAGGCAGCGGACTCCGCCGCCGAGGTGGTGGCGGCAGAGGAGTCAGCCGACTCGGGCACCGTCGTCGGCCATATGCCCTCGAGCACCGATGAGTATCCGGGCAGCCGTGCCTTCGAATCGGTTCACATCGCCACCTCGCTGCGCGCCCGCGCGGTGCCCGCCGCGCGCGCGCTCGCGCGTAGCCTGGGAGTCGACCTGGAGGGCATGTCGGGCAGTGGCCGCGGCGGCCTGATCACGGTCGAGGACGTCATGCAGCGCGCCGGCCCGGGACGCGCCGCGTCGCGCGCCGAGGCGGCGGCCCCGGCGGCCCCGGCAGCGCTGGTGCCGCTGCCCGAATGGACCACCGAAGTGCAGCCGCTGCGCAGTTTGCGACGAGCCATGGCCCAGAGCATGAGCGCCTCGCGGGACAACGTCGCCGCCTGCACGGTGTTCGACGATGCCGACCTGCACCGCTGGAGCGGTCCCGGCGACTATTCCGCGCGCGTGCTGCGCGCGATCCTCGCCGGCATCAGGGCCGAGCCCGGACTCAATGCCTGGTACGACGCCGCCGCCGAGAGCCGGATACTGATCCGTGAGATCGACGTCGGCCTGGCGGTCGACACGCCCGACGGCCTGATCGTGCCGGTACTGCGTCATGTCGAAAGCCTGGATGCGGCGCCGTTGCGCGCCGAACTCGATCGCCTCAAGCGTGCCGCGCGCGACCGCACCGTCAAGACCGAAGAGTTGCGCAACTTCACCTTCATGCTCTCCAACTTCGGCACACTCGCCGGGCGCTACGCGACCCCGGTGGTCGTGCCGCCGGCAGTGGCGATCCTGGGCACCGGACGGGTCCGGCAGGATGTAATGGCCGCCGAAGGACGGGTCGAAATCCATGCGCGCATGCCGCTTTCCTTGAGCTTCGATCACCGGGTGGTCACGGGTGGCGAGGCGGTGCGTTTCCTGGGCGCGGTCATCAGCGACCTCGAGCGGCCCGAATGAAACGCAGCGGCTCGCCGAGGCAGTCGGCTCGCCACCAGCAATTCAACGCCGTGCTGCTGCGAGCCTGGCAGGAATCGGTACCCAGCGAGGAATGGCGTCGGCTGGACCAGGGCGTGCTGCGCGCCGACTGCGCCGCGCTGCTGGAATTCGGCAGCCAGCGCCGCCCGACACAGACCCTGCTGCGCGTGTCGTGCGCGCCAGCGACCGCCGGCACCGGCGGGACCGCGTATTCACTGGTGCAACTGGTCTGCGAAGACATGCCCTTCCTGGTCGACACGCTGAGCATGACGCTGGCGCAGGCGGGGGTCTCGGCACACATCATCATTCATCCGATCCTGCGCGTGCAGCGCGACGGCGCCGGACGCATTCGCAGCGTCGATCAGGACCTCAGTGCCGATGGCGGCCGGCACGAATCCTGGCAGTACCTGCGTATCGACCGCGTCGGCGATCCTGGCGAATGCGAGCAACTGCAGCGGCGACTCATCAGCGCAATCGCGGATGTGCGCCGGGCCTGCAAGGACTGGATGCGGATGCGCAACGAGGTGTTGCGCCTCTGCGCGGACATCAGCCGCAATCCGCCGCCGCTGCACGCCGACATCATTGCCGAAAGCCGCGCGCTGCTGCAGTACATGGAGTCGCACCACTTCACCTTTCTCGGTTACCGCGAAAACGTCCTGCGCCGGCGTGGCCGCACGCTGGAGTTGCTGCCGGTATCGGGGACGGGCCTGGGTCTGCTGCGCCGCCGCCGGCGCTCCGCGCGCGAGACCAGTGTGCCCGCGGCCAACATTGCGCAGGCGCTGCGCTCGACCGACCTGCTGGTGATCACCAAGGCGAACCTGCGCTCCACCGTGCATCGCCCGGCCTGGCTCGACTACATCGGTGTCAAGCGTTTCGACCCGCGCGGCCGTCCGATCGGCGAAGTGCGCATTCTCGGGCTGTGGAACTATTCGGTGTACCGCACCGATCCGCGGCAGATCCCGTGGGTGCGCCAGAAACTCAGGCGCGTGGTCGAACACTTCCCGTTTGCGCCCAACAGTCACGACGGCAAACGCCTGCAACAGATTCTGCAGACTTTGCCGCGCGATGAACTGTTCCAGGCCAGCGTTCCCGACCTGATCCGCTGCGCGCGCGCCGTGCTGGTGCTGCAGGAGCGGGCGCGCGTACGTTTGATTCTTCGTCGCGACGAATTCCGGCGCTTCTGGTCCTGCCTCGTATATCTGCCGCGCGAGCGCTGCGACGCCGAAGCGCAGGCGCGCATCGAGCAGCTGCTGCGCACGGCGCTGCAGGGCAACGAACTGGACTCGAGCCTGACCATCGGCAACGAGCCGCTGGCGCAACTGCACATCCTGGTACGCGTCGATCCGGCAAGCCAGCCGCGAGTACAGGTGGAGCACCTCGAGCACGAAATAGCCCAGGCGCTGGTCTCCTGGCGCGATCGGCTGCGCACCGCGCTGCGCGCGCAGTTCGACGATGCCCAGGCGCGTGCGCTCGAGCGCCGCTACGAGCCCGCGTTTCCGGCCTCTTACCGCCAGGACGTCGAGGCCGAAAATGCGGTGCGCGACATCCTCGACCTGGAAGGTCTCGACAGCGCGCCCGAGCGCATGCAGTTGCGGCTGTATCGCCCGCCCCTGCAGCGACCGCATCGCGTGCATCTGCACATCATCCGCCGCGGCGATCCGCTCTCGGTATCCGACGTGTTGCCGACTTTCGAACACTTCGGACTGCGCGTGATCGCTGAACGGCCCTATCGGCTGGGTTTCGCCGACGGCGCCAGCGTCTGGATCCAGGACTTCGAACTCGAGCACTACGCCCTGCAACGATTCAACGTCGCACGGGTTGCCGACAGCCTGATAGCGGCATTCCGCGCGGTCCGCTCCGGCGACATCGACGATGACGGCTTCAATCGACTGCTGATCGCCGCCGAGCTCGGCATGCGGCAGGTCACGGTACTGCGCGCCTGCTGCCGCTACCTGCTCCAGACCGGCATTCCGTTCAGCCAGAGCTACATGGAACGCGTGCTCGCCACGCATGCGCGTACCGCCCGCGACCTCTGCCTGCTGTTCGAACAGCGCCTGACGCCCGCGGCATCGCGCCCCACCCGGCTGCGCGCGGCCCTGCTCGAGCAGCGCGTGCGGCGCGCCATCGAGGCCATCGTAAGTCCGGATGAAGACCGCATCCTGCGCGCCTTCCTGAACGTCATCCGCGCGACGCTGCGCACTAACTACTACCGCCGCGATGAGCACGGCCTGCCGCGGCCCACGCTGTCGCTCAAGCTCGACCCGGGCCTGATACCGGGGCTGCCGCAACCGCGCCCGGCTTACGAGATCTTCGTGCACGGCCCGCAGTTCGAGGGAGTGCATTTGCGCAAAGGGGCGATTGCGCGCGGCGGCATCCGCTGGTCCGAGCGGCCGGAGGATTTTCGCACCGAGATTCTCGGCCTGATGAAGGCGCAGCACGTCAAGAACACCGTGATCATACCGGTGGGCGCCAAAGGCGGCTTCGTCGCGCGCCGGCTCAGCACGCGCGCGCCGCGCGAGGTGCAGCAGCGCGAAGTCATCGAGTGCTATCGCGGCTTCATACGCTGCCTGCTCGATCTCACCGACAACATCGTCGGCAGCCGGCTGACCCCGCCGCACCAGGTGCGGCGGCTCGACGGCGACGATCCCTATCTCGTGGTCGCGGCCGACAAAGGCACCGCGACTTTCTCCGATACCGCCAACGCCATCTCCGCCGAGTACGGTTTCTGGCTGGGCGATGCGTTTGCCTCGGGCGGTTCGGCAGGCTATGACCACAAGAAGATGGGCATCACCGCGCGCGGCGGGTGGGAATGCGTCAAGCGGCATTTCCGCGAACTCGGCCGCGACATCCAGCGCGAACCGTTCACCGTCGCCGGTATCGGCGACATGTCAGGCGACGTCTTCGGCAACGGCCTGCTGCAATCGCCGCACATCCGGCTGGTGGCGGCCTTCAATCACCAGCATATCTTCATCGACCCCAATCCGGACGTGGCACGCAGCCTGCGCGAGCGCCAGCGGCTCTTCAGGCTCGAGCGCTCGGGCTGGAACGACTACGACCGCCGGCTGCTCTCGCGCGGAGGCGGCATCTTCGAGCGCGACGCCAAAGCCGTCGCCCTCTCGGCCGAAATGCGGGCGCTGCTGGACCTGCAGCAATCGCGCGCGACCCCGGTGGAAATCATCCGCGCGGTGTTGTGCATGCGGGTCGATCTGCTCTGGAACGGCGGCATCGGTACCTATGTGAAGGCGGCCAGCGAACGTCACGGTGAAATCGGCGACCGTGCCAACGATGCGCTGCGCGTGGATGGCGCGCAGGTCCGTGCGCTCGTGATCGGCGAAGGCGGCAATCTCGGGTTGTCGCAGCGCGGCCGCGTTGAGTACGCCGCGAACGGCGGCCGACTCAACGCCGACTTCATCGACAACTCCGCGGGCGTCAACACCTCCGACGTCGAGGTCAATCTCAAGATCCTGCTCGATGCACCCGATGCGGGCGCGCCGATCGCGCGCGCGCGGCGCAATCGGCTGCTGGCGGCCGCAACCGATGAGGTGGCGGAACTGGTGCTGCGGAACAACTATCTGCAAAGCCAGGCCATCAGCCTGATGGAACAGCGCGCCGCGGAGGACCTCTCGGAGCATCAGCAGTTGTTGCGCTGGCTCGAGCGCAACGCCGACCTGGATCGGGCGGTGGAATTCCTGCCCGATGACGAGGAGATCGAACAGCGCCGCCGCGAAGGCCGCGGGCTCACGCGGCCGGAGCTGGCACTGCTGCTCTCGTACGGCAAGATCGCGCTCAATCACGCGCTGTCCGATAGCCGCAGCGCCGATGATCCCTATCTGGCCCGCGAACTCGAGCGCTATTTTCCGCAGGCCTTCCGGCGCCGCTTTGCCAGGCGCATCAAGCGCCATCGCCTGCGCCGCGAGATCATTATCACGGCCACCACCAACAGCATCGTCAACCGCATCGGACCCTCGCTGCTGATGCAGTGCGCGCAGGACGGCGACTCCAATGCCATCGCGGTGGCGCGGGCCTACACGATTGCGCGCGACAGTGCCGATCTGCGCCGCCTGTGGGCCGAGCTCGAGGGTCTGGATGGGCGCATCAAGGCCGCCGACCAGTACCGGGCACTGCTCGAGACCAGCGCCTATCTGCGACACCTGACGCGCTGGCTGCTGGCGCACCGGCGCGAGTACCCGGAAGTCGGCGCCTCGGTAGCCCGGCTGCAGCCGCTGCTGCGGGAGCTCGCACAGGTGACCCCATCGGCGCTCGAGGGACTGGACCGCGCCCGGTATCTCAAGCGCTGCGCCTCCTACGGCGCCATGGGGCTGCCCGAGCGTCTGGCTGAAAATCTGGCCGCGCTCGAGCCGCTGCACGTGGCGCTCGACCTGGTGCAGCTCATGCGCAGCAGCCGTGCCGGCGCGCGCGCGGTTGCGCGTGCTCATTTCGGCCTCGCTGCCCAGCTCGGACTGGACTGGTTGCACGCGGCCATCGACCAGCTGCCGGCCAGCGGCGGCTGGAGCATCGCGGCACGCGCCCGCCTGCAGAGTGTTGCCTTGAGCGCGCACCTGCGCCTGAGCGCGGCGGCTCTGCGCCCCGCATCGAAGCGCGCAGCCAGCGGCCTGCGGCCGGCGACGCGCGGCGCGCTCGAGCGATGGGAACAGGTGCTGCGCGATCTGCGCGCGCTGGCGACACCCGATCTGGCCGCCCTCACGGTTGCCGCCGAGGCACTCGAGGCGCTGGCCGCAACCCCGGCCGCGGCGCTGCTGGTGTAGTCGGGCGCGCTGGCGGGAACGTCTGCTATAAAGCGCCTGCAGTCAGGCTGACGGGGAGCATGCGGTGGCGGGAAAGCTCATCATGGTGCGGCATGGCCAGAGCACCTGGAATCTCGAGAATCTGTTCACTGGCTGGACCGACGTCGATCTGACGCCTAGGGGCTGCGAAGAAGCGCGCCAGGCGGGACGCGAGCTGAAGCGCGAAGCGCTGGTGCCCGATGTGGTGTTCACCTCGGTGCTCAAGCGCGCGATTCGCACCCAATGGCTCATGCTCGATGAACTCGATCTGCTCTGGCTACCGGTCGAACGGCACTGGCGGCTCAACGAACGTCACTACGGCGCTCTGCAGGGGCTCAACAAGGCGCAGACCGTGGAACGTCACGGCGAGGCGCAGGTTCAGATCTGGCGGCGCAGCTACGATATCCCGCCCCCCCCGCTTGGGCTCGATGATGAGCGGCATCCGCGTTTCGATCCGCGCTATCGGGACGTGGCCGCCGCGGACCTGCCCGCCACCGAGTCGCTGAAGGACACGCTGGCGCGCGTTCAGCCCTACTGGGAGGAGCGCGTGGCGCCCGAGCTGCGGCGCAATCGCACCGTGCTGCTGGTGGCGCACGGCAACAGCCTGCGCGCGCTGGTGAAGATGCTCGATGGATTGTCCGAACAGGCCATCGTTGAACTGAATATTCCAACCGGTGTGCCGCTGCTCTACGAGCTCGACGCTGCGCTCAAGCCGCGCGGCAGCCGCTATCTGGGTGATGCGGAAGCCATCCGCGTCGCCGCCGAGGCGGTCAAGCAACAGACGGCGAGACCTCGCTAGACGGTGATTTGCCAGCCGGCCAGTCTCACGCCTTGCGGCCGGGATCGGTCATCCAGCCGTCGTAGTGGCCGCCGTGCTGCTCGGCCAGCGCACGAAAGCGCTTGGAGTAGTCCTGCATCTCCGTCACCGAGACGCGCACAGGCTTGCGCGCGTGCAGCGAGAAGCCGCTGGCACCCTCCCCACCCATGACGCGCGTGTCGATCGCGAAGCCTTCAGGCTCGAGCACCGAACGCAGCGTGGCGCAGCTGGGCTCGTCCGGCAGGTTGAAAAAGAAGTCAACGTCGTAAGGCGTGAAGGCATTGCCGCCGGCCGCGCGCAGGTTTTGCACCAGCCGCTCGTCCCAGTCGTCATGCGCCGAGCCCCGGTTGCGGCGGATGCCAAGGAATATGCGCACCGCCGCCAGCAGCGCCGCGCCCATCAACAGCAGAAGGATCCACCAGCTCATTCCCTGCGCCTACTCCTCCGGTGCGATCGTGACTTTGAGGCCTGACAGCGAATCATTCAGCACGATCTGGCACGACAGCCGCGAGTTGGATTGCCGTCCGGTCAGGTCACCGAGCATATCGCCCTCATCGGACATCGGCGGGGGCAGCTTGGGCAGCCACTCCGGATCCACGTACACGTGACAGGTCGCGCACGAGCACATGCCGCCGCAGATCGCCGCGACGCCATCGTCCATATCGCGCAGGGGCTCCATCAGAGTGGCCCCATTCGGGGCTTCCACGGAGCGCTCCACGTTGTCGCGATCGATCACTCGCACCGTCGGCATGATTACTCCAGCAATTCAAGGGCCGGGTAGTTTGCCGGCCGCGACGTCCGGATGCCAGTCCCCCGGCGCCTCTTCCCCGCGCGCCAGGTGCCAGAGCCAGCTCAAGCCCTGGTAGATCGCGATCCGTTGCGCGAGCTCGTCGACAAGGGCCTGCGCGCCGAGGCCGGCCGCGGCGGCCAATTCCGCGCGGTGGCGCCCCGCCACCGGGTAGTAGGCCAGCACGCAGGCGATATCCATGAGCGGATCGCTGAGCTGCGCGTACTCCCAGTCGAGCAGCCAGAGGCGCGTACCGTCCAGCAGGTTGCTGTGCGCCAGATCGCCGTGCGCGATGCAGGCGCCAATGGATTGGCGAACCAATCCGGTGCAGCAGCGCTCGAGGCGCACCAGCGATGCCGCCGCGGGCGCCACGGCGATCTGTCGCAGATAGCCCTGCGCCACCGCCCAGGGATCGAATGGCTCGATGGCCGGCGGCGCCAACGCGTGCAGCGCCTGCAGGCGCTCGCCCAGCCGCCACAGCGCCTTGACGTCGTCGAAGTCCTGCTCGCGCCAGACACGTCCATCCTGGTATTGCATGATCAGCAGGCCCTGGGCCGCCGGCTCGGCTGCAACAATCGGCGGCGCGATGCCGGCCGCGGCGGCCGCGGTGTGCAGTGCCAGTTCCCGGCCCCGGTCGACTCCCGGTCGGCGCCAGGCTGATCCATTCAGACGCACGACGAAACGGCCGAGGCGCGAATCGACGCGGAACACCTCGTTGACGCTGCCGCCCCCGAGCGGCGCGAGCAGCAGCGGCACCTCGCCATATCCCAGGCCCGGCACCCGCGCCAGGGCCCAGGGCGGCGGCGCCTTCAGACGCTCTGCAGACGGTATTTGCGCAGCCATGCGCGAAAGCCGAACACGGCAATGATCATGTAGCTGATGAACAGGCCGGCGGTAAATGGGTAGCCCTGGGACGCGAACATATACGTGGTCACCGAATCGGCACAGATCCAGTACAACCAGTTTTCAAGCTTCAGACGCGCGAGCAGCCAGGTCGCAAACAGGCTGGTCCACGTGGTCATCGAGTCCAGGTACGGCAGCGCCGCGTGAGTCTCGCGCCGCAGCCATTGCGCCGTCACCGCGCTGAGCAGCGCAATCACGGTCACCGCGATGGCGTGATAGCGCAGCGGCCAGCGCCCGATGCCGCCGGCGCGCTCCCCGGCTGTGCGCGTCCAGTTGAGCCAACCGTAAATGGCCATTGCCACGTAATAGAACTGCAGTGCCGATTGCATCGGCAGATGTGCCCGCGCCGAGAGATACACGTAGCAGAACGAGCTGGCCGCCCCCGCTACCCAGCCGATACGGTTACGCCGGTAAATCAGCAGTACGTAGGCGAGGCCGAGCACTACCCCGGCGAACTCCACGGCGCTGGTCGCGTAGAGCTCGCGCAGCAACGCATCGATCACGTTGCCAACGGCCCCAGGACCTTCATGACGAACACGGCCTTGTCATTGCGTTCGAAGCTGGTGCGAAGTTCGCGCAGCAATCGCTGCATGACCGTGTCGTACTCGCCGAAGATCTGCGTACTCATGCTGTTGGTGACGATCCGCAACGCCTTGTCGACGTTGATGCGCGCGATGAAATCATCGATCGGCGGAATGTACTGCTGGTGCAGCGGATACAGGCTGATTTCGACGCCGATGTCCATCGTTGGCTCCTTTACCTGGTGGCGGGCGACGCCGGCCGCATTCTAGTTGCAAAGCAACTGGCGTTGCTCGATAGTTGACGCTGCAAACCTTGGGGTGGTCCGTTGAGGACCTGAGATGCCGCAGAGTCGGCGAACCCGTTGAACCTGATCCGGTTAGTACCGGCGTAGGGAGCAGGTGCATGAGATCTCAAAGCCGATTCTTTGCGCTATCCGCGCCCGCCGCAACATGGACGCTGCTCGCCTGGAGCGGCCTTACTGCCTCGGCCGCATCCGCGGCGGGCGACACGCTCGATGAGGTCGTGGTAACGGCGAGCCTGCGGCCGACGAGCGTGGCGCAGCTGCCGCAGAGCGTGACGGTGCTCGACGCCGAGACGTTGCGCGAGG
>Ga0181522_10000382_pt1 | contig 34359 bp, 38 predicted proteins | sample PEATcosm2014_Bin_27_FD_121103 | JGI IMG/M metagenome (GOLD analysis project Ga0181522, IMG submission 121103) | Peatland microbial communities from MTU Mesocosm Facility, Houghton, MI, USA - PEATcosm2014_Bin05_10_metaG | ecosystem: Environmental > Terrestrial > Soil > Wetlands > Peat | place...
CATTAGAGATATTGATTGGCGAATAACTTCCCATTGACTTAAGACCTGCTATACTTCCTGCCGCATTTGATTGTTCGTAACTCCGGCTTTTCGAGAGGGGTCAACCAGCCTCTACTTTCGCCGATGTCGCTCACCTTCAAATAGCTCAATTTGAGGCCACTCGCTTGAAAAACATTTTTGTAGGCAATCTGGACTTCCACACCGGAGAAGATGAATTGCGGCAACTGTTTTCGACATACGGTCAAGTAGATCGGGTCAGCATCATGACCGATCGCGACACTGGCCGGTCACGCGGCTTTGGGTTCGTTGAAATGGCGAACGCCGAAGAAGGCGAGAAAGCCATTGCCGCCATCAACGGCTCGCAAATTGGCGGACGCACGCTCAACGTCAACGAAGCGCGTCCCAAAACTGACCGTCCCAGCGGCGGGGGCGGCGGACGAGGCGGCTTTGGCGGGGGGCGCGGAGGCAGCGGGGGTGGAGGCGGACGCAGTGGCGGTGGCGGACGGGATCGCGGCGATCGCGGTGGTTACGGCGGCGGACGCGGGCGCGGCTGACTCGCGTCATTGATGGCGATTCTTCACAGCATGTAAACTAGTAACTCCGGTGTGCGCCCGTAGCTCAGCTGGATAGAGCGGCAGCCTCCGGAGCTGTAGGTCGGGAGTTCGAATCTCTCCGGGCGCACCATACACATTAGATTCATTCCCTCCCGCAATCCGTTTCTGCGCTTTGACCGTACCTCCGTCGTGGACACATTCCCAGGTCCACTTTGGAGGAAATTATGAAGAACACGCTGTTAGGGTTGGCTCTTCTGCTGGCCAGCTCGACGATTCCAGCCTCAGCCCAGAAGCTTCCACCGCTTTTGCCCAACCAGACGTACGGCTTTGGAGCAAACCAACTACTAACTTTTACTTATACGGAGAATTTCGACTGCATTGACCAACCTAACAATGATCTGGATTACAACGGAATCAAATCGGACTCCGATCCCAATGAGCTCCAGATTCCTATCTGCGTAGCGGGAATCAATCCCCACATCAACCCTCCTGGGCAAATTGGAAATCCGATCAACACTACGGAGCCGCTGTTTGTCCTCGTGCCCATGTTCTCGGTGGACAACGATCAGAACCCCAATGACGCTATCGCTTGCACTTCCACCATTGTGACGGGGACGGCGTGCGGTGCTGACCTCGGAAATACATTGCTCAGCCTTTTCGGGTTTATTCCAGAGGGTTTCAAGCAAAAGCCGCTTGTTTATACCCAGTGCCCTGAGTATGGAAAACCCGCGGGCACGTGCACGATGCACGCTTCCCGTCTCGATTTAGGCCCAGCGTTGGCTGCTCTTGGCTTGATTCCGCCTCCGACCGCGAATGTGTTTCTGCCAACTCCCAATCATGACCACGTTTTGATTTCCCAGGACATCAATCTATCCGCCATCTGGTGGCAGGTGATTCCTGTACTCGTGTTTGATCAGTCTGACTGGCCAGCAAAAGACGGCAGCAGCGGATTGGTGACGTTTGCCGACATCGAAGCTGCGGTCAAGGCCGGCCGCGTGGCCCAAGTACCCTCAAACTTCTTCTTGTTCTTCAGTTCAGTATCCGATTCTGGAGCGGCCATGCACCACCACTAAAGTGTTCGTAACGGAGAAGCCCGGCCTAGCGGCCGGGCTTTCCTTCATACGACATCGCCCCTGAGCCTTATCATGGCTGGAGATGACGGAGAGCAGAAATTCCGCGGACTCGCTGAACCATGGTTTGTCGGACCCCGTGGCGGCCTATGACCTCATTGCCACGAAATATTCCGCACTAAGGGCTGAACGCGGCGCCTATTTAGGGGCCGTAGAGAAGGTCATCATTTCACAAATCGCCGGCAACGCAAGTTCGATGCTCGATATCGGCAGCGGAGATGGCACCCGGGCGCTTCGCGTTGCAAAACAGTCAGGCCTCAAACACGTAGTGTTGCTCGAACCGAGCTCGGCGATGCGCGCGCAAATTTCAGAAGATGCCGATATCTGGCCCATCCGCGCAGAAGATATCGCCGATTACACCCGTGGACGCGGAAGCCGATTTGACGTGATTACGCTTCTATGGAACGTCCTCGGCCACGTTCCTCACGCCGCGCGAAGAGATGTTCTGGTGCAGGTCGCCGCCCTCCTCTCACTCCGTGGATTTTTTTTCATTGATGTCATCCACCGCTATAACATTCGTTCGTACGGCTTCGCCAGAACCGTGTTGAGATATTTACGTGATTGCATCGCACCGAATACGACAAATGGTGATGTCGTTGTGAGATGGGACAAGCTAAATTACTCTTGCGCCACGTACGGCCATGTCTTCACAAACCATGAAATGCTTGCCTTAACAACGAATGCGGGTCTTGCATTAGAAAAACGAGTCATCTTGGATTATCAAACCGGCGGCCTTAGGCGATTTCCCTTTCAGGGGAACTTGCTTTATGTATTTCGACGAAGCGATGCAACGGATGCCTTCAACGCATCGGCAACCTCACACACCTCGGCGTCTTCCATCTGATTAAAGAAGGGCAACGCGATAACCCGATCGGCAACGAAATCGGTGACCGGCAAAGCCAACTCCTTGCCCGCACCGGCAAGAATCGGCTGACGATGCAGAGGCGCAAAGTATCTCCCTGCTCCAATACCACGAGCCAACAATTTCTGGCACAGTTCGTCCCGGTGCTTACGGCCAAATGCTTCGCGAAGTCGAATCACGTAACAGAACCAGCTAATTCTGCCAAGCGGCGACAACAACCTTGGCCGGAAAATCTCAGGTATAGCTTTGAGTTTGTCGTTGTAAAGATTGGCCAGCCGCAGCCGTCGCTCGATCACGCTCTCGATGCGTTGCAGTTGTGATACTCCAAGCGCACAATTAATGTCACTCAGCCGATAACTGTAGCCTGCCTCGACCTGCTGCCACCAATCAAGCGCTGGATCACGTCCCTGATTGCGCAGCCTGCGGGCGTGATTCGCCGTCTCGAGATTGTCGGTTAGGATGACTCCACCTTCACCGGTTGTGATCTGCTTGTTCGGATAAAAGGCTAGAACGCTGACGTCACCGAACGTCCCAGCTTTGTTGCCATCGATCTCCGAACCCATAGCTTCGCACGCATCCTCAATCACGCGCAGGTTGTGGCGTTTCGCTATTGTGCATACCGCGGGCATATCAAGCGAACGCCCGAAGTTGTGAATCGCCACGATTGCGCTGGTTCGTGGAGTAATCGCAGCTTCAATCTGCTCTGCGGTCGCGTTTAGAGTGTCTTGGTCAATATCCACGAATACAGGCCTAAGCCCGCATTGCAAGATGACGTTCAGCGGCGCGGCAAAGGCAAAGGATGGGAGTATTACTTCGGAACCCCGTGGCAACCGAAGCGTCTGCGCTGCCAAATGCAACGCTGACGTGCCCGAGTTGACGGCAACAGCGAACCTCACGCCAACGTACGCTGATAGCGCGTGCTCAAATTTCTCAACTTGCGGGCCGGTGCTCAATTGCTCCGAGTTCAATACGGCGAGCACTGCCATCCGATCACCATCTGTAATCTCTGGTCGAGCCAGCGGGATGCGCAATTTCACGTTCGCCTCTTCAGAGTCTTTAGAAGCAGATCTTCGCCCAGCAGAGTTCGCTCCAGCACCTGAACAGTGCGTTCGACTGCGTGCCCATCGCCATATGGATTCTTGAGCCCTTCCACCTTTCTCCGGAATTCCGCCGAGAGAGCGCGCTTCATCCCCCGGAGAATCGCTTTTCTCTCGGCAGGTACATCAATCACGTTTGCGGCGTGTTCGCGGCCATGCTGGCGCAACCCAATATTCAGCGTAGGGATCCCCAGCGAAGTCGATTCAATGATGCCGCTGCTGGAGTTTCCCACCAGTAACATCGCGTAAGACAAAAGGCCGAGATACGAAACATGATCCAGGTTGATCAGCAACTCCGAATTGCCGCGTTCAGCGATAAATTTTTCGAACATCCGGATAATTTTCCGGCTGCCTGCATCCGCGTTCGGATAGACGAAAATCACCTGATTCGGAAGGGATTTCAGCGCCGCCAGCATTTCACCAGCTTCGGCAGCAGAATCTTTCAACAACGTCACCGGATGGTAGAGCGCCAGCACATAATCCTCATGCAAGCGATGACCAATTCTTCGTTCGACTCGCGTCTTTGATGGGAGCTTCGACCTTCTGAGTTCGTCAAGTGAGAGACTACCGCTGAATGTCACCCGGGATGGATCTTCACCCAAGGCAACTATTCGTTTTGCAGCGCGCCTTGTGCAGGCAAAATGCAGATGCGCCATTTTAGTGATGGCGTTGCGCACGGCATCATCAATCGCACCAGCTGTAACTTCTCCGCCTTCAATATGAGCAATTGGAATGCGCAAGGTAAGCGCGACCGACGCCGGCGCCAGCATTTCATAGCGGTCGGCAATCAAAACGAGCAGGTCTGGCCTCATCTTTCCGAGAACCTCCGCCAATCCCAGTGTGGCAACGCCCATCGTCTTAGCCATGCCTACATCGGTGTCAGAACTGAGCAGGCATTCGACTACCGTTGCGTGAGGAAGCTGATCGCGTCGCAGCTCTTCGCTGCTGTGGCCAAACTCCGGAGAGAGGTGCGGACCCAGCGCAATGATGCGCAAATCCACCTTGGAGCTTTTTCCCAGATCGTGCAATAGCCAGCGTAAGTGCGCATAATCAGATCGGGAACTCGTCGCCGCCGCGATGATTCGCTTGCCGGAAGCACGGGATTTCGAAAGGCTCATGCGTAGGATTCTCGAGGCGTCTCAGACGTGCGTTGGCTGATTCTACACTCTCTATCGTGCTGAGCCGGCTTACGTATGCCTGGGCAACTTCTGCACATTTGACGGTACGTAACGGACGAGACTGAGGGCAAAGTTTGCCTGCGATCATCCACTTGCTTAAAGCGCAGACTCTAACATCAAGAAAGCAAAGGAGGATGAGATTCGTATTTTATCTTCCGTCATACGGCCACGCATTTGCTTCTGAGTGAGCGTATCTAAGTCCAGTCAGCGATTCGAAGGAGGTCTATTATGTCCGTCTCTGCGATCACGTCGAGTTTGCTTCATCCCCCGCATATGCAGAGTCTGCAACCAGGTGGGAGCGGCTTCGCCGCGCTAGCATCATCGCTTTCGAGCAGCTCTTCGGCGAGTAGTCTGTCATCCTTGCTCTCCGGTGCATCGCCTGCGGCGGCATCCTCGCCTGCCTCGGGAACGCTTACCGGCGCGCAACCGCTTCTCATGAGCGAACTTACTGCGCTGGGCGCCCAGCTGCAGGCAGGCAATTTAAGTGGCGCGCAGCAGGCTTACAGCACACTCGCGAAGGACCTAGACGCCACGGGAAGCCAGGGGCCAAGCCATTTTCATGGCCACGGCAGCCATCCTCGGCCTGTCTATTCGGCGGACACGAACACACTGTCGAGTTTGGACGCGGCAACAGGTAGCAGCGTTGGCGGACAACCGGCCGCTATCACATAAGCGTTTTCTTAAGTCAGCGTTGGCTTGGCGTGTGCGGGACCGGTCGAGACATAATCGGCTAAAAAACTAAAGTTGCACTGCCAATTGCCGATGCACGAATTGCAGCGCGATAAAGGCTTGGTGGCCACCCGCCAACCAACGAAAGCAGGAGAAATCAGCATGTCACTCGCAGGAATTACCAGTCTCGCAAACGCAAGCACGAGTCCCTCGAATTTCGTAAGCACACGAAGGCAGGATGCGAATCAGTTGTTCACCGCGCTGGAAAATGGCGATCTAGCCGGAGCGCAAGCGGCCTACACCCAACTCGCATCCCTTTCAAAGACCAGCAACGGTGGCCCTTACACAGGCCCCAAACTTTCCAGCGATTTCGCGGCTATCGGACAAGCCTTGCAGAATGGCGACCTGACCGGCGCGCAGGAAGCCGCCCTGCAATTTGGTCAGGATCTGCTTGCAGCGAATCAAAAACTACATGGAGGCAACGGCGGCACACAGCAGTCCCCCTCCGTCGTGGTCAATCTCTCTGGCCTGATTGATCAGGTCAACCCCAACAATGCGGCCGCGACTCCCGTTGCCGCAACTTCGTCCATAAACTCCGGTTCTGCAACGTCCGCATCTTCAGGTAATGCAACACCTTCTTCGACTTCTACCTCCGCCTCAGGTGCGACGGGCTCCACGCCTGAGATCGTCATCAACCTCGGCGGTGCAAATGGTCCTACCCTTGATTTGAATGTGGATGGATCGCAAATTGAGATCAGTCTCGCCAACAGCTCTGGCGGCAATTCGCCGTCCACGATCGATATAAACTTCGGCGGAGGCGTTGCCGCCGGCTCGCCAATAGAAATTAGTTTGGGTAACGCCAATTCCGCCAATCCTTCTCAAGCGCTCGGCATTAGCCTCCTGGCTTGATGTACTCCGGTGGCTATACCTGCGGTGAAGAGCTGTCAAACTGGCGGCTCTTCACCCTCCCCCGTTTCGTATATCCCGTCAACTTCCTGCCTTTCGCTTTGAAACCTTTTCATCGACTTTTCATCTGAACTGATAGAAACGGTGTGCTGGGCGTACATAGGCGTCCGTTTTTATTAGAATGGGACGAAAAACGCACGCGCACTCAGGCACGGGCACTCGGAAATTGGTAAACTTGAAGGGCGGTTACGCAGTAAGACTCTCCCAGAGGTAATACATTTCATGGCTACAAGCGAGCAAACGCTGCTAACCGGCAAGCAACTCGATCTGCTCACCATCAATACCATCCGTACTTTGGCCATTGATGCCGTCCAGCAGGCAAATTCCGGCCACCCAGGCGCCCCCATGGGTCTGGCTCCGGTGGCCTATGCCCTCTGGCAAAATTACTTGCGTTATGACCCCGCGGACCCGGCATGGCCCAATCGTGATCGCTTCGTTCTCTCGAACGGGCATGCGTCCATGCTGCTCTACGCAACGCTGTTCGTCGCGGGCGTGCGCAAATTGGATAAAAATAACCATCCAACTAACCAACCGGCCGTTTCCCTCGATGACATCAAGCGTTTCCGTCAAATCAATAGCAACACTCCGGGCCATCCAGAATATGGCTTAACTACTGGCGTCGAAACCACCACCGGGCCTCTCGGACAGGGTGTTGCCAACAGCGTGGGTATGGCCATCGCCGCGAAATGGCTCGGCGCCCGCTATAACCGTCCCAATTTCAACATTTTCGATTACAACATCTGGGCCATTTGCGGCGACGGCGACATCATGGAAGGTGTGGCCAGCGAAGCTGCTTCTCTTGCCGGCCACTTGCGGCTTTCAAATCTTTGCTGGATTTACGACGACAACCACGTCACACTCGACGGCCCCGCCAAGGTTTCTTTCAGCGAAGATGTTACCCAGCGTTTTCAAGCTTATGGATGGCAAGTTTCGCGCGTCACCGACGCGAATGATCTCGATGCTCTTGGCAAGGCGTATGAGGATTTTCTTGGCAGCGACCGGCCTACACTCATCGCCGTCAACAGTCACATCGGCTACGGCTCTCCGGATAAGCAGGATACGAACGCCGCGCATGGCGAACCACTCGGTGAAGAAGAAGTTAAACTAACCAAGAAATTCTATGGCTGGCCGGAAGACGCGAAATTCTTGGTGCCGGATGGAGTGCTCGAGAACTTCAAGCAAGGGCTGGGCAAGCGCGGGGGAGATCTACACGCAAAGTGGGCGTCGCTTTTTAACGACTACGAAAAGCAGTTCCCCGAACTTGCGGACCAGTTGCGCAGAATCCAGAACCGCGAACTTCCCGAAGGGTGGGACAAGAATTTTCCCACTTTTCCTGCGGATCCAAAAGGCATCGCGACTCGTGAGAGCAGCGGCAAAGTCCTGAACGTCGCTGCTGAAAACATTCCCTGGATGATAGGCGGTTCGGCTGATTTGGCGGGCTCCGACAAAACGCGTCTCAAGTTCGACGGGGCTGGAGACTTCCAGGCAGCCAGCTACGCGGGCCGCAACCTGCATTTCGGCGTGCGTGAGCACGGCATGGGCGCGGCTTTGAACGGCATGACGATTTCAGGCCTTCGCGCATTCGGCGGTACGTTTTTCAATTTCAATGACTATATGAAGCCGGCCGTTCGCCTCGCCGCGCTGATGGAGATCCCGGTTATTTTCATTTACACGCACGATTCCATCGGCTTGGGTGAAGACGGTCCAACGCATCAACCGATCGAACAACTTGCCACGCTTCGCGCCGTACCGGCGCTTTCATTGTTTCGCCCGGCGGACGCAAACGAAGTGACCGAAGCCTGGAAGTGCATTCTGCAACTCAAGCATGAACCTGCGGTGCTTGTCCTTTCCCGTCAAGCTTTGCCGACATTTGATCGCACGAAATATGCGTCGGCCGCCGGAGTCGCGAAGGGCGCTTACATCCTGGCAGACGCGAAAGACGGCAAGCCTGATGTGATTCTGATGGCGACAGGTAGTGAAGTCTCGTTATGCGTCGCCGCTTATGAACAACTAACTGCTGCCGGCATCAAGAGCCGCGTGGTGAGCATGCCATCCTGGGATCTTTTCGAAAAACAGAGCGACGAATATAAGCGACAGGTCTTCCCGCCGGACATAAAGGCCCGCGTCTCGGTGGAACAAGCGGCAACTTTGGGATGGGACCGTTATGTAGGACCCTACGGAAAGATGATCGGCATGCACAGCTTCGGAGCCTCAGCCCCGATAAAAGAGTTGCAGAAGAAATTTGGGTTCACTGTAGAAAACATTATCGCGGCTGCCCACGAGACGATCGCGCAATCGAAGTAGCGTGCATCTCAATATTCGCTGGCGTGCCCCGCTGGCACCTGAGGAGTAATCTTATGAATCCCACTGGAACGCTCGAAACCGCCAAAGCCACTAACCCCTTAAAAGATCTCCTGAACTACGGTCAATCCGTATGGCTCGACTACATTCGCCGCGATCTATTTACCACCGGCGAACTGAAGCGCCTCATTGCCGAAGACGGCCTGCGCGGAATGACTTCAAACCCCGCGATTTTCGACAAGGCCATTGCCGACAGCAATTACTACACCGACCTGCTCCAGTCATTGAAATCTCGCACCGATCTCGACGCGACCGGGCGTTATGAAATTCTCGCCATCCGCGACATTCAAGATGCCGCCGACGCCTTGCGCGGAGTTTATGACTCTTCCAAAAAGCGCGATGGCTACGTAAGCCTCGAAGTCTCGCCGTATCTCGCCAACGACACGCAAAATACCTTGGAAGAAGCGCGGCGTTTATGGAAGGCTGTAAACCGCGAGAACCTCATGGTGAAGGTGCCAGGCACTAAAGAAGGCATCCCTGCCTTTCAGCAACTTATCTCCGAAGGGATCAACATCAATGTCACGCTCTTGTTTGCCCAGGAAGTCTATGAGAGAGTCGCTGAAGCCTACATCGCAGGTCTTGAGCAATATGCAGCCAAAGGCGGAGACGTAAGCCGTATGGCCAGTGTGGCCAGCTTCTTCATCAGCCGCATTGACTCTTCCGTAGACGCAACCGTGAACGCGAAATTGAAAACTGCAGTGAACGAAGCTGATAAGAAACAGTTGCAGAGTATCCTGGGCAAAGTCGCCATTGCCAATGGCAAACTGACCTATCAGAAATATCTGCAAATATTCGGAACGGATCGCTGGAAGAAGCTTGCCTCAAAAGGCGCTCAGACGCAGCGCGTTCTCTGGGCCAGCACGAGCACGAAAAATCCGGCCTACAGCGATGTTATGTACGTGGAAGAACTCATTGGGCCTGATACGGTAAATACGATTCCACCCGCGACTTTCGACGCCTTCCGCGACCATGGCCATCCCCGGCAGAGTTTGACGGAAAACATTCCCTCCGCGCAGCAAACGATGGACACGCTGGCCAAGGTTGGTATTTCGATTAAGGAAGTCACGGACAAACTCACCACCGATGGCGTCAAGCTGTTCGCCGAAGCCTTTGACAAGCTGCTCGCCGCAGTGGAAAAGAGCAGCAAGTGAATCTGACCTATAAGCTTCCCGCAGATTTATCTGCCGCAGTCAACAAGAACTTAGAAAATTGGAAAAGCGGTAATAAAGTTCAGCGGCTTTGGCAGAAAGACGCTTCGCTCTGGACCAAAACCGATGAGGGTTCCTGGCTGGGCTGGCTCGATATTACCGCTCAACAGCAGGCAAAACTCGAAACATTCCTAAAGCTTGGCGATGAAATCAAACAAGCCGGATTCACAGACGTTCTCTTGCTGGGCATGGGTGGCTCAAGCCTTTGCCCAGAAGTCCTCGAAAAAACCTACGGATCGCGCGGCGGATATCCCCGCTTACACGTACTCGATTCCACTGATCCAGCGCAAGTCAAAGCGATCGATTCGCAAATCAATCCCGCGAAAACAATCTTTATCGTTTCCAGCAAATCCGGCTCTACGCTCGAACCAAACATTTTTAAGCAATTTTTCTTCGAACGCACAAAACAAACCATCGGCGCGGACAAAGCCGGCAGCCACTTCATCGCAGTCACCGACCCCGGCTCGAAAATGGAACAAGTCGCGAAGGCCGATGGCTTTCGCCATATTTTCTACGGCGTGCCCAGCATTGGCGGACGTTATTCTGCGCTCTCCGACTTCGGCATCGTTCCGGCGGCACTCATCGGCCTCGATCTCAAGAAATTCCTAGATCGCACGGCCGCGGCCGTAGCCGCTTGTAAAGAAGCAAACCCCGAGAAAAATCCTGGTGCACTGCTTGGCGCTATCCTTGGAACGGCCGCCACCAAAGGCCGCGATAAAGTGACCATCATCACCTCCCCGGGCATTTCAGACTTGGGTGCGTGGCTGGAACAACTCCTGGCTGAATCCACTGGCAAACAAGGGCACGGCATCATCCCCGTGGATCGCGAGGCTCTCGGCGCACCCAGCGTTTACGGAAATGATCGCGTGTTCGTCTACCTGCGCCTTGAAACTGCCCCGGATGCCGCTCAGGACGCCAAAGTTGCGGCCATCGAGAGTTCAGGTCAGCCCGTCATTCGAATTGCCGTTGCCGATATTTACGATCTCGGCCAGGAATTTTTCCGCTGGGAGATTGCCACGGCCGTAGCGGGATCTATCATCGGCATCAACGCCTTCAACCAGCCCGACGTCGAAGCCAGCAAAGTGGTCACGCGCGAACTGACATCTGCCTACGAAAAAACGGGCTCCTTGCCGCCAGAGAGTCCCATTCTCGAAGACGGTGGCGTCAAGTTATTCACCGATCCGAAAAATGCCGACGCGCTCGCGAAGACGGTTGCAAGTGATCGTACGCTCGTCGGCTATTTGCGCGCCCATCTGAACCGCATTCACGCCAACGATTACTTCGCGTTGCTTGCCTACATTCAGATGAATGATGCGCATGAAGCAAAACTTCAGGAAATTCGGCACGCGCTCCGTGACAAGAAGCGTGTGGCTACGTGCCTCGGCTTCGGCCCGCGCTTTTTACATTCCACGGGTCAAGCGTATAAGGGTGGCCCAAACTCTGGCGTGTTCCTGCAACTCACTTGCGATGATGCGGTGGACCTGCCCGTGCCGGAGCAAAAATATACCTTTGGTATCGTCAAGGCTGCACAAGCTCGGGGCGATTTTCAGGTTCTGGCGCAACGCGATCGCCGCGCTCTGCGGATCCACCTGGGCAGTGACCTCGAATCCGGACTCGACAAACTGCGAAGAGCCTTCGGCCAGGCATTGGGCTGAAAAGTTATCGCAAATTTTCCAGCAAATAGACAGGAGCGGAAATCATGCAAATCGGAATGGTTGGCCTCGGCAAAATGGGAGCAAACATGACGCGCCGCCTGATGCGGGGCGGCCATCAGGTCGTGGTCACGGACCTCAGCACGGACAATGTGAAGCAGCTCGCCTCTGAAGGCGCCGTGGCTTCGTCCTCACTTGACGATTTCGTCGCCAAGCTTGGCAAGCCCCGTGTCGCGTGGCTTATGGTGCCCGCCGGAGATCCAACCGAACAAACGGTGCAAACGCTTGCCAAGAAATTCGAACGAGGCGACATTCTCATTGACGGTGGCAATTCCTATTTCAAAGACGACATTCGTCGCGGTGAGCAGCTTCAGGAAAAAGGCATCCACTATCTCGACGTTGGCACCAGCGGCGGCGTATGGGGCATTGACCGCGGTTACTGCATGATGATCGGCGGCTCGAAAGACGCATTCCTACAGCTCAATCCCATATTCAAGACGCTCGCACCCGGTCGCGGCGACATTCCTCGCACTCCCGGCCGCGAAAAAATGTCTGGGACCGCCGAAGACGGCTACATCTATTGCGGCCCGCACGGCGCGGGCCATTTCGTAAAGATGGTGCACAACGGCATCGAATACGGCATCATGCAGGCCTACGCTGAAGGCTTTGATATCTTCAAAAACGCCGTCAGCAAGGAACTCCCGGAAAATCAGCGCTACGATTTGAATCTGCCGGATATCGCCGAAGTGTGGCGCCGCGGCAGCGTGGTAAGCTCGTGGTTGCTCGATCTAACCGCCATGGCGCTGACGGAAAACCCCACGCTCTCTGAGTACACGGGTTTCGTGCAGGATTCCGGCGAGGGCCGCTGGACCATCCAGGCTGCGGTGGACGAAGCGGTCCCGGTGGATGTGCTCTCCGCAGCTCTCTTCGTGCGCTTCCGTTCGCGGCAGGAGCACACTTTCGCCGAAAAAATGCTTTCCGCCATGCGGCAGAAATTCGGCGGACATATCGAGCTCAAAGCTCCAAAGAAGACTGCCTGAGAACTCAGTTTAAAAGATTTCCCAAAAAGGCATTGCCATGAATCTGATTGAAACTGCTCCCATAGTTCAGCCCGCTCGCGCCGGACGGATCGCTGATCCCTGCACCATGGTCATTTTCGGCGCTGCCGGCGATCTAACGCGCCGCAAGCTTATTCCAGCTTTGTACAATCTGGCCAAAACCCAGGTACTTTCGCGCGAATTCGCCATTATTGGAGTTGCCCGCACCCCCATGTCCGATGAGGATTTTCGCAAGAAGCTTACGCAGGACATCAAGCAATTTGCGACCGAGCCTGTGGACAACGACTTGTGGGAATGGTTCGTCAAGCGCCTTTACTACGTCCCCGGCGATTTTGACGACCAGAACGTTTACAGCAAATTGAAGGAGGTTTTGGCCAGGGTCGATGAGGAGCATACCACCCACGGCAACCACTTCTACTACCTCGCCACAGCCGCCAATTATTTCGGCCTCATCGTCGAGCAACTCGCCGCCAATGGTTTGATGGATGAAAACCAGCACTGGCGCCGCGTTATCGTTGAAAAGCCCTTTGGCCATGATCTCGAATCCGCAAAAGCCCTCAACGCTCAACTCCTCAAAGTCGTCAAAGAAGATCAGATTTACCGTATTGATCATTACCTCGGCAAAGAAACCGTGCAGAACATCATGGCGTTTCGCTTCGCCAATGGAATCTTCGAGCCTATCTGGAATCGCCGCTACATCGATCACGTGCAGATTTCCGTGGCTGAAACCGTCGGGGTTGAGTCCCGCGGAAGCTACTATGACCAGGCCGGGGCCTTGCGCGACATGGTCCCGAATCACATTATGCAACTCATCAGCCTCACGGCTATGGAACCTCCCGTTTCGTTCCGTGCCGACTCGGTGCGCGATGAGCAAGGAAAGATTCTTCATGCCATCCAGCCCCTCAGCGCCGAAGACGTTTTGAGCAAGACCGTGCGCGGACAGTACGGCGAGGGGATCGTGAACGGTCAGCGAGTGCCTGCCTACCGCTCAGAGCAAGATGTTCCCCCTGACTCAAAGACAGAAACCTACGTCGCCATGAAGCTGCAAATTGACAATTGGCGCTGGGCGGACGTTCCCTTTTATCTTCGTACAGGCAAAGCGCTCGCCGCTCACAATACTCACATCGTCATCCAGTTCCGCCGGGCCCCGTTCGTACTCTTCCGCGACACGCCGGTGGATAATCTGATGCCCAATCAATTAATCCTTCACATCCAGCCCGAAGAAGGCATATCCTTACGGTTTGCGGCAAAGGTGCCGGGACCCAATATGCGGCTGGGTGCAGTGGATATGAACTTCGAATATCAGGATTATTTCGGTTCCCAGCCCAGCACGGGCTACGAACGCCTGCTGTACGATTGTATGATCGGTGACGCCACACTATTTCAGCGCGCCGACATGGTCGAGGCTGGCTGGTGCGTGGTTAGCCCCGTGCTCGACGTGTGGAAGGCTTTGCCCCCGCGGTCCTTCCCTAACTACGCTGCCGGGAGTTGGGGCCCGAAGGATGCGGACGAGCTTCTCGAGCGCGACGGCCGCCACTGGAGGAACTTCGAAAAATGATTCTGGCAGGCGACATCGGAGGCACTCACGCAAGGCTGGCCTTCTACGATGTCCGCGACGGTCACCTCAGCCAGGTCTCTTATTCCATGTTTCCCAGCCGCGAGTTCAGCGGGCTGGATGAGATCGTCACCAAATTTCTTTCGTCTTCCTCCCTCCGGCCGGATCTGGCTTGCTTCGGAGTAGCTGGCCCCGTCCGTAACGGGCGCATCGAAGCCTCCAATCTCCCTTGGATCATCGACTCCAAACATCTGGTCGCAGAAACCAAGCTTCGCCATCTCAGCCTCATCAACGATCTCGAAGCCAACGCGTGGGGAATCCCTCTTCTTGCCCCTGCGGACCTCGTGCTTCTTAATCCGCATTACAGCGACGCCATTGGAAATCAAGCGGTCATCTCGGCCGGCACCGGCCTCGGCGAAGCCGGCATGTATTGGGACGGCAGGCAACACCACATTTTCGCCTGCGAGGGCGGGCACGCCGATTTTGCTCCGCGCAACGAACTTGAAGTCGAATTGTTTCGTTATCTCTATACGCTCTTTGGCCATGTGAGCTATGAGCGTATTGTTTCCGGTCCGGGACTGGTCAACGTCTATCACTTCCTGCGCGATACGAACCGCGGTGAAGAACCGAAATGGTTGGCGGAAGAAATTCTGCATTCTGATCCCGCCGCCGCGATCTCTAAAGCCGCATTGAACGGCAAGTCTGCGCTCTGCGAGCATGCGCTGGATCTCTTTATTTCAGTCTATGGCGCGGAAGCCGGAAATCTCGCCCTCAAGCTTCTCGCGCTTGGCGGCATTTATTTGGGCGGAGGGATCGCTCCCAAAATCGTCTCCCGACTCGCCGGCCCCCAATTCATGGAGGCCTTTCTCGCCAAGGGTCGCATGAAGAAGCTGCTGGAAGGCATTCCGGTTCGCGTTATCACAAACGACAAAATCGCTCTGATTGGCGCTGCCCGATGCGCCCAAGTTCGCGGTTAAGCGCCTGTCTATACCGGTTTGGGGAAAACTGCGCAAACAATTGCAGCATTACTCCCTGGTTACCCTCCAAAACTCTTACTCCCAGTAACTTAGGATTTGGCCAGGCGTTTGCGCTACATCCATGTATCCCGTTGCATCCGGGTTAAAGAGAGGAATCCGATGAAGACCATCAAGAGTTTCGTATTTGCCATTTGTTTCCTTGGCGCCACCGGCGCCATCGCCCAAAGCACTGCTGGCAACGGCACCGTGCTAAACAGCGATGTGCAACCGCTGCGACTCAGCGAACATGTGAACCGCGCAACCCAGCAATCAGTAGCCACCGAGCAAAGCCTGCTGAGCCAGAATTCCATCACTGTGGCCGACGGCGAACGCCCGCTCACCGATTTTGCGATAAATGAGGTAAGCGAGCCTCTGGGGGACGCAGCTCGGCGCCTCAGAGCAGAACACGAAGGTGTCAAGAAAGCTACCACCGTGTTCGTGAAGTAGAGACGTCCTTAGTTGCGGCAAAAGCCCTCGCCGCTTTTGATGATGAGGCAGTTTTTCTTGTCCAATAACCATTTCATGCCGGTATCCTGCCCATCGCCGGCATGAATGGATTCTCTCTTACCGTCGCGCAAAAATTCCACGTGGTTATTACCCTCTGAAACCACCTCGTAGGTATTGGTTCCATCCAGCGAGTGGATTTCTATCGAATACTTTCCACCCCTGGACGGGCCGCCCTCGACGATAAGATAGGTTCCTTCCGGCCCATTCCATTGCCCTAAGCACTGATCCGCTTGCCTGGTTTGAGCCATGTCGAATTCAGCTGACGTCTTTCTCTGGCGACTGCAGCTCGTGGTCAGGGCGAGCAGAAGCATCGTCAATGTTATTTGACGCACTTCTGGCCTCAATCGCGAAATTTAACGCTCGCATGGGTTCCATCACAGAACGGCTTATTCTGCGACTCGCCGCATCGGCACAACGTCACCCGGTTGCGGACTTCATATTCCGTACCATCCGCTGAAACAACCGGAATCCCTCCCCGCAGCCAAATTGGCCCGCTGCACTGCTGTGCAGGATCTTCGACGAGTCCAATCGAAAGCGGCAATTCTGGCTCGATCGGTTTCCCTGTCTTTTTGTCCCACGCCACCAATCTGCCAGAGGGACAATCCCCCACTTGTCTCACAAAATTTTCCCGCACTTTCGCTTCGTCCGTATGCTCTACCTGGTTCCATACTTGCCCATGCGGATCGCAAAATCGCGCAAACGCGCACAAGCTCTCGGCATCGGTTAATTGCATTGTGGGCCCATCCAGCACTTCAGCTTGCATCTTGTAAGGCGAACGCGCAGCAGTTTCGGTACCATCAAAGTGCACCTTGGCGTGCGTGCCATCGCAATACGGCTTACTGTTCGACTTACCGCAGCGGCACAACGCATACTTATCCTGGCCGGGGTATTTCTCTCCCTGCTCCCACTTCTCCGATTCCCCCTTCGCGTTTGCGCCAATGATTTGTTTTGACATGGGCACATTCCCACTGACCAGATAAGGCCCATTTTTTGTGATGACAACTTTCGCATCATGCTTGGCGCCGGACATGAAATAGTTCCTCCACAATCTGTCTTAGCAGCTTTTTCGCAGTTTATACCTTTTGCACAATTCCCTGAGGATAAAATGAAAGCATGCCTTTGCGGCCCGAGATTCGTGTTCTCCCCACCCAAAATGAGCTTTTTCACGCGGCCGCGTTAGAATTCGCCGATCGCGCCGCCGACGCCGTTCGAGATCGCGGCCGCTTAACCGTCGCCCTTTCGGGGGGATCCACGCCTCGCGGGATGTTTTCCCTGCTCGCTTCCGGCTCTATCCCCAATATTCCCTGGGACAAAATTTATTTCTTCTGGGGTGACGAACGCCACGTCCCACCGGACAGCCCAGAGAGCAACTACCGCATGGCCAACGAAGCCATGCTCTCGAAAGTCCCGGTGCGCGCAGAAAACATCTTCCGCATTCCCGCCGAAGGCAAAGACGCGAATGTCGTCGCCAGCACCTACGAGCAGACCATACAGAAATTTTTCGCGTTGAAGCCGGGAGACTTTCCTCGCTTAGATCTGGTTCTTCTTGGCATGGGCCCGGACGGCCACACCGCGTCGTTATTTCCGGGCACTGCCGCCTTACAGGAAACTAAGAAGATCTTCGTTGCCAATTGGGTCGAAAAACTCGGCGATTTCCGCTTTACCCTGACCTATCCGGCAATTAATCATGCTGCCGAAATCGCATTCCTCGTGAGTGGTACCGACAAAGCCGCGACTTTGCAGCAAGTCTTGGAGAACCAGAACGCAGGACTACCCTCCCAGAAGATCCGGCCGGAGAATGGCAGATTATTGTGGCTCGTCGATCAGGCAGCCGCGACAAATCTGAAAATCGGCTTGCCATAAACCAGGCTGCACCATCGGCATTTATTTTTGCGGTCGACCAAGCGCCACCTGATTTAGCAGCCGGTTTCTCGCATAGCCAGAGATTCGATCGCCCAGTTTCTCCTTATGTGGCCCCGTCCGTCGGATTCGTATCAACCAGAAAATCATCAATAGAAGCGGCAGGAAGCTCAGGAAATAAAGTGCTCCGCTTCTCTGCAAGAAAGCTGGGAATATATGTGCGCGGGCGAGAAATACGGACGATGCCGCGATAAACAGCGCGAAGCACATCCGCCAGAGGTGGCGCGCGATCCGCTGTGTGCCTGAAATACCACCGCGCACGAGTATGCGAATGTCACCGATGGAAGCAAGAAGCGCGACTGAACCGAGGAAGAAGTACGGCCCGGGAGGGTAGTCGTACTTCATTCCCGTAGAATTCATGGCCGCTTGGCTACCAAAAGTCACTTCGAATCCCAATATCGCGAGAACAGCCAAAAGCGCGGCCCAATCAAAAGCTCCGGGTTTCACGTCGTTGTTTCTGCGCCGGGCAGTCATCCACGCGGTCGCTACCAGATAGAAAGTGAGCGCGCCCCCCAGAATGTTGCCAGGTTGGTGCTTTGTGGTCGCCATGTATGCGCCGCTCGACGACAGACACAGCATGGATATGACGAAGACGATTCCAGCGACGGCGTGCCGGCGCGAACCTTTGCGGAGAAAAACGGCAACGAAGCCGGACAACATGCCCACCGTGCCGGATGCAATGTGCAGAAGTAACATGGGTGAATAGGACATCTTCTCCTCCTCGTCCTAGCGCGCTTCCAACGCATATTGTTGCGGCCAAAATCCGCCTGCGCGGGCCTTCTCTTTCCATCGTTCGATGTTGACGCCCATCACCAGAAGCCAGAGCGACAAAGCGATTTCCGCGATGGCTGTCGGCGCAAAATAGGGAAAAATGCGGGGTTGAAGTGCGGGCGCGAGAAAAAGTGCAGAACTGTTCACCAGGTAGCCCACGCCCTCAATCGCCAGAAGCACTCCGATGATCCGAGGCATGAACGTTGATTTGTAAATCAGGTATGCCATGGCAAAGCAATCGAATCCGAAAAAGAACAGGGCGATGGCGAAGCCATGTTCGAACAGTTCGATGGATACATAAGAGGCAGCCTGTAACTGTTCTGCCGAGAATGCACTCAGTTGATGTCCACCGCCCAACAGAAGCAAAGGCGCGAAGTGACCCAGTAAACTGACACTCTCAATGGTGTTCACCACAACATCGAAGATCACCATCATCAAGGCGACGTTGCGGTTGACGACTCTGAATAACTTGTAGAAGATGACCGTCCCCGGCACATTGCAGACGCAATAGAACAGTTCGACGGCAAAGCCCCACCGGTAAAGCATCTGGTGCGCCAGAATGTTGTGAGCTGTGGCTGCGGCATCGCCGTGCACGACGAGCCGCCCCCGAACGACAAGCTCCGCGAAAATGCCGCCGGCGATCGTGATCAAGTACAGTAAGCCCGCGGTCCTTGCATAGAGACGGGGTGCTCGGTCCGCGATACTTTCCGCTGTTGCTGTTGTGCTCATGTCCAATTGTCCTCGCATGTAAAGCATTCGCGCTTTGGTCGGGATCGGGCTCCGACTCAGATCGGTCCCTGCGATCGGCGCAGCCGCGAAGCGCCGAATAGAAATATCGCAGCTAAAACCAACCCAGCCCACAAGCCTGGCGTCATCAAGAACCGGCCTAGCGTGGCATGCATCCCCGGATCGTAAGGCATTTGTGAATTCGCAGCCGGGATGGCTTCCATGCCGCCTGTAAATCGCTCGCCGATCAATTCGGCGAAGTGCATGGTGTTGAAGGCGAACTTCTCAAGAACACCGACAGCCAGCAATGGCAGCGTAGCCCACAACAGCGGCGCTCTCCGCGCCCATCCGGAGATGAAGAGCAACCAGGCATAGATCGGCGCGTACCACAACATGTGCACGGTCACCAGGTGATACAGCAGCCCCGCCCACCTCTGCCATGGCGACACCGTGTTCCACAATCCAGCAACGCTCAGCCCGCTCCCTGCCGCCGCAAGGCTGCCGGCCAGCAACATGATGAATTGCGTTGTCACGATGAATGTAAACGCCACCATCGGAAGCACCACAAAGGGAATAAGCGCCTTCGAGAGCACCACCGTCGCATCGGACACGGGCAGCGACTTCCAGAACAAGATGCTGCGGTCGCGCCGTTCATCGTGTAACGCGGCAAGGCAATAAAACAACTGCACAATCACTGCCGCTCCCATGATCGCTGCCTCGACGAAATGATAGGGCTCCGTCAGAACCGCTTCCCGTTTCATAAGATCGCTCGTCGCCAGCGCTCGTCCCATCGTCGCCACCAGAAAGCCAAAGAGGGATACTCCTGCCACAATCAGCGGCGCAAGGTAAATGGACCGGTACTCCCACAGTTCGCGTCGCACCGACCAATAGAAAGGGTGCGTCGCTGCCAGGTTCTTCGCGAAAACGTTCTCAGGCACGGCATTCGAATTCGCGTTCATCTCGTCCCTCCTCTCGCCGGACTCATCACGGCTACAAACAAATCAGCAATGCTCGGCGTATGCACTTCCCCAAGCGCCGTCAGCTTCCCGCGCTCCGTCACGCCGTCAAACAGCAGAATGCTTCGCCCCAGACTCTGCCGCTCATAAATCGGCCGGAACTCCCGCGCTGCCGGCAGGTTCTCCGGACTCACCATCACCTCGGCATAGCGCGCTTCCACTTCTTCCATGCTGCAACTCAACACAATCCGTCCGCGGTTGATGAATATGAGATCAGTCAGCACATTCTGCACTTCCTCCACCTGGTGCGTAGTCACGATAATCGTCCGGGTGCGGTCGAAATAATCATTTAGCAGCGAATCGTAAAATTGCTTGCGGTAGAGAATGTCGAGCCCCAGCGTCGGCTCGTCCAGCACCAGCAACCGCGCATCGATCGCCATCACCAGCGCAAGATGTAGCTGCACCACCATGCCCTTCGACAATTCCTTGACCTTGCTTCTGCGCAGGATCGAAGTCCTCGCCAAAAATCCTTCCGCCTTCACCGGATCAAATCGTGGATGAACCCCCACCATATACTCGATCAACTCCGAAACCCTGGCCCAGCGCGGCAGAACCGCCACATCCGAAATAAAACAGACGTCACGCATCAAATCTGCGCGTTCAGTCCACGGGTCTCTCCCCAGCACTCTGAGTTGCCCTTCAAATGACATGAGGCCCAGAATCGCATTCAGGGCCGTGCTCTTCCCCGCTCCATTTGGCCCAATCAGCCCAACAATCCGGCCCTCTTCCACGCGCAGGTCAATTCCATCCAACGCGACCGTCGCGCCATAAACCTTTCGCAAGCCGCGTGCTTCAATGAGCGTCATGGCTTTGGCTTCTCCTGTTTCTTCTCGGAATTACTCCCGCTCTCGGCTTTCAATAACTCCTCCGCCTTTAGTCCCAACCGCTGGATCGTCTCTCTGATCCGCGGCCACTCCTCGGTCATAAATTTCTGCTTTTCTCCTTGCAGCAACAGCTCCCGCGCCCCCGTATTGATGAACATCCCCAACCCCCGCCTGCTCTCCACCAATTTGTCGTCCACCAGTTGCTGATAGCTCTTCAGGACCGTCAATGGATTCACCCGGTACTCCGCCGCCACCACCCGCACGGAAGGCAGTGGGTCCCCCTCCTCCAGCACACCATCCAGAATCATCGCCACCACGCGATCGCGAAGCTGGCGGTAAATCGGCTGATTGTCATTCCATTCCAGAGCCATCGCGGTTCCCGAAATTTCCTGTGAGAATCTTGTTTATGGGGCGCAGAACCGAAGCCCTGCGCCCCGATGTTGTTTCATCACTTCGTTCGTGTCAATTCCATGTGCGCCCGCACCGGCTTGTCACCCGGCTCGAGATACGTCCAGTCTTCAATGTGGTGATTGTCGTCAATCACGGTGAAGGTCGCGTGCTGCATGTGGCCGTAGGCTGTGCTGCCTGAAACATCGAGGAACGTAAAATCAATGGTTTTTCCATCCGCCGATTCCTTTCCCACCATGCGCGGCCTGTTTCCCGCATCGCAATAATGCGTAAGCTCAAGCTGATCCCCATCGAGATAAAGCATCGTAACGGGATGGTCGGCTCTTCCCTCGCCGGTCATTTCATGCACGATCGCATTCCCCATCGAGGTTACGCGCAGCGATGCTTGCATCGTCTTGCCGTCGATGTCCGGGTGCAGCGGGAGTGTTTTCACTTGTCCGCTCCATGTTCCGGCCAGAGTTTTCATGGTGTCGAAAGACTTCTGGGCGTCGGTCGGTGCAGCGGATTGCGCCGCAGCCGACACTGCCAGTCCCAGACTCAATCCAGCAACGAATAGGTGTTTGTAATTCATGGTTTTGTAGTCTCCTTTGGGATGGCTCAGCCAACTGCGAGTCTTTCTCATTAGCCATCTAGTGTTATAGTTAACTATATCACTAATTACATGTCAAGCTTTTTCTTAGACCACGCCTGCAGTGCCACAATCACCTTCCGCACCAAAGCAACTCACCCCATCGCTTTGCCATCGGAAAACGCGCACCGCCGGCATCTCCGGCTAAAGGATGTTTCAATGTTCAGGCAGCTTGCTATCCTAGGTTTGATCGCGGCATTGAGCTTTGTCTCCGCTCCCGCTCAGACTTCGTCGTCCACCACTTCACAATCCCAGCCTTCGAATGCACCCGTCGCCTATGTCTACGTCGTCAACAATCCCGGAAGCGGAAATCCCAATACGGTTTACGGCTTTTCCGCGGCCTCCAACGGCGCCCTCACTCCCATACCCGGCTCGCCCTTTCCCCAGAACATAAACTCCATGGCCGTCAACGGAAAGTATCTGATTGCGACAGATTATGGAAACCCGCCAAATCTCGACACCTTCAAAATCGGATCCAATGGATCTTTGACTTATCTGACTCAAACATCTTGCGGCCAGACCGGTAACGCCTGCGTGGCCGTCTTCAATCTGTTCTTTGACCATACCGGCAGCGACCTTTACGCCATGGAGTACGACGGCTCCAACGACAACACCGCTTCATTCGCTGTCGATGGTTCCACCGGAGCCCTGAGTTATTTGGGCGATACCATCACCGGCGCATTCCCCGGCGACTATACCGACACGTTCTTTATAGGGAACAACGAGTATGCATATTCGGCTGATCAGTCCGGTTGCATGTACCCGAACATCTACGGATTTCTGCGCGAAAGCAATGGTTTGCTCAATAGCATCGAAGTTCAGTTCAACGAACCCGTTCCTCCTTCGACCTTTCGTGGTTACTATCCGGATCTCGCCGTAGCCGATCCTAACAATAACCTGGCTATTCTCGAGCAGCCAGTAAATCCGCCCGGTTGCGCTGCCAGTCCCTTGCAAATCGCGGTCTACACAGCAGATACATCTGGCAACCTAAATACCAATAGCACGTACAAAAACATGCCAGCCACCGCCATCAAGTCTCCCTCGGACATGAAGATGTCGCCCGATGGCAAGACCCTGGCCGTGGCTGGCATCGAAGGCGCGCAACTATTTCACTTCAACGGTTCCAATCCCGTCACCCGCTACACCGGATTGCTTACGACCGAACCCATCACCCAGATGTTCTGGGACAACAGCAACCACATCTACGCCATCAGCAGTGACGGTTACCTCTACGTCGCCACCGTCACGGCAACAAAAATCACCAGCGCTCCCGGATCTCCTTACAAGATTGGTGGTCCAGAGAGCTTGATCGTTCAACCGCTCACCCAATAACTGCGAACCCCACCCGTTCGCGTACTTTTGCGTAAGGGTGGGGTTCGTTTCGTAACGGTTCCACGATTCGAGGAAATCAAACCGCTCTGTACGTCAGGCCGCCGACACCCGCAGGCGCAGCCTTCCACTTCCATGCCTGCGCAATGCAAATCAAGTGCAGCATCAGAAACAGTGGCACTAGAAACGTCGGCACCAGACTCAGCGGCAGCATCGTCATCAGCGCCATGCTCGGCCCATGCGGACTCCAAAGCGCCGCCGTCGTCCCCAGCCCCACCGCGGTGACAAGATCCATAATCCCTAGAATCTGCCACAGGATGAAGCTTGAACGATTCACGGGCTGCGTCATCTTCCACGCCACCAGTGTCGCCGTCATGCCAATCGCCATGTCGCCATATCCGGCGGGCAGCGCAAATACGGCCGGCAACGCGCCTCGTGCCTCCAGCAGCAAAAAGATGAACCCGATAATTCGCCATGACTGCGCCAGCGTCAGAATTTGAGGATTAAGCGACATTACAAATTTGCGAAAGCCGCTCGAAGCCGCTGCCCACAAGGCAAAGATCAAAATCGGGGCCGACGCCGCAATCGCGACCGACACTCCAATCCGGTTGGCATTGTTCTCGAACACTCCCAGTGCCGCGGCGCCCAGCGCGAAAACGAACCATGTCGCAATCAATCCCGTCGCCAGCTTTGCATAACCAGCTTCTTCCATAAAATCTCCTTGAGATCGTCAATTGCTGTGGGCCGCGAGCGACGATGTCAGTTGATGCGCCGCCTCGAGCACGTTGTTAAATGTCTGCTCGCCGAGTTGGCGTCGCAGCCGCGATTGCACTTTCTCCCACACCGGCAAAGCCCGCTTGTACTTGGCTCGCCCGGCATCGGAGAGTCGGATCCACCGCTCCCGCCGATCCTCGCCCCTCCGCTCAGCGATCCAGCCTTCCCGGTCCATGATTTCGAGCGTCCGCGTCAGGGTGGTGCTGTCCATGCCCAGGATTTCCCCGAGCTTCCGCTGCGTCACCTCGCCCGTCAGCGACAGCGCTTGCAGCAGGGTAAATTGTGTCCCTTGCAGCCCGAGAGGCCGCAAGGCCGTTGCATAAAGTTGAGTCAAGGCTCGCGTGGCTTGGCGGAAACTGCCGCATAAGCACGCAAGCTGGACTGAAACCTGCCGTTTCATACCACGATAGATGTATATACATCTATCGTGGATGCAAGAAAACATCGGGACTCTTTAAGCATGACAACAACCTTGAGCAACGCCCATCGCGGCGTGGAAGTGGGCTGCTTCGGTATCCGTCAGACCCCTTGCCAGTAGCCCGTCCGAGCACTCTCCCGCCATCATTTTCTCCTTGACATGATGTTAATGGTAAGTTAAAACATTATTAAGTCTATTGGTTTACTGTACATTGTAAACCTACGGCGCCACGCGAACTTCGGTCTCCCCCTTTCGCTGCGATGCCGGCCAATCAGGAAAATTGACATAGGACAGTCGTGTCCCTCGAAAGGTTACCCACTGTGGGCAAATTGATTCTCGTTCGACATGGAAAAACACTATTGAATGCCCTCGACGACGCCGAGCGGCTTCGAGGATGGTTGGACGTGCCCCTCGATCCACAAGGACTTCAAGAAGCGGTCACGACGGCAAAATTAGTAGCCCAATACCCTATCGACGCAATCTACACGTCCGATCTTTGCAGGGCCCAACAAACAGCGGCGGCGCTGGTCCAGGAAACAAAAGCTCCGTTGTTGCATACCTATGTCCTGCGGCCTTGGAATGTGGGATCGCTGGCGGGCCGGCGCGTGGCCGACATCTTACCCGACCTAAAGAAACTGGAACTGAATCCCGGCATGCCAGCCCCTGGCGGCGAATCCTTTTCGCAGTTCTACGCCCGGTTTTCGCGGGAGGTCGCCAATCTGCTGGAAGCGGCATCGCGATCCAAAAACTGCATCGTCGCAGTCACCCACGTGCGCAATCTGTTGGCCACGCCGACCATCGTGATGGGAGGCGATAAAACCAAGATTCCGGTTACTGGCGGGCCGAAAACAGGTTCACTCTTATGGGTGGAGCACAGGCGCGGCAAATGGCGCATTCGATTGGAAGAGCCTCGCACCACGACAGAGCGATTCGGCTGTGGCTCGCCAACTGCCGTCGGCGAGTTCGCGGAAATCGAAGCCAACTAGCGAGTTTAAGATATGAGCACCACTACAATCCCAACGGACGCGCTTTCGTGGATGCCGACGCCGACCGCTGGTCCTGTTTTCATCGTTAGCATGCGACGAGGTGGCTCGTCATTGCTGTACGCACTCTTAAACAAGCATCCCCAAGTCGCCTTGATGTACGAAGCCGACCTGTTACTGCTCAGGGCGTCTTTCTCGAGACCCGGCCGATACAAAGACTGGCGCGAGCGCTGGCCGTTTTGGAGTGACAGTCTCAGCCGCCATGGCCTCGATGGTGCAGATTTCTCCTCCGATCTGAATAATTCTAGAGACGCCTTCATCGCCGTTCACCGCGAGTATGCGGCCCGTCGGGGAGCAGTCATCTGGGGCGATAAATCGCCCAACTACTACGATCGGTTGGTCGCGCTCGCGGAAGAGTTCTATGGTGCGCGATTTATCGTGGTTTGGCGTGACCCGCTTGCCACCGCGAATGCCACCGAACGCGCTGCCCGGGCAGGATCGCCCTACTTCGCGAAAAAAGGCACCAAACTGTCCTCCTTGCTTGGACACAAAAAATTCAAGCGGCAATGTGATGAGTTGCGGCGCCGGGGGCGGGCGGTTTATGAGGTGAATTACGAAGACTTGGTGCAGGATCCGTGCTCGACGATGATAAGCGTCTGCCAGTTTCTGCAAATTCCATACTTGGATGAACTTTCCAACCTGGAAGGCGCGGACCGCAGCAGCATTCCTCCCGGAGCACATCATACCTTCTTGCGGGGGTCGGTCATTGTGTCGGAGGAGCGGCAACAACTTTTAGACCTCGCCTTTCGAGCTAAGGTCACTCGCTACGTCAACCTTTGGCATTCACAATACGCTGGCCTCTGGCCGCCCAGACCGAAACCGTCTGATGACGCTCCTGAGGTCCCCGGCATCTTCGAACGCAGCGTCGACAAGGTCTGCTATACGGCCTTATCTGCGGTCGAGTCGTTGAAGCGGTGGGCATTCTGCTTCGTGCCTCTGTCATGGCTTCGATGGCGGCGGAATATCGCAATCCGAAAGCATACGCAGCAGAGGACAGAGGCCGGAGTGGTCTAAAGGACGATCTGAATCACGACATCTCAATACGAGCAATATCTCCATGGTGAAAAGCGTACCGACGAGATATGACAATCACCCGTGCCTCCCAGCCACCCTCGAAACAAAGGAAAGTTATAATGGGGACAATTGAAAATTCACAGTGGAACCAATCCTTTCAGGTATCGAGAGCTTCGGAGTGGAAGTACCGTCTCATATATTGGTTTAACGCTTATCCCTTGCTGTTTCTCCCGGTGACCCACCTGCTTTACGGCAATACCCCTAGTTATTTAGTAGCACCAGACACTGACTTGGTGATCGAAGGCTTCGGACGTGCCGGCAGCACGTTCGCTAACTTTGCGTTCCTCTCCGCCCAAACGAGGCCCGTCAATACTGCGCATCACACTCACGCTGCCGCCCAGATATTGCTCGCCGCGCAAAGAAAAATTCCAACGCTCGTCATCGTGCGAAAACCGGAAGATTCCGTACTTTCGCATATGGTTCGCCACAATATTGGCCCTCGCCCAGCCTATGTGGCCTGGAACCGGTTCCACCGGCGTATTTTGAAGTATCAGGATAAAATCCTCGTCGCTACGTTTGAACAAGTGCTAGATAATTTTGGCGACATCATCCGTCGAATCAATGAAAAGTTTGATACCGACTTCGCCATCTGGGCGCATACTCCGCAAAATCAAGCCGCTATATTCGAACAGATCAAGGCCAGAAACCACGGCCTATTCGGGGATGGGGTCACCCCTGCAAGGATTCGATCGCTATCCATCCCCGTTCCTAGCCGTGAGGCCTTAAAGAACCATTTGCGACGGCAACTCGAATCGCCTCAACTTGCACGCTTGCGCGAGGAAGCGGCTGGTCTTTACCGACAAATCACTAAGCGTTGAGTAGAATTTCGCATCGGCTTCCATTTTTCATAGATTGTAAGTACAATCTCGTCCCATTTTGGGAAATGGCCGGAATTGCGCTTTCCCTGCCCGTGGCGGCCTTCGGACAGTCTTCGGGCCCTCACGAAGCTATCTTCCAGCAGACACGCTGTAATGGAACTGTGGACGCAGGAACGGGCATTTTAGGCGGGCTGCGAAACAGGAATCGCAGGACTAGAATTCGGACGAAGATAGGGCGGATGACCCGAAACGAAGAATCAACAACTTCCACCGGAACTCAATAACTTACCGAGAATCGGAGTAGTATTCGCGCTAGAACACCGGCACCAGATGGTGTTTTTTCTGGTAAAGCTTGCGGTCCACCGCGCGCAACGTGTCGGCAACGTCGCTGCCTGTCGCATAGGAGGCGATGCCATAGTTGAACGACATTTTGTATTCTTTGCCGTTGTTGGCGTTCCACTCCTCCACCATGCGTTGCAGCCGTTGCAGCGGAAAATCCGCTTCGGCTTCGCTGGTATCGGGCATGGCGACGAGAAACTCATCTCCGCCCTGCCGGAAGGCCACATCGGCCCCGCGGAAGACGGTCTTCAGCAGGCGGCTGAACTCGACGAGCACGAGGTTCCCTTCCATCGCGCCGTAGAGTTCGTTGATGGATTTGAAGTTCTCAATATCAATCGCCATCAGCGTGAGCGCGCTGCCAATGCGATTGGCGCGAGCCACTTCCCGCGGCAATACTTCGTTTAACGCGCGGCGGTTCATCAGCTGCGACAGCGGATCGATCAGCGAGAGGTTTTCCAGGCGCTCGTTGAGCACGAGTTCGTTAATCAGGGCGCGGCGCGTGGCATTCAGGGTGAGCTTTTGCGAGAGGAGGTAAAGATTAAAAAGCAGAATCAGCGAGATAAGTCCGAAAAACAGTTGCGGCAGATAAGCTTGTTCAATGTGAATGACGTGCTGCGCCCAGACCACGTTGGGCAAGATCAACGAGAGGAGACCGGTGGCCAACACCACGATCATCAGCAAGCCGATGGACCAAAGTTGCCAGTCGCGCCCGCTAATCTCCTGAATCTGCCGCTGGATCTCTTCCGCCCGCGCCAGCATCGACGGCGCAGCCGTCATAGAGGCTGCTGGTGATGCAGCCGGTGACGCCGCCTGCTCGCCTGTTGGTGACATGATTTCCCCGCTCCGGTTTTCCCCGTGAATCAGGCACGCGCTCTCGGCGAGCGCCTCGCTATAGTGTCCTCTGATTTCGGCGGAAAACGGCCTGGGCATTAGGTCATTGGCCTTACCGTGGTAACTATCCCGGGCAACTAAGTAACTTGGCAATGGCAAGAAGCGGGCGTGCAGCACAGACGGCTTTTTCCGCGAGCGAAGAGCCTGATCGCCCTATCGGCTCGAAGGGCCCATGATTGTCACTTTACCGGTGTTATATTCCGCAAAGATTACTGACGTCGTTCCCAAGCCGGTAATTCCCAATGGGCCGCTGTTGGGTGTAGGTATGGACCATTCCGTGAACCCGTTGCTCGATGTCCCGAGGACGTTATTTACTGCCGGGACCACCACGGCTGTGATCGATGCCTTTGTAAGCTGATAACTCTGCGGCGTGACCGCGCTCTGGGTCTGCGTGACTGCGGTGGTCACCACGTCATTGGGAGGAATGGGGATCGCCGTTCCGGAAGCCAGCGCGACATCCAGAAATCCGATTTTCGACGCGGTCCTTTCAGAAAAATAGATCTGCGGATCGGCGCCTTGCTCCACCAACACATCGGCGACTCCCGCGGGGCTCGTGGGAGCGGTCCACAGGGTTTCCATGCTATTGGTGGAATCGCCCGGATCAAGCGCGCCCACCGTGCTATCGGCTAGATCTCCGAAATACACCAACCCTCCCACTCCGTTAAAGTTGGGCACGTAGTGAATGTGCTCCGCTTGACGCACCTGGGGAAGGAGCCATTCGGTGATCTGATTCGTGAAGGTATCGAGCATGCCGATCTTATGGGCGTTTAATTCAACGAAATAGACTTGCCATCCCGATCCATCGGCCGCGCCAATGGAAACGCCCCGGGGATTGGACGCTGTTGTCGGCACCGTCCATTCCGTAAACTGGGTCGGCGATGATGGATCGACCATGGCAATCTTGTTACCCGTTGACTCGCTTAGGAAATAGATGGGCGTGCCCGCCCCCGACACCGTGGTATCCAGATGAATGCTTCCCCCGCCTGGGCTGGGTAGGGGGTATTCGGTCAGCTGATTAGTAGAGGGATCGAGAATTCCGAGGTAGTCACCCGTTACCGCGCAAAAAACCAGATTACTATTTGAGTCCAGCACCAATCCATGCGGTACGCTGCCCGAAGGCAATGTCCACTCGTTAACGACGTTAGTCGCGGTGTTGAGACTGCCAATCCTGTTCCTTGCGCTCTCGGTGAAGTAAATCCGCGTGGGGCCCGCGCTGATTACATGCAAGGGCTGGCTGGCGGAGGCCGAAGTCGTCCATTCGGTGAATGTGTTGGTCGTTTGCGCCGCCGCAGTGGCTGCCATTACCGCGGCCGAAAGAAGATGTGCAGTGGTCCAGGCTGCCAGGAGAAGGAACTTCGAAATGCGGCTGGCGTTCATGAATCCCCTCTTTACCGCGTATGCTCGATTCTCGCAGACGAACGCTGGCTCGATTGAGAGTACTACTTCAAGAATTGGGAATCAAATTTACCAGGATCCCCACGCTCAAGCACCGCCGGAGCTGACCGGAATGGCTTCCCCGAAGGCTCGTGCTACAGCCATTTAGGAGCGCAGACGACTTTTGACTAAGAGGATGATCCGTTACGGGATATTAGGCGCAGTTTTGGCGCCAGTCGCCAACTTCTTTCAAGCCTTCATTGCGGGTCTGCTCGAAGAGACGTACGCGATGGCGGGTGTGCTCAAATTCATGAATATCGGCCCAGACTTCGGCGCGCCAGCTCTCATCATGCGTGGCGGATTCGCCGCAAGTGGCGCAACGGGTGTGCAGACGCCGCCAGGCACGTGGCATCACGGTCGCTAATTCGATGAATATGCAGCGGACTTCCTGAATCTCGTCTTTTTCGCCGATCACATGCTCGTAGCGAAGAACGTAGCAAAAGCCGAGCTTGCGCGCTTCCAACTCTGCTTCGCCGCGGGTGTGGAAGGGGCCATATTCCGCCCGCAACTGCTCAATCGAATCACATGCCATCCAAAACGTTTCCGTATAAGCCATTCCCTTGCCGCCTTCGCTGAAACCCAACCCGGGGACATCTGTTACCGCGTCATCTGCTTCGTATGCAATTCGATTGCCGAGAATGTATCCCTAAACTGCTTAATTCCATCGGGTTGGACGTATTCCCGCCGAGACTTGCCTCCTTTGCTGCAAGCTTTTGCAGCGTATTGCCGAAAATAGTGCACCAACCTGAAGGCCATCGTTGGCCATCGAACATACGCAGCTCAGAAGCATGCAAGTTGGAACGGGGGATTCCCGTGCATGGCGGTTTAATGCCTAACCGAGCACCTCCAGTTGGCAGTTGGCATGGTTTGCCTTATCATCGGTTCGCAATCACACGCTCACCGTAACTTAAACAAGAACCACCCCTTTATGGGAACACGACGTAACCCGCGCATTGAACTGAAAGTTCCGGTGCGAATTTTCGGAACCGATGCCCATGGCAAGATTTTCTCGGAAAGCGTGTCCACAGTTGATGTGAGTCAGGACGGGGCACAGCTGGCCGGCGTACAAGCGGAACTCAAGAATGACGAAATCATCGGTCTGACCTATGCCCAGAAGAAAGTGCATTTCCGCGTCAAGTGGATTGGAAAGCCCGGTACACCGATGGCGAACCGCGTTGGCCTGCTCAACTTAACTCCGGAAAAGCCGCTTTGGGAGATGGTGCTTCCCAAACCGGCACAGGATCAATACAAGTGGCAATCGGGCGATCGGCGCAAGTTTCCCCGCATTCGGGTGGTGCTGTCCGTAGAGCTGCAGCCGGAAGGGGGTGCGCCCATCTGGGCCAATTCAGCCGATTTGAGCGAAGGTGGATGCTTTGTGGAAATGGCCATCCCGCTCAAGCAGGGGCAGAAGTTGAAGGTGGGCTTGTGGATTGACGGCGCCAAGATGTGGGTACACGGCGAAGTCGTGAGCAGCACGCCGGGATTCGGCATCGGAATAAAATTCCTTGATCTTTCAGAGAGCGACAAAACCGCACTGAAGAATTTCCTGCAAAAACATAAGCGCTAGCCTTCCAGGCAGGCGCTCCGCTAGGAGCTGGTGGGACGCAAGGGTTTGGCGTTGCCCGGCAACGTAACCACATCCGAGGCTCGAGAATATGCCGGCAATTGCTTCCAGCCGGCGCCGCCGTGGGCCGCGACGTACAGTGCCAACTCGAGGCGGTTCCAGACGCCCAGCTTGTCAAAAATGCCGCGCAGGTAGTTCTTGATGACCTGCTCGGTTGTGCCGATCACGACCGCAATCTGGCGATTGGTGCGGCCCTCCCACACCAGCATGGAGACCTGGACTTCCTTGATGGTTAGCGCATCACAGGGAGGCATGTTTCATCTGCTCCTTCTGAAACATGGCGGTCGCCAGTTTCACGCGTTTGCGGCCGTCGCGAATGCCGGCGCGCAGAAAGAGTGTGCGCAAATGCTGCTTTACGGTGCGGGGGCTGATGCGCAATTGGGCGGCAATTTCCTTGTTGCTGCAACCCTGCACGAGCAGCTTTAAGACCTGCTCATCGCGGGTGGTGATTTTAATTTCGTTCAGGTTGACCATCGAAACCTCCCGTATGTACGCTTTTGCCATCCGTTAATGTGCGTTGCATGCACACGGAAGGGATTATGCAAACGGGTTGCCAAAGGCAAAGGAAAAGCAAAAGTAAGAATCTGCGCGTTTTAGCCCGCTTTTGGCGCTGTTTTACCGTGGGGGTCCGGCCGGACGCTCAAAAGAGCCGTACCGCTTCCCGAAGCGGGCGATCCCATTCCATTTCGAGAATGGTCTATCCATACGGAATTCGATATCCCAAAGTGCAGTAAGATCCAATAAGAGGGCGCACCCTTTCAACGAGGAATGGTCTCTCGGACCCAAGCTTCAATGGCCTCGCGCATCAGCGGGAGCCTGCCCTCGAAGAAATGATCGGCCCCGGGAATGATGACCAATTTCCGCGGTTCGGCGAGCGCATCGACTACGGCCTGCAATTGCGCCGGCGCGCCGAATTGGTCATACGAGCCGCTGACGAAGAGCTTCGGCTTGGTGCAAGTCTTGAGATAGGAAAAATCGTAATTGCGACCCTGAACCGGCGCCACGGGAAGCCCGAGGCCGATGAGGGCCTGGACACGTTTGTCAGGGCAGGCGGCTTGCAGGCCAACCGCAGAACCAAAAGAGAATCCGCCAAAAATGAGCGGAAGATGGAATTCATGATCGAGCCAGTCGAGGGCGGCGCGTACGTCGTCCACTTCGCCGCGGCCATGGTCATGCTTGCCCTGGCTCAATCCGGTACCGCGAAAGTTAAAGCGCAGCACCGGCCAGCCAAAGCTATTCAAGGCCTTCATGGCATGGAATACGACTTTGTTGTGCAGCGTTCCGCCGAACATGGGATGAGGATGGGCCACCAGCGCGGCGTGCGTGGCCGAGTCCGCGCCTAAGTTGAGCAGGGCCTCGAGGTTCCCGGCGGGGCCTTTTAGCGTGAAAGAACAAATGGACGCGGCAGACATGCGGAGACATCAGAATAGCAGTGATGAGCATAGTTTATTCTGGAGCGATGCAATTGGATCTGATTGGTTTCACCCGCCAACTGGTCGATATCGAATCCATCACGGGCAACGAAAAACGAGTTGGCGATTTTCTTTACGCCGAGTTGCAACGGCTGGGATTCACAGTAAGCCGCATGGCGGTTGAAGGTGACCGGCAAAACATCTGGGCGGTCTGGCCGGGACAGACGCGGCCGGAAATTGTTTTCTCCACGCACATGGACACGGTGCCGCCATTTATTCCTTCCTCAGAGGATGAAACCCGCGTATACGGGCGGGGTTCCTGCGACGCCAAAGGCATTATTGCGGCGCAGACCGCCGCCGCGCTGCGATTGCATGAGCAGGGCGCTCACGTCGGGCTTCTGTTCGTCGTGGGAGAAGAACGCGACAGTCTGGGGGCGCACGTCGCCAACGAAAATGCGCAGGGCGCAAAGTTCCTGATCAACGGCGAACCGACGGAGAACCGGCTGGCGCTGGCCTCGAAAGGCACGCTCCGCGCGGAAATTACGGCGCGGGGAAGGATGGCGCACTCGGCTTATCCCGAACTCGGCGAGTCGGCGATCGACAAGCTCATTCCCGCGTTAACGCGCCTGCGATCCATGCCACTGCCAAACGATCCCGAAATCGGGCCTTGCACGCTGAATATTGGCTTGATTGAGGGTGGCCGCGCGCCTAACGTGATCCCTGACTATGCCCACGCGGATTTGCTTTACCGGCTGGTCGGACCATCGGAGGAATTGCGCAAACAAATCATCTCCACGGCGGGCAACGATGTCGAAGTCGAATTTCCGCTGGAATTGAAGTTTCTGCGCTTCCGCAAGGTGGATGGTTTGCCCACGATGGTAGCGGCGTTCACGACCGATATTCCAAAGCTGACGAATTGGGGCGAGCCCCTGCTGATTGGGCCGGGCTCCATCCACGTTGCACACACCGATGGCGAGTTTATTCCCAAGTCAGAACTGCACGAGGCCGTGGATTTGTATTGCAAGATTGCGAAGCAGTTGGCGATGTAGCGTAGAAACAAAAAACCCACCCTTCGCGATGAAACGCGTCAGGATGGG
>Ga0181522_10000383_pt1 | contig 34351 bp, 33 predicted proteins | sample PEATcosm2014_Bin_27_FD_121103 | JGI IMG/M metagenome (GOLD analysis project Ga0181522, IMG submission 121103) | Peatland microbial communities from MTU Mesocosm Facility, Houghton, MI, USA - PEATcosm2014_Bin05_10_metaG | ecosystem: Environmental > Terrestrial > Soil > Wetlands > Peat | place...
CGAGCGGATGTCCATGACGATCAGCCGATCGTGGTTGCGAGTAAAGGGTTCGTACAGGGCGCGAAGCAGCTCGGTAGTGCGCGGATTATCGGTGCCGACGATGATGCGGTCCGGCCGCATGAAATCCTCGATCGCGGCGCCCTCCTTGAGAAATTCGGGATTCGAGACCACGTCGAACTCGACCGCGGCGTTGCGCGCGCCCATGGCGCTCTGCACTTGCTGTCGCACCTGGTCGGCGGTACCCACCGGCACGGTCGATTTGGTGACCACGATGGCGTAGCCCGTAAGGTGCTCGCCGATCGAGCGCGCGACCGCCAGCACGTGGCGCAGGTCCGCCGATCCGTCCTCATCCGGTGGAGTTCCGACCGCAATGAGCTGGAACAGGCCATGCTCTACGCCGCGCGCCGCATCGGTCGTGAATTCGAGTCGGCCGGCCTCCCGATTGCGACGAATCAGGACATCGAGGCCGGGCTCATGTATCGGCACCTCGCCTCGATTGAGCATCTCGATGCGCGCCGGATCGATATCCATACACAGCACGTGATTGCCCGCGTCGGCCAAGCACGCGCCGGAGACCAGGCCGACGTAGCCCGAGCCAAAAATCGACACTTTCACGAATTAAAGCCTTGAAATAACTGCAAAACGCAGCGTAGCGGATGCGCCCCGACAAGGCAAAGCATCCTCCGCGGGACTGCGAGGGATCCTTGCAATCGGTGCCGGATCACGTCAAAGTTGGGCATCACAATTATAAGTCCGCGTCGCGCTCCGCTTTCAGCAGTTTTGTCCCGCGCCGGCTCACGACTAGGGAGGGAGTTCTCGCCAAGGATGGCGACTCCCCTGATCTTTCCACGGAGGATGCAATTGATTCGACCCGGGTCAGGTGCAACCATGCCCGTCACTCAAACAACTACGGGGACCCATCGCGCATGAAGATCTATGGCGCCGACAACCGAGAAATGATGAACATCACCGCGCTCGAACGCGACGGCGCTGAACTGGTGATCCGGGGCAAGATTTTTGGCGCCATGCCGTTGACCGCAAAGCTGCGCCCGGAAGAGGCGCGCGCGGCGCTCAAACTGCTGAATTTTCGCACTGCACTGTTCCTGCTGACGATTTTCTTCCGACGCAAAAGCGCTTGAGCATGACGCGGTCGCCGGGCTTCCTGCAGGGCATCATGCTGCTGCTGCCGATCACGCTGGCGGTCATGGGCGTTTCGCTGCTGACCACCTTCGTACCGATGATCAATGAGCACTTCAAGGATGTTCCGCACTATGCCTACCTGATCCAGGGCGGCATCGTGACCATGCCTTCGATCTGGATCGTGCTGTTCTCTCCCGTCGCCGGCTGGCTCGCCGATCGATTCGGCCGCCGCAACATCCTGATCGCCGCGATGATCGTCTACGCCTTCGTAGGCATAGCCCCGACCTTCCTCGATAGTCTCTACGCCATCATCGTCTCGCGCATGGGCGTCGGCATCTGCGAGTCGATCGTGATGACCGTGTCGACGACACTGATCTGCGACTACTTCGACGGCAAGTCGCGCGAGCGCTGGCTGGCGGGCCAAACCGCGACGGCATCGCTGGCCGCGCTGATCATCATTCCGCTGGGCGGGGTTCTGGCGGGCCGCTATGGCTGGCGCGGACCGTTTTATGTCTACCTCTACAGCCTGTTGCTGGTGGCCGGCGTAGCCGCGTTCATCTGGGAGCCCAAGCCCACCACGACGGGCGCTCCCAGGAACGAGGCGCGCCCGGAGGTGGCATTTCCGTGGGCGAGAATGCTGGCGCTATGCGGCCTCACGCTGGTGGCCGCGGTTATGTTCTATTCGATCATCACGCAGAACGCCAACGCGCTGGCCGCACTCGGGGTGCACGATGCTCAACGCGTCGGGCTACTGACCATGATGGCGAGTCTGGGCGTGCCGATTGGCACCTTTGCGTATTGGATCGCCTCGCGGCTGCGAATCGGCTGGCTGCTGTGCCTGGACTTCGCACTCATCGGTATCGGCTTCTTTGGCATGGGCCGGGCCATGGATCCGGGTGATTATGTCAGGAGCGCCTTCATCAACCAGCTCGGCTGCGGCCTCGTGCTGCCAACCATGCTGGTGTGGACGACGCGCGGACTGCCGTTTGAGATCCGCGGGCGCGGCAATGGCATGTGGCAGGGCGCTTTTGCCATCGGCCAGTTTGCCAGCGGCATGGTGCTGCAATTTCTGGGTGAACAATCCGGCGGCCTGCTGCCGGCCTTCAGCAGGCTGAGCGTGGTGTGCTTCGCGGTAGCGGCGGCCTCGATCCTCGGCGCGCTCTTCGGCGGCAGGGGTGCGGCAGCAGCAGCAGCCAATTGATCGGGTCCTACCAGGCGGTCGCGCCGCCGTCGATGCGAAAGTCCGCCCCCGTCACCCAGCCGGCCTCGTCGGATACCAGATAGGTCGCAAACCAGGCAACATCCTCGGGCTGCCCGAGCCGTTTGATCATGAGCTTGGCGAGAATGCCTTCTTTGTAGCCGGGTTCTTCGAGTTGCGGCCGGGTGGCACCAGTCACGATCATGGCCGGGGAGATGCTGTTGGCCCGGATATTGTGCGGACCGCCCTCCGCTGCCAGCTGCCGCGTCATTGCCAGGACACCGCCCTTGCCCGCGCAATGCGCGAGTGCTCCGGCGACCGGATGCGCCACATGCGCGTTGGCGCTGGCGAAGTTGACGATGCAGCCGCCGCCGCGCTGCTTCAGGTACGGCCACGCCGACTGGCATCCCAGAAACACGACATCGAGCTCGCCGTTGAGCGTGCGCTTCCAGTCGCGCAGATAGTCCAGTTGCTCGATGAAGCCGAAGGCACCGAATGCACCGGCGTTAACCAGTACATCGATGCCGCCGAAGCGCTCGGCCGCGCGCGCCATCAGCTTCTCAACCTGTGCGGCGTCGGTCAGGTCGCACGGATGGCAACTGTCGATGCCAAGGCCCTGCCGTCGGGCCTCATCGATGGTGGCCTGCGCGGCAGCAGCGTTGATGTCGCAGCCCATGACCGCAGCGCCATGGCGTGCGAACATCAGCGCGCACTCCTGGCCGATACCGCTGCCAGTGCCTGTCACGACCGCGACCTTGCCCTTCAACCGCTCGGACAGCACCACTCAGGCGGCCTTGTTCTTTCCATAACGACGCACCCGCAGGTCCGCCTGCTCTTTGTGGCCGGCAAAACCCTCCAGCTCGCATAACCGCGAGCAATAGCTGCCGATCAGCGCGCTTGCCTCATCGGTGAGCACGCGCTGGTAGGTGCAGGTCTTGATGAATTTTCCGACCCAAAGACCACCGGTGTAGCGCGCCGCCTTCATGGTGGGCAGCGTATGGTTGGTGCCGATGACCTTGTCGCCGAAGGCCACGTTGGTGCGCGCTCCGAGGAACAGTGCCCCATAGTTGGTCATGCGCTCGAAGAAGAATTCGGGATCGCGAGTCAGCACCTGGACGTGTTCGGAAGCGATCTTGTCGGCCTGCGCGACCATCTCATCGAGCGAGTCGGCGAGGATGATCTCGCCGCAATTCTGCCATGCCACCCGCGCCACATCGGCGGTGGGCAGCCACGAGAGCACCTTCTCGATGGCGGCGGGCACATCCTGTGCGAGTTTGGCGCTGTTGGTGAGCAGCACCGCGGGACTGCCCGGCCCGTGCTCGGCCTGGCCCAGCAGATCCACGGCGGCCATCTCGGCATCGCAACTGTCATCGGCGATGATCAGCGTTTCGGTCGGACCGGCGAGCAGATCGATGCCCACGCGCCCGAATAACTGCCGCTTGGCTTCCGCCACGAAGGCATTGCCCGGGCCCACCACCATATCGACCGCCGCGATGTGCTCGGTGCCGAGTGCCATGGCGGCGATCGCCTGCACGCCGCCGAAGGCATAGATCTCATCGGCTCCGCCCATGTGCATGGCTGTCACGATGGCCGGATGAGGCTTGCCGCCAAAGGGGGGCGCGGTGGAAATGACGCGCTTGACCCCGGCCGCCTTCGCCGTCACCACACTCATGTGTGCGCTGGCGACCATCGGGTAGCGGCCTCCCGGTATGTAGCAGCCGACGCTGTTGACCGGTATGTTTTTGTGCCCGAGCACGACTCCCGGCATGGTCTGCACTTCGACATCCTTGAGCGCCGCGCGCTGCGCGAGCGCGAAGTTGCGGATCTGTGTCTGTGCAAACTCGATGTCGCGCTTGACAGAATCGGGCACCTGATCGAGACACTCGCGAATCTCGCGCTCGCTCAGCCGAAAGCTCTCCGGTGACCATTGATCGAATTTCTGCGAGTACTCGCGCACCGCGCGCTCGCCGTTTTTGGCTATGTTTTCCAGTATGCCCTCGACCGTACGGCGAACCTCGGCCTGCTTCCCGGCCGTGACTTCCGCCGTCTGTCCGGACTTCAAATAGCGAATCATTGGATATCTCCTGGCGTGGAATCGCCGCGCACACGTTGGGCGCATGCGGGTATGCAGCGCCCGCCCGGTCCCCGCGAGCGTAGCACACCGGCGGCGGCCCGATGCGTTGCGAACCGGCGGAGCGCATGCGATAAGTGGAAACATGCGTGTTCCCTCCTCGACCAAGTCGCGCTCGCTCAAAGGCAGCCGGCGCGGCATCGGCCGTCCCGCCGCCGGCCCAAAAACCGTAGGGCGCGAAGCCCTGATTGACCGCACCTGTGAATTGCTGACGCAGATGCCGCCCAGCCGCATCACTCGTGCCGAGGTGGCTCGGCGCATGGGCGTCGATCCATCCCTGATCCGCTATTACTTTCGCGATCGCTCGATGCTGCTGCTGGCAGCGATGGAGAAACTGACGGCCGAGTTCTCGCGCATGCTCGATCAGGAACTCGCGCAGGCCGATAGCAGCCCCGAGGGCGCGCTGCGCGCGCGGGTCTCGGCGCTGCAGAAATTCGAGACGGTCTATCCCTTCTTTCATCGCCTGCTGATCGATGAATTCGTCAATCTCAATTCTCCTGCCGCCGCGCGCTTCCTGCAGCAGCTGACCTCGCAGGCCGTGGCTGGCTATGGCGCCATCCTCGACGAGGGCGTCTCGCAAGGGGTCTTTCGGCGCACCGACAGCGCCTTTCTGTTCCTGGCCGTCGTCGGCGTTTGCGAATTCTTCGTCAACGGCATGCCGATACTGCGCCTCGCCCTGGGCAAGAGCTTCGACGAGAAAGGCCTGAGCGCCCGCTATCGCGAATTCATCTGCGAGCTGCTGCTCAACGGCATCAGGGCGCCGCCGCCCCCGGCCTGAGACGATATTCCCGCCTGCGGTAATTTGCGGTAGAGTGCCCCCAAGGAGGGCCTATGCCCAAGCCGGCACGCCGTATTGTCACCGGCCACGATGACACCGGACGTTCGGTGGTGCTCAGCGATGGCATGCCGCCCAACGTTCGCGACAAGGGAACGGGCGTGGATTTCATCGAAATCTGGAACACATCCGCCACGCCCGCCCCGATCTGCTCGCATGAGCCGGAGCCCACCGACGGACCGTTGCGCGTGCCGCCACCGCCCCACGGTACGCGCATTCGACTGAACGATTTCCATCCCGGCCACATTCTGAAGCTGCCCGAACGGCTCGACGGGCGTCATCGGATGATGCATCGCACGCGATCCATCGATTACGGCATCGTGCTCGAAGGCGAGCTTTACCTGATTCTCGATGACTGCGAAGTGCTGTTGCGCACCGGCGATGTGGTCGTGCAGCGCGGCACTGACCATGCCTGGGAAAATCGCTCGGATCGGGTCGCACGCATGGCGTTCATTCTCGTGGACGGCGCCTTCAGCACCGAGCTGCGCGCCAAGCTTCCAGCCGAACTCGAGCTGCGCAGCTGATGGCCTTCACACCCAAACCCGGTGACTACTACCGTATGCCGGTGTTCTTCGGCCCGACACCGGGCCCGCGCCAATTCCGCGGACTCGAACGGTTCGACTGGCAGGTGCAGCCGCGACGCCGCGTGCTCGGCGCACGCTTTCTGACCGACGCTGCCCAACTGCAATCCTGGTTGCCGCCCGGATTCAAGGTCTGGGGGGATGCTGTGGTCACCTGCGAGGTGACTTACTTCGATGGCTTCGGCTGGCTCGCAGGCCGCGGCTACAACATGTGCGATCTGAAGTTCAATGCGGTCTACCAGAAAGCCGCCGAGCCGGTTCACGGCACGCTGCTGATCGTGCGCTACGAGAACCTGTGCGATCCGATCCTGTCGGGACGTGAGGAGCTCGGCCACAACAAACTGTGGTGCGAAATACCGCCGATACGCGAACAGCAGGACGGGCGCCATGCCACCGAGATGTCCTGGCTCGGCTGCACCTTCTGGAAAATCGCGGCCTGGGATCTGCATGAGCAGACCCAGGCCCCGCCTGCCGATCCGCTCAACGAAGGGCTGCTGTCGTACAAATACCTGCCGCGCACCGGCGAGTGGGGCACCGCCGATGCCGCCTACGCCACCCTCACTCCGCCGGCATGGAACGGCAAGGTGGTACGGCGCCTCACGGGCAGCGGCCAGGTGCAGTTCATACGCCCGCAATGGGAAGAGCTGCCCACGATGTTCCACATGATCAATGCCTTCTGCGACCTGCCTCAGCTCGAGAGCCGCGGCGGCTATCTCTACGATATGCAGGGCGGCGCCAGCGGCAGCGAAACTCACATCGTCGACTGAATGGCCGCCGTTAAAACAGCACTTATCGTCGGCGGCGGGATCGGCGGACTGTCAGCCGCAATCGCGCTGTCGCAGGCCGGCATTCGTGCGGAGGTCGCTGAAATCCAGCGCGAGTGGACCATCTACCAGGTCGGCATCGTCGTGCAGGCGAATTTCATTCGCGCCATGGCGGCCTTAGGTGTTGCCGACCAGGCGGTTGCCGCCGGTTTTCCCTACGACGGACTGGTGTTCGAGGATCTGCACGGTAACGTGTTGCAGCGGCTGCGCGGAGCCAGGCTCGCCGGACCTGCCTACCCGTCGCATCTGGGCATGACCCGGCCGGCGTTGCACGAGGTGCTGTTCAATGCCGCCTGCGCGGCGGGCGCTACCATCCGACTCGGCACGACCTATCGACACCTGCGCCAGCAGGCCGATTGCGTACAGGTCGAATTCAACGACGGCTCGGAAGGTACCTACGATCTCGTGGTCGGCGCCGACGGCATCCATTCGCAGCTGCGCTCGCATCTCTTCGGCGCGCAGTACCAGCCGCGCTTCACCGGCCAGGGCACCTGGCGCTACAGCGTGCGGCGCCCGCCGGAGGTGAACTACTCGTTCTTCTGCATGGGCGAGGGACTGCCGTTCGGCAAATGCGGCTTCATCCCGCTGACGCGGGAGACAGGCTATGTATGGCTGGTGCAGAGCGAGCCGGGCAATCCGCGTCATGCGGCCGATGCACTGGCGGATATTTTCCGCGATCGCCTCAAGGCCTGCACCGGCATCATGGCGGCGATGCGTGATCAGATCACCGACTCCTCCCGCGTGGTGTATCGCCCGCTCGAGGCGCTGCTGCTGCCGCAGCCCTGGTATCGCGGCCGCATCCTGCTGATCGGCGACGCCGCGCATGCCACTACGCCGCACCTGGGGCAGGGCTCGGCGCAGGCCGTCGAGGATGCCGTGGTGCTGGGCGAGCTGCTGGCGCGCGAGGCGCCGTTGCCGCAGCTGCTCGAGGAATTCATGCAGCGGCGCTTCGAGCGCTGCCGCTTCATCGTCGAAAGCTCCCTGCAGCTCGGCGAGTGGGAACAGACCCCGGTATCCACGGCCGACCCGGTTGGATTGACGGCACGCATGCTCGAGACGGTGGCCGCACCCATCTAGTCCCGCGGTTCTGGTCCCGCGCTTCGCTAGCCCAGTGTCGCCGCCAGTTGCGGATCCTGCGGCGCCTTCAGGAACTCGATCAGATTGCCGGCGTTGTCGCGAATGAAGATGTTCGCGCCGCCATTCGGAAAATGCTTTACCCAGACCATATCGGCGCCGCGGCGTCGCAGCTCCTGCGCAAACGCATCCACATCGGTGACACCGAAGGCGATGTGCTTGTTGCCATGGGTACGTACATCAAGGTCCGGCTCGCGCCGTTCGGGCGGCAGCGGCCTGGCGTCCGCGGCCTGGAACAGCTCGATGTGCATGGCGCCATGCTTGAGGATGGCCACCTCGGCGGGAATCGTCTCGATCCGCAGGCGCCGCAGCAGCTCAAATCCGAGCACACGCCGGTACCAATCGATCGACGCCTCCAGATCCGGGACGCTGACCCCAACGTGGTGATGCCAGAATTGGAGCTTACTCATATGTCGGCCACGCTGATGAATCGCGGCTGCAGGTAGGCTTCGATGGCCTCGCTGCCGCCTTCGAAACCGTAGCCCGAGTCGCGTACACCTCCGAACGGTGTCTCGGGAGTGCCGAGACCGAAGTGATTGATCGACACCATGCCGGCTTGTACGCGCTCGGTGACCACGCGCGCATGCGCTGCGGAACGCGTGAACGCATAGGCGGCCAGCCCATAGGGCAGCCGATTCGCTTCGGTGATCGCCTCCTCGACGGTGCCGAACGGACGCATCAGCGCGATCGGGCCAAAGGGCTCCTCGTTCATGGCGCGCGCCGTCAACGGCACTTCGCTCAACACGGTCGGTTCGAAGAAATAACCCTTTTCGCCGATCCGCCTGCCGCCAAGCCGAAGCCTGGCACCGGCCTGCAGCGCATCGGCCGTCAGCGCCTGCATGGCCTCGAGCCGTCGCACGTTTGCCATCGGTCCCATGGTGCTTTGCGGGTCGAGTCCGTCACCCACTTTTATGGCGGCGGCCGCACCGACGAAGGCCGCCACGAAGCGCTCGTAGACGTTGTGCTCGATCAGGAAGCGCGTCGGATTGATGCAGCTCTGTCCCGAGCAGCGGAACTTATTGCCGCAGAGCGCCTTGGCGGCGGCCTCGATATCGGCATCGGCGAAGACCAGCACCGGCGCATGACCGCCCAGTTCCATGGTCACCGGTTTCATATGCCGGCCTGCCAGCGAGGCCAGGTGCTTGCCGACCTGCGTCGAGCCCGTAAAGGACACTTTGCGCACGCCCGGTTGGGGAACCAGGAATTCAGACACCTGCGCGGGCACGCCATAAACGAGGTTCATGGCTCCAGCCGCCACGCCGGCGTCGGCGAATGCGCGCACCAGCTCGGCGCCTGAGGCGGGAGTTTCCTCCGGACCCTTCACAATGATGGCGCAACCGGCCGCGAGCGCACCGGCGAGCTTGCGAACCATCTGATTGACCGGGAAGTTCCAGGGCGTAAAGGCAGCTACGATCCCGATCGGCTCCTTGATGACGGTCTGCGAAACATTGCCGGCGCGGCCGCCGATCGTGCGGCCATAGATGCGCTGTGCCTCACCGGCCATCCACTCGCAGGTCTCCGCACCACGCTCCACTTCCTGGCGCGATTCGGCGATGACCTTGCCCTGCTCCAATGTCATGAGCCGCGCGATCTCTTCGCTGCGCTCGCGCAGTAGCGCTGCGGTACGTCGCAGGATCCGCGAGCGCTCGAAGCCGCTCGTGTGGCGCCAGCGATCGAAGCCGCGCTCGGCCGCCGCCAGCGCGCGCTCGAGATCCACTGGCACGGCCTGGGCGACGGTCCCGATCTTCTCGCCGGTGGCCGGATTGAGCACGGTTAGCGCTGCGCCCTGCCCGTCGCACCAGGCACCATCGATGAACAGCGACACGTTGGGGTACATGAAAAGCTTCCCCGTCAGTTACACATGACGCCGCCGTCTACCGGAAAATTCGCACCGGTGATCCAGCCGGCCTCGTCAGAGGCGAGGAACACGGCACACCAGGCGATGTCCTCGGGCTGCCCGAGACGCCGCATCGGCACACGCGCCAGGATCGCATCCCGGATCGGGCCGGGGACCGAGGCACCCGCGGCTTGCGTGGCCGGCGTGACCACCATGCCGGGCGAGATTGAATTGGCGCGAATGGCCGGACCGCCCTCCACGGCCAGTTGGCGCGTCAGGGCCAGCACTGCGGCCTTGCCGGCGCAGTGCGGACCCATGCCCATATTCTGGCTGGCACGAAACGCCGACACCGAGGCGAAATTAATGATCGAGGCGTTACCGCTTTTGAGCAGGTAGGGCCAGGCGGCTTTGCAGGCCAGCACCACGATGTCCACTTCGCCGATGATGGTTGGAATCCATTGCCGCTCGTAGTCCACCTCCGCCATCTTCGCCATATGTGGCTGGATCGCGGCCGCGTTGAGCAGCACGTCGATGCGGCCGTGCCGGGTCGCCCCGTGCTCGATATAGCGTTGCACCTGGTCGGGCCTGGTGAGGTCGATGGGTGCAAGGCCATCGATCTCGAGGCCCTCGGCGCGTGCCGTCGCCAGCGTTTCCTCGGCGCCTTTGACACTGATGTCGCAGCCGAACACGGTGGCGCCGTGCCGCGCAAACATCAGGGCGCAACCGCGACCGATGCCTGCGCCAATGCCCGTGACGAGCGCTACCTTTCCGGCCAGCCGGTTACTCAGCATCGCTACCTCCGCCGCTGATCATGGCAGGAATTCGTAGATGAAGCGCCCGGCCTGCGCAAACCAGCTCTCCTGCTCGAGCTGCGCGCGCCAGGGCGTCGAGCGCGCGAGCGCTCTTTCCCCGGATTCGAGTACCGCCGGGTCGCGCAACTCGTGCAACGCCAGGTGCGTCCACTGCGGTCCGCCCGCGAACTGGATGGGCTCGTAGCGGCGCATTCGCAGCCAGCCCGGCGCACGCAGCAGCATGGGACCATGCTCCTGCCGGTACCAACGCTCGACCTCCTCGGCGCGCGCGGTCGGCACATTGAATGCCACGATCATGAGTACGCGATGGTCCTCACCGCAGGGCCCGCTGTCCTGGGTCTCGACGCAGGCGTAGCGGGCGACGCCCGTCGCGGGCGTAACTGCCAGCGCTACGGCATCAACACTCCAGAGTTCTTCGAGGTAATCCACGGTCGCAAGATCCTCGCGGCGCTCGAGGGAGCGGTAGCGCCGTCGGGCGCCGGCAGCGATGGGCGCCGCGCGCGGCGGTTCGGCGGCAGCGGAACGGATGCCTGGCGCAGAATATTGGGTCAGGATGATGGCCTTGGACATTCAATAGCCGGAGTGCGCTCGAATGCGATTATTCCCTGTTAGAAGAATTATACACCGTTCCCGGGCCGGCCGATGAGCGGGCCGCCGGCACAGCCGCGATTCCCGCCGCTTGCCGAGGCGGCGCTCAGCGCCGCGCAGCGGCGTGTGGCAGATGCCATCACGCAGGGTCCGCGCGGCCGGCTCAGCGGCCCCTTCATCGCCCTGTTGCGCAGCCCCGAACTGTGCCAGCGGACGCAGCTGCTCGGCGAATACCTGCGCTACGACAGTGGCATCCCCCCGCGGCTGCGCGAACTGGCGATTCTCGCCACCGCGCGCCACTGGCATCAGAACTATGAATGGAATTCGCACGCTGCCATAGCGGAACGGGCCGGACTGCCGCGCGCGCTCATCGATGCGCTCGGCGAGGGCCAACCACCCGATCCCTTGGCAGCCGACGAGGCGGCCGTTCTCGGCTTCTGCGACGAGCTGCATCAGAAGCACGCGGTAAGCGATGCCACCTACGCACGCGCGCGGGAGGTGCTCGGGGAGGCCGGCGTAATCGAACTCTGCGGGATCTGCGGCTATTACGCGTTGCTGGCGATGGTGCTTAATGTCGCGCGCACGCCGTTGCCGGCAGGTGCCACGGCGCCCTTTTCGCCGCTGTAGCCGCGTCGCGGCGCGTTATCAGCGCCTAATGTTGCGTAGGGAAGCTCCTACATCTCTGCACAACCCGCTGATTATGGGTCCTGTGCTCATGGAATTGCGGCAGCTGCGGTCAAGGTGGCAGTTGCCTGGCTCAGTGACTGCTTTGTACTGTCCACTGGCCCGCAGCGGGCATTAATTTGACGGCTATCCCTCCCTGTCGAGCCGTCAAGTTGCCCGTGCTGCGATATTAGGCGCATCGTGGCCACTCCCAGGCGATGCGCCTATTTTTTAGCCGGCCTGTCCCCGGGCAGCGCGGCATCGGCGGGATGGGCAGGTTGCGCCGCGTATTGCCGATAGATCGGCTCGAAATCGGTGCCGTAACAGGCCTCGAACAACTCATCGAAGCTGTCCACCACAAAGTAGCTTTGCTGAAAAGCGTCGATCCGATACTCGGTGCGCATCACGCGCACCAGGTCGAATTTCCAGCGCCGCGGCTGGGGACTCTCGATGCTGTACACCGTCTCGCCCTGCGACGAGAGAATGCCCGCCCCATATACCCGCAAACCCGCAGGCGTGGCGATGAGTCCGAATTCGACCATGTACCAGTAGAGCCTGGAGAGCATGTTCAGGGCGCCCGGGATCGCGAGCGCCTTGGGACCGGCCTCGCCATACGCCTGCATGAAGCGCCCAAAGGCCGGGATGGTCAGCAGCGGTACATGGCCGAAGAAGTCGTGAAAGACATCCGGCTCCACCAGGTAGTCGAGTTCATCGCGACGGCGAATCCACACGGTCACCGGAAAGCGCCGATGCGCCAGGTGGTCGAAGAAAGTCTGCTCCGGAATCAGGCCGGGAACCGCGACGATCCGCCATCCCGTGGTGTCGGCGAGCACGCGATTGGCATCCTCGAAGCGCGGAATGCGCGTGCTGGAAGCGCCCAGGGCGCGCACACCCTGCAGAAACTCGGGTGACGCATAACGTTCCGTGAGCGCGATCTGCCGCGCGTACAGCAGTGCCCAGATGGCATGGTCATCTTCGGAATAGCCCTGCCACTGCTGCTCGACGGTGTAGTCGGCCGCGGCGCGCGAATAGTCGCCACGCAGAGCCTGCGGCTGATGCACGGGTGCGGTTGGCGGTTGGACCAAAGTCGGCTCCTGCAATTGGGTCGGGTGGGGCTCGAACCCACGACCAACGCCTTAAAAGGGCGCTGCTCTACCGACTGAGCTACCGACCCGCGGGGGCGCGAATGATACCGAAAAGCCATGCGCGCGGCACGGCGGTCACGCGTAGCGGGTGAGATCCGCGAGACCCGCGGTTTCGAAGCCATCGCGCCGGATACGGCAGGAATCGCAGCGCCCACAGGCCCGCCCATCAGAGTCGGCCTGGTAGCAGGACACGGTCATGCCGAAGTCCACGCCCCAATCGGCGCCACTGCGAATGATGTCCGCCTTGCTCATCGCGATCAGCGGCGCATGCACGCTGAAGCGCGCGCCTTCGACGCCGGCCTTGGTGGCCAGTGCCGCGAGCGCCTCGAAACTGCGGATGAACTCGGGACGGCAGTCGGGATAACCCGAATAGTCGACCGCGTTGACCCCGATTACCAGGTCGCGGCTGCCGATGGTCTCAGCCCAGCCGAGCGCCAGCGACAGCAGCAGGGTATTGCGCGCGGGCACATAGCTGACCGGGATGCCACTGCCGGATTGCTCCGGCAGCGGGATACTCGAGTCGGTCAGCGCCGATCCGCCAATGCCGGCCAGATCGATGCGCATGAGGCGATGCTCGCGCGCGCCCAGCGCGCGCGCGATCCGCGCCGCGGCCGCCAGTTCCGACTGATGCCGCTGGCCGTAGGCCACCGACAACGCGTAAGCCTCGAAGCCCGCTCGTCGTGTCCAGGCGAGCGCGGTGGCGGAATCCAGTCCGCCCGAGACGAGCACGACGGCGCGCCCGCGCGGATCAGCGGCCTGGCTCATTGCCCCAGAGGTATTTGTGCAGCTGGATCTGCAGGCGCACCGGCAGACGATCCGCGAGTATCCAATCGGCAAGCGTACGTGCGGCAAGCTGCTCGTGGCTGGGCGAAAACAGCACGGCGCAGCGCTCGGCAAGTTTGAGTCGCTCCAGCGTCAGGCGGCTCCAATCGTAATCGGCGCGATCGCAGACCACGAATTTGATCTGCTCCTCGGGCCGCAGCAGTGCCAGCTGATCGAAGCGGTTGCGGTGCGACTCGCCCGATCCCGGTGTCTTGACGTCGACCACGCGGATCACACGTGCATCGACCGCCTCGATAGGCACGGCTCCACTGGTCTCCAGGGAGACACGATAGCCGGCGTCGGCCAGTGCGCTCAGCAGCTCCACGCAGCCCTTCTGCGCCAGCGGCTCCCCGCCGGTCACGCATACGAACCGACTGCCGAACTGTGCGACACGCTCGAGAATGGCATCCAGTTCCCACCAGTCTCCACCGTGAAATGCGTAGGCGGTATCGCAGTACTGGCAGCGCAGCGGACAGCCGGTCAGTCGCACGAAGACGGTGGGAATGCCCGCCGTATCGGCTTCGCCTTGCAGGGAGTGAAAGATCTCGGTGAGTTTGAGTCGCACGCGGGTGCGGGCGCATCGGCCCTTCGGATCAGGGCGCGTCCGGCGGAATCTTCGTCAGCCGTTCTGCCGCCAGCTTGGCCGCATCGGTCCCCGGGTAGCGCTGCACGACCTGTGACAGGCTGGCGCGCGCATCGGCCATGTGCCTGAGTTCGAACTGCGCGTAGCCGGTCTTCAACAACGCATCCGGCGCCTTGCGCGATTGCGGGTATTGCTCACCGACGGCGCGAAAGGCGGCGATGGCATTGTCGTAGTCGCGCGTGACGTAGTAGCCCTCGCCGAGCCAGTACTGCGCGTTGTCGGCCAGCGCGCTCTTTGGATACTGGCGCAGGAACTCGCGGAACTGCGCGATGGCGCCGTTGTAGTCGGAGGCCTTCAGAGCATCGAAGGCCCGATTGTAGGCCGTCTGATCATCGGCAACCGCGCTTTGGCCGGCAGGACCTGCAGCCGCGGGCGCAGATCCTGCGGGCGGCAGCAACACGCCACCGCCGGCACCGGGACCGGGCCCCAGGGCCTTGAGCCGACGATCCAGATCCGCATACAGGTCGCGCTGCTGCTTGCGCAGCGTGTCGTTGCTGTTCTGCAGCTCATCGATGGTGCCGCGCATCTCTCGCATCTGCGCCTCGAGCACGTCGATGCGCTGAGAGAGCGTCAGCAGGCTCTGGTTGCTGACCACACGCTCGACCCGACCCAGGCGCTCATCGACATCGGTGAGCTTGACCTGGGTCGGATCCGGCTCGGGCGTGGTTTCGCAGCCGGCCAGCGCGACGGCGCTCCAGAGCAACGCCAACCCCAGGCGTAAACGCGGATTCATCAGTTCAGGTACACGATCTCGTCGCGACGATTGCGCGACCACGCATCTTCCGTATGACCGGTGACCGCGGGCCGCTCCTCGCCATAGCTGACGGTAGTGATCTGCGATTCTGCCACGCCCTGCAGCAGCAACGCCCGTCGCAGCGCCTGCGCGCGGCGCTCACCGAGGCCGATGTTGTATTCGCGCGAGCCGCGCTCATCGGTGTTGCCCTCGATTCGCACCCGGATGCTGGCATTGGAGGCCAGGTAATGCGCGTGCGCGGTGATCAGCGCGTTGTAGTCGGGGCGGATTTCGCTGCTGTCGAAGTCGAAGTAAATCGTTCGATTCTTGAGCTGGCCGGCCATGGGTCCCGCCACGCCCTCTCCCGATCCGTTGGCGACGGCCGCACCATACGCACCCGAGGCGTCGGCCCCCGAGGTCTGCGACTGATCGGTCGGGATTGTGCTGCCCGCCGTGCTTGCCGGGGTCGGCTTCGGTTTGTGCGAACAGCCGGCGAACAATGCCGTGCCGAGAACCACCGCCCAGATCAGAACGTTTTTATGCATGAGTTGACTCCGAATTTCCTGCCGCTGTCGCGGCAGACGCCTTCTTACCACACCGTGACATTGCCCACACCTTTTGAGCGCGCCGATCAATGTTGAAACGGCTCCCACGCCGGCTCGCGCAGCTCGCCCTGGCTCGAGGTAAGACGCTGCGAGACCAGACCATCCACTGAAACCGACTGCAGCGATCCTATGGCGCCATCGCGCCCCGCATAGATGATGGTCGCGCCATTGGGCGCGAAACTCGGCGATTCATCGAGGCTGCCGCGCGACAGCACGCTCACGGTGCCCGAGGCGAGGTCCTGCACGGCGATCCGATAGTTGCTGCCCTCGCGCGTCACGAACGCGATCTTGGTGCCATCCGGAGACACACGTGGACGCGCCACGTAGCCGGAACCGAAGCTCACGCGCTGCACGCGCCTGGGATTGGCGATATCGAGTCGGTAGATCTGCGGGCCGCCGGCGCGATCGGAAGTAAAGTAAATGCTCTTGCCGTCCGGGCTCCAGGTCGGCTCGGTATCCACGGCCGGATCGTCGGTCAGGCGCGTAAGCTGCTGTGTCGCCAGGTCGAGCAGCCAGATGTCCAGATTGCCGCCGCTGCCCGAGAGCGTCAGCGCCAGGCGGGTGCCGTCGGGCGAGAAGGCGGGCGCCTGGTTGACGCCGGCGCGCTGCGATACCAGCCGGCGCTCGCCGGTGCGCACGCGCTGAATGTAGATACCGGAGAGCCGGTTCTCGAACGAGACATAGGCCAGCCATTGGTCATCGGGTGACCAGGCGGGCGACATGATCGGCTGCGATGACTCGAGAATCACTTTGGGGGATTCGCCGTCGGAATCGGCCACGATCAGCTGGAAGTGCTGACTGGGAGCCTGACCCTGCACCGCGATGTAGGCGATGCGCGTGGCGAACGCACCCCGCACCCCGAGGATCGATTCGTAGACGAAGTCGCTGACCATATGCGCGGCATTGCGCAGGCTGGAACCGTTGGCCACGAAGCGCTTGCCGCCGATGCGCTGCCCGGTCAGCGTGTTGACCAGGTCGCATTCGATGTCCAGTTCACTGGCATTGGGTGCGCTCACGCGGCCTACCAGCACGTAGTCGTTGCCGGCCGCCTTCCAATCCGCGGGCTGTACATCCGCCGGGCGCGTGGGCGTGGAGAGCATGTCGCGCCGCTGCATGGCGCGAAAACGGCCGCTGCTTTCGAGGTCGCGCTGCACGATACCGGCGACATCCATCCCGCCATCCGCCGGCACGGCGCGCGCAAAGGGCACGATCGCGATCGGGATCGGATCGGTCACTCCCTGGGTGACATTCACCTGCAACTCGGCGCGCGCAGGCACGGATCCGAGCCCCATGAGCGCGAGCAGCGCAGCGGCAATGCGAGCCGGGTGCGTCCATCGTCTGGCGGTATGGCTATTCATGGGGAGCGAAGGTAACAACCACGTCGCGGTCGAACAAGGCCGGGTCCGGTGGGGCCGGCAGCGGCGAGGCCCGATAGGCCGCATCTGCAATCGACTGGCGCACGGCATCGTCGCCATTGCAGCTGCCGACCTGCACCGCCGTGACCGCCCCTCCGGGCACCTGCGTGATCCGGACCTGGCAGTTGATTCCGGCATGCGCACTGGGCGGGCGTATCCAGGCGCGCTCGATGCGCGCGGCGATCATGGCCTGATACTGGGCGAGAGCTCCATTGGTGCGGGCCTGATCGAGATGCTCCTCGGCCTTCAATTGCGCACGCAGATCCGCCTCGCGCTGTTCCCGCTCCTGCTCGGCCTTTTGCTGTTGCGCCAGCTGCTGTGCCTTGCGATCCGCGTCCGCCTTGGCCGCTGCCGCCGCCTGGGCTTTGGCCTTGGCTTCGGCGTCCGCCTTCGCCTTGGCTGCCGCCGCCGCGGCGGCGGCCTCCTCCGCCTCGGCTCGCGCTTTCGCATCGGCGTCCGCCTTGGCCTTGGCCGCGACGGCTGCCTTGGCGTCCGCTTCCGCCTGCGCCTGCCGCTCGGCTTCGGCCTTGGCGGCAGCCTCTTTTTCGGCCTGCTGACGCTGTTCTTCGGCCTTCTGCTCCGCGGCACGCTGTTCGGCCTGTGGGTCGGGGAGGGGCGGCGTCGGTGCGGGCGGCGCGGGGGGCGCAGGGGGCGCAGGCGCACTCGGCTGCGCCTCGTGAACCACGGTCGCTTCGATGGCAAGAGTCTGGGGCGGGGGCGTCGGCGCGCGGTACTGCCACCATCCCCAAACCAACGCGCCGACGATGGCCGCGTGAATGAGGATCGACAGCACGACCGGCAGGACGCGATCGCCGCGGGGCTCGCTCATGGGGCGTTGGGAGACTTCCGCGGCGGATCGGTCTGGAATCCCACCTTGTGTGCGCCTGCCTGCTGCAGCAGCACCATCGCCTGCACCACGCGGCCGTAGCTCACCGACAGATCGCCGTTGACCAGCACGGCGCGGTCGGGTGCGCGCCGCAGTGCGGCTGTCGCGCGCACCAGCACGGTCTGATCGTCCAGCGCCTGCCTGGGCGTGGCGCCGACATTCAGGTAAAGATGCCCTTGTGCATCGATCGACAGCACCAGGGGCGGCTCGTTCTGCCGCACGTCCAGCGGTTCGGCTGCGGCCTTGGGCAGCTCCACCTTGATGCCCTGGGTCAACAACGGCGCCGTGATCATGAAGATGATCAGCAGCACCAGCATCACATCGATATAGGGCACGACATTGATCTCGCCCATAAGGCGGCGCTTGCCCTTGCCAGCCGCGGCCATGTCAGCCTCCCCGCGCGCCCGAGGGCGCGACCGGCGCGCCGGTCGGTCCGCGTCCGGCGTAGCGCTGCAGGATGGTTGAGAGCTCCTCCATGAACCCGTCGTAGCGCGTCTCGAGTCGACTCACCAGATCGGCATAACGGTTGTAGGCCACGACCGCGGGAATTGCCGCGAACAGGCCCATGGCGGTGGTGACCAGCGCCTCGGAGATGCCCGGCGCCACCATCGCCAGGGTTGCCTGCTGCACGTTACCGAGCGAGCTGAAGGCATTCATGATGCCCCAGACTGTTCCAAACAGACCCACATAGGGACTGGTTGAGCCCACGGTCGCAAGCGTTGCCAGGCTTTGCTCGAGACGTTCAATTTCCTTCAGCTGTGCGACTCGCATCGCGCGGCGCGAGCCCTCCAGCAGCATGTCCGCCGCCACGCCGCCCTGCGCCCGCAGGCGCGCGAATTCGCGGAACCCGAACTCGAAGATGCTCTCCATGCCGGAGGTCTTGCCGCGCGCTTCCACTGACCGATAGAGCGTGCTCAGATCGCCGCCCGACCAGAAGCTATTCTCGAAGCGATCGGCATCGCGCCGTGCGCGATTGACCACCATGCGCTTGCGAAAAATGATGGCCCAGGAACTGACCGAAGCGATCAACAATATGCCGAGCACGATCTGCACGACCAGGCTCGCCTGGGTGACCAGTCGGACAATTGACAATTCACCGCCCATTCACCACTCCTTTGGCTATGCCCCCGGGACCGGGAGCTCACGCAATATGACTTCCGGCAGGCGCCTGGGTTTCAGGCTGCGCGCATCCAGGCAGGCGATGCGCACGCGGGCCTGCAGCAGCTGCTCGCGATGGCCGCCGTCGCGCCAGATGCGCTGACCAAACGCGACCGTGGCTCCGCCATCGCGGACGGGCTCGCAGCTGATCAACAGCACATCATCGAGCCGCGCCGGCCGCTGATACTGTGCTTCGACCGCCACCACCGAGAACAGGATCCCCGGATCGAGCGCCAGCGCGCTTTGCGATACCCCGCGCGAGCGCAGCCATTCGCTGCGCGCACGCTCCAGGAATTTCAGATAGTTCGCATAATAAACTATTCCGCCGGCGTCGGTGTCCTCCCAGTAAACACGCGACTGCCAGGTGAAAGCGGTCAAGTTTCCTCGCCGAACAGCGACAGGTTGGCCGCGACCCGATCGGGCATCTTCAAGCTGAAATGCCGCCACGCCAGGCGCGTCGCGATCCGCCCTCGCGCGGTGCGCGCCAGCAGCCCCTGCTGGATCAGGAAGGGTTCGATGACATCCTCGAGCGTACCGCGCTCCTCGCCGATCGCCGCTGCAAGGCTTTCGATGCCCACCGGGCCGCCGTCGAATTTCTCGATGATGGTCAGCAGCAGTTTGCGATCCAGCGTATCCAGCCCCTCCGGATCCACCTGCAGCAGATTGAGCGCAGCCTGGGCTGCGGCATCATTGATGCGGCCATCGGCCTTGACCTGGGCATAGTCGCGCACCCGGCGCAGCAGCCGGTTGGCGATGCGCGGCGTGCCGCGCGAGCGCTGCGCGATGCGCTGCGCGCCCGCCTCATCGATCTCGACATTCAGGATCCGCGATGAACGCTGCACGATGCGCTCGATCTCGGCGATCGAATAGAACTCCAGTCGCTGCACGATGCCGAAGCGATCGCGCAGCGGCGAGGTCAGCAGACCCGCGCGCGTGGTGGCGCCAACGAGCGTAAAGGGCGGCAGATTGAGCTTGATCGAGCGCGCCGCCGGCCCCTCACCGATCATGATGTCGAGCTGATAGTCCTCCATCGCCGGGTAGAGAATCTCCTCGACCACGGGGCTCAGGCGGTGGATTTCATCGACGAACAGCACATCCTTGGGCTGCAGATTGGTGAGTATCGCCGCGAGGTCTCCGGGCCGTTCCAGCACCGGCCCGGAAGTCTGGCGCAGATTGACCTGCAATTCGGTGGCGATCACATGCGCCAGCGTGGTCTTTCCCAGCCCCGGCGGCCCGAAGATCAGCACGTGATCGAGCGCCTCGGCGCGCATGCGGGCAGCGCCGATGAAAATCGACAGCTGCGATTTGACGTGCTCCTGGCCGATGTAGTCAGCCAGGGCGCGCGGCCGGATCGCGCGATCGATAGCGTCTTCCGGCGCGCTGGCGCTCGCGCTGACCAGCCGATCGGCCTCCAGCGCGCTCATTCCCGCACCGCATTCTGCAGCGCGCGGCGGATCAGCTCCTCCGTCGATAACGCGGCGAGCTCGCGGCCCAGCGACTTGAGCAGACGCGTCGCCTCGACCGGCTTGTAGCCCAGTGCCACCAGCGCGCCATAGGCTTCGGCCTGTGCGCCGGACTCGACCGGCCGCGCATCCGGCCCCATGGCCGCCAACGGCAGCATGCCGGGCTCCTCGAGCCGATCGCGCATTTCGATGATCAGGCGCTCGGCGATCTTGCGCCCCACACCCGGGATGCGCGTCAGCGTGGCGGCATCCTCCGCGCGCACGGCCTGCGCGAAGGCCGCGGATGTCACGCCGGAGAGAATCGCCAGCGCGATGCGAGGTCCGACGCCCGAGACCTTCAGCAGATTGCGGAACAGCGCCCGCTCCTGCGCGGTGGCAAAACCGTACAGCACATGGGCGTCCTCGCGCACCACCAGGTGGGTCAGCAGTCGCGTGGTCTGGCCGACCGCCGGCAGGGAGTAAAACGTCGACATGGGCGCCTCGACTTCATAGCCCACCCCACCGACATCGAGCAGCAGGTGCGGTGGCGACCGGTATGCCAGCACTCCGGCCAGGGAGCCGATCATGTCGAGCCCAGGGCCCCGAGTCGGCGGGTCTGCGAGTGGCACAGAGCCGCCGCCAGGGCATCGGCCGCGTCGGCGGCGAGAGCCGTATCGAGTCGCAGCAGCGTGCGCACCATCTGTGCCACCTGCGGCTTGGCGGCCGCGCCATACCCGGTGACGGCCATCTTGATGGCCCGGGGTGCGTACTCATGCACGCTGGCACCGAGCGAGGCTGCCGCGCAGATCGCCACACCGCGCGCCTGCCCGAGTTTCAGGGCGCTGTCGGGATTGCGGTGCAGGAAGACGCGCTCGATCGCGATCATGTCCGGGCGATGCTCGCTGACCAGCGTGTTCAGGTCCGCAAAGATCCGTTGCAGCCGCACGACCATGTCCCGTCCGGCCACATCGATGCAGCCGCTGGCGACGTGCCGTTCGCCTCCGGCATCACAATCGATAATCCCGAAACCGGTGCGCTGCGATCCCGGATCAATGCCGAGCACGCGGCATTCACTGACGACCAGCGTGATTGAAGCGAGGCTGTCGTTGGGGCTCTGGCGCGGTTGGAAAGCGCGCCAGGACCTGGTCGGGTATCGCGCCATGAATTGATGTCCTCAACCGCACTTGCTGTGGCCGACCATACCCTGAATGATAGCCGGAACACACCGACCTCACAGCATGGAAACCGCCAGTCACGCCACGCCCGCCGCCACCGCGAATCTCGATGCGGCGCGTACGGCCCTGCTGGAACTCGGTGCCGATCCGTCCACGCTTGCCGCGGGTATTGAAGCGGCCGAACTGGTGTCGGCACTGACGCAGGACTTCGATCTCACCGTGGCGACCACGCTGCATTGGGCGCGTCTGCATGGACTGCGCGGCGAGCCTGCTGCGGATGATGCGCGCCTGACCGCTGCCGCCCTGCACCTCGCCAATGCGCTCGGCCGCCTCGGCGAGCTGAGCCTGCCTGCCGACTGGTCGGCATCGCATCGGCTCAACTCCCAGCAGGCCGAGACGCTGCGCAAGATGCTGCTGGCGGTGGCGGACGATCCGCGACTGGTGGTGGCGCGACTGGCCGAACAGCTGGTGAGGCTGCGGCATGCGCGCGATCTGGAGGAGGAGCCCAGGCGACGCCTGGCGTTCGAGACCCGCGAAATCCTGGCGCCGCTGGCCAATCGCCTGGGTGTCTGGAATCTCAAATGGGAGCTCGAGGACCTCGCGTTCCGCTACCTGGAGCCCGAGGAATACCATCTCATCGCGCGCGCACTGGCCGAACGGCGCGTGGATCGGGAGCAATACATCGTCTCGGTCTGCGCGCTGCTCAAGCGCGAGCTGGGCGATGCCGGCGTGGCCGCGCAGGTATTTGGCCGCCCCAAACATATCTACAGCATCGCCCGCAAGATGCGCCGCAAGCACGTGGGCTTCGAGGAGCTGTTCGACGTGCGCGCGGTGCGCATCGTGGTCGAGTCGATCGCCGACTGCTATGCGGCGCTCGGCGTGGTGCACGGACTTTGGCACTACATCCCCGGGGAATTCGACGATTACATTGCGACTCCCAAGGACAACGAATATCGCTCCATCCACACGGCGGTGATCGGACCGGAAGGCAAGTCGCTCGAAGTGCAGATCCGCTCGAACGATATGCATGCGCAGGCCGAACTCGGTGTCGCCGCGCACTGGCGCTACAAGGAAGGTGGCGCGCGCGATGCGCGCTACGAACGTAAAATCGAATGGGTGCGCCGGGTACTGGACCCCACTCAGACCGCGGACGCGGACGGCGATCCGATCGAGCGATTGAAGAGCGAGCTGTTCGCCGATCGTATATATGCGATGACTCCCAAAGGGGAAGTGGTGGATCTGCCGCGCGGCGCAACACCGCTCGACTTCGCCTACCACGTGCATACCGATCTTGGTCACCGCTGCCGGGGCGCCAAGATCAACGGCCGCATCGTGCCGCTGAACCAGCCGCTTGCGAACGGCCAGGTGGTGGAAATCATCACCGGCAAGCAGCTGGCTCCCAGCCGCGACTGGCTGTCCCCCGACCAGGGCTTCCTGGCTGCGCCGCGCAGCCGTGCCAAGGTGCGCGCCTGGTTCCGCCGCATCGACGAGCCCGAGCACCGCGTGAGCGGGCGCGACAGCCTCGAGCGGGAATTGAAAAAAGCCGGTGCCGGCAGCGAACTGATCGCCCCGCTGGTGCGCGAGCTCAAGGCGGATGGGGCCGAGGATCTGCACCGCATGATCGGCGAAGGCGAGGTCGGCGCCGCGGCGCTATCCGCGGCCATCGCCCGCGTGCGCGCGCCCGCAGAGCCCGCGCTGACCCCCGCGCGCAAGCGGCCGCAGCGCCGCAGCAGCCGCTCGCCGGTCGAAATCGAAGGGGTCGGTGACCTGCCGATCACCATGGCCCGCTGCTGCGGCCCGGTGCCGCCGGAGCCGATCGCGGGCTACGTGACCCTGGGACGCGGTGTGACCATCCACCAGGCGCGCTGCGCGAGCCTGCTGCGAATGCGTTCCGTAAAGCCCGAACGCGTGCTCAAAGTCGAATGGACGCTGGACTCCGACAGCGTCATGCCGGTGCGCATCCGAGTGCAGGCTTTCGACCGCCGCGGGCTGTTGCGCGACGTCTCCGACGTCATGGCGCTCGAGAAGCTCAGCATCGAGGGGGTCAATTCCGACACCGATCCGGTGGATCGCATGGCCACCATTGTCATGCGCACCGCGGTACGCGACCATGCGCAGCTCGGCCGGGTGCTGCAGCGATTGAGCGCGGTGCCCAATGTGTTGCGCGCCGAGCGCGTTCCCTGAAGGAGTTGCCCATGCATCAGCGCCGCCTGGGAAATCAGGGACCGCAAGTCTCGGCGCTGGGACTGGGCTGCATGAGCCTCGGTCTGGCCGACGCCTACTCCAGCGCCATCGACAGCGATCAGGCAGCCGTGACGCTCATTCATCGCGCGCTGGATCTGGGCATCACGCTGCTGGATACGGCCAACATCTACGGCGACTCGGAACTCAAGGTGGGCCAGGCACTGCGCGGCCGGCGCTCGCAGGCAATCCTTGCCACCAAGTTCGGCATCCAGACCGGTCACGTGAATGCAGCCGAACGCGGTATCAACGGTCGGCCGGAGTACGTGCGCACCTGCTGCGATGAATCGCTCATGCGGCTGGATGTCGATTACATCGATATCTATTACCAGCATCGCATCGATCCGACCGTGCCCATCGAGGAGACCGTGGGCGCCATGGCAGGCCTGGTTCGATCCGGCAAGGTGCGGTATCTGGGGCTCTCGGAGGCTGCCCCCGCGACCATCCGCCGCGCGCACAAGGTGCATCCGATCGCGGTCGTGCAGACCGAGTACTCGATCTGGACCCGGGATGTGGAAGAGCTGGTGCTGCCCACGCTGCGCGAGCTGGGCATCGCGCTGGTGGCCTACAGCCCCCTAGGCCGCGGCTTCCTGGCCGGACGCTTCCTTGCTGTCGAGGAACTGGCCGCCAATGACTGGCGGCGCGGCAACCCGCGCTTCCAGACCGATAACTTCGCCCGCAACCTGGCGCTCGTGGAACATCTCCAGGCGCTCAGCCGCAAGAAAGGCTGCACCCCATCGCAGCTCGCTCTCGCCTGGTTGCTCAGCCAGGGGACCGACATCGTGCCCATTCCGGGCACGAGCAATCTGTCGCGGCTGGAAGAAAACGCCGCCGCCGCGGATGTGCAATTGACGCCGGCAGAAAGCGCCGGGATCGAGCAGATCGCACCGCCCGGCGTGGCCGCCGGCGCGCGCTACGCCCCGGCCGGCATGGAATCGCTGAACCACTGAGGAGCCGTTCGTATGATCGTCTTTGTCACGGGCGCTACTTCCGGCTTCGGTGCCGCGATCGCGCGCCGATTTGCCGCCGAGGGCCACCACATCATCGCCGCCGGCCGAAGGCAGGATCGACTTGAAGCGCTTCGCCAGGAATTCGGCGCCGCCAGCATCCATCCGCTGAGGCTGGATGTGCGCGACCGCGCTGCCGTCGATGCGGCCGTCGCGGCCCTGCCGGCGGAACTGACCGCGATCGATATCCTGGTCAACAACGCGGGACTGGCGCTCGGGCTCGAGCCGGCGCAGCGAACCGATCCGGACCAGTGGGAACAGATGGTGGATACCAACGTCAAGGGCGTGATGTATGTGACACGCGCCGTGCTGCCCGGCATGGTCGAGCGCCGGCGCGGACATATCATCAATCTCGGCTCGATTGCCGGCACCTATGCCTATCCCGGCGGTAATGTCTACGGCGCCACCAAGGCCTTCGTGCGCCAATTCTCGATGGGACTGCGTGCGGATCTATTCGGCACGCCGATACGTGTCACGAGCGTGGAGCCGGGACTGGTCGGCGGCACGGAATTCTCGGCCGTGCGCTTCGGCGGCGATGCGCAGAAGGCATCCAGGATCTACGATGGCGCCGATGCCTTGACGCCCGGGGATGTGGCCGAGGCCGTGCACTGGGTGGCAAGCCTGCCGGCGCGCGTGAATATCAATGCCCTCGAGATGATGCCCGTCACGCAGTCATTTGGACCGCTGCCCGTGCATCGCACCGTCAGCGGTTGAGGTTGTCGATCGCCCGCTTGTCGACCGCGAGTGCAGCCTCGTGCAGCGCCTCGGCGAGCGTCGGATGCGCATGTATCGTGCGCTGCAGGTCTTCGGCGCTGGCCTGGAACTCCATCGCCAGCGTCGCCTCGGCAATCAGCTCTCCGGCCATCGGCCCGATGATGTGGACGCCCACGATGCGGTCGCTGTCGCGTGCCGCGAGAATCTTGGCAAAGCCCGCCGTGGCCTGCATGGCGCGCGCGCGGCCGCTGGCGGCAAAAGGGAACACGCCACTTTTGTAATCGATGCCGGAAGCCTTGAGCTGTTCCTCGGTCTTTCCGACCCATGCGATCTCAGGAGCCGTGTAGATGACGGAGGGGATGACCTCGTAGTTGACGTGGGCGTAACGCCCGGCGATGCGATCGGCGACCGCGATCCCCTCTTCCTTGCCCTTGTGCGCCAGCATCGGTCCGCGCACGCAATCGCCGATAGCCCACACACCCGGGACCCCGGTCTGGCACGCCTCGTCGACCTGGATGAAGCCGCGTTGATCCAGCGCAACGCCACTGTCGGCAGCGAACAGATTCTCGGTGTAAGGCCGGCGCCCGACCGCGACGATGACCTGATCGGCGGTGGCGGACAGCGATTTACCGGCCGCGTCGCCGTACTGCACGGTGACGCTGCCGTCGGCGGTCGCGGCACCGGTGACCCTGGCGCCAAGCCGGATATCCAGGCCCTGCTTTTTGAAGTGCCGCAGCGCCTCCTGTGCCAGCTGCTGATCGGCCACTGCGAGAAAGGTCTCGAGCGCCTCGAGCACGATGACTTCGGCTCCCAACCGGCGCCAGACGCTGCCGAGTTCCAGCCCGATGATGCCGGCGCCTATGACGATGAGCGTCCTGGGCACGGCGCTGAGCTCGAGCGCGTCCCAGGAGTCGATGATGAAGCGATGATCGAACGGCATCGATTTGAGCTCGGTTGGAATCGAGCCGCTGGCCAGCACCACGTGACGCGCGGAGAGTTCGCTGCGGGTGCCGTCCGCCGCCACGACCTCGACACGACGATCCCGCAGCAGCCGCGCCGATCCGTGAATGGCGGTCGCACCCGCGCCCTTGAGCAGCGAGGCGACGCCGCCGGTCATGGTGCGGACGATGCCCGCTCGCCGCTTCTGCATGGTTGCCAGATCGAGCGTCAGGGAGCCGGTCTGAATGCCGTGCACCGCAAATTCCGAGCGCGCGCGCTCGAGCAATTCCGAGGACTCGAGCAATGCCTTGGAGGGAATGCAGCCCGCATTGAGGCAGGTACCGCCGAAAGCGCCGCTGCCATCGCGATTCTTCCACGCATCGACGCAGGCGACTTTCAGGCCGTTCTGTGCCGCGCGTATGGCGGCAGGATAACCGGCCGGCCCGGCGCCAATGACCACCACATCGAAGGCATCGGCCATGGACGTCAGACTCCGAGCAGCAGCCGACCGGGGTCTTCCAGGCCTTCCTTGACGGCGACCAGGAACTGCACGGCTTCGCGCCCGTCGATGATCCGATGATCGTAAGTGAGCGCGACGTACATCATGGGACGTATCACGACCGTGCCCTTCACCGCCATGGGACGATCCTGGATCTTGTGCATGCCGAAGATAGCGCTCTGCGGCGCGTTGACGATCGGAGTCGACAGCAGCGAACCGAAGGTGCCGCCATTGGTGATGCTGAAGGTACCGCCCGTGAGTTCCTCGAGCTTGATCGAGCCGCTGCGCGCGCGCGCTGCAAATTCGCCGATCTGCCGCTCGATGCTGGCGAAGCTTAAGGAGTCGGCATCACGCAGGATCGGAACCATGAGCCCGCGCTCGGTCGACACCGCGACCCCGACGTCGAAATATTCGTGGTAAACGATGTCGTTGTCCTCGACCGAGGCGTTGACCACCGGGAAGCGCTTGAGCGCCTCGGTCACCGCCCTGACGAAGAACGACATGAAGCCCAGCTTCACGCCGTGCTTCTTCTCGAAGGCTTCCTTGTAGCGCGCGCGCAGTTCCTGCACCGCGCCCAGGTCGACCTCGTTGAAAGTGGTGAGTAGTGCCTGCGTCGCCTGCGCCTGCACCAGCCGCTCGGCGATGCGGGCGCGCAATCGCGTCATCGGTACGCGCTGATCGGTGCGCGCACCGCGCACGGCAATGGTCGGTGCGGCAGGTGCCGGCGATGGTGCCGGCGATGGTGCCGGCGAAGGCGCAGCTCCGGCGCGTGCCGCCGCCTCCGCATCCTGCTTGGTCACATGCCCACCGGGCGCGGATGCGGTGATGTTGCCTGCGACCAGATGATTTTCCTCGATCACGCGCCGCGCCGCCGGGCCGGTCTTGGGCGCAGCCGTCGTCGTCGCTCCTGCTGCCGCTGCGGCGGGCGCAGCCTTACCGTTGGCCGGGGGGACGGCAGCCGCAGCCGTGGGCGCCGCAGTAGCGGCGGCACCCTCATCGAAGATTGCCAGCACGTCCCCGGCTTTGACCGACTGGCCGGCCGGAACCTTGATTTCCCGCAGCACGCCATTCACCGGCGCAGGCACATCGAGCACGACTTTATCGGTTTCCAGGTCCGCCAGATTTTCATCGCGGCCCACCGCTTCGCCAGGCTGCTTGCGCCACGCCATGAGTGTGGCATCCGCCACGGATTCGGGAAGCTGCGGGACTCGAATCTCGATGCTCATAAGCTTTTCTTCCTTGGAGCACGATCGGCTGCCGTCTCTACGCCGGCAGCCACGAGTTCCGCGGCGCTCAACGTCAGTCGCGGCGTGCTGCGCGTCTGCTCGATCGATACGGCCTTGAGCGCGGTCTCGACCAGGCGGCGCTGTTCGGACTCATGCTGCTTGGTCACGCCGGTGGCCGGCGCTGCGGCGGCGCCGCGGCCCGCATAGTAGACCGTGCGCGTCTGCGCGAGGTCCTGCAGGCGGTGACGAATCTGAAACCAGGCGCCCTGGTTCTGCGGCTCTTCCTGGCACCAGACCAGTTCGGTGGCATTGGCGTAGCGCGCGAGCACAGCCTGGTACTCCTCCACCGGGAACGGATAGAGCTGCTCTATGCGCACGATCGCGACATCGTGCAATGCCTCCTGGCGGCGCGCCTTCAGCAAGTCGAAATAAACCTTGCCGCTGCAAAACACCACCCGCCGTGTCAGCCCCGGCTCGATCTCATCGATCTCATCGATGATGTTGGCGAAGTTGTTGTGAGTGAGATCAGCCAACGAGGACACCGACAGCTCGTGGCGCAGCAGACTCTTGGGCGTCATCAGGATGAGCGGCTTGCGAAATTGCCGCAGCATCTGCCGCCGCAGCACATGAAACATCTGCGCGGGCGTCGATGGCACGCACACCTGCATGTTGTTCTCGGCGCACAATTGCAGAAACCGCTCCAGGCGCGCGGAGGAATGTTCCGGCCCCTGACCCTCGTAACCGTGCGGCAGGAACATGGTCAGGCCGCAGAGCCGTCCCCACTTGGCCTCGCCCGAAGAAATGAACTGGTCGATGACGACTTGCGCGCCATTGACGAAATCGCCGAACTGCGCCTCCCAGATCACGAGGTAATCGGGACTGGTGGTCGAGAAACCGTACTCGAATCCGACCACGGCCTCCTCCGACAACACCGAGTCGACGATGGCAAATCGCGGCTGGCCCTCGCGAACGTGCTGCAGCGGGATATAGCGCCGTCCTGTGGTCTGATCGTGCAACACCGCATGGCGGTGGAAGAAAGTGCCTCGTCCCGAATCCTGGCCCGATATGCGAACCGGGTAGCCATCCTCCAGCAGTGAGGCATACGCGAGCGTCTCGGCAGCACCCCAGTCCAGCGGCAGCTCCCCTGCCATCATGCGCGCGCGATTGGTCATCACCTGCGCGACGCGCGGGTGCAGCTCCAGGTCCGCAGGCAGCTGCGACAGCCGGGCACCGAGCGCGCTGAGCCGATCGGCCGGAATGCCGGTGCGCGGCCGCTCCGACCAATCGACCTGCGTGAAGCGCGACCAGTCGATTGTGTGCTTGTTGCCGATCAGTCCGAGCGCGGCAGACATTTCCAGCCGGCCCGAATCGAGCGCATGGCGATACTGCTCGATCATCTGGTCGGCATCGGCAGCGCTCAATACCCCTTCGGCGGCCAGTTGCGAGGCGTACAGCTTGCGGGCAGTCGGGTGCTGGCGAATCGCCCGGTACATGACCGGCTGGGTCGCTGCCGGCTCGTCGGCTTCGTTGTGACCGAGGCGCCTATAGCACACCAGGTCGATCACGACATCTTTGTGAAAGCGCTGTCGATAGCGCAGTGCCAGCCGGGTGGAGAAGACCACGGCCTCCGGATCGTCGCCGTTGACATGCAGGATCGGCGCCTCCAGCATTTTGGCCACATCGCTGCTATAGGTGGTGGAGCGCAGATCGCACGGATCGGAGGTGGTGAAGCCGATCTGATTGTTGATGATGATATGAATGGTGCCGCCGGTGCGGAAGCCGCGCGCCTGCGAGAGCTGCAGCGTCTCCATGACCACGCCTTGCCCGGAAAAGGCCGAGTCGCCGTGCATAAGCACCGGCACCACGCGATTGCCCTCGGCGTCATTGCGTCGCTCCTGCCGGGCCCGGACCGAACCTTCGACGACCGGATTGACGATCTCCAGATGCGAGGGATTGAAAGCCAATGCCACGTGCACATTGCCCGCGGCGGTGCGCAGGTCTGCCGAGAACCCCTTGTGATACTTGACGTCGCCCGAGCCCTGCATATGGGCCTGGTCGTACTTGCCCTCGAATTCCGAAAACAATTGCGCCGGCGATTTGCCGAGCACATTGACCAGCACGTTGAGCCGGCCGCGGTGCGCCATTCCGAGCACGAACTCCTCGATACCAGCGGCGCCGCCCTGCTGGATCAGATCGTTCAGCGAGGCGATCAGCGCATCGGCGCCCTCCAGCGAAAAGCGCTTCTGGCCGACATACTTGGTATGCAGGTAGCGTTCCAGCCCCTCGGCGGCCGTCAGCTGCCAGAGCAGATTGCGCTGCTCCTCGATCGAGAAGCGATGCTGCATGCGTCCGAGCTGAAATTCGTCCTGCAGCCAGAGCCGCTCGTCGGTGTTCGAGACATGCGCAAATTCCGCGCCGATGTGTCCGCAGTAAACAGTCTCGAGCCGGGCAATGATTTCGCGCAGCGTCGCGCGCCGCTCGATCCAGGCGTTGCGGGTGGCGGTATAGAACTCGGTATCCAGGTCCGCAGCGCTCAAGCCGGCGTAATCCAGATCGAGCACTCGGGGGCGCGGTCGCTGCAGCAGTCCCAGCGGATCAATTTGCGCGATCAGGTGACCGCGGTTGCTGTAAATCTGCATCAGCCGCGATACCGCGGCCTGCTTTTCGCTGGCAGCCCCTCCAGACCCCGCGGGAGCCGTTCCTGCCGAGGACGGAGCCTGTGCCGGTGCGGGTCCTGCCTGGGTACGGGCCGCGACGGCCGCGATGATCGGGCCATGCGCGCGCTCCTGCGCGCCCGCCCCGGGCAGGGCATCGAAATAACGCCGCCACTCAGGGTCGACCCGCGTCGGATCCCCAAGGTACTGCTCGTAGAGCGCTTCGACGTAATCCGCGTTGGCACCGGACAGCGGCGTGGTGGCGAGCTGCTCGGACAAAGATGGCGAGTTGGGGGGTCCTGGCACGACTGGAATCAACCTAAAAAAGCGGAAAAATCCTGTCCGCTCAAAGAGCTAGACGCGTATTTACGTTCAGTATTCTATCGGATCAGGCTTTCCATTGAAACGATCAGATCTAAGTGCGGCACACGCTATTGAAATACAAGCCGCGCCCGGAGCCGCTGTTTTCTATCACATTCCTGGCAAGCGCCCCGACGAGGGGCGTCCCGGCGACTTTTTGGTGTCATGGCAACTACTTTTTCCTTCACTGCGGCGCAGGTCCCTGCGAGACCCGCACCAGGTCGTCCGGCCGCATCCATTTCTGAAACGCGTCCTGCACATTGGCCGGGGACATGTCGATGTAGCGCTGCGCGGCGCGGGCGGGCTCATCCAGCGGCAGATCGTACTCACGCCGATCGATCAGGCCGTGGGCGATGCCATCGACGCTGGCCTCCGCCAGCGGAATTTGCCGCAGCAGCAAGGCCTTGGCGCGCAGCAGCTCATCGGCGGCCACCGCCGTGCTCTGCATGCTGCGCAGTTCCTGCACGGCGATGTTCGCCGCCTTGCCGACGTTCTGCGGATCGCAGGCGTACTGGATGTAGTAGGCGCCGCGCGTTCGCCCGGCCTGCAGTGTGGAGCCCACCGAATACACCAGTCCGGTGTTCTTGCGCAGCTCGATGCTCAGGCGGGTCGAATAGAACCCGCCGCCGAGTACCGCACTGCCCAACTCCAGGGCATAGAAGTCCGGGTCGGATCGCGTCAGAGCGAGGTTCTGCGCCAGGATCACATTATCCTGCACCCGGCTGGCGTCGGGCACCGCGACATTGCCCGGCTTGTTCGGCGGAGCCACCGGCAGGTCGATGTCGGGCGTGGGACCGGAGGCACTCCAGCCGCCGAAGTATTTCTCGATGGTGGAGCGTGCCTGTTCCGCCGAAACGTGCCCCACGACCACGATTGTGGCCAGATCGGGGCGAAATACCTTGTGATAGTACGCGCGCACGTCATCCAGCGTCAGCGCGCGAACGCCTTCGGGCGTCGCCTCGCGCAGGCTCGGATCATCCGGCGGGAACAGCGCCGAACGCAGCGAACGTTGCGTCAGGTAGCCCGGACTGTGAATGCGGGCGGCGATGATCTGCACCAGCTGCTTGCCGACCACGCTCATGGCGGCCGCGGGCAGCGCCGGGTGCAGCTCATTATCGGCCAGCAGCTGAGTGCCGCGATCGAAATTCTGCGACAGCACCTCGAGGTCGAAATCCGTTCCGGCATGTTCATCGGCGCCGATCTCATCCAGGGCGCCCTGAAAGGCGAGCCGGTCCAGCGATTCACTGCCATAAGAGAGCAACGGATCGAGCAGCTGCCCCACGCCCTGCTGCGCCACGTCGGCCTCGACCTCGGGCCGATTACGGATTCGCCCGAACACGCTGACCGTATCGCTGACATCCACGCTCTGCACGATGAGCGTCAGCCCATTCGGCAACGTGGATACCACCGGCTGCACGCTCGATGGCTTCACATCGAGACGTTCGAGCGCCGCACGCGCCCAATCCGGCAATTGCGTCGCGTGCGCTTCGCCGAGCGAGATGTTCTCCTGCCCGCCAAAACCGCCGCCGCCGGCCACCGGCCGGCCGCCGCCCTGCGGAATCATCACTGCCGAAACCGCGTGCGCGAGATCCAGGTACTTGCGCGCCACGCGATTGACGTCCTCGACGCTGACTTTCTCGATGCGCTGCAAGTCGGCATCCGGTGAATCGAGCCCATAGAGGGCCACCGCGTCCGCCCACACCGAAGCCAGGCCCTCGATGGAATTCTTCTGGAACTCGGCCTGCCTGCGCTCCTGCAGCTTGGCCGCGCGAACCAGCTCGGGCGGCACGCCGTGATCGACGACGCGCTGTAGAATCGCGCGCACCTCCGCTTCCAGCGCCTTGGGATCCTGGCCCTTCGGAAACACCACCTCCGCATAGGCCACGCCGGCCTGCGGCAGCGGATCCAGCGAGAAGCCGGCGTTGATGGCCTTGCCCTGCGGCACCAATCCATACAGATCGAATCGCTGGTTGCTCAGCACATCGGAGAGCACCTCGAGCGCGGGGAAATCCGGACTGTTCAGGCCCGGCACGCGCAGCGCGAGCATCTGGGTACCCGTAGGCCGATCGGTATCGACCTGGATACTCGCCGCATGCACCGGCTGGAGTCTCACCAGATGCCGCTTGGGCAACGCCTTCGAGGGGATATCGCCGAACAGCGCGCGAATCTTCTCCAGTGTCGCGGTGGGATCGAGATCGCCCACGACAATCAGGATGGCATTGTTCGGCACGTACCAGCCGTCGTGGAACTGCCGCAGCATGTCCACGCGCGTGGCGTCGAAGGAGGGGCGCGTTCCGAGCGCATCATGCGCATAGGGCGTGCCGGCGAACATCGCGGCGCGTAATTTCGCGTAGAGCTTGTAGCCGGGATTGGACAGATCCTGCGCCACCTCCTGTTCGATGGCGCCGCGTTCCTGGTCCCAGTCCTTGGCGCTGTCCAGCACGCCGCGCATGCGCGTCGACTCGATATGCAGCGCGACGTCGAGATCCTCCGCGGGCACGGTGAACAGGTACTGGGTCAGGCTCTCGCGGGTATTGGCGTTGAAGTTTCCGCCCATGACGCTGCCGATATCGGCCAGCTGATCCGCCGTCAGTCCGGGACTGCCGCGGAACATCATGTGTTCCTGCGCGTGCGCGGTGCCGGGGAAACCCACCGGTGCTTCATCCGATCCGACCAGATAGTTGATCGACGTAGCCACCACCGGCGCCAGCGTGTTGCGCACGATGATGACCCGCAGTCCATTCGGCAGCGTCGCGCGCAATATCGGCGCGGTCTGGCTCATCGCACGCACCGGCAGGACCGCAACCGCGATCAGCGCCAGCACGCGTACCCACGAAGCATTCAATGTGATCGGTCTCATGACGTCCTTATTTCAATCCCAGTATCAGCGCGCCGGCAGTGACCAGCGCGATGCCACACCAATCCCGCGGCAGCGGCCGCTCGC
>Ga0181522_10000384_pt1 | contig 34332 bp, 35 predicted proteins | sample PEATcosm2014_Bin_27_FD_121103 | JGI IMG/M metagenome (GOLD analysis project Ga0181522, IMG submission 121103) | Peatland microbial communities from MTU Mesocosm Facility, Houghton, MI, USA - PEATcosm2014_Bin05_10_metaG | ecosystem: Environmental > Terrestrial > Soil > Wetlands > Peat | place...
CGAGCGCCGGCCCTGCGAATCGCGCGGGGAGGCGTTCCAGGTGGAGGGGACGACGAGTTGGTAATTGGCGATTTTTTTATCTTCGATGACGATCCAGTGGGCCAGCGCGCCGCGCGGGGCTTCGCTCATGCCCACGCCCTTGGCCCGCGCCGGCCAGGTGGCCGGCTCCCATTTTTCATTGTTGAAGGTGCGGGAGTCGCCGTTTTTGATGTTTGCCAGTAGGTCGCCGTAAAACTCCTGCGCCCACTGCGCGACGAGATACGTTTCAATGCCGCGGGCGGCAGTGCGGCCGAGCGTGGAGAACAACGCTTCCACCGGCACCTCCAGTTTTTTCAACACCATGTTTACGGCTTCCTGGATGTCAGCGCGCCCGGAGCCATAGCCGACGAGCATCCGCGCGAGCGGGCCGACCTCCATGGCGTGGTTGTTCCAGCGCGGGGTTTTGAGCCAGGAATATTTTCCGTCCACATTGAGCTGGTCATAAGGCGGCTGCGGGCCGGTGTAATTAAGCTTGGTCTCGCCGTCCCACGGATTTCTTCCGGCCGAATCGCCATCGGAGTATTCATACCAGGAATGAGAGATGAATTCCTTCACCTGCTGCGGATCATGAGCGTCCACGGGCAGAATCTTGCTCAGATCGCGGTCCAGGATCGCGCCACGCGGGAACTTGAACTTGCCCGGGTCGCCAAAGCCGTTGGTTGGGAGGTCGCCGTACGCCAGGTAATTTTTCAGTCCGCCGCCGATCGCGCCCCAGTCCTTGTAAAACGACGCGATGGCCAGCAGGTCGGGAATATAAACCTGTTCGACAAAGGTCTTCGCCTCCGCCAGCAACTGGCCGACGTAGTCGAGGCGTTCGGTGTTGATGGAGTTGGCCTCGTCGATGTTCAGCGAGCATGGCACGCCGCCGACGAGATAATTCGGGTGCGGATTCTTGCCGCCGAAAATCGTGTGGACCTTGACGATTTCCTTCTGCCATTCGAGCGCCTCGAGGTAATGCGCCACGCCCATCAGGTTGGCGTCCGGCGGCAGCTTCATCGCCGCATGGCCCCAATAACCGTTGGCGAAAATGCCCAGTTGGCCGCTCCCCACGAATTTCGCGATGCGTTTCTGCACGTCGGAAAAATATCCGGGCGAGGTCCTCGGCCAGGCGGAGATGCTGCGTGCCAGGGCGGAAGTTTGCTCCGGGTCGGCCTTCAGCGCGCTGACCACGTCCACCCAGTCCAGTGCGTGCAGATGGTAAAAATGCACAACGTGGTCCTGCATGTATTGCGTGCAAAACATCAGGTTGCGGATGAGTTCCGCGTTCGGCGGAATGACGATGCCGAGGGCGTCCTCGACGCAGCGCACCGAGGCGAGCGCGTGAACGGTGGTGCAGACGCCGCACGTCCGCTCGGCGAACGCCCACGCGTCGCGCGGGTCGCGCCCGCGCAGAATGATTTCCAGCCCGCGCACCATCGTGCCGGAACTGAAGGCATCGGTGACCTTGCCGTCGTTGACTTCCACCTCCACGCGGAGGTGGCCCTCGATGCGGGTGACCGGATCAATGACAATTCGTTTTGCAGCCATAATTTTTTCCTCGGTTTAAGAGCCACCCTGTTCCGCGCGACCGTCGCGCACGTCTTCACTCGACGCCATTTCCTCCTTGATCATTTTTCGTTTGCGGATGTTGGTGGAAACCGCGTGGGCCGCGATGCCGACGACCGTGGCCGCGCCGACTGCGACACCGACCTTGTCCGCCGTGGTTTCGATGCCGAAGCCGGGGAAGTTGGGCAGATGCCGGTAGAACGGGCCGTTGTCCCAGAAATTCGCCTCGCTGCAACCGATGCAGCCGTGCCCGGACTGGATGGGAAAACTCACCCCGCCGTTCCAGCGCATCACCCCGCAGGCGTTGTAAGTCACCGGGCCGCGACATCCCATTTTGTAGAGACAATAACCGCGTTTGGCGTTTTCATCGTCGAAGGAATTGACAAAGAGGCCCGCGTCGTAATTCGGCCGGCGATAGCAGGTGTCGTGCACGCGCCGCGAATAAAATGCCTTGGGACGGCCGAGTCCGTCGAGCTGGGGAATGCGTTCGAACGCCAGCAGGTGAACAATGGTTCCCGTCATCACCTCGGCGATCGGCGGGCAGCCCGGCACCTTGATGATGGGCACGCCGGAGATGAGCTTGTGGATGGGCGTGGCCTGGGTCGGATTCGGCTTGGCCGCCTGCACGCAGCCGTTGCTCGCGCAACTGCCCCAGCAGACCAGCGCCTTCGCACCCGCCGCCGCTTCCTTCAGGATGTCCAGCGCGGTGCGCCCGCCGATGCAGCAGTAAACCCCGCCGTCGGCCGTCGGCACCGAGCCTTCGACCAGCATGAGATACTCGCCCTTGTATTTGGTCATCGTGTCGCGCAGGGCGTCTTCAGCCTGCTTGCCGGAGCCCACCATCAACGTCTCGGTGTAGTCCAGCGAGATCTTGTCGAGAATGATGTCCGCCACGAGCGGATGCGAGGAGCGGATGAACGATTCCGAGCAGCAGGTGCATTCCTGGAAGTGGAACCACAGCACGGGCATGCGCGGTTTGGTGTCGAGCGCCTTGGTGACTTCTGCCACGGCACTGGCGGGCAGGCCGAGCATGGCCGTCATCCAGGCGCAGGCCGTGAGAAAGTCACGGCGCGAGACGCCCTTGGACCGGGCATGCTCCCAAATGGTGGGTCGGGAGTCAGTTGGCATAATTTGGCGGATTGGTTAAGTGAATTAATTTTTCGGTTCACTACGACTTTCTGCCTCCTTTAAAAATTACTCCAAACCAATTTGGCGTTTTAATTGACGAAAATTGCACCACCACGAAACAGCGCAGCGAATGGCTGATACGGTGTAAATTAGAACAGCTATTTTGTCCGCCAGTCCCGCGTTTGACGGGGCGGGCGGGCGCCGGTCAGGAGGAGAGTGCTCAGGGTCGAAAATTGAACGGGCTCAAACGCACAGCACGGTCAGTTTTTTCGGGCCGTGTGCGCCGAGGACGAGAATGCGCTCGATGTCGCCGGTCCGGCTGGGGCCGGTGATGAATGAAATCATGCTGGGCAAATTGTCCCCATATTCGGTTTTCAACAATTCAAACGCAGCGGGCAGGTCGGCCACCAGCTGGTCGCGCCGCGCCAGCACGACGTGATGCGGCGGCAGGATGGACAACGCGCGCCCGCCAGCTCGACGGCTGGACAACATCACGCTGCCGGTTTGTGCAATGAGCGCATCACACTCGGTGATGCCCACGTCGCAGGCTTCGAGCATGTGAACGTCATAATGCTTGTCCGTATGCACCATGGGAATGCCCAGCACCGGGCAGATGGCGTCCGGCAGCAGGCCGGAATGACAGGCGGCGGACTTCCAGCGTTCCGCGTCACGCAAACTGACGAGCGCCTGGCGCATTTCATCGCTGGAGCTCACCAGGAGAAAATCGGCCTTCAATTCAGCGGCGTTTTTGCCGAACAGCTCCACCCAATCCTTGAAATTGCGGCCCACCGGAGGCAGCCACTGGCGCGCGCCTCCGGCCGGCGGCTGCGGCAAAGGAGCGGCGCCGTCGCGCGGACTGGGCCGGGGCGCCTTCGCTTTCAATGCCTCGCGGATGCGGCCCAAAATGTTGTCGCGTTCGCTCATTTTCGTTTTCTCCACCAATCCTTGAACGAATGCCTGGGCACCGGCGGCAGGTCGCGCGTTTTGGTCCATGCGCGCACCGGATCGAGCGGGCTGCGTTTGACGATGTTGTGCAGCGGCTGGAGCAGCCAGCCGGTTTTTTTACCGAGCCACCAGACGAACGGATGGTTCATGACGGAAGTGAACATGTCATACCCGAACTGTTCGCGGGCTGAAGGCTTCAGTTTGACCGCGTTGCGGCGGTTGTGGAGCAGGTGATGGTGCAGATTGATTTTGACCGGGCAGGCCTCGGTGCAGGCCCCGCACAACGACGACGCGGCGGAAAGATGCTTCCAATCCTGCAGCCCGCGCAGATGCGGAGTGATGACCGAGCCGATGGGCCCGGAATAGGTCGTGTTGTAGGTGTGGCCGCCGATGTTGCGGAAAATCGGGCAGACGTTCAGGCACGCGCCACACCGGATGCAGTGCAGCGCATCGCGTTGCTGGGGGTCGGCGAGGAGTTCGGTGCGGTGGTTGTCCAGCAGCACCACATGAAATTCCTCCGGGCCGTCGCATTCGCCATACTGGCGGGGGCCGCCGTAAAGCGTGTTGTAACCGGTCATCGGCTGTCCGGCCCCGGCTGTGGCCAGCATCGGCAGAAACAGCGCGAGGTCCGCCATCCGCGGCAGGATTTTCTCGATGCCGAGCAGCGTGACCATCGTTTTCGGCAGGGCGGCGGTGAGCCGGGCGTTACCCTCGTTTTCGGTGATGGAAATCATGCCGGTCTCGGCGATGGCAAAATTCGCGCCGGTGATGCCGACGTCGGCGGTGAGGTATTTTTTCCGGAGCACCCGCCGGGCAACCATCGTGAGTGCCTCCGGATCGTCCGAGGGCGCGTCACCCAGGGCGCTTTGAAACAGGTCCTTGATTTCGCCGCGCGTCAGGTGCATCGAGGGAAACACGATGTGAAACGGCGCTTCGTGGCGGAGCTGGACGATGAATTCGCCGAGGTCGCTCTCCACCACCTCATACCCGACATTTTCGAGCGCCCCGTTCAGGTGGATTTCCTCGGCGGTCATCGCCTTGGATTTGATGATGGAGCGCGCGCCTCTGGCCTGCACAATGCCGACGATGATGTCACTCGCCTGTTTGGCGGTGCTGGCCCAGTGGACCTTGGTGCCTCGCACGGCGAGTTTGTCGGCAAATTCGGCGAGATGCTGCGGCAGAAGATTAATGGCCTCCCATTTGGTTTCGGCGGCGGCCTGGCGCGCGGTTTGCCAGTCCCGGAAAGCCGTCTGATGACGGTCCCGGGCGATTTCGTAATTGTGGAGGGCGGTGCGGATGGTCTGGCGCAGGCGCCGGTCGGACGTGACGCGCCGCGCGTCCCGTGAAAATTTTGTGGCGTAGCTGCTCATTGCTGCGCGAGCACCTCGGCGAGGTGGATGGTTTTGATTTTGCCGCCTTGCCGTGAAAGCAGGCCCTGGATTTGCATCAGGCAGCTCGAATCGTTCGAAACGATGTATTCCGCGCCGGTCTCGATGGCGGAGGCGCATTTGGCCTCGCCCATCGCGGTGGAGATCATCGGGAATTTGGTCGCAAACGTGCCGCCGAAACCGCAGCAGGTTTCGGCCTCGGCCATTTCAACGAGCACCAGATCGCGGACCTCGGCCAGCAATGCCCTCGGCGCGGTCTTGATGCCCAGTTCGCGCAGGCCGTGGCAGCCGTCGTGGAAGGTCACCTTGGCCGGGAACCGGGCGTCGAGGTCGGTCACGCCGAGCTTGCTGACGAGGAAATCGGAGAATTCCCACGTGCGCGAAGCGATTTGTCCGGCGAGTTGCGCGTGTTTTGTCCCGGAAAACAGTTCCGGATAAAACTTTTTGACCATGGCGCCGCAGGAGCCCGAGCCGATGACGATGGCTTCGGCGTCCTTCAGGATTTCCAGCGTCCGGGTGGCGATGGGGCGGGCTTCGTCCCAATAACCGGAATTGAAGGCGGGCTGGCCGCAGCAGACGAGCGCCTTCGGGCAGACGACCTGATGGCCGAGACGTTCGAGGACTTGGACCATGCTGATGCCTGCGTGCGGAAACAGCGCATCCACAAAACAGGGAATGAACAGCGTGACGGTCATGCGTTCCGCGTGCATTGTTCACGCTGCACGGCGAAGTGTCATCAAAAAAATCTCATTAACCTTGCCCCGGGTGCATCGCGAATTTTCGACAACCGAGAATGCCGGGTCCGGAAGGGAGAGTTTGGAAATAGATTTTGAAAATAGTCCGGCGTTTAAACGCCGGGGTTTGATGATGATGGAATCAGTCCCGCAGGGACGTCTGGAAAGGTGCGTTTCTTTTCAGCTGTCCCTGTGGGGCTCGACATTTTACAATGCATCCTTGCATTGAAATGCCGGGCTATTTTCACCTGTTCCTTCGGAATAGAATGCCGGCTGAAAAATTAAGATGCGCCCCTTTCCTCTTGTCTTGCCGGTTTCCTCTGTTATTCAAGTCGTCATGGGCAGAAAATCCACATTTTGCACTTTGCTGGGCTTCATCGCCTGGACGGTTCTGGCGGATCCGTCGGACCAAGCCCGGCTGGCCACGGCCAACACGGGATTTGCCTTTGATTTGTTGAAACAAATCGCCGGGGAAAAACCGGACGCCAATATTTTCATTTCGCCTTTCAGCGTCTCCACCGTGCTGCAAATGGTGGCCAACGGCGCCGCCGGCGACACCCAGGCCGAGATGCGGCGCGTGTTGAAAACGACCGGTCTGCCGCCGGAAGCGCTGGCAGCGGCAGCCAGGGACTTAAACCAGTCCCTGAGTGGGCAGACGAATGTGATTTTGAACCTGGCGAATGCCATCTGGTTCCAGGATGGAATCCATCTCAAGCCAGGGTTTGTGGCCACCAACAGCCGGTTCTTCCAGGCCAAACTGGCGCCGGTGGATTTCCGGAAACCTGAATCAGCGCAAATCATCAACGACTGGGCGGACAAAAGCACGCACGGAAGAATCAAGGACGTCGTCCGCTGGCCGTTCGATCCGTTGACGCGGGTGGTTCTGGCCAACGCGATTTATTTCAAGGGGAAATGGGACCGGCCGTTTGACAAAAGCATCACCAAACCGCGCCCGTTTCATTTGTCCAGCAGTGATGGAAAAACAGTGCCGACCATGTGGCAGCGAGGACATTTCAGTTACCAGGAAGGAGATGGTTTTCAGGCCGTGCGGCTGTCTTATGCCGGAGGGCGGCTGCAGATGTATCTCTTTTTGCCAGACACGAATTCCAGTCCCGCCAGGCTCCTGGCCGGCATGGACAACCACACCTGGCGGGACAAAATTGAGCCGGGCTTTCGTGATCGCGAAGGGACCCTGGCTTTTCCGCGATTCAAGCTGGATTACGAGGTGGTGCTCAACGACCCGTTGCAGGCTCTGGGCATGAGGCACGCCTTTGAGGACGCCGACTTTTCTGCGATGGCCGGCGAACGTTTGTTTGTGAGCCAGGTGAAGCAAAAAAGCTTTGTGGAGGTAAATGAGGAAGGGACCGAGGCGGCGGCAGTGACCGGTGTTCACATGACCATGCTTGAAGTGATTCGCGAGCCGGAGAAGCCATTCGAAATGATCGTGGACCGGCCGTTTTTCTTTGTCATCGGCGACGGCGTGACCAAATCCATTTTGTTCATGGGCATGATCTATGATCCGGCGGGGCAAGGTGGGAAATGAGGATTCCCGTCCCATCCGTGAAATTCGGAGTTCCTCGCTTACGGGGCCACAGACTGGCTGAAGGCGGAACTCCAAGCCGATTTTGCGCATGACCCACCTGAATCAATCCTGGGTTTGTGCTTGTTCATCCTGCCGTTCTGACTGTAAGAAAGTCCCGTGAGCAATGATCAGAAATTCCGCATTGGCGTGCTGGGTTCCGGCAAAGGGTCGAATTTTGCCGCCATGGCCGATGCCGTGGCGGCCGGGAAAATTCCGGCCGAAATGGCCATCGTCCTGAGCGACGTTGAGGGCGCAGGCATTTTGACGCTGGCGCGAGACCGGAAGATCCCGGCCCAATTCGTCCCGCCGGGAAAATTCCGCACCAAGCTGGACGAGGACGCCGAACGGGCGTTTGTCGGTGCGTTGCAGGGAGCGAAGGTGGATTTGATCGTGCTGGCGGGTTTTATGCGGGTGTTGAAGGGTGATTTTTTGCGCGCGTTCGAAGGCCGGATTGTGAACATCCATCCGTCGCTGTTGCCGTCATTTCCCGGGCTCGAGGCCTGGAAGCAGGCGCTCGACCACGGCGTGAAGGTGACAGGATGCACGGTGCATTTTGTGGATGCGGGCGTGGATTCCGGCGCGATCGTCGGACAGCAGACCGTGCCGGTGTTCGATAATGATACGCCGGCGACATTGCATCAGCGCATCCACGCGGCGGAACACGAGCTGTATCCAAAATGTGTGGCGGCGATTGCGCGCGGGGAGATTTTGGTGGTCGGCCGAAGGGTGATTCAGAAAAAATGAAAACCATCGCCATTGTGGCCGCTGTTTTTCTATGTCTGTTGGCTGGGTGCGCCTCGCCGAAACCGGCAAAGGCAGCCAAAATAGAGGCATCCAGTGAAAGCCAAAAACTTGAGGCCAGCGACGACTTCAAGATCGAAGCGGCGGTTTATGGCTACCTGCTGGAAAAGCATCCCTGGGGCAATGGCGAGTATGCCGCGATTTTTCTCCAAGGCGATGATGCCCGGGTGGCGGCTTTGATCCGGAAGTTTTCGCATCATGTTCCGCCCCTCAAGCCAGGCGACCGGGCGCAAATTGTTCCGAATCAGGCGCCGGTTGACAAGGACACGGGCAAGCCGGGCCTGATCCTCAGCGCGAAAGCCGTGGACCCGACCAACGGCGTGTCCGAAGCCATCGGCACCTGGGATGGCGGCGATGCCGTTTCGGGAACATCGGCCTTTGTGCTGATTGAAGCGGATGGCCAGTGGGCCATTCAAAGCGTGCAATAGCGCGGCATTGACCGGGCCGGGAAAGAAGAAGGTGGCATTTTGGCGCGGGACTTGGCAGATTAGTCCGGCTACGCGCGTGAATTCATCGTTGAACCGGTATGCACGTCCACGCGCCATGGGCAATTTTTGGAATTTATTCGAATGAACAAAAAATTAAGATTCGGTCTGCCGAAGGGCAGTTTGCAGGACGCCACCATAGAAAAGATGGCCAAGGCTGGCTTTAACATCCAGGTCAGCAGCCGTTCCTATGTGCCGTATGTCGATGACGACGAACTGGAAATCCGGCTGATCCGCGCCCAGGAAATCAGCCGCTATGTGGAGCACGGGTATCTGGATTGCGGCATCACGGGCCACGACTGGATCATCGAGAACGGCTCGAAGGTGCACGAAGTGGGTGAGTTTTTGTTCAGCAAGGTGTCGCGACGCCCGGCTCGCTGGGTGCTGTGCGTGCCGGAGAATTCGCCGGTGAAATCGGTGAAGGACCTGGAAGGCAAGCGCATCGCCACCGAGGTGGTCAACCTGACGCGGGCCTACCTGAAGAAAAACGGGGTGAAGGCGGAGGTGGAATTTTCCTGGGGTGCCACCGAGGTGAAGGCGCACGAGCTGGTGGACGCAATTGTGGAAGTCACCGAGACCGGCTCCTCCCTGCGCGCCAACAAGCTCCGCATCGTGGATGAACTGCTCAGCTCCACGCCCCGGCTGATTGCCAATCACACCGCGTGGAAGGACGCCTGGAAACGGAAAAAGATCGAGACGCTCTCGATGCTGCTGAAAGGCGCGCTGGAAGCCGAGTCAAAGGTCGGTTTGAAGATGAACATCGCCGAGAAAAATGTGAAAAGCCTGCTCAAGAGTTTGCCGGCGTTGCGCAATCCGACCATTGCCAATCTCAGCCTGAAAGGCTGGGTGGCCGTGGAGACAATCATTGACGAGCACGTTGTGCGCGAATTGATTCCGAAGCTGAAAGCCGCCGGGGCGGAAGGCATTATTGAATACCCATTGAACAAGGTGGTTTATTGATTTTGACAAGGTTAAGAATCGTGCAATCAATCACGTGGCCCGGATTTCTTCAGAAACCTTCCATTGATGCTCATCCGGTGTAGGGATGCCGAATCAAAAGCTGAAACAGGCCCGGAGATAGGCACAACTGGGTTGCTCCTGTTCCAAATCGTTGTTCCCAAAACTGGATTCGAATTGACAGAATTGTCCGTATCCGGCTTCGACATGCACACGGCGGGCCAGGTGTCCGTCCGTGTCCGACTTTTTGTAAATAAACTGGGTTTGATCACACAGATTTGAACCGTCGTTTTTTTCAAAAAGAAAGTCATATGAAAAACCAATCGTATCCGGATGATCGGCCTGCAATCGGGCCAGGTGGTACTGGAGGCAGGGGGCTGAAGAGTTGCCGAGGGGAATGGCTGCCGAATCATTGCGGGCCACAGCGGCTGGGCGTGACGGCGATTGATCGTAACTGATCATCGCCAAAACCAATACCGATTCCTGCCCAGAAGCCCGGGTCACAACCAGGGCCGGGAGAATAAGGAGAAAGCAGAGAACCTGTTTTGACCCCGTTAACCGGGACAACAGGTCGGAAGCTTTGGTTCCGTGCATGGCTGATTGCAAGCGACTTGCATACCAACTCAAAAACGCCTGTAATCGGAAAGTATTCAGGGTTTATCTCTCTTCTAGCGCCCATAAAACAGGATGTTCCGATGACCCAAAACCAGCCAACGTGGCTGGAACAGCGGGAAGCCTGGTTCGGGCGGGTCCGGGTCCGTACGTGGATGTGGGGACGTTTCGAGAATATTGTCGCAGCCATCGATTCGTCGCGTGGCGCGGGACGGCAAGTTGTTCCTTCAAAAGCAAATCCCGAGGGGCGGCCGAATTATTACAAAGTGGTAAACTGGCTGGGCTGCCGGCCGAAACCGATGCCCGTGCATTTTTCCAGGCGGAACAGGATCGATGATTGTCCTGGCCGCAAGGGGAACATCGCCTCGATGAGAAGCTGGCTGGAGCCGCGGAAATTTATTTTGAATATTTGGATTGCATTAGACCCGGCTCCACTACTTCATTAACGCATGGGTTCACTGAAAAAACGCCGCAAGGCGAAAATTAACAAGCACAAACGGCGCAAGAAGCTGCGCTTGAACCGTCACAAGAAGCGCACCTGGCAGAAGTAATTCCGTCCGGCGCACTGTGGCTCATCCGTTCGCGTGCGGTTGCCCCGCGCCGCCGCGAGCGGTCTTTTTTCGCCGTGCCCGGCCGGTCCCGAAACATGGAACATCGCTTTGACAAGCATTACACCCGCGACGAAGCGCGCGCGCTGTTGCCCCAGATCCGCAAGTGGCTGGAGCTGCTCAACCGGCTCCGGAAGGACCTGGACCGTTACGATAAACGTTTGAGCGGCCTGACGGAGCAGGGACATGATGTCGGCGGCGACACGGTGAACAACTGGATTCGCGCGCTAGCAGACATGCAGGAGGTCCTCGCCGAATTTCAACGCCGCGAGATTTTCATCAAGGACCTGGAACGCGGCCTGATTGACTTCCCCGCCATCATCGGCGGCAAGGAGGTTTTTCTCTGCTGGGAACAGGACGAGGACGACGTTGAATTCTGGCACGACCTCGACACCGGCTTTGGCGGCCGCGAACGGCTGTAGCACCGGGGAGCTTCGGTGCCCGGCGGCGGACCGTTTCAGGACAGTTCAGCCTTCAACCGTGACAATAAAACCATCCGACACATCTTCGCCGGGTTAAATTGCGCCGCCGAACTTGCATCCACCGCATTCACGCACTACCTTTCGCCCGCTTATGGAAAAAGTTGTCATCATCGGTTCCGGCTGCGCGGGTTGGACGGCGGCGCTTTATACTGCCCGCGCGAATCTCTCGCCGCTCGTGCTTACCGGCAAACAGCCCGGCGGTCTGCTCACCACCACCAGCATTGTGGAGAATTTCCCCGGCTTCCCCGAGGGCGTGGATGGTTTTGAGTTGATGACGCGGATGCAGAAACAGGCTGAACGTTTCGGCGCCCGCGCAAGTTTTGGCCTGGTGGAAAAGGTGGATTTTTCCAAACGTCCCTTCCGGCTCACGGTGGACGGCGAAAAAATGGAGGCGGAAACCGTCATCATCGCCACTGGCGCGAGCCACAAACACCTCGGTGTGCCCGGCGAGGACCTGCTGGAAACCAAGGGCGTGACCTATTGCGCGACCTGCGACGGCGCCCTGCCGGTGTTTCGCAACCAGCCGCTGGTGGTGATCGGCGGCGGAGATTCCGCCTGCGAAGAGGCGCTTTATTTGACGCGCTTCGGCTCCGTCATTCATCTGGTTCACCGTCGCGAAACGCTGCGGGCCTCCAAAATCATGGCCGAACGCACGCTGTCGAACCCGAAAATCAAACCGATCTGGGACTCCGCCGTCACGGAAGTCCTCGACGTAAAGCAGGACAAGGTGACGGCCGTTAGGCTGAAAAATCTGAAGACCGGCGCGGAATCCGTTTTGGATTGTGCGGGTGTGTTTGTCGCCATCGGGCATGGGCCGAACACGGAGATCTTCAAAGGCCAGATTGAGACTGGCGAAAACGGCTACATCCTGCCCAGAAATGGCACGATGACCAATGTGCCGGGTGTGTTTGTGGCGGGTGACTGCGCCGATCACGTTTACCGCCAGGCCATCACCGCGGCCGGGGCGGGCTGCGCGGCCGCCATTGACGCGGAACGGTTCTTCGCGGCGCAGAACCAGTAAGGTTGCCGGCCAAAAAAGGGCGCGGGTTTGGCAATTCCGTTCCTGAATTCTTCATTGACGCTCGGGCGCGTCACGGTAACATTTTGCCGTTGGTCAAAAGGAATTTGTTCCACGGAAATAAAAATATAAAAATATGGCTGTAAAAGTTGCAATTAACGGGTTCGGCCGCATTGGACGCCTGGTGCTCCGGGCGCTGGTCGAACAAGGTCTGGTCGGCAAGGAAATCGAAGTGGTCGCCGTCGGCGACATCGTCCCGGCGGACAACCTGGCGTACCTGCTCAAATACGATTCCATCCAGGGCCGCTTCACCGGCACGGTGGGCTCAAAAAAGTCCGCCGCCGACAAGCCCGACGATGACATCCTCATCGTCAACGGCAAGGATATCAAGGTGGTCAGCGCCAAGTCGCCCGCGGAACTTCCGTGGAAGGCGCTGGGCGTGGAACTGGTGATTGAATCCACCGGTTTGTTCACCGACGTGGAGAAGGCGCAGGGCCACATCACCGCCGGCGCGAAGAAGGTCATCATTTCTGCTCCGGCCAAGGGCGATTGCCTTACGGTCGTCATGGGCGTCAATGAGGGCAAATATGATCCGGCCAAAAATCACATCGTCTCCAACGCTTCCTGCACGACGAACTGCCTCGCGCCGATCGTTCATGTGCTGCTCAAGGAAGGGTTCGGCATCGATGAAGGATTGATGACGACGGTGCACAGTTACACCGCCACCCAAAAGACCGTGGACGGCCCCAGCAAGAAGGACTGGAAAGGCGGTCGCAGTGCGGCCCTCAATTTGATTCCGTCCACCACCGGTGCCGCGAAGGCCGTGGCGCTGGTGTGCCCTGAAGTGAAGGGCAAGCTGACCGGCATGGCGTTCCGCGTGCCGACCCCGACCGTCTCGGTCGTGGACCTGACGGTGAAAACCGTGAAGGAAACGAGCTATGCCGAAATCAGCGCTGCGATGAAGAAGGCCAGCGAGACCTATCTCAAGGGCATTCTCGGTTACACCGACGACGAAGTGGTCAGTTCGGATTTTATTCATTGCCAGCTCTCGTCCATCTTCGACGCGGGTTCGGGCATTGAACTGAACAAGAAATTCTTCAAGCTCATCAGCTGGTATGACAATGAATGGGGTTACAGCTGCCGCGTCGGCGACCTCGTCAAATTGATGATTCAAAAGGGCGTTTGAATTGACCTTTTTTGCCGGTGCGGACTTGCCCAAAAAAGACGGGCAGGTCCGCATTTTTGTTGATAGCCTTGGAGCAATCGCCCTCGCTTACGGTGAGGTTACGCGATAGAAACGTTTCTGATAGCCCGTTTCGGAGAAATCATTGAACTGAAACTGGCCGGACAAAATGTCCGTCACGTTGCCGAGCCGGGCCCAGTTGGTGAAGGCCAGCGCCGGATTCGTGGTGCCAAAGGCGGTGAAGCTCATGCCCGGCACGTTGGTAAAACCCAATTGGAACATGATCCCCGGGAAGAAGGTCATATGGGTGAGGACGATGGGTGACACCGGCACGGTAAAGGCGTACACCTTGTTATCGTTGGCCACATAGATGCGGCCGCGGGCGGCGATGCCCGTGTTATACCGCCGGATGGCGGTCATCAACTCGTTTGCACCGCCACCGTTATAAATGATTGCGCCGGTGTCGCCGTTGAAACCTTGCAGCCGCAGGTTTCCTTCGGAACCAAGACCCCAGACGACCACGTTGTTGGTGCCGTCGGTGGAAGTGACAAAGGGCGAAGCCATGCCGTTCTGGCTGTTGGTCCAGACCCCGGTGATGGTTGGGGGACTGGTGGGTGTAATGCGGAAGGCGATGAGGCTGGTGTTATTGCCGCAACACACAACATAGGTGCCTTGAGCGGTCCGGTAAGTGGCCGCTGCCTGGATGATGTTGCTGTTGGAGATTTTCGCCTTGGCCAGCGGTCCGCTCACGCCGCCGAGGTTGGTGCGATTCAGCAGATAGGCATAGCCATCCTTGCCCAGCGCAACCACCAACTGCGACGGCGTGGCGCCCGGGACATCCACCAGCAACGGGCCTGAACCACCAATATCGTTGTCGCTCGCATCCAGCGCCAGCCAGTTGGTGGGTGACCAGTAATCGTTCGTCAGGCCGCTGAACACCGGGCCGGGATTTAATCGGATGATGGCCTCGCCGCCACCCCAAGTGCTCGCACCAAACGTGTTGCCGGTGGCGACAAAGAAGTTTGTTCCGTCGCTGCACATGCCGCCGACGGACCATGCGCCGCCGCCGGTTGCCGTGGTGGCCCACGCCATGACATTGGTGGGCTGTATCAGCGGCACGCCGACCACCCAACCATAATAAGTCCCGCAGTCGCCGGCGAGGCCGCCAAAAGCCACATATAGATTGGTGCCCACGATCGACAGCGCGCTGCGCTGGCCTTGCGGCACTGCAGTGAAAACCTTGGCGCCGAATTTGGCCTTGAGAGCCACGTCCACCGGCCAGCCACTACTGTTGGTGGTCCCCGTGTCCACGTTCAGGGCGTAAATCAGATACTTCTTGGTGGTCCCGCCGTCCGGCGTCGTCATCGCGGCCACGAACAGCGTCCGTGAAGGAAGATCAATGACCGGCGTGCTGGTGATGCCACGCGGGTCAAAGTTACCGCAAGGAAGGCTGGACGCCGAAACCGGCGTGCCCACGTTCCGTTGCCAGATGACGCTGCCGCTGGCCGCATCGAGCGCATAGACGTTGTTGGACTCGGTGACGGCAATGATCATCGCCCTGCCGCTCGGACCGCCCTCGATGTACAGCGGCTGGGCGAAAACGTTGCCGCTGATGGCCCCGTTAAAATTCGTGTCGCGCTTCAAGTTGGCGGCGGCGGTTGACGTGAACGCCGGATCAATATAAAGCCCATCACGCGAATCGTGGTTGTGGTGTTCAGTGACATTGATCGCCCCGTTGGCTGGAACTGCTGCCAACCACAAGGTCAGGACCGGACCGACGAAGGCAAACCACACTTTGGTAAATGTAATTTTCATACGCGGCAATTATGAGTTGAAACATTTTGCAGCCGCCATGGGGTGTTCACCCCAATTGTCAGGGAGTTGAAAAAAGACCTGGGGGATCAAATTGAAAGGTTGACTCGTGCATTTTTCAATCCGGAGTGAGACGTAAATGGCTGTCAAGACTTGAAGCGCGTAATGTCACGCAACGTGGCCGATTTCGATAGTCTTTGGATTAGGCGTGACGTCGAGCCAGGAAAACCGCACCGACCAAGGCAGGGCAGGGTGTCATGAAGCTATTTCGTTCAAGCATCGAAATTAAAAGCACACCGGCGGGCTCATCCGGTGGGACGATAACCAGAGGCATTGGAGTTGCCGCGGCGGCGACGGGTCAAATTGACGATCAACCATGGAGTTTGATCCCGGTTGAATGATGCACGGCGGCGGTTTGGCTTCAGGTCGCAGCACCTATTTGACTCCGGTTTGCGGACTGGTCTGAATCACCTTTTCCTGCTCCAGCTTTTCCAGCTTGGGCGCAATCACCACCTGGCAGTACGGCGCGGAAGAGTTGTTGTCGTAGTAGGCCTGATGGTAACCCTCGGCCGGGTAGAAGTTTGTAAACGGCACGATTTCAGTGACGATGGGGTGCTTGAAATTCTTTTGCGCCGCGGCCCTTGAATTTTCCGCCGCCAGTTTTTGCCCGTCATCGTGGTAAAGGATGACGGAGCGATATTGGGTGCCCACGTCCGCTCCTTGCTGGTTCAGCGTGGTTGGGTTGTGGGCTTGCCAGAAGACGTCGAGCAACTTCTCGAAGGAGATTTTGGCAGGGTCAAACTCGATTTGGGTGACTTCGGCGTGACCGGTGGTGCCGGTGCAGACTTGTTCGTAGGTCGGATTGGGGGTATTGCCGCCGGCGAAGCCGCTGGTGACGGATTTGACGCCGGGCAGCCGCTCGAACACGGCTTCCATACACCAGAAACAGCCGCCACCGAAGGTTGCCAGTTGGGTCTTGTTGGGGTTCATGCTGTTGGTGGGTTGTGCCAGCGCGGTTAAATTCAACGCGCCAATGGCCATTAAATTAAAAATGGTATGTTTCATTTTCCTCCGGCAAATTCATTCCCTCTCCGGCTGGTCCAGGTGTTCGCCCGGTGGCAGTCCGGCGTATTTTTCAAAATGCCCGGGGCGCAGGGGTTCGGATATCGCGTGCTCGCCCCCAAGCCATTTGCCGAGGTCAATCAACTTGCAACGGTGCGAACAAAACGCCCCATATTTCCCGGCAAACCAGTCGCCCTTCTTTTTACACGTTGGACAGACGACCTTGGCCCCGCGTTCATTCATCCTTCATTTGGCAACCAACACCTGGTTGGATGACAGCAACAAAATATAATCCTGAAGAATCCGTTCGGTTTCATCCAGCATGGGGTTAACCGCGGCCGCCTTCGACGAAGGCTCTTCGGCAACGGTGGTGGTGCTGCTGGTCCCGCCGGTGTCGGGGGGCCTGGTGGCCGGCAATTGGTTTGCGGTCACGTTATTGGTTTCTCCCAGCGGTGGCGGGAGGCCGGGTTCGCCGGAGTTTTCGACGGTCAGTTCATAAATTTTCACGTCCGGCGTTTTGCGCGCGGCCCGTTCCGCATCGCGTTGCTTCTGCCGGGCGTCGGACGCCTGCCGCTCTTCCACCCGCTCGCGTTCATTGAGGGAAGCGGTCTTGTCCGCCTGCCGTTTTTGAAACTCGTCGATGTCCTGGCGGGTGTAAATGAAATCCTGGTTCGTGGCCTGGCGTGCGACCGACCGCTGGCGCAATTCGCCGAGATACGGTTGCACCAGGTTCAAGGCGGAATAATCCTCCGGTTTGATGGTGTCCCAGGGCAGCGGATTGTCGAGCGAGGATTCCCCTAGCTGTGTCGAATAATTCCAGATGTCCGGCAGGACGATATCGGACATGACGCCCCTCAACTGGGTCGAGGCGCCGCTGATGCGGTAAAATTTGCGGATGGTGATTTTGAGCGTGCCGGGGTCGTTGGTTGCGGTGGGGTTGGCCGGCCAGACAAAGGGGCGCAGCGGATTCAAATTCTGCACCGTGCCCTTGCCAAAGGTGGAGATGTCCCCCACCACCAGCGCGCGCCCGTAATCCTGCAACGCCGCCGCCACGATTTCCGCCGCCGATGCGCTGGCCCGGTTGACCAGCACGACCAGCGGGCCATCATACAGCAAGGAGGAATCGGTGTCGCGATCCACAGTCACCTGGCCTTCGGGCGAACGGGCGAGCACCACCGGGCCGTCCTTGATGAAAAGACCGGTGAATTTGACGGCTTCCTCCAGTGACCCGCCGGGATTGTTGCGCAGATCAAGGATGATGCCATTGACCTTTTCCGATTTGAGCTTTTTGATCAGGCGCGTGACGTCGACGGTGGTGCTTTTGGAGGCCGAATGGCTGTCGCTGCCAGGCAAATTAATTGTCGCGTAAAACGACGGCAAATCAATGATGCCAATGCGGTTCGTGCCGCCATGACCGTTGGACGATTCGATGAGTCGGGCCTTGGCTTCCTGGTCTTCGAGCTTGATTTCATCGCGGATCAGGGTTACTTCCCGGCGGAGGGCGCGATCTTCTGCCGGGCTGACCATCAGCCGCACTTGCGTCCCCTTGGAACCGCGAATGAGCTGGACGACCCGGCCCAGATCCATGTCCACCACGTCCACAAACGGCTGGTTGCCCTGCGCGACGGCGACGATACGGTCCTTTTCGTGGATTTGTTTGCCCTTGGCCGCCGGGCCGCCGGGAACAAGCGAATCAATGGTGCAATAGCCGAAGTCTTCGCTGAGCTTGGCTCCGATGCCAAAGAGCGACAGGCTCATGCTGATGGAGAAATCCTCCGCGTGCTCGGTGTTGAAATAATCCGAATGCGGGTCATAGGCATGGGCCAGCGCGTTGAGATACGCCTGCAACACGTCCGTGCTGTCCCAGTTCGTCGCCATGCGCAGGTACCAGCGGTAATGCCGGGCGAGCGTGGCGGCCATTTCGTCCGTGGCGGATTTTGACAGGGGCAATATCACATTGCTGTTGGTGGGCGAAATCTCGCGGCTGAGCTTTTCCTGCAGATACTCATAGCGCAACTCCTGCGACCAAAGCTGTCTGGCCTCGTCGAGGTCCATGGGATAAGGCGCGTGGCGGCGGTCGAGGAGGATATTCTCGTCAGTGTTGAATTTGAACTTGTCTTCCTTCACCAGCTCGTTCACGTAGTCAGCATGTTGCTGGATACGTTCCAGATACCGTCCGTAAATCGCATAAGCAGGCGTGAGATTGGCGGTCCGGCTGGTGCCAATGGTGAAGGTGTCCAGATTCGTCCGATAGAAGGCAAATTCAACGAGATCCGATTGCAGGAAGTTTTCGTGCCGCGGATCCAATTCCTCCACATAAGCGTCGAAAAACTTTGGGGAAAGGTCCTTGTCAACCAGCTGTTGCGAGTAGTGAAATTCCTCCAGCAACCGCGCCGTGACGTAGGCGATTTGGGGGTCATTTGGCCCGGGCCGCAAAACAAGATTGGTGGGCGCTGCCGGCTCCGGGGAAAGGTGGGTTCGAACCGCGGTTGGCGGTGAACCCGTTTTGGTGGTGCAGCCAGGGATGCCAGCCAGTCCGGCCAAGGACGCGATGGCGACGCAGGCCAGCACATTAATTTTTAAACGACTCATTTCAATAAGCACAGCTTTGACCCAGTGTAAGCCAATTCGTTCACCAAGGGAAACTTTTTGCGCATCTGTTTGGATATTTAATAACTGAAGCGCGGAACCGGCGCCAATTCAGGCCAAAAGCCGGCCTGGCTTTGATTATTGTGGCCCAAGGTTGAAGGTCTGAAGCAGGATTCGGGGCCCGATTTTGACCGCAAAATGGAATTGCATTCTTAGATCAAATCCCGATAATGTCGCCCCTAAAACAAAACTATGAAGAAGAATGTTATCTGGGCTGTGATTGTTTCTGTTGGCGTCGTGTGTCTGGCCGGCTGCGCCTCCCATGGCAAAGCGAATGCCAATACCACGACTCCTGCCGCCACCACCATGACTCCTGCCACCAAAGCGCCGGACGTCACGCCGGAAGGCACGAATGTGTTTGCCAATGATAAGGCGCGCGTCAGCTACGCCATCGGCATGACGTTCGGCCATAATTTCCAGGCGCAGAACGTTGAGGTGGACCCCGACATGCTGGTCCGCGGTTTGAAGGATATGCAATCCGGCGGGACAACGCTGCTGACGGAGGATCAGGTGCACACGATTCTCGGTGAGTTTCAAAAGTCGCTGGTTGCCAAAAGGCAGCAGTTCTTGGCGGCCGTGGCGGCAACCAACAAGACAGCCGGCGCGGCGTTTATGGCCACAAACAAAAACAACCCGGGGGTCATCACCCTGCCTGACGGCCTGCAATATATTGTCATCACCAACGGCAACGGGGCGTTGCCCGAGTCCAATGACGTCGTGACGGTGAACTACCGCGGCACATTGCTGGATGGGTCGGAATTCGACAGTTCTATCAAGCGCGGTCATCCGGCGCAATTTCCCGTGGGCAATGTGATTCACGGATGGTCGGAAGCCCTGATGCGGATGCCTGTCGGTTCAAAGTGGAAATTGTTCGTTCCCGCGGAGCTCGCCTATGGCGAACAAAGCCGGCCCGGCATCACCCCCAATTCCCTTTTGATCTTCGAAGTGGAATTGATCAGCGCCGAACATCCCAAACCGCCGGCTCCGATCACCAGCGACATCGTCAAGGTGCCTTCGTTGGAAGAGATGAAGAAGGGCGCGAAAATCGAGGTCATCAAACCCGAAGATGCGGCCAAAGCCCAGGAATCCGCGACCAATCCGCCGCCGAAATAGGCCGCGGAGACTTGAACGAACCGTCGGGGGCGGTGTCAATAGTTTCACTAAACTATGAGACATTATTTCAAGGCATTTGTCGGATTCCTTTCCGGGATGTTGGGGGCGCTGGCGTTGGTCGCCGTTTTTCACCTCACCTTGTGGGGCAAAGGGGCCGAACCGGCGATCAAGGTTGAATCCACGCCCGTCAATCGCGATGCCCGGCTCGGTGCCAGCTTTGCGCCCGTCGTCAGGAAAGCCGCGCCGAGCGTCGTCAACATCTATTCCACGCACATCATCCGCTTCCATCCGCGGCGCAGCCCGTTTTTTTCCGACCCGTTTTTTCATCAATTCTTTGGCGATCAGGCGCCGAACGATGACCGTGAACTCACGCGCCGGGAACGCAGTCTGGGTTCCGGCGTCATCGTTTCACCGGAAGGTTATATCTTGACGGCCAATCATGTGGTGGAAGGCGCGGACGAAATCAAGGTCTCCCTCGGTGAGAACAAAAAAGAATACGCCGCCAAGGTGATTGGCACCGATCCGCCGACGGACGTGGCCATCTTGAAAATTGACGCCAAAGATCTGCCCGCCATCACGCTCGCCGACAGCGACCAGCTCGAAATTGGCGACATTGTGCTCGCCATCGGCAATCCTTATGGCCTGAGCCAGACCGTGACGATGGGCATCGTCAGCGCATTGGGGCGTAATGGCCTCCCCGGTTTCAATCAATATCAGGATTTCATCCAGACCGACGCCGCGATCAACCCCGGCAATTCCGGCGGCGCACTGGTGGATGCCGAGGGCCGGCTCGTCGGGATCAACACCGCCATAATCAGCCCCAGCGGCGGCAACCAGGGCATCGGTTTCGCTGTGCCGGTCAACCTGGCGCGGCATGTCATGGAGCGGCTCATCAGCGGCGGCAAGGTCACCCGCGGTTTCCTGGGCATTACACCCCAGGATATCACACCAAACCTGGCCAAATCATTTAATCTGCCCGATCAAAACGGAGCGCTGGTCGGCAATGTTTTTACAAACACACCCGCGGAAAAAGCCGGCATCAAACCCGGCGACGTCATCATTGCCTTCAACGGCAAGGACGTTTCAGACGCGGAGAGCCTGATGCTGGCGGTTTCAGAATGTTCTCCCGGAAGCCCGGCCACCGTGAAATTGCTCCGCAAGGGGCAGACCCAAATCATCACGGTCAGCCTGGCGGAGTTGCCGGTCAAAATGTCGCAGACACAAAATGACCGGAACAATTCAGATTCCGGCAATCCCATCATCGATGCGCTGGACGGTGTGACGGTGTCGGATTTGGACAACAATGTGCGGCAGCAGCTCAGGCTTCCGGACGGCTTTCAGGGCGCGCTGGTCACGGATGTGGAACAGGACTCGAATTCCGCCGAGGCTGGATTGCAGCGCGGCGATGTGATTGTCGAAATCAACCACCAGCCGGTCAACAGCGCGGCCGACGCCGTCAAATTGTGCCGGGGGTTCAAGGGCGACCAGATCCTGCTTAAAGTCTGGCATCGCAACGGCGACATGGCCGGCACTCGCTATCTCAGTGTGGACAATACCAAGGAGCAATAACGCCCCGTCCTCAAAATTTTGACAAACGGCCCTCCGCGGGCACATTCTTGCGGAAATTGCCGCCATGGTGGCAATGACTTATGCCCGTTCAATACAAAGATTACTACGAAACCCTGGGGGTATCCCGCACGGCTACCGGTGAGGAAATCAAGAAATCCTTCCGCAAGCTGGCGCGGCAATATCATCCCGACGTCGCCAAGGACAAAAAAAAAGCCGAGGAAAAATTCAAGGAAATCAACGAGGCCTATGAGGTTTTGAGCGATGCGTCGAAGCGCAAGAAATACGACGAGCTCGGAGCGAATTGGAAATCCGGCGCCGACTTTCGACCGCCCTCCGGCTGGGAACATTTCTCCGGCGGACAAAATTCGCGCGGACGAGGGCCGGGCGGGGTGGAGTTTGAAACCCACTTTGGCGGCACGGGCTTCAGCGATTTCTTTGAGCAGCTGTTTGGCTCGCGGATGCGGGGCGGCGCGGGCGGCTTCGGCCGTTCCCCCAATTTCTCCGAGGAGGAATTGGCCGAGCGCGGACGTGACGTGGAAGGCGACATCATGGTCACGCTCGAAGAAGCAGCGCGCGGTTCGATCCGTTCCGTCAGTGTGCGTCACGGGTCGCGCACCGAAACCCATCAGGTCAAAATTCCCGCAGGGGTCACCGAAGGCCAGCGATTGCGGATAGCCGGGCGCGGCGAGCACGGTTCGGGCGGCGGCGCAGCGGGGGATTTATATCTGCGCGTCCGCCTGGCGAAGCATCCTGATTTTGAGGTCGAGGACCATCATTTGATTTACGAAGCCGAACTCGCTCCCTGGGAAGCGGCGCTTGGCGCGGAAATGTCCGTGCCGACACTCACCGGGCGCGTGAACATCAAAATTCCCGCCGGCACCCAAAGCGGCCAGAAGCTTCGCGTGCGCGGACGCGGGCTGCCACCGTCCGGCGATCTGCTCGTCGTCACCAAAATCGTCGTTCCGGCAAAACTTTCCGACGCCGAAAAAAAGTTGTGGGAGCAGCTCAGGCGCGAATCGAAATTCAATCCGCGTGATTGATAGAATTCAATGCGCCAAAGTCATGAAAACCATTCTTATTACCGGCGCAACGCGCGGTTTGGGCCGCGCGATGACCGGTGAGTTCATCCGCTCGGGGCACACCGTCATTGGCTGCGGCCGCTCGGACGGGGAAATTGAGCAATTGCGGAAGGAGTTTCCACGGCCAAACCATTTTTCCAGGGTGGATGTGGCTCTCGATGAACCGGTGGGGGCCTGGGCCAAAGACATCCTGGCATCGTATGGGCCGCCTGATTTGCTGCTGAACAATGCAGGTTTGATCAACCGCAATGCGCCGCTCTGGAAAATCAGCGCCGCCGAATTTTCGCAGGTCATCGATGTGAATCTGAAAGGAACGGCGAACGTGATCGCGAGTTTTGTCCCCGCCATGGTCGCGCGCCGGACCGGTATCATCGTAAATTTCAGTTCCGGCTGGGGACGCTCGGCCAGTGCGGGGGTTGCGCCGTACTGCGCGACGAAGTGGGCGATCGAAGGCCTCACGCAGGCGCTGGCGCAGGAATTGCCGCCGGGCATGGCCGCCGTCCCGCTCAATCCCGGCATCATCGACACCGACATGCTTCGCAGTTGTTTTGGTGGTTCAGCCTCGGGATATCCGTCGCCCCGCGAATGGGCCAAAATTGCCGTGCCGTTCTTGTTGAAACTTGGCCCCGCGGACAATGGCCGTCCGCTTACCGTGCCGATCCGCGGTGCGAATGACTAGAATATCACGGCTTTTCAACGGTCTCACGCTTGACCGCGATGACCACCCCACTTAGCTTTGATTGATGGCGAACACACCGCAAAAGAAAAAGCGCAAGGCCATCTTGCTGGGCGTCGGGTTGGACACCGACGGCCACAAGCGGCTCACCACCGGGCCGAATTTTGCGCTGGTTGGCGGCACGGAAGACACGCACGAGCAAATGACCGAGAAGGCCATCAAGATCAACGAAAAGCTCAAGGCGCGTGGCCAGAAACTCGAAACCGTCAGCCACGAGGAGTTCGATGACATCGCGGGCGAAGTTGGCCTCAAGCCGGTCAAGCCGCGTTCAAATTGAGCCGATGGATTTTTCCACCGCCGCGCGGGATCTTTCCGGGGTCTCGTGCAATATCGCCCGCCAGCCCCGCGCCGTTCCAGCGGCTGCGTTTTCCGGCCGGTCATCCAGATATAGAATTTCCCCGCCGCGTCGCCCGGTCCGCTTTTCCAGGGCTTCGTAAATCCCGTCCTGCGGTTTCATCACGCCCACTTCATAGGAATAAATGTACCCGTCAAAATTGGCGAAGAATGGAAAGTTCCGGCGGATGTGCTCGATGGCCAGGTCGTTGGTGTTTGAAAATATCCAGGTCGGGGTCCCGCGTCGGCGCAACCCGGCGTGAAGTTCGATCATCTCCGGCATGGCCGTAAAAATATCCGCAAATAGCGCCCCAAACTCGACGAGGCTGCCGGCAAAGCCGGTGGCCTCCTGCACGCATTCATAAAACTCCTTGCGCGTCAGACGGCCGGATTCATAGTCAACGATGAAACGGGATCGTTCAATCAATGCCTGGACTTCATCGGGAGATTTCCGGCTGTGGATGGCAATCTGCCGGGCGGCAATCGAGAAATCGAAATCCACCAGCACCTTGCCGAGATCAAAAACAACAATCGCAGGCCGGCTCATGTCATTTCCCGGCGTCCTTCCATGGCCCGGCTCAACGTCAGCTCGTCCGCAAATTCCAGTCCGCTGCCGGCCGGCAAACCGTAGGCGATGCGCGATATTTTAAGTCCCGGACGCGCCAGGCGCCGGGCCAGATAATAACTCGTCGCGTCACCCTCCACGTTCATGCCCAGGGCGATGACCACCTCCTTGACCGGCTCCTGGGTCAGGCGTTTTTCCAGGCCGGCAATCCGCAGGTCCTCCGGTTCCACGCCGTCGAGCGGGGAAATGGTTCCGCCGAGCACGTGAAACCGGCCGCGGTAGGTGCCGGACTTTTCAATGCTCAGAATGTCTACCGCCCGTTCCACCACGCACAACAACGAGGTGTCGCGCCGGGCATCGGTGCAAAGGGGGCAGGGCGACTTTTCCGTCAACGCGCCGCAGGTGGTGCAAAACTGGATTTTTTCACGAGCTTCAAGCATCGTTTCCGCCAACTGTTTTACCACCGCAGAATCGGTCTGGACCAGGTGCAGGGCCAGGCGTTCGGCGGAACGCGGCCCGACGCCGGGCAGCTTGGCCAGCGCGGAAATCAAGGCCGTGATGGAATCGGGAAGCATGACAATGCAAAATTAAAAATTAAAAATTAAAAATGCCGGAGCGCGATCAATGCGGTCTTTCATTTTACATTTTGAATTCTGCATTGTTAATTCTCAGGCCATCCCCGGCAGGCTCAGGCCGGCGGTGATTTTGCCCATTTCGGTGTTGGAAATGTCCTTGGCCTGGCCCAGGGCCTGGTTCGCTGCCGTCACGATCATGTCCTCGAGCAGCTGCGCGTCGGCCGGATTGAGCGCCTGCGGATCAATCTTGATGGACGCAACGGTCCCGTCGCATTTGGCGGTGACCTTGACGGCGCCGCCGCCGCTGGTGGCCTCGACGGTGCGCGCCGCGAGCTGCGCCTGTACCTGTTCCATTTGCTGCTGCATTCGCGCAGCCTGTTTCATCAGTTTTCCAATGCTGGACATAATTTTGGGTCTGGGTTCTTGGTTCTGGGAAAATCAGGTCAGGCGCGGACTTCGATGATCTGGCCTTTGAAAATTTCCAGGGCTCTTTGAATCAACGGGTCGTTCTTGAAATCATTCTTGTTGAACGCCACCGGCGCGGTTTTTTCCTTTGCTGGCGTCGCTGAAGCGGCGGCGGGCTTGGTCGCAGCCGGCGCTACCGCCGATGAAGTGCTGGAGGCAGGCACCGGGACTGCCATTTTGACGACGGTTCCAACAGTTGACTCGGCCTTGATAAATTTGATCTGGGTGTTCGCGTGCCCCAACTCGGCCATCTTGGTTTGCAGCAGGGTGTGATTGCGCGCATTGTCCACCAGGCCAAGATGATCCTCAAATTCGGGGTCAAAACCGATGGTTAGGATTCCCTGGGCAAATGAAACCGGGCTGGCGTCCACCAGATAACTCCGCGTGAAGGGACTGACGCGGCCCACGGCTTCAATGAGTTTGGCCCACAACTCGCCCAGGTCGCCGGAGGCCGTCGCGACGGTGGCAGCCTCGGCGGGCGCGGCCATGCTCGGGTTCGCGGCGTGGGTTTTTGTCGCCGGCCTGGCAGCGGGTGCAGCAGCCGGAGACAAGGCGGATGGTGACACTGGCGGGGCGCCGACGCCACTTTGGCCGCCGCGCAACTGGTTGAGTTGCTTCAAGACCGAATCGAGGCTCACGGCATTGCACGCCTCGATGGCCTTGAGGATCGTGACTTCGATCAGGATCTTTTTGGAGGCGGTGTCCCGGAGGCGGAGTTCGGCATCGGTGAGCACCTCCAGAATCCGCGTGAGCGATCCGGTGTTGGCCAGCGGGGATTGTTCCTTGAGCGCCGCAACCTCGGCCTCGGAAACTTCGAGCAGTTTCACGTCGCCGCGCGAGACCTGGAAAATCAGCAGGTTGCGGAAATGGTTGAGCAGGTCGGCCAGCAAACGCCCGAGGTCCTTGCCGCTTTGCGCCAGCTCGTTCAACAGGCCGAGCGCCGTCTGGATCTCTCCGCCGAGCACGGCCCGGCTCAAGCCGAGCACCTGGCTCTGGGCGGCCAGGCCGAACATGGACAGCACGTCCGCCTCCTCAATCTTGTCGCCGCAAAAACTGATGAGCTGGTCGAGCGTGGATTCGGCGTCGCGCATGCCGCCATCGGCGCCGCGCGCAATGGCCAGGAGCGCCGGCTCGTTGATCTTGACCTTCTCCAGCTTCGCGATCTGCGCGAGGTGTTTGACAATGAGCGCGCTGGGGATTCGGCGCAGGTCGAACCGCTGGCAACGCGACAGGATGGTCGGCAGGACCTTTTCCGGGTCGGTCGTGGCAAACATGAACTTCACGTGCCCCGGCGGCTCTTCCAGGGTTTTCAACAAAGCGTTGAACGCCGCCGTCGAGAGCATGTGCACCTCGTCGATGATGTAAACCTTGAACGACGAATTGGCGGGCGCGTATTTGCAGGTCTCGCGGAGTTCGCGAACCTGCTCGACGCCATTGTTGCTCGCGCCGTCGATTTCCAGCACGTCGAGCGACCGGCCCTCGGCAATTTCAATGCAGCGCGGGTCCGCGTCGTCAAAATCGGTTTTGGGGCCGCCGGTGCAGTTCAGGCATTTGGCAAAGATGCGGGCGATGGTCGTCTTGCCGGTGCCGCGCGGGCCGCAGAACAGGTAGGCGTGGGCGATGCGCTTTTGCCCGATGGCATTGGCCAGCGTCTGCGTGACATGTTCCTGGCCGACAACGTCGGCGAACCGTTGCGGACGGTACTTTCTGGCGATGACCTGATATGACACGGCGTGAGTGTGAATTAAAAATGAAAAATGAAAAATGAAAAATCACCGCTTCCTTCCGGGCAATCATTGTTATTTTTACATTTTACATTTTGCATTAAAAAAATGCCAGGGTGACCACGGCAGATACGGAGCAAACTACCGTTGCTGCCTTCCGGCCCTGGCGGGGTTCGTAAGTCCACATTCCATGGGCCCTGGCACGGAAAATTTGCCGCAGATTCCACCGGCTGTCGAGACAAAGCAGGAAGCTTTGCGGGCCGGCCGGGGCCGGAACGGTTCTTTTATGGTGAAAAAAAAGAAACAATTGCATGAAGTTTTTGTTTCGCTCCACGGTCGTTCGGTCTAGACTTCCGATGAACATCAGGAAGTGACTGTCCACATGGCGTGGGTCGAACAATTGCAGTCCGCAAACTGGTTTCAAGCAACCGGCTGTCTGCTGGGGGCTTATCTCCTGGGCTGCCTTGCCACCGGTTATTATCTCGTCCGCGCCCGCACCGGAAGGGACATCCGTGATATCGGAAGCGGCAGCACCGGTGCGCGCAACGTTGGGCGCGTGCTGGGCAAATCCGGTTTTGGGCTGACGGTGCTGGGCGATTTCAGCAAGGGTGCGCTGGCCGTCTGGAGCGCGCAGGCCTGGACTCACAATCAACAACTCGCTGCGCTGACCATGCTGGCTGTCGTTGCAGGGCACATCTGGCCGGCGACCTTGCGCTTTCGCGGTGGCAAGGGTGTCGCCACGTCCCTCGGCGCATTGCTGGTGTTTGATTACCGGATGGCCCTGGCCTTTGCCGCGTTGTTTCTGGCCGGCTTTGCGCTGACGCGAAAACGCGTCCTGACGGGAATGTTCGCGTTCGCTGCTTTGCCACTGGCTAGCCTGTGGTTCGAGCCTGACGGACCGACAGTAATGCTGACCGCCGTTTCATCTGCCATGATTTTGTTTGCGCACCGGAAAAATTTTGTCGAGGAAATCGCCGTGCTGTCGGCACGACGTCATACCGGGCCAAAACCGGAGTCACCCGAATTATGAACCCAACGGAACCGCTGGTATTCAAACTGGCGACGGAAGACTGGGAGTTCGAGCAGATTCACCGCCTGAACTACCGGACATTCGTCGAGGAAATTCCGCAGCATCAACCATCCGCCCATCAGCGGCTGGTGGATAAATTCCACGCCGAAAACACCTATTTGATCTGTCTCAGCCACCAGAAACTCGTCGGAATGCTGGCCGTGCGCGGCCACCGGCCGTTTTCGCTGGATCAAAAACTGCCGGCGCTCGATGCGTACCTGCCGCCCGGGCGGACGATCTGTGAAATCCGGCTGCTCGCCATTGAAAAGAAATTCCGTGGGGCCCGCGGCGGCCAGGTGTTGCAGGGCATCCTCGCGCTGCTCTGGCAACTGGGCGTTGAAAAGGGCTACGACCTGGCGATCATTTCCGGCACCACGCGGCAGGCGAAGCTTTACCAGCATCTGGGCTTCGTGCCATTCGGCCCGTTGGTCGGCAGCGGCGACGCGCAGTTTCAGCCGATGTATGTGACGCTGGAAACCTTCGAGGTCACGGCCCGCGAATTTCTGCGCTCCTCGCCGGCGCGCTCGTTCCAGCCCAGCGCGGTGAACTTTCTTCCCGGGCCGGTCGCCGTGCGGCGCGAGGTGCGGCGCGCATTTGAACAGGCGCCGGAATCACACCGCGGCAACGACTTTAAAAAGGATTTTCGCGCATCCAAACAGATCCTTTGCGAACTTGTCCGCGCCCGAAACGTGGAGCTGTTCATGGGTTCCGGCACCTTGGCCAACGACGTGGTGGCCGGGCAGTTGTCGCTCTTGGGCGGCCACGGTCTGGTGTTGCACAACGGCGAGTTCGGTGACCGGCTGGTGGACCAGGCGCGGCGATTAAATCTGAAATTTGACGCCTTGCAGTTTCCGGAGGATGGGCCGCTGGATCTGGCCGCGGTCGAAAAGAAGCTCGCCGCCAAAACGGCCTGGCTTTGGTGCGTGCACTGCGAAACGTCCAGCGGTGTGCTCAACGATAGCGAAACACTCCGGTCCCTTTGCGCCGCGCACGGGACAAAACTGTGTCTGGACTGCATCAGCACCCTCGGCACCCTGCCGGTGGATTTGAGCGGCGTTTATCTGGCCTCGGGTTCCAGCGGCAAGGGATTGCGCGCCTATCCGGGATTGGCGATGGTTTTTTACCATCACGAGGCCGCCCCCGCGCCGGACCGGCTGCCGCGTTATCTTGACCTCGGATTTTGCGCGCAGCAGGAGGGAATCCCGTTCACCTTTTCGTCCAATTTGCTGCACGCGCTGCACGCCGCCATCCGTCGGGTGGACCTGGAAAAGCGATTTGCCGAGACCGCTGAGCTGTCCGCCGGGTTGCGTCAGCGTCTGATGGAGGCAGGTTTTGCCTTGATCGGCAATGGTACACGGACTTCGCCGGCGGTAATCACCATCGCGCTGCCGCCGGAATTGAGTTCGGTCAGGGTGGGGGAAGCCATGCACGAGGCTGGTTATTTGTTGAGCTACAACAGCGGCTATCTGCGGCGGAAAAACTGGATTCAGATCTGCCTGATGGGCGAGTGCCCGCGTGAAAAAATTGCCCCGGTAGCCAATGCCCTCAACCGCGTTTGCAGCCGCGGACGGTCCGCTTCCCCGGCCGCGCAACCGGCCGAAGTCAATCGCCGGTTTTCATCGGCCATCCCGCCGCGGCCATCCCTTTGAAACCGCCAATGAGCGAGTGGACGCTGCGATAACCCATTTTTTGGGCCGCGTCACAGGCGAGGGCTGACCGGAAGCCGCCGCCGCAATACATGATGATTTCCGTCTGCGGGTCGGGAAACAGTTTCTCCAGGTCGCGCTCCAGGATTCCCTTGCCCAGATGCACCGCTTCCGCGGCGTGGCCCGCCTGCCACTCGTGGTCTTCGCGCACATCCAGCAGCACCACCTTGGGATTTTGCCGGAGCCACGCGCGGGACTGGTCAATGGAGATTTCGCGGACGCGCGTTTTGGCGTCGGCCACCAGTTTGAGAAAGCCGGGTGAATGATCCATGCCGGCAAGTTAGGCCGTGCGTTGTGTCGGTCAAACAAATTTGATTGGCAATCGGTGCAGGTATTGGCTTACTCGCACCAGTTGCAGCCCAGATAGGATATCCCCGTTGCCCGAAACCCGTTTTAAGGGCGGGAATTAAAAATATGGACATTAAAAAACTCGGCGAAGTGCCGTCCTTCATCACCAAGGACGGCTCGGAAATCCGCGAATTGCTGGCGCACCGCAATTCCGTCATCCGCCACCAGAGCCTGGCAGAGGCGCGGTTACCGGCTGGCGCGAGCACCCAGGAGCATTATCATGTCCGGACCGAGGAGATATATTTCATCACCCAAGGCGCGGGCCGGATTCGGATCGACGGTGAAACCCGCGAGGTGAAATCCGGCGATGCCGTCGCCATTCCGCCGGGCTGCAAACACAAGCTGTGGAATACGGGCGCCGGACCGTTGCGATTGCTGTGCTGCTGCGCCCCGGCCTACGAACACAGCGACACAATCATCACCGAAACAACGCCCTGAATTTTGACACGGACGGACACAGATGAACCTGACGCGGATAGGTAAAGGATTTTGGGAGCCAGACGAGTTCATCAACAGGCAAAGCCTTCCCAGTTCACGGAAGAGACCTTTTGCCTTGTCTTCATCCGTTTTTCTCCGCGCCCATCCGTGGTTGAATTGATGGATGCACCGAATCGTGAATTGACCTGCGCACCGCCGGGCGCTTAACTGTCGTCATGAAGATTTACGCCCTCGGAACTTTGCTGCTGGTGGCCGTGCTGGCAAACGGTTGCGACCTTTTCCACCACCCGGCGCAAACCGCAAAGAAGCCGCCGGCAGCCGGGGAAACCACGCCGGCGATTGTTACGCCGGACAATTCTCTCACCGCCCGCGTCGTATCCTTCAATTCCGCCGGGCGCTTTGTCGTGCTGGTTTTCCCGGTCGGCCAGATGCCCAACCTGGATCAGGAGCTCTTCCTTTATCGCAACGGCATGAAAGTCGGCGAAGTCAAAGTGACCGGCCCGCAGCGGGACAACAACATCGTGGCTGATCTGGTGACCGGCGAAGCCCAGGTGGGCGACGAGGTGCGCGACCAATAAAACTCGCCCCGATCAGTCTTCCTTCTTGTGTGATTTCTCGGTGAAAGACTTCACTGTTTTGGGCAGCCGGTCCTTCTGGTAGGGCGAATGGAGATTGAAATAAATGCCGCACAACGGCTGTTCGCCGTCGCCCTGGCTCAAAATGACCGTCACCTGGTTGTCCAGCGCGATGCCGTGGCGCAAACCCGCCCCGCGGTTTTCATAAGCCTTGATCGCCTTGGCCATCAGCGAGACCAGCGCCGCCTCGAAATCTTCCGGCGTTTTTTCCAGGCACACAACGAACTTGTCGTAGGCCTTGACCGCGGCGGCTATTTCGCGCTTGAACGAATCAGTTGTCATCCTGGCAAACTATACCATATTGGCCAGAATGCATTAAGATTTAATCCGTTTCCGTTCGCAGCCGGGCTCTGGCCCGCGGCCCGAACAGGGCCGTGCCGATGCGAACCAGGGTGGCGCCTTCTTCAATCGCAATTTCAAAATCGCCGCTCATGCCCATGCTCAAATGGGGCAGGGACGCCCCCAGGATCTGCTGGCTGTCTGCTTTTAACCCCCGCAACCGGCGAAAATGGGGCCGTGCCTTTTCCGGCTCGGCCGACCATGGCGGCACGGTCATCAGACCCTGAATCTCCAGCCGCGGCAGAGCGTTGAGTTCCTTGATTTCCGCCAGGAGCTTTTCTGGCGCGTAGCCGAACTTGCTCGCTTCACCAGCGACATTCACCTCCAGCATCACCGGCACCTTTCGTGCCGCTGCTTCCGCGCGTTTGCTGATTTCCCGGGCCAGCGACAGGCTGTCCACGCTCTGGATCATCTCAAACAGTTCCACCGCATCGCGGCATTTGTTCGATTGAAGGTGGCCGATGAAGTGCCAGCGCAGGTTGCCCGGACACAGCGGGATTTTTGCCCGGGCCTCCTGCACCTTGTTCTCGCCGAACAAAACCTGCCCGAGCCGGGCCGCCGCCGACACGACTTCCGGCGGTTGCCCCTTGGTCACCGCCAGCAGGGTGACGGAGCCCGGTTCGCGTCCGGCGCGTTCGCACGCGGTGCGAATCCGTTGTTGAATTGCGTCCAGGTTCTCGGCCAAACTCATGCGTCATCGTAAATCGTAAATCGTAAACCGTAAATTCTTTCCATGAACTATTGGCTGGTGAAATCGGAACCCGGGGCGTACTCGTGGGCGACGTTGGTGCGGGACGGCCGCACGGCCTGGACCGGGGTGCGCAATTATACGGCGCGAAACAACCTGCGCGCGATGAAGCCTGGCGACTCCGTCTTTTTCTATCACAGCGGTGACGACAAATCCGTCGTCGGAGTCGCGCGCGTGGCCAGGGAATCCTATCCCGACCCGACGGCGGACGAAGGCGACTGGTCGGCGGTGGACCTGGTGCCGGTCAAACCGATGGCCCGGGCGGTTGCGCTTTCAGAAATCAAGTCCGACAAGATTCTGCGGGAGATGAAGCTGGTCAAACAATCGCGCTTGTCCGTATCTCCGGTCACGCGTGAACAATTCGCGCGCTTGCTCGAACTCGCGGGAACAAAGGCCTGAGGGGAACCTCCGCCAGCAAGTCCGCGGAACGGCTGCCCGCCCTCAAGGACAATCGACGGGCCAGAACCGGGGTTGCGACAGTCACCCTGACCGGCGGATGAGAATCGTGTTCCAACCAGGCCGCCCAAGGGAACAGGGCTGCCATCACCAGAAGCCCGACCAGGCTTTGCTCCACCGGTGAAAGTTCAAACACTTGAACGACCGTGCTCGCGGCAATCACCAGCGGCAGATGGAAGGAAAACACGGCGAGGGAATGTCGTCCCAAAAGGGCCAAGGGTGCCAGCGGAGCTGCCGGTACGCGCGGGTTCCAAGCCAGCAGCAAACCAACCCAGGCCGCGAAGTTGAGCAGCCGCAGCGGTCCAAGCGTCCATTTGTCCATCCAGAGATAACAGTCGGGATTGACGGAGAAAAATCCATGCCGGGCCACCAGACCGGCCAGCACGACTGAGCCGGAGATGACCCCCACCCTGAATCGCGATTTGGCGGTCAACAGGGGCCGGTGCAAGGCCGTTTCTCCGAATGCCAGTCCGCTCACCCAGACCAGTTGCCAGGCCGGAAAGTTGAACGATCCCCAACGCAGGGGAAGCAGCCTGGAGGGATCCCCGGCGATATGCGTGCCCAGATTGAATTGCGCCGCCAGCCAGCCAATGGCTGAAAACACCAGCACGATTCCCCAACCCCGCCGGCGGGCAATCGCCAGCAGCCACGGGGTGGCCAACAGAAAAATGATGTAAAGCGGCAAAATGTCGAACAGGGGAGGTTGGTGCAGCAAAAGAGGGATGAGCGCCAAGGCACCCCAAGGATGGACGAGGAAATCATGGAAATGATTGGCCAGCGGAGTCATGCGGGCGGCGAAAAGCCAGGCGATCAACACCACCGGCACGATCACCGCCAGATGGATGAAATAAATTTTCCCGGCCCGATTCCAAACCCGGCGCGACATGGCCGTCCAATCCGCCTGCCAGTAAGTCTTCCCGTAGGCAAAGCCCGCCAGGCAGGCGCTGAGGAAAATAAAGCCTTCGGCTTCGCTCATGAAACCGAACGGTTCCTGCAGAAAGTGCGAAACCGGTGTGGGGACATGAACCCCGGCCATTAAGATTAATAACAGCCCACGAATCGCATCCAAGCGCACATCGCGCGACCGGGTTCCTGATTTCATCTGCCTCCTGCTCAAAATCAAGGGCGCTTATTCGAATACCGCCCCGACGGCCTGATTATTACAAAAAGTGTTTAAAATAGTCAACATCTATTTTTCTACTTCGAATGGAGGACCCCGGCAATCGCCGCTTTCAAGACGCCCACGATCTGTTGCACCTGACGCGGGGTGGTGCAATAAGGTGGCATCAACACAATCACGTTGCCCACCGGCCGGGTGAGGACGCCCCGCCGCGCCATGGCTTCGCAGACGCGAATGCCCGCGCGTTCGTGCCAGGCAAACGGGGTTCGTGTCCGCCAGTCCCG
>Ga0181522_10000385_pt1 | contig 34204 bp, 26 predicted proteins | sample PEATcosm2014_Bin_27_FD_121103 | JGI IMG/M metagenome (GOLD analysis project Ga0181522, IMG submission 121103) | Peatland microbial communities from MTU Mesocosm Facility, Houghton, MI, USA - PEATcosm2014_Bin05_10_metaG | ecosystem: Environmental > Terrestrial > Soil > Wetlands > Peat | place...
AGGGCGGCGCGATCAATCGCCGAGTTGGCCCCAATCTCGACATCGTCGTGTATGATGACGTTCCCGATCTGCAGCACCTTGCGATGCCGGCCCTCGTCGAAACAATAACCATAGCCGTCGGAGCCGATCACCGTCCCGGCGTGAATCACCACGCGATGACCGATGACCGTCTGGTGGTAAATGACCACGTTGGGAAACAGACAGACGTCCTCGCCCAGGCTGGAATCGCGCCCGATGTGGTTGCCTCCCACCAACACCGATCGCGCGCCAATCTGCACGCGGGCGCCGACCACGCAGTTGGGCCCGATATGCGCCGTGGCATCAACCCGGGCTGACGGGTCAATGGCCGCGCTGGGATGAATGCCTTGCGGATGCTGGTCCAGGGGGAAAAAAACGGGCAACAATCTGGCCACCGCGACCCGTGCGCTGGGCACGCGAATCACCGCCTTCTTCGTGGTGCTGAAACTGCCCGAGACCAGAATCGCCGCCGCGGCACTCTGCTCCGCCGCAACAAAATATTCCTCCTTGTCGGCAAAGGTGAGGTCACCGGCCCGCGCATGGTCGGCCGACGAAAATCCCGTCAGCGGGGTTGAACCGTCGCCAGAAACATCTCCCTGAACCCGTTCGGCGATTTGAGCAACCGTGAAAGATTTCATGAAATGTTGGTTTTTGGATTATGCCGGTAATCACGCGCCGGGGTTGGAACCGGCACGCTGGCCCGGGCCAGATGGCGAAGGCCGATCATGCGTTGCGCCTCCACGTCCCAAACCTTCAACCGCAGGCATCGGAATATCTCCGCGGGGTGAAGCGAGGTCATTCTCGCGATCTGGAGTTCAGGCATCTCGCGCAGGGCTTCGGGCAGACGGTAAAACGGAATGCGCGCGTTCAGATGATGAATGTGGTGATAGCCGATGTTCGCCGTGAACCAGGCCATGACCGGGTTGGTCTTCATAAAGCTCGACGATTCCATGGCCGCCTTTTCATAGGTCCACCCGAACTTGTCGCTGAACGAGACGCCGGGAAAATTGTGCTGGGCGTAGAAGAGATACGACCCTATGGCGCTGGCAATCAGATGGGGGATGGTCTGCGTCAGCAACAGCCCCTGCCATCCCCAAGCCACCGTCAACCCAGCGCCGATGGCGACGTGGAGCAACAGCGCGATCAGGCAGTCGTAGTGCTTTCTGGGATCATTGAAGAAGGGATTGATGCACATCCCATACAGAAAAATGACAAAGTAGCCGCTGAGAATGGTCAAAGGGTGCCTCATGAACAGATACTTGAGTCGCGTCGGGGTTGATGATTTTTGAAACTGGCTCTTGGTCATGATCGGGAAGGATCCGATATGCGAGCCGCGCAGTTTGGAATTGTGATTGTGATGATGGTTGTGGGAGCTGCGCCAGATGCTGCTCGGGCTCAAAGCCAGGATGCCAACCACCCGCATCAGAATTTCCGCGAGGCGTGATTTCGGCAGGATGGCATGATGCTGCTGATCGTGATAAATCACGAACAATCGCAGGATCAACAAGCCGCTCAGAACGCTGCAGATCCCCTTTTCCACCGGATGAATGTTCCAATGGGTGCCGGCCAGCGCGATCAGGAGCAAAAACGCGGTGGAGAGGATGCACCACCAGCTTTTCGCGGCAAAATCCTCGGCAAATGGCTTCGTGGCAACAATCAGTTCCTGGCCGGTTCTCATTGGAAATTTCTCCACATTGTAAAAATTAGACGGATAAGGGTGCCTTTGTCGAGGATAATGCCAATGAATTTCATTGGTGACGGTGCGAGCTTATCCCCGGCCATCGTCAACGCGGTCAGACCTTGTCCGGAACGTTTATTTTTCATGACAGCCATTTATATTTGCCTAATTTTCGCGCGGGATTTTACACGACGGGCCGGGACGAGTATATGGGGTGTTCACCCCATACGCAGATTTAAGTAATTTTAGGTAAGATCATTGCCCGCTGCGGTCGGACTTGCTGCGACGGGAGCTTCAACACTTAGCCTTTGTTTATCCACCGCTGTTCAGATTGTAACCACCACCCCGCAGATGATAAGCCTGCCAGCTGGCAAATGACCCTGCTCCCGAAATCCCTTCCGCCTTCACGACCGGAACAACACCTCTTCGCGGCGGAACATCCGCACCGTCGCCGCCAGCGCCGCAGTGGCGTAAAGGCAGGCCGACCCGAAAATGAGCCCGATGTAACTCCAATGCCAGGTGCCGGAAAGCATTTCCTTGCAGACGAGGCTGACATTCAACAGGGGCACCACGGCCAGCGAGGCATTGAGTTCCACACCGGGCAGCATGCCGACCACCGTGGGCAGGATCGCAACCAGTATCAGCGGACCGCAATAACTCTGCGCCTCGCGGAAACTTTTCGAAAACAATCCCACCATCAGCAGCACCGCCGAAAACATCACCGCCACCGGTAATAACATCAGAAACACCCCGGCCACCCCTCCGGGGTCAATGGTGGCGACGGTTTGCAGGGCTTCGCGCGGCATCGAACCCGCCATGGCTCGTCGGGCGAAATGGAACGTCGTCCCCATGCTCAACAACGACAGCAAGACCGTCCCGAGAGAGGCGGTGAGAACCATCAGAAATTTTCCCAAGACCAGGTCGGTTCGCCCGACCGGGCAGCAAAGAATCGTTTCCATCGTCCCCCGCTCCTTCTCGCCAGCGGTCACATCCAGCGCCGGATACATGGCACCCGTCAGGCACAGCATGATGAAGATGTAGGGAAGAATCCCTCCCAGCAGGCTGCCAGTGACCTTCGCCGGCGGCGCGACATTCTGCCGCTGGATCGTGAACGGTTTCAGCACCTCCGCCGCAACGCCCCGGCTTTCCAGACGTTCCTGCACCGTCGCGTCACGCAGATTCCGGAAGAAGGCGTTCAGGTTTTCGGCCGCAAAACCTGATTTGATCTCGCCCTGATACTCGTAAATCTCGACCTCGGCCTTTTCCCCGCGGGCAACCGCCGCATCGAAATCCGGCGGCAGCTTCACCACGGCACGAACCCGTTTCTCCACAATCTGATTCGTGAAATCCTCCGTCGCCGGGACGATCTGAAGGTTCTTTGCCGCGCGCAGCGCCTCAAGCACCCTCGGAGAATCTTCGCCGCCGACAATCATCACCTGCGGAATCTCCTGCCGCGCTTTCGTCATGGTTTTGAACATCAGCGACCCGACCCCGAACATCAACAGCGGCATGACCACCACCGGGATCACAATCATGGACATGATCGTGCGCCGGTCGCGCAGTGAATCGCGCAATTCCTTGCCATAGACGATCCGGATGGCGCGCCCGTTCATGGCCGGCCCTCCACGACCCGCACAAAAATGTCCTCCAGATCCGTCAAGCCGTTTTGTGCCCGCAGTTCCGCCAGGGTGCCATCCACCAGCAGGCGTCCGCGGTCGATGATGCCAATCCGGTCGCAAAGCTTCTCGGCCTCGCTCATCACGTGCGTGGACACAATCACGGTCTTGCCCTGCTGCCGGCAATCGCGGATGAACTGGACGATGGAGCGCGCCGTCATCACGTCCAGCCCCACCGTGGGTTCGTCAAAAATCATCACCGGCGGATCGTGGACGAGCATCCGGGCAATCGACACCTTCTGTTTCATGCCGCTGGAAAGTTTGTCGCATCGGCGGTCCTCGAACTCGCCCATCCCCAGCGTGGCAAACATCTCGCGCATGCGTCCCGGCAGCAAATCCTCGCCGACGCCGTGCAGCCGTCCGAAATACTCGACCGTTTCCCGCGCCGTCAACCGTCCGTACAACGCCGTGCCGGTGGAGAGAAACCCGATCCGGGCGCGGACTTTTTCCGGCTCGCGGACGGCGTCGCAGCCCGCCACCAAAACCGTCCCTGAGCTGGGCTTGAGCAAGGTGGCCAGCAGCCGCAGCGTGGTGGTTTTGCCGGCCCCGTTGGCTCCCAACAATCCGTAAATCCGCCCGGGTTCGCAGCGGAAATTGATGCCGTCCACCGCGCGCACTTCCCCGCGCTTGCGGTCGCAAAACATTTTGGTCAGTTGCTGCGTTTCAATCACAAAACTTGGACCGGTCCCGCCGCGATTAATCACGGTCGCCCGCCGGTCATTGTGAAATCGGCGCCATCAGGTTCCGGTTCATGAGGAGCATCGTCTGGCTGTTTTGGATCGCGCTGGTCCGGTATGCTTGAAACTTGTTGAGTTCGTCGGCGTTCAAAAAAGTCCCGGCGCGCGCGGCAACCTGTGCGTAGATGGTGTCCAACAGTTGGAGGCTTTGCGTGGCTTGCTCTTCGGAAGCGATGTTGGCGAAATTAAGCATCGGCACCGTCTGATAATCGGCGGGCAAACCGGCGGCCGACAGTGCGGATTGGGTTGCCTCCTGCATGGCCTGCAGCAACTGGCCTTTCTTGTCGGCCACGGCAGCCGGATCGCCGGTCAGGCTTCCCGCAAATTGCGCCGCGGTCAGGGTGCTTCCCAGGTTCTTCGTGTAGTCCAGATATTGCGCCAGGCCGTCCGGGCCAAGGAGCGTCTGCAATTGATTTTGCAAGGCCGAGTCCTGGGCGGCAAACAACTGGTCAATCTGGCCATGCGTGTCCTTGTCATGCAGTGCCTGGGTGATGAGATCGATGCTCTCCATGACATGGTCGGCCAACAGGTCATTCAATTGACCCGTCTGGTCGGGCGTCAGGCTCAAGCGCTTGGCCAGGTCGGAATAGAGGACGGTCATGCCTATTTTTTGCTGGTCGCGCAGGGCTTTCCGGGCCGCCGGATCGGCGGTAATCTTGCTGATGGCGCTCTTGCCACCGGCGATGGCCTTTTCCTGGCGCAACGCCCCGACTTCGCCGCGCAGCTTTAACAGCTCGGCCGGATTCTTCTTCACGTTGGCCAGTTCCTCGGTCAGGGCCGCCAGCCGGTTCGTCGCGGCGTCGCGTTCGCGTTGCAGTTGTTGGATCTGCGCCGCCAGCGGCGCCTGTTGCTCCTCGAGCGACTGGATCCGGCCGCGCAATTGCGCGCCCTGGTGGATGGCGTAAATTCCGGTTCCTACCGCAGCGGCGAGCGCCGCGGCAACGATGGTTTTTTGCAGGGTGGTCATGGCAATGGCGGTGGTGGCGGCGGTGATTATGGTTGAAGTGGAAATGACGGTTCCGGATAAAACGGCAGCGGCGGAAACAGTGGCCGCCAGTCCCACGGGCGCGGCCTGAACGGCGTTGGCGGAAATCAATCCCACGAGCCCGCTCGTGCCAATGGTCACGTTGCGCTTCGTGAAAAATTTCCGCAGCTTGTCCACCGCGCGCGCCACCCGCTTGTGCGCGGCCGGCGGGTTTAATCTCAACGCCGCCCCCACCTCCTCGGCGGTCTTGTTTTCAAAGTAGCGCAACACCACCGCGTTGCGGTCGATTTCGCCCAGACCGCCCATGGCTTCGTCCAGCAACGGGGCGATCTGCTGCCAGTCCGCCGTCTCCGGTTCATTCAAAGTGGATTGCATATACGCCTCCTGTTCGCGTTGTTGCCGGCGGATTTCACCCTTTACAAAATTGGCCGCCGTCAACCGCGCCGTCTGATACAACCAGCCGGCCAGCACCACGCCGCGCTGCAAGCCACCGGCTTTGTGCGCCAGGGTGACGAAGACCGCCTGCGCGATTTCCTCGGCGTGATGCGGGTTGCCGGTGTAACGCAACGCGGCAGAATAGACGAGGTTTACATACCGCGCGACCAGGGTGGAAAACGCCGTCTCGGATGCGCTGCGGGCGTATTCGGCGAGCAATTCATGGTCATCCGGTTCGGTCATCTACCGGTAAGATGTCCACCAACTGTGAAAATGGACAATCATTTTCAGTTTTCTGGCCGGGGCCGCAAAGAAGGCTTTTAAATCGATTTTACGGCTTGGCACGAACGGCGGAACGCAGTTGTGACAACCGCGCCCCGTTACATTTGGCAACCCACCCTTGGCGTTGGCGAAACTTCCGGCCTTTGGTTCCCGGCTCCTGCCTTCTGAATTCCCGCTCCTTCCGCTCAATGTTTTTGAATCAAGGCGGCAGCCTGGAGTTGTCGGGCCTCGACCGCTTTGGTCAACACCGCGTTGAGCGCGGCCAATTGGTCGGGGGTGAGAAAGCCGCCCGCCTGTTGCAGGATGCGCTGATTGCTCTGGGCCACCTGTTGCAGAAAATTATTAATGTCCGTTTGGGATCCCAGAAACACCTTGTCCGGCGCGCCCGTGATACCCATCGTCAAATCCGCCGGTTCAGCCTTGACCACCTGGAGCAGTTGCGCGCTTTGATCGGCGCTCAACGGGGTGTCTCCCAGTTGAGCATTCAGCAGCGTGACGGTGGTCCGGGCGGGAATTTCAGCGCTGTACTCCTGGAACCGGGCCATCCCCTGATCGCCCAGCAATGTGTATAACTGACTCCCCAGACTGGCGAGCGTATCGGTGGCGGACTGGTTCGGAGTCCCCGGAGCGGCGATTTGTTCCATGCTCTTCGACGCCATATCGCCCATTATCTGAAGGAACTGGTCCGTCTGCTCCGGCGTCAGTTTCAGTTCCTTGAACAAATCGGCGTACATGGACCTGATTTTTTCCATTTGCGCATGGCGGAGGTATTCCTTCATTGCCGGATCGCTCATCATTTTATCCAACCCGCTGGCGGGCTGATTGTTTTTGGCTTCGTCCGCCGCCGCCCGCTGCCGGAGCGTCCCCACCTGCCCGCGCAATTTCAAGAGTTCGGTCGTGTTCGAACCGGATTTCAACCGTGCGTTTTCGTCCCGCAACGCCGCCAGTTGATTGCTCGCCTGGTTGCGTTCCTGCTGCAATTGCTCGATTTGCGCGGTCAACGGCGTCTGCTCCTGCTGGAGCGTCTGGATCTGGTCGCGCAGGCGTGAGCTTTGGTGGACGGCATAAATCCCGGTTCCGACCGCGGCGGCCAACGCCGCGGCAACGATGGTTTTTTGTAGTGTGGTCATGGCTATGGTTTTGGTTGCGACAATGAGGGTTGAAGCCTTGGCGGCACTGCCGGCGATGGCAGCGGCGGAAATGGTGGCGGCCAGTCCGGCGGGCGCAGCCTGAACGGCGTTCGCGGTCATCACGGCCGCCAGCGCTGCTGCGGTGGTGGTGATGCCGTGGCGGGCCAGTTTGCCGCGCAGCTTGTCCAGCGCGCGGTCCACTCGCATGCGCGCGGCGTTTTCGGTGAGATTCAACGCCGCGCCCACTTCGTGGTGGGATTTGTTTTGAAAATAGCGCAGCAGGACGGCATGACGATCCTCGTCGTCCAGTTCGTGCATGGCGTCCTCGATCACCGGCCCGAGCCGGTTCCAATCTGCCGGGGGCGTGTCGTCGTGGAGGAGTTGATTCATCATATTGGCCTCCTGTTCGCGCGCCTGGCGCCGTTGCTCGGTTCGATTCATCCGCAACGCCATTAGCCGGGTGGTGGTGTAGAGCCAGCCGATCAGGGCAGGATGCCGGCTCAACCGTTTCGCCTGCCGGGCGACCTCGGTGAAAACCTGTTGCGTCACGTCCTGGGAGGCGTGCAGGTCGCCGTGCATGAGCCGCAACGCGGCGGAATGCACGAGGTCCACATGTCGCCGGGTCAATTCGGTGAAGGCGGCTTCCGATTGGTCGGCGGCGTAGCGGCTTAATAATTCGGCATCGTCAGTCATCACGTTTCATAAGGTAATGCCCGCCGCCCGAAAAACCGCACAAGAAAAGTTGCTTTGCCGCGGATTTAACCGCGAAGGCACAAAGGATGCCAAGTTTTTATCTGCATTTGGCCTTCTCCTCCCGACACCCGGCACTTGTCATTCCTCAAGGCGATTGTCCGCCGGCGGACAAAATCGGTGGATTGACGGGGTTTTCAAATTGTGCGCAAATCGAAGTCGAATCCAGATGAAATCGACTGCGATCGCGGGTCTGGTGCTGGCGCTGGTGCTGGGCGTGGAGTGCAGCCCGGTTCGCGGAGCCGAGACCAACCAGACGCCCCGGGTCGGGTCATTGCGGGAATTCGACCACTACACCTTCGAAGGTGCCACCCACTTCTCCGCTGGAAATCTCTGGCTGGGTTTGAACTCCACTTACGATTTTCCAGCGCAGTCTCATCCGCTCGCCCCGCGGGCTGCCTTTCTGGCGGCGATCGAAAGTCAGTTGCACCTGGGCTATATCCACTGCGGATTTCCCGATGCCCGGATTACGGCTCGCTACGATGACAAGGCGGACCGGGTCATCGTCCACATCCAAGAGGGAATACGCTACCAGTGCGGTCCGGTCATAGTCATCGACGCGCGGAAGATACCGACGCAGCCCATCGTGGAAGCGCTGACGGTAACTAACGCCTGCACCGACGTCCTGTCGCAGCCATTTCAATTCCTGGACAACTCCCCGGCAAACCGGACCGAAGTGGCGGAAACCAACAGCACGAAAATCTGGGTCGCCGGCCAGCCAGCCCATTTTGATGACATCAGCCTGCGTTACCTGTCGGGCAAGGTCACGAACACGCTGGCCAAACACGGCTTCTTTCTGTCCCGCTTCAGCCTCAATATCGTAACGAACGCCGCTGACCGGACGGCAACCTTGCAGGTAAAAATCCTTGATGAAGGTCCGCCAGCCAGCATTGACCGCATCGAGGTGGCCGGGAACCGGAAGAACAGTCGTGAGGTATTGTTGAACTTTCTCGGATTGAAACCGGGAATGGCTTTCACCAGCGACCTGGCTGCGGCTGCTAACGACCAACTGTATCATTCCGCCCGATTTCTTACAAACTCGGTCGTGGCCGGCCCGCCCGACACTTCCGGCCGCGTGAAACTGACCGTTACTGTCCTTGAGTACGATGAGAGCCCGCCGCTGAAAAGCGAGTTCAACCCAACGGGGAAGACCATGCTCGAAGCCCGCAACTGGCTTTCAAAACTGGGCGGATCGCGGGATGAGGCGGTTTTTTCGGTCTCGGGATATTCGGACGAGGACACGACCTTGCAATGTATCCTTGCACCGCAACAGGGTTTGCTGATTCTGGAAAACGAGATGGTCTCCGGCACAAACCGGCTCCGCCATGCCTTGATAGCGTCGTCCAGCCAGATCGCGCTTTATGTGCCCAAGGTGCAACAGAAATTCGTGACGCACTTTTCGACCGAACAGTTCAAAAGTTATCTTACCGTGGAAACTCACGCGCCGGATTCGAACGGCAACTGCGGGGATTTTACGCTCGGTGCCGGGTTGAACAGCATAGATGACTTGACGAACGCGCCACCCTACGTCTTGAGCGTCAGCTTTGCTCCCGCCGCGTTCCTGCGTCTGGCGCATAGTACGAACTCGACTATTTGGTTCGCTGGAGGCCAGCTCATCCGCAGCAATTCCAGCTCCGTCATCAAGCTGGATGCCCGAACGGGTCGGTTCATCGAGTTGACATTCATCGGTCAGGAGCCGCCATACACCCGGATGAGTTTACACTTCGAGCCGGACGCTTTTGAATCAGCTCTCGCCCGTATCGAGTATGATGGCGCCGGATTCACCAATGTCTGTCGAACGAATGCTCCGTTCGGTTCAGCCGTCGCCTTTTTCGGCAGTGAACTGGTACAATTGCCATTTGTGGATTCATTCCTGCGGACCAAACTTCCCGCCATTACCTGTGCGCAACTCCCAACTCTGCTGCAACAACTGGGTACAAAAGACTTTCTGGCACCCTTTGAAGACGAATTCACTGATACTCGGAAGAACGTGAAAAACCTGGCCGGGGAATTTGAAATCCCGGAAGAATCGCGTCCGGGTGGCGGTGGACCTGTTGCTGCCGTAATGACGACGGCGGCCCAGTGGTTTTTGGAAGCCAGCGATCTGATGTTCCAACCTCGCTCCTGGCCTTGGACAGTTTCGCGGGATATGGCCTTTCTGTCACGTAACCAGCCCGCTTATGTGGGGCCGGACATGCTTGATATCTCGGCTTCCAGCGAAACGGGTCCCATTGGTTGTTTGATAACAGCTCAATTATTGAAATCACTGAACCCGGCGGCGGCAAAAATCCTGGCTACCCGTGGCCTGGAAAGACTTTCAACCGATGCTTTCCGGAGCGACTGCCGGTTGCTGCTGGATGAACATTATATTGCCGGCCGGTTTGCCGCCCGATTGGCCGCAACTTTGGGCGCTCTGGATGAACTGGATCTCGATGCCTTCGTGGAGCCGATGAATGCTGCTCAGGCCGAATTCATCCGCGATTGCGCGCAGCGCGTACATGCGGCCAAACCGGGCCAGCCACTCATTGAAACGATCGCGCCCGCCCTGGATGGGTATTGGGAAAATGAGTTGAAGCAGAACGTGGCCAATCAACTCAAGCAGCTCGCCAACGAATAATCCGGCCCGGCCTCCGTCCACGGTTTGATCTTGGCGCAGGGCCCGCCAGTTTGTACCGTGCCTGTCCCGGTAAATGGATGAAAAATCCTGCGAGGCGCTGCTCAAACACGCAGCAAACGGCCTGGGCAGTGAACGAATGGCGGCTTGAAACAGCAAAAAATGAAATTCATCAGACGGCATTTGCCAGCAAACCATGTCAAACTTGACGGCTGCCTGATCGCAGTTCTGGCCCTCATTCTGGCGTTCGGCAGCGGATGTGCGACCACTCCTCCGCCTGCCCCGCTCCGGGTGGGCATCACCCCGGATTACCCGCCGCTGATTTTTGAACAGGTTGATCAGGTCGCCGGCGCCGAAGTTGATCTTGCCCGGATTCTGGGCGCCCAACTCGGCCGGCCGGTCGTGTTTGCACCTTTAAAATGGGACTTGTTGATACCGGCTTTGCAGAACAGCAACATCGACATCATCATGTCCGGCATGTCGATCACCCCGGCGCGGCAATTGCGCATTGCGTTCAGCGAGCCCTATCTGACCAATCAACTGCGGGCCATTTTCACCCGTCAAAATGCCGGCCGGTTCAAAACCCCCGAGGACATTCTAAACGCCCCGGTGAGAATCGGGGTGATACCCGGCACCACGGCCGACGCGTTCGTCCAGAAAAATTGTCCGAAGGCGGAGCGCATCGCCCTCAACACCCGCCCGGATGCGGCCTTTTATTTGCTGAAGGACCAAAGGATCGATGTTTATATTGATGACAGTTTTGCGCTGGCCCAGATCCTTTCCGAGAACGAAGCCAGCCTGACGTTTCTGAAACAACCGCTGGCCGAGGATGACCTCGCCTGGGGCGTCCGCCCGGGCGACCCGGACTTTTTGCGCCAGGTGAACGCGGTCCTGGCCCGCTGCCAATCCGACGGCACGCTGGACAAAATTCTCGACCGCTGGATTCCCTACCTGAAAAAATACGAGGCGCTCCGGCAAAGTGAACCGTCGGGCGCCAAGGTTCCGTAAGCGTTTTGCGCTAAACCGCCGAGGCGCCAGCAACGCAGATCATTGACCGCCAAGAGGCAAAGGACGCCAAGAATCCGGTTAGCTGGACACTGAGAACTTGAAACTCCGCCTTCGGGCTCCTGACTTCTCCCATCTGCCATTTGAAATGTTGCAGCCCATATTCCTCAGACGCCGGCTTGACGAATCACGGTTATGGTGTAATTGAAAGATTATCACTCGCAACATGCCAGCTTATCCGCCATGACCAGGTTTTCTGGAAGTTATTTGTTGATGGCATCGCTTTTACTTCTCGCGGCGGTGGAGGCGCATGGACAGGCAACCGTCCAAATTGGACTGAATTACACCGGCAGTTCATATTTGTTAAATTCCCAGGCTTTGCCGCCGGATCCCAACGGCGTGATCGGGCCGGGCCGTTTCATGGAATTCATCAACGGCTCCGTGGCCGTCTATAACCGGACCAACGGCGCGAGCGTGCAGCGGAAGTCCGACCTGAAGTTCTGGGCCGATGCCGGGCTGAACACCTCGGCGATTGCCATAAGCGATCCGCGGGTGATTTACGATCCCGCGACTCAACGCTGGTTCGCCACGCAGGTGGATTTTGATCCCAACGCCTCCGACCCGACCACCGAGGCCAATGATTTTCTGCTCGCCGTGTCCACCACATCCAGCCCGACCGGGCCGTGGAAGGGATTCATGTTTCAAGCCGACCCGGACAACGGCGATTTCGCGGACTTTCCCACGCTGGGCCTGGACAGCAACGCGGTTTATATTTCCGGCGATTTTTACACCAACAGCGTGGCGGTGGGGCCGGGGCTGGTCTCCATTCCCAAGGCGGATTTGATCGCCGCCACGCCTACGATTACGAACCTGACCTGGTATGGCGTCATGGATTACAGCGTGCGCGGCGACGTGCTGCAGCCCGCCGTTTGTTTCGACGGCAGCGCCGGCGGCAGCCTCCTGGCGATGGGCAACATCGGCAGCGACAGCAATCCCCATTCGAACGTGGTGTGGTTTGCCGTGCAAAATGGCGGCGGTACGAACGCGACGCTTTCCGCGCCCATCAGCCTGACGGTTGACCCGTATGTAGTGCCTGACAACGCCATTCTGGGCGTACCGCAGTTCACCGCGCCACAACCCGACGACACCACCACGCTCCAGGCCAATGATGCCCGGTTGAGCGCCAAGGTCTTTGCGGTGGGCGGAGTGCTTTATGCCGTCCACACCACGGAACTCAACGGGCGCATGGCCATCCGCTGGTATCGCATCCGCGCCTCCGACCAGACACTGCTGGAACAGGGCACCATTGCCGACACGAACCTCGATTTGTTCTTTCCGTGCATTGCCGCCAACCTATACGGCGTGGTCGTCATCGGTTGCAACGGCTCCAGCTTCAGCAACTGCATCAGTTGCTACGCCTACGCCGGCCAGACCGTCAACGGCCAGACCACCTTCGGCAGCAGCACCTTGCTCCAATCGGGCGTGGCGGATTATCACGACGAGAATGAGATTCTGGGGGAGTTGCTCGGCTCCCCAACAACCAGCCGTTGGGGCGACTACAACACGCTCTCCGTCGACGCCGCCGACCCGACGCAGTTCTGGACCATCCAGATGTATCCGTCCGGCATAGATACCGCCTCCGGCTTCGACGAGGGCATCTGGTCCACGCAAATCACGCAGCTCATCGTCACCACGCCGCCTGCCCTGGCCATTGCTCCGTCGGGAACCAATGTCCTTGTTTCCTGGCCGTTGTATGCCTCCAGTTACCAGCTCTTTTCCGCCACCAACCTTGCGCCGCCGGCGTCATGGTCGGGCGTGACCCAGCAGCCCGTCACGAACGGCCTGGTAATCAGCGTCACCATCCCGCACACCGGCAGCAGCACGTTTTTCCGCCTGGAAAAATAACCGCCATAACCGCCGCGGATCAAACCGCCAAGGCGTCAGGTTTTTATCCTCAGATGCCGCAGATGGACGCAGATTCAGAAGCTGAAAACTGAACACTTGAAACTTCCACCGCTCCTGAATTCTGGATGCTGAAGCTGGCTGTGAACAACATTGAATCGACAGGCATGGAGGATGGCGTAAAATCGGAGTTAATCAGTCGGAAGCAATTTGAAGCCGGAAAACCCTGTGAAAGCGAGATGCCAATCCATCCGTTGTGCCGTGTACCTTTCAATCGGCGGCATGGCCGGTGTCGGATCGATCCCGCTGTTGGCCTCCACCGTGCCGGCGCAGAATCTGTTTGAGGCGGATTTTGGCAGCGGCAACGTCTATGAATTCACGCCGGGCGGAACGCAGAGCACGTTTGCTTCCGGGGTGACTTTCCTTACGGGTCTGGCTTTCAACAGCGCAGGGAATTTATTTGTGGCGGATGAATACGGCAACATCCATGAATGCAACCCGGGCGGAGCGCAAGGCACTTTTGTCTCCGGGGCGGGGTTCGCGCTGGGATTGGCCTTCGACGGCGCGGGCAACCTGTTTTCTTCGGACCTCAACAATCACAGCGTTTATGAATTCACGCCGGGCGGAGTCCGCAGCACCTTTACCGCCGGGTTATCTGCGGCGGGACTGGCCTTTGACCGGGCGGGCAACCTGTTTGTGACGGATATCGGCAGCGGCACCGTTGACGAATTCACTCCGGGCGGAGCCGGAAGCACCTTTGCCTCCGGGTTGAACGAACCTTTTAACCTGGCCTTTGACAGTGCAGGCAACCTTTTTGTGGCGGATACCGGCAGCGGTAATATTTACGAATACACACCCGGCGGAGCAAGAACCACCTTTGCCTCCGGATTGAATGAACCTGTGGGGCTGGCCTTTGACAGCACGGGCAATCTGTTTGAATCGGATTACGGCAGCGGCAACATTTATGAATTCACACCGGGTGGAGCCAGGAGCACCTTTGCCTCCGGATTGAATCAACCATTTTCACTGGCTTTCCAGGGCCAATCGCTGCCCGTGCCCGAACCCTCCGCTTTCGGATTGCTGGCGGTCGGTGCCATCGCAATCCTCGTCCGCCACCGCCTCTCCCCAGTTTAGCCTTCAGTCTTCAGCCTTTTCTTTTCAGCCGATGACCATCAGGACGCCGGGGACCGCAACTCGACTCGGATGCTGGCGTCCGGCCCGGATTACGCGCCTGCCGGCCACCATGACCGCGCCAGCCGCGAAAAACAGGAACACCCCGCCGGGTTCCGGCACCAGCGTTACCTGGACGTTGTCCAGGCCAAAAAAGTCGGTGCCGTCATTGTCCGGACCCGCTGCCACCAATTGGAGGCGGTCAAACGTCCCGGAAACATTCAACACCAGGCCGATGACGCCCGGATTGCTGCTCTGAAACGTAATCGTGTCGCTTGCCACGACGCTGCCCCCGAGCAGTCCTTCCAGGGTCAGGGTGTTGGCGGACGCCGAGCTGAATCCGAAAACATTCATGCTGGCCGACGCGGCCAGGCCGGAAAAATCGATGTCCGCCGAACCGAAGCGGCCGAAGCTATAACCGCTGTTCAATCCCGGAACATAACCGACGAACGTGAGGTAATTGGGGTAGGAAAACCCCGGCAAGACCGCCGTGGTTGCTTCAATGATAAAATTTCCCGGCGGCGGCGAACCGGCAAGGCGCGAGTCCAGATTCGAGAACGTGATGCCGACATCGGTGAACCGTGACCCGGCGGAACCTTCAGTCAGGTCATCGAAGTTGGCCGTCAGCACCGTCTGTGCCCGGGCGGGAACCGAACCGGAAAGAATGAGGCACGCAACGACGATGGCTGCGCGCGGGACGATGCCACCGGACCATTTTAACCGGCAAGTTTTCATGGGATGACTTTCTTCTGATTAAATGAAGTTTATGCCGCTTCCCGACATCCACCAGAAAAAGTTATTCACCTCCCGCCCACTTGAAACTTCCCATGTGATACCCGCAGATTCGGCAGATTTATAACCGCCAAGACGCCAGACCCGAAACGTCCCGTTTCCTCAACTGAACATTGAAAACTTGAAACTTGAAACGGGTGGCGTATGACACGCGACAGGTGACAGGATTCAAAATTCCAAGCCCGCAAGGCGGGGCGAACGTCCGCGCGAGCCGTTTTTCTGTTCGATGTTCCCGACCGCGTGAGGCTGAAGGCCTTTTACGCGGCCAATCGATTTTTACTTCTCCACTTCCAAAGGCACATAAATATCCGTGAGCCCAAACGCCGACCGCATCCCCTCCGGACCATCCACCGCCACCAAAAGCGAGGGGGCCTTGCGCCATTTGCGGCCGCTCTTGGGCAGCCACGAGCAGAACAATTTCTCATAGCCCCTGGCGATCGCCCATCTCGGACAATTCCTCGCCACCACATAATCGCCGCCCGCGATCGTCCGCACCCGCAGCGGCTTCGTCGGCACATACTTCTCATGCACCGTCACGCAGGTGTCAGAACGCAGTTTCTCCGGCGGCGTGACCTTCGGATTATCCAGGGGCACGCCGATGAACAACGCATCCTTGCGCGGCAGCCCGTCCTTCCTGAGCCTCGAGGTAAAATCCAGCCATTTCCGATACGACCCATCATATGGCCCCACATGCCGCATATACGCGACCCGCCGCGGTTCCAGCGTCGTCACTTCGATTTTCATTTGCTCCGCCTTCTTCAGGGGCCGCTCCGGCTGCAACGGCACATAAATATCCACCCGCCATTTCCCAGGCGCGACCCCCTTGTAGGCATCGACCCACACGATAAAGCTCGGCGCAGGCCGCAACTCCCGGGAACTCTGCGCGAGCCATTTGGCATAAAGATACTGGAAGGCGTTCTTGATTTTCCCGACCGGGCAATTTCCCGCCACGGCGTAATCGCCGCCGGCGATGGTCTGCAATTTAACCGGCTTCTTCGGCTCATAGTCGCCATCCACGGTGATGCACGCATCGTAGCGAAGCTCCGGGGCCGGGGTCACCGATGGATTATCGTGACCCATGCCGATATACACCGAACGCTTGCGAATCTGCCTGTCCGCCGACAGGCGTGCCATGAGGTCAGACCATGTTTTCCTGGTATCTTCATAGGGCCCGACATGCCGCAAACAAGCCACGCGCATCGGTTTGATTTTCCTGGTAATGACTTTCATAATTTTTATCGTGATGTGATGGGTGTTGAATGTGGTCAAAGGGACTCCCGGCCGAAAATGCACGCCGGACGGCGCGTCGCGAATGGCGATGGGCCCCGTCGCGCGGCGAAACTTCGCCGGCGCAACTCCGTAGGCCGCCTTGAACGCCCGCGTGAAGGCCGCATGCGCCTCGTAACCCGCGTCCAGCGCCACTTGAATCACCTGCTTCGCGCCCAACCTCAATTCCATCGCCGCCCGCTCCAACCGCAGCCGCCGCACATGGTCCGCAATCGTCTCACCCGTCATCGCCGCGAAGACGCGATGAAAATGAAAACTCGAAAAACACGCCACCTGCGCCAACTCGTCGAGATCCAACGCCTCATCCAGATGCTCCTGGATATGCCTCAATACCCGCAGGATGCGCTCGTTATAATCATTCCACGTTGTCTTATGCTTTGGCCGTGTGCCGCTCATTTACACGCTAAACTAGCAAACGCCATTACCGGCCGCTTGACTAATCTTGCGGTTTTGCAACGCCGACATTTTAAATGCGCACAGGTCTGAATTCTGGCTCCTGCCCCCACTCCAGCCTTCGGCCTTTTTCAGTCCCCCATCTCCCATCTGCCAACTCCCATCTCCTATTTCCGCCCCGCCTCACCCCACCGGACCGCGTGCGTGGCTGGAAATGGTTATCTTGATCGCCGCGCCGGGATTCCGATGCAGCAGCTCATCGGTTTTAAGCATGCCCCGGTCCAGGAAGTAATAACCATAATCTCCCTCCGTCGGTGGGGAAATCATGGCGTACCGCAGCTTTACGCGGACTGCGTGATGTTGTGCTTGCACCGCTGTCTAATCCGCAACCAAATCACCGGATGAGCCATCGAACGCCCCAATCCTCCTCAACCGAGAACCGGACATGAAAGGCTTGCTGCTCCCGCTCGTTTCACTTCTGATTCTTTCCAGTGCGCTGCCGGCGGCGGAGGTCACGGGCAACACCGGACCAAAATCCATACCGGAGCTGCAGGCGGCGATTGAAGCGATTTTGAAAGACACCCGGACGCCGGGCGCGGCCATCGCCATCGTCTCCCGCAACCAGGCCGAGTGGGTCACGGGCATCGGAAAAGCCGATCTGGCTGCCAACCAACCCGTCACCACCAACACCCTGTTCCGTCTCGGCTCGATCTCGAAAACGTTCGTCGCCATAGCCGCGCTCCAATTGCAGGAGGCGGGCAAGCTCAAGCTGTCAGACACGGTAAAGCAATGGGTGCCGGACGTGCCCTTTGTCAATCCGTGGGAATCAACCCGCCCGCTGCGCCTCGTCCATCTGCTCGAACAGACCTCCGGTTTTGACGATATGCACCTGCGGGAATTTGCGCTGAACGACCCGACGCCGGTGTCGTTGAAGGATGCCCTGGCCGATGACGTCGCCTGCCGGGTCTGCCGCTGGCCGCCCGGCACGCGGATGTCTTACTGCAGCGCCGCCCCGGGCGTGCTGGCCGCCGTTGTTGAAAAGGCGTCCGGCGAACGTTTTGAAGATTACGTGCAAGAACACATCTTCAAACCGCTGCACATGGACACCGCCGGTTATTTCTACACCCCGGCCGCGGAACAGTTCCTGACCCGTCTCTATCATCCCGATGGCGTCACGCCCTATCCTTACTGGCATTTTGCGCTCCGGCCCACCGTCGCCGTGAACGCGTCCGTCACGGATATGGCCAACTACCTCCGGTTTTATCTTCAACGCGGCAGCCTGGACGGCACGCCGGTGCTTCAGACTGCATCCATCGAACGCATGGAAACCACCGAAACCATGCCGTCCGCCGGATTGGGCAGGATGGACAATTACGGCCTCTGCAATTACTCGGATCCCGAAGGCCCGTTTGTGTTTCGCGGGCACGGCGGGGCGGTCATGGGAGGTTTCGCTCAAATTGCCTATCTTCCCGACCAGGGACGTGGTTTCGCCTTCATGATTAATTCGGGAAGAATGGACGCCAGGTACCGGATTGGAGAACTCCTCCAGCGCTATCTGACCAATAATCTGGCTGCGCCGGCCTTGCTGCCCGTCGTGCCGGTCCAGCCCGGGCTGCGCCAGTATTATCAGGGATATTATCAATTCATCAGCCCCACCGCGCGATGGGCTTACGGCTTTGAACGATTGGTAACCGTGAAGAAACTCACCTTCGACGCCAGCGGACTTTCCACCAGCACCTACGGTTGGCAGCGCAACCGATGGGTGCCCATGTCCGACCGGCTGTTCCGCCACGAGAATGAATCCATCGCCATGGTCGCCCTGCTGCCGGATGCCGATGGAGAAACGTTGATTCAATACGGCTTCGGCACCTTCAAAAAAGTCTCCGCCTTGCGGGTTTGGTCGCAGTTCATCGGGGCCGGACTGGTTTCCGTGTTGATATTGAGTTCGCTGGTACTGGCTCCCGTCTGGATTTTCAGGAAACTGTTTTGCAAAAGCTACACGCGGCCGGTTTTGGTGCGGGCCTGGGCGGCGGCCGGCGCGGCCCTGCTGGTGACATTTGACCTTCTCATTCTCTGGGCGTTTCGGGGAATCGTCACCTACAAATACTTTCCTGATGTCAGTGTGGGCACCTTCAATCCCCTGACCGCCGGCATCATGCTCACCAGCCTGACCTTCCCGCTGGTGGCGCTGGTGGGCCTTTACGTGGCCTGGCGCGAGCGCCATACGCCGATGAATCGCAGGATGTATTGGCATTCCGTCCTGGTCGGGCTGGCCGCGGTGGCCGTGGCCATATATTACGCCTGCTGGGGACTGATTGGCCTGCGGCTTTGGGCATAGGAAAGGATATCGCTTTCAGCCTTCAGCCTTCGTTCCCGACCCTGGCCCTTCGACCGCCGTCCGTCGATGTGCGGCATTCGATGTTGTATTGTTGCATTTTTCCAACCGCGCGAGGCTGAAAGCCTTTTACGCGGCCATCTCCCATTTTCGTTCCGCGAAAATCCTGTAGCCGATGGTCCACCGACGCCGGACGCGCCAAATGGCACGTCAAAAATCCTGTCTATAACTTCGGCTTGTCACCCGGCGATTTCCGGGTGCAACATTACGTCATGGGCAACCAGAAGAGGATGACCCTAAAGGAATTGCGGGAACGGATGCATTCTTTCCGCGGCAAACGGGAATTCGAGGACGACAACGAATCCTGCGCCGGATGGAAGGCTGACCTGAACCGCAAAGGGAAGGACCACGACGGCTACAAATCCGACGCCTGACTGCCTTGAGCAAAAAATGATTTAAAGTGGACGACATCATCATTCTCGAAAGGAGGATCAAAACCTATGTCATGGACAAACGAATCAGACCAGCCGGCCACAACTCAGCCGGCATCCCCGGAACCCGCTGCCGCGAAACCGCCAACGCGGCGGCTGCCGGTCAACAGGAAAACTCTCATCATCATCGCCACAGTCATTGTGACGCTGCTGATCGGGTTAAGCCTCTGGCATGGGCTGCGGACCGTTTCCACGGATGACGCTTATGTGAACAGTTACGTTACCTTCGTGTCCCCGCGCGTGAGCGGACAGGTCGCCCGGGTCCTTGTGGATGACAATAATCGCGTGAAAAAGGGCGATGTTCTGGTGGAACTGGATCCCGAACCCTACCGTGTGCAGGAGGCCATCAAGGAGGCCGCACTCGATGTGGCCCGGGCCGACGAGGTGGCCGCCAAGGCAAATGTCCGCGGCCAGATCGGGCAGGCGCGCAGTTTACGCTTCAACCTCCAGCACGCCATAGAGGAGGTGGATAATCAGGTCGCGGTCCTGCGCGTCCGCGTCGCCACGCTGGACCAGGCAAATGCGGCCCTCCAACTCGCCCGGACTGACTATGAACGGGTTAAAAAATTGACAGATTTAAAGGTCACCAGCCAGCAGGAGCTTGACGACAAGCAGGAAGCTTATGACGTGGCGCGCGCGCAGGTGCAACAGGCGGCGGAGAGCGTCCGCCAGCAGCGCGTGTTGCTCGGACTCCCGAAGGATCCCGGCCCGGGCAAGCCTCTGGATGACACCCCGGCGGACCTGGACCAGACGTTTTCGACGGTGCGCCAGGCCCTGGCTGAACTCATGCAAAGCGCGGCTGCGCTCGGCGTGCACGCCTCTTCCTACAACCTCACACCGCAGGAGTTGGTGGATGAATTCTACCACCGTGATCCGGGCGGCGATATCGACAAGATCTTTGCCGAGATCATCACGAACGCCCCGGCGCTGAAACAGGCGGAGGCCAAGATGATGCAGGCCGAGCGCGATCTCGACAGCGCCCGGCTCAACCTGCGCTACTGCACGGTCGTCTCGGAGATTGACGGCGTGGTGACCCGCCGGAATGTGAACCCCGGCAATCATGTGCAGGAGGGCCAGAGCCTGATGGCGATCCGCTCGCTCACCAACATCTGGGTGGACGCCAATTTCAAGGAAACCCAGTTGAGCCATCTGCGCATCGGCCAGGAGGTGGAATTGAAGACGGACATGTATGGTTCGAAGCACGTCTTCAAGGGACGCATCTCCGGTTTCACCATGGGAACCGGTTCGACGCTCGCGTTGCTGCCCGCCCAAAATGCCTCCGGAAATTTCGTGAAGGTCGTCCAACGTCTGCCCGTGCGCATTGACCTTGTGGATTACGATCCCAACCAATGGCCCTTGTTCGTCGGCATTTCCGTCGAGCCGGAGGTGGACCTCCACAGCACCCCGGCCGGCCCGAACGCCGGGAAATTCCTACAGGACTACATCCCCTCAACCGCCTCGCCTGTTCCGTGAGCGCCGCTGCGGCCATTGCATCCACCGCGCGACGGGGCGCCATCAATCCCTGGATTGTCGCGATTGCCGTGGTGGTGCCGACGTTCATGGAGGTTTTGGACACCACCATCGCGAACGTGGCGTTGCGTTACATCGCCGGCGGGCTTTCGGCGCCCGTTACGGACAGCGAATGGGTCATCACCAGTTATCTGGCGGCGAATGCCATCATCCTGCCCATGTCGGGATGGCTCTCGGTCCGCCTGGGCCGCAGGAATTATTTCCTGCTCTCCATCGCCATCTTCACCCTGGCCTCGGCCCTGTGTGGCATGGCCGCCAGCCTCGGGATGCTCATCGCCGCCCGCGTGTTGCAAGGTCTTGCCGGGGGCGGCTTGCAGCCGTCCAGCCAGGGAGTGCTGCTGGATGCCTTCCCCAGGGAAAAGCAGGGCGCCGCCCAAACGGTGTTCGGCATCGCCGCGCTGCTGGCCCCCGTCGTCGGGCCGACGCTGGGAGGGTTTATCACCGACAACTACGGCTGGCGCTGGATATTCTTCCTGAACATCCCGATCGGCCTCTTTGCCTTGTGGTTTTGCCACCGCGTGGTGCAGGACCCCGGGTACCTCCGGATCCAGCAGGCCGACATGCGCCGGACCGCCGCGCCGTTTGACACCCCGGGTCTTGCCCTGCTCGGCATGACGATGGTGAGCTGGGAAATCCTTTTGAGTAAAGGCCAGGAATGGGATTGGCTGGGCGACCCATTTTATCGTGTCCAAACGTGCCTTGGCCTTTTCGTCCTGGGCCTGGGCGGATTGATCTGGCGCGAGATGAAAATCAAAAATCCGCTCATCAATTTTCGCACGCTGGCCGATGGGAATTTTCGCTGGTGCTGCGTCATTATTTTCTGCTCCTTCGGCGTGCTCTATGCCAACACCACCTCGCTGCCGAGCCTGTTGCAGTCGCTCTACGGATATGATGCCACGCACTCCGGGGTGGTGCTTTCACCGGCAGGGCTCGGCTCCATTGCCACCCTGATGGTGGTCGCCCGGCTGCTCGGCTCCGGAACGGATGCCCGCTATTTGATGGCGGCGGGCCTGGTCGTCATGGGGCTGGGAAGCTACATGATGTCCCGGTTCACCCTCGACATCAGCCCGTGGCCGGTTGTCATCGCCCGCATCATCTTCATCGCCGGACTTTCCATGATCTTCGCCCCGTTGAACGTCGCCGCGTTCCTGCGGATTCCGCCCGCGCTTCGCGGCGCGGCGGTGGGACTGCTGGCCCTGCTGCGCAACGAAGGTGGCAGCGTGGGAACCTCGCTGGCACAGACCTTGCATGACCGCCGCGAGCAGTTCCACAGCCTGCGTCTCGGGGAAAATCTCGATCCGTTCAACCCCGCGCTGAACGACTTTATCGCGCAGGCGCAATCCGGCTTTAATGCGGTGTCCGGCGATCCGGTTGCCGCCAATGAATCCGCGCTCGCGGCGTTGGCAAACCTGCGGCAGCAGCAAGCTTCCGCGCTCGCCTACTTCGACGTATTTTTTGTCTTTGCGGTGGTGACGTTTGCGCTCGTGATCCTGGTGATGCTCATGAAACCCGTTGTCGCGCCCAAAGGCGCGCATATTGCCGCGGAATGACAATGCCTTTCAATTTTTCAGATGCCTGCCGTGTGAGACGAAGTATTTTACATGAGCCCGCCGCGTGGCGTAGCTTTAAGCGGTTTATGTGGTGTAAAAATTCGCATGCGATCACCAGCCGGGCATGCGAACGTTTTTTTGCCGCCGTTACACGGCAGCGGCTTGTGAATAAGTTGTACCTTGACGGGTTCGTAAGTGCGCTTAGGTTGGGCCCACGTTGGTGTCCCAGTTGCAAGAATTTCCAAATCAAATGTTTGCGGCACCAGCATTGTGGCTTGTTGAACGCCGAACGGCCAGCGGGTCGCACCGCGTTTGACCCTGTCCCAGCCCCGAAACGGGTGGCTGGCCGAGGCAGGAAAAACCATCGCCGCCCGTATTGTAGGAGGTTGACATGAATACATTGGAGAAACAGTCCTCGTCAAATTCCACCGTCCAATCTGGCTCTGCGCCACAAACGGACCGATCTCAACGAACGACGCCTTATCAGGCATGGGTCGCGAAGGCGGCGAAACAGCCGATGGTGCTCGAAACCGTTGACCTCGGACCACTCGGGGCTGAAGACGTGGAAGTCGCTGTCCAACACTGTGGTTTGTGTCACTCCGATCTCTCCGTTTTGAACAATGACTGGGGCATTTCGCAATACCCCGCGATTCTCGGCCATGAAGTCGTGGGTTGGGTCACGGCCGTGGGTCCGAATGCCAAGGGGCTCAAGGTCGGACAACGCGTCGGAGTCGGATGGAACTCAGGCAGCTGCATGCATTGTCACCAGTGCCTGTCGGGAAGCCATCACCTCTGCCCCGAAGTGCAGGCAACCATCATCGGTCATCGCGGCGGGTTCGCCAGCCACATCCACTCGCACTGGGCCTGGGCCGTTCCGCTGCCGGAAAAGCTGAACTACGCCGAAGCCGGGCCGCTCCTGTGCGGTGGTATTACCGTCTTCGCCCCGTTGCTCATGTATGTGAAGCCCACCGACCGGGTCGGCATCATCGGCATTGGGGGGTTGGGGCACATGGCGGTGAAGTTCGCCGCCACCTATGGCTGCGACGTGACCGCGTTCACGTCGAGCGAAAGCAAGTTCGATGAAGCGAGGGGTTTCGGAGCGAACCACGTCGTCTCGAGCAAAGACCCGGCCGCCATCAAAAAGCTCGCCGGCAGCTTCGATTTATTGATCAGTACAGTCAACGTGAAGCTCGATTGGGACGCGATGATCGGCACGCTCGCGCCCAACGGCCGGCTGCATGTCGTCGGTGCCGTATTGGAACCGATCCCGGTGGCGGCCTTCTCGCTCATCGCGCAGCAGCGCAGCGTTTCCGGTTCGCCCACCGGCTCGCCAGTCGCGATTGAGGCGATGCTCGACTTCGCTTCGCGGCACAATGTCGCCCCGCAAACCGAGCATTTCCCGATGAGCCGTATCAACGAAGCCTTCGCGCGGCTGGACTCGGGCAAGGCCCGTTACCGCATCGTGCTGGACGCGGATTTCTGATCTGCATGACACCGCTGAATTTTTCCAAATGATAATCCGAACCACGATATCCTATGACATCCAATCGCCCCTCGGATCTTCGCCTGGCGAAAATACCCCTTAACTCCGGGAAGGGCACCATCCCGGCTTTGGGCTTCGGAACATTGATCCCTGACCCCGCTGAAACCAGGAGTGCAACCGCGAACGCATTAAAGGTTGGATTTCGCCACTTCGATTGCGCGGAACGATATCGGAATGAGCGGGAGGTGGGTGAGTCGCTACAGGCAGCGTTCGCAACGGGAGCCATCGTCCGTGAGGATGTCTTCATCACGACAAAACTGTGGAACACCAATCATCGGCCGGAACGGGTCGAACCGGCGTTCGACGCGAGTTGCGAACGCCTCGGAATCAGTTATGTGGATCTTTACCTGATGCACACTCCCTTCGCGTTTCAACCGGGAAATAACATGGATCCACGGGACCAAAGTGGAAATATCATTTATGACCGCGGCGTCACTCTGCTGGAGACCTGGAGGGCGATGGAAAGCCTCGCTGATCAAGGCAAATGCAAAGCCATTGGATTATCCGACGTCGTTCTTGAAAACCTGGCGCCGCTCTATGAGGCCGCGAGGATCAAGCCGGCCGTGGTCCAGGTTGAATCGCATCCGTATCTGCCTCAGACGGAGCTCCTGGAGTTCTGCAAGCAGAAGGGCATTATTTTGTTGGCATTTGCGCCATTGGGTCATGGAATACGACCCGGCCCGCTCGAAGATCCGACGGTTCTCGCCATTGCCCGGCAAACCTCTCAGACTCCAGCCCAGGTCCTGCTCGCCTGGGCGATCCAACGCGGAACAGCCGTTCTTACCACCGCGAAAACTCCGGATCGGGCTCGCGAGAACTACAACATCTCTGGGATTCCAGAAGTTGCCGTTGACGAGATCAACCGGATTCAAATCAGAAGCAGGCTCAACTCGGTGATAGAGACCGGGGTTCCAGGATTCATTGCGAAAGGTGGCTGACATTTAAACCGGCCGAGCTGACCACGATCAAGCCGGGGATGAACAGCCGCCAAGGCGCCAAATGTGCGAACGACCGGGCGCGTCAGTCCCCTGCGCGCCGCTCCAGACCCAAGACCCCAGACGCCAGACCCGAATTCACCCCACCGGGCCGCGCGTGTGGCTGGAAACGGTTATCTTGATCGCCGCGCCGGGATTCCGATGCAGAAGCTCATCGGTTTTAAGGATGCCCCGGTCCACGAAGTAATAACCATAATCCCCCTCCGCCGGCGGGGAAATCATGGCGCACAGGGCGGGTTCGTTCCCCGAATGACCACGGCCGATGTCGTGACCTGCCCGGAAACGGTCTTTGCGCCCGGGCTTGTCGGCCTTGATGGCAAACGCCAGCAGGTCCCGGTCGTTTTCATCGATGTTCACGAATTCAAAATTTGCCCAGACCTCCTTGCCTTTCACGGCGGTGAAAGGAGCCGGATCAAAATCGGGCGAGCATCGGTCATCCGACGCATACGGCAACAAAGGAACCAGGGCGGTGCCGCCCGTTTCGTTGCTGGTAAATCGCACCAGGGGCTGATGCTGATTCAGCCGGCTGATGGTGCGGGCGGCCACTTTGATTCCTGAGACAATGACCTCGGTATTTTCCTTGTTCTGCGTCCACAGGACACTATCCGGCCCGGCGAGCGCGAGTTGACTGGCGCTGAGGGTGGTTAATCCGGCAATCCCCAAAGCTCTAAAATGTTTAAACATGACAATCCTTTCGTTTTGGTTATTGCGAAACCATCGGTCAAAACCGTCCCGACCCGCTGACCTTTCGCAAGCCGCGCGTGGCGGCGCATCCTGCCAAGCACCAGAAATGCCACGGCTGCACTTATGCAATTTGGCGGCATTTCAGCAAAAATCCATGAACGCACCTCGTCCGGGCTGAGTCAGGCTGGCTCAAGGCGCTGTCACACCGCGCCATAGTCGCGCAACCGCGATCAAATAAACACGGATTTTACCGCAAAGAACGCAGAGACCGCAAACGTGGGACGGGCGTCCACGCGAGCCATCGGTTTATCCACTGATGACGCAGATTGACGCAGATTTTCTTCTGACTCCTGAATTCTGGATTCCGGATTCTGCTTCATTCAGCATTTGGCCTTCAGCCCTCAGCTTTGATTATCCTGCAGCCTATAATCCACAGCCCGCCGCGTGGCAAAGCTTTACGCGACCTTCAGCCATCAGCCTTAGTTCCGGCTCCTGTCCCCTGTCCCCTGTCATCATCAACTCCGGCAAAATAACGTCCGGCGGCAAAGTTTCCCATGAAAATAACAACGGGGGCCAAATATCGTATTTTCATCTTCCCACGTATCATGGTACTACAAAGTCGAAAATAACCTGGCCGCTTTTTTGCGCAGCGGACATTCATTAATAGATGCAGGAATCTCGGGACAGCGAATTGTTGCGGCAATACGTCCGCGAAAAGTCTGACGCAGCCTTCGCCGCGCTGGTGGCGCGGCACGTAAACATGGTCTATTCCGCCGCCTTGCGCAAAACCGGCAATCCCGCCGCCGCTCAGGAAATCACCCAGGCGGTTTTTATAATTCTCGCGCAAAAAGCGGACCGGTTGTTGCCGCACCCCGCGCTGTCCGGCTGGCTGTATCAAACCACGCGTTTGACGGCGGCCAATTTCCTGCGAACCGAAATCCGCCGCACCCGGCGCGAACAGGAGGCTTACATGCAATCGCTTTCCCGCCAGACCGAACCGGAACTCTGGACGCAAATCACGCCCCTGCTCGAAGACGCGATGGGAGACCTGGGTGAGAAGGACCGCAATGCGCTGGCGCTCCGTTTTTTTGAAGGGAAATCTTTTTCGGAAATCGGAGCGGCGTTCAGTGTGAGCGAAAACGCGGCCAGAAAACGCACCGATTATGCGCTGGAAAAATTGAGGACCTGCTTCTTCAAACGGGGAGTGACTTCCACCACGGGGAGCATTGCCGCCGCCATGTCCGCAAATTCGGTTCAAGCCGCGCCAGCCCTGCTGGCAAAAACGGCTGCCGCCGTGGCGCTGGCCAAGGGCGCAACGGCGTCAACTTCAACCCTGGCTCTCGTGAAAGGAGCATTGAAAATTATGGCCTGGACCAACTCGAAAATTGTCATCGGCGCGAGCGTGGTTGTCCTGCTCGCGGTTCAGCATCATCAAAATACCGCGCAGGCGCGGCAGATTGCGGCCGCCCGCCAGGAATTGAACGGACAGGCGGAAGCGCTGGCGTCGGCGGACAGCCGCACACAGGACCTGGAACAGCAGACGGCCGGGATTCTCGAAACCGAGCGCAGCCAGCAACAGGACCTGGAGCGGTTGCAGGCCCGAAGAAATGCCGGCGGCCACGGGAGCAGGTCGCCGGCCAACGTTCACGCATCCACGCTGCTGGCCGCCGCCCTGAGCAACCCGGTTGCGCGGGAGGCGGTGCGACAGCAACTGTTCGCGATGAGTCGCACCCGCTGGAGCCCGCTCATCGAGGCGTTGAAGTTGAACCAGCAGGATACCGATAAGCTGTTGGGGATTGGCGCGGATCGGGGCCTGAAAGATCTCGAGACCGCCGTGGCGTTTACGGATGGGACCCTGACGGCTGACTCTGCGGTGCAGGCTGAGGCAGATACCGAACGGGACGCGACCAACCAGATCCGGGTGTTGCTGGGGGACGGGGGCTTTGCCAGCTACCAGGAATGCCAGATGGAATTCCCGGCGCGGACATTGGTGGACCAGTTCAACAAGCAGCTGGGGCCTTTCCCGATCAGCGCCTTTCAGCAACAGGCGCTGGCCCGCGTCATTGAAGCCGAACCGACGGATGTGGCCTCCGGCCTGGCCGGCGACTTCACGGTGCGGGATCTCGTCTCGCCGGATGGATTGGACGGGCGCTTTGCGGCCCAGGCCGAATCGAACCAGCGGATTCTGCAGGCTGCGGCGGGGTTCCTGTCTCCGGATCAGGTGGAATCCCTCCGGCTGATGCAGGTCTCCAATATGAGCGCGCAAAAACAAACGGTTCTGCAGATGTTGCGAAAACTCTAAACGGAACCTATGAGAATACCGGACAAAATGCAGTTTGCTTTGCTGGCGGCGGGCCTGTTGCTCGCGGGTTGGGAATGCTGGCAGCATGTGCGCCAGGGTCGTGAGTTGGCCGGGATCGAGGCGCAAGTCCGGTCCGGAGAACAGGAGTTGGAGTCCCGGCGTTCGGCGCTCACCGCGGCCGAGGCTCGGAACCAGGAGGTCGTCGACGCTGAAGGGCGCGCCGGCAACGAACGGCTCCTGAACCTGATGCGCGAGCGGGCGGCGGCGGCCAGGTCCATCTCGGAATCCGCGGCCCAAACCCACGCGTTCGGAAATGCGCTCGCCAGCGTTTTGGACAGCCCGGATCAAAAGCAAGCCGATAAGAGTCTCACGCGCGACCAGATGCGCGCCAATCTCGACCTGCTCTTTAAGATGACGAAGCTGTCCCCGGAGAAGATCGAGCAATACCTCGACGTGGAAACCGACAACAAACAACGCGATGCCGACCGCCTGGCGGCGCTCTTGCGCGGTTCGATGTCGGTGGCGGACGCGCTGAGCCAGCGTGACGCGGACCGGCAACAGCAGGAGAGCCAGCGGCGCGAAATCCTCGGCCCTGAGGGAGCGGCCTTTTTGGACTCGGTGGCTGACGGGATGCGCAACGACGCGGCCCAGCGCCTGGTCGCCGCCATCCAGCAGAACATGGGCGGCGAGCCGCTCACCCCGGACCAAACCGGCAAGCTGCAAGGCCTCATCAAAACGGAGATCGTCATGGGGCTGTCGCTCGACAATGTCGACCTGTTCCGACCGCTGGACCAATGGACGCAAATGGTCAGCGACCGTCAGCAAAACGTGGTCCAGGGCGCGGCGGGGTTCCTGAGCGCGTCCCAGCTGGAAACGTTCAAGGAGATGGCCGCCCTGAATCTGAAACAAATGCAGGACCAGCGGACGCAGCAGATCAAGGCGCTCGGCATTCAGAACGCCGCGCAGAATTAGCCGCAAAAAAGCGCCAAGGCCGCAAAGGTGGGGCGAGACTCCCGGCAAGCCGGTCTTCAGTTCGATGTTGAGAGTTGAGCGTTGAATGTTGAATGTTTTCCCGCTCTCAGCTTTGCCCTCGTCCCTCGACTCTGGACCTTCGACTGCCCTTTTCCTTCAGCCTTCAGCCTTTTCTTACCCCCCATCTCCTGTTTCCAATCTCCCATCTCCTTTTTTCTTTCTCCTTGCTTCGAGATTGGCTACGCGTCATTTTCCCGTGGCAGTCGTATTCAACCCGAACACAGGAGAATGACATGTCCCTTGGATCGAAGCTTGTGCTGGCGCTTGCCCTGATATTACCGATCCATCCGCTGCACGCCGGCATACTGGTGAACGGGAGTTTTGAAGCAGCGACCAATGCCGCCTTTCTGGTTTATACTTCGTTGAATCCGGGTTCCACCAATATTCCCGGGTGGACGACGACCAATGCCGAATTAACCTGGGACGGCGGGGCAAATGGCTTCAGCCCGGTGCTGACCGCTGCGCAAGGGTATGATTTTCTGGATCTGACCGGCGTTCACGATGCCTTCCCCTACGGGGCTGTCTTCCAGACCATGACCACCACCATCGGCCAGCAATATCAGGTCTCGTTTGAGCTGGGCAGCGATAAATACTATGACAGCTATTACAGCGGCACGTTCACCGCTCCGGTCGTGGCAGTGTCGCTCAATGGGGCCGTCGTTTTTACAGCCGTCAACGATTTCCCGACCCTCTACAATTATTGGCAGACCTGGAGTTTCGATTTCACCGCCAGCGCCATCAATACGACATTGATGTTCACCGGAGCCAATACCACCCGGATCGCATACATTGGACTGGATAATGTGATGGTGACGTACGGCCCGCTGGTGATCGTGCTAAGGACGCCGACGGTTGCCGGTGGCCAGGCGCAGATTCCTTTCACGCTCACGAGCGGAACGGCGTCCACGTTCGAGTTGCTGCAATCGGCACAAGTCAATGGCCCGTGGGTGACAAACAGCAGCGCCGTGTTGACGACGAATGTTCCCGGTGCCACCTATACTTTCACCGCACCGACAGCCGGGGCGGACGAGTTTTACCGTGTGCAATCACCTTGAGCGGGCGAAGCAAAGCAAAGACGAGTCTCCCAGCTGCCATCTCCCAACTCCTATTTTCGCTCCGCGAAAATCATGTAGCCGATAGTCCACAGACGCCGGGCGCGCAAAATGGCATGTCCAAAATCCTCTGGTCTCATGTCCCTGCCGGGTGCAATATCGCGGCATGGCTGCGCAACACAAAGATTGGACGCGCGAGGAACATATCTTGGCGTTCAACTTGTATTGCAAAATCCCCTTCGGCCAAATCCACATGCACAATCCCCGCGTCATTCAACTGGCGCGGATGCTTGGTCGCAGCGTCGGTTCTGTGTCCTTGAAACTTTCCAATTTCGCCCGGCTGGACCCGGCGTTGCAGGCGCGTGGTATTCGCGGGATGCGGCATGGCGCGAAAGGCGAGGTGGAAATCTGGCGCGAATTCGCCGACCAGCCAGAAACACTGGCTTTTGAAAGCGAGCGGCTGCTGGCCGACCGGCTGGGCCAGCCGATTGAGCAAGTGGCGGACGTGGATACCGGCGACCTCCTGCCGGCTGGCCGGGAGCGCGAAGCCACCGTGCGCGTGCGCGTGAACCAGAGCTTTTTCCGCGACCGGATTCTTTCCGCCTACAATTTCCGCTGCTGCGTCACCGGCCTGACCGTCCAACCACTGCTGACGGCCAGCCACATCATTCCATGGGCCGAGGATGAGAAGAACCGGTTGAACCCGAAAAACGGCCTGTGCCTGAACGCGCTCCACGACCGCGCCTTTGACCGGCATTTGATGTGGATCGAAGACGACTACGTCATCCACTTTTCCCCACAACTCCTGAAATTAACTTCAGCCCTCAGCCCTCAGCCTTCAGCCTTCGCTCCATGGCTGACAAGTTTTGAAGGTTCGCGTTTGTTGTTGCCGAAGAAATTCTCGCCCGGCACGGATTTCCTAAAACGCCATGCTGAAAAATGCATGGCAAAGGCAAAACGGTGAATACGGATTAAAGTCCTATGATTCTATTGAAAGACATTTGCGCGTTGGATAATGGGGCAAAATTTCACAACGCTGACCTGCACATTCATTCCTTCGGCGCTTCTCATGACGTTAAAGATTCGACCATGACGCCGGAGGCGATTGTGGAGTCTGCTGTGAGGCAAAACTTGCGTGTCATTGCAATTACGGATCACAATTCAAATAAGAATATCGACGCAGTGCTGGCATATGCTCAGGCCAAGCATCCCGGAAGAATCTTAGTCTTACCGGGTGTTGAGGTAACCACAGCTCATGGCCATCTCCTTGTTTATTTCGCCCCAGAAAAGACTAAGGATTTGGCAAAGTTCCTGACCAGCATTGATCTCATAAGCGAATACCCGTGCTCCAGTTGTCTGATGGGCAGCGGCACACGATCCTTTTGACCATAGCGATGCTGGCAGAGTCAAACGTTCCGCTGATCATTGACCAACCAGAAGACGACCTCGATAACGCATTCGTTTTTTCCAGTATCGTCTCGACCCTAAGGGCGGTGAAGGAACGCCGGCAGGTGATTCTTGTCACACACAACGCAAATATCGCAGTTTTGGGCGATTCAGAACTCATCCTTCCCATGAACAGGGAGAACGATTGCGGTAAAATCAAAGACCGCGGATCGATTGATACTAAAGCCACAAAGGACTGTGTTCAGAGTATTCTTGAGGGCGGGGTTGAGGCATTTCTGCGACGCAAAGAAATTTACGACCATTGATTGGAGTTTAGAATACGCCCTTTACAACCCAAAATAATGCAACCGCTTTTACTTTCTGCCGGCTGTATTCCCGCGCTGATTCTGCTGGCGGCGATTTCCATTGAACGCTGGCGGCGCAAACTGCGAAACAAGCGCCAGCCGCTTTCGGGAAAACTACTGCGGTTTGGCTAACTGGTTTCTCTATGGGTAATTTTTACACCAGCTACACGTTACGCGGCCCCGGCCAGAACGCGGTAGCGTCGGCATTGGCCGGACGTTCCGCATTGGTCACGTCGGTCCACAAAGGCTGCGTCGTCGTGTTTGACGAGGAATCAGACGAACAAAATGACGAAATTATAGCCGAACTGGCCTCCCGCCTGTCCGGCCAGCTCCGGTGTCCTTTGTTGGTCGTAATGAATCATGACGACAGCATTCTCTGGTATCAGCTTTATCTGAGTGGCGAACTGGTGGATGAATACAATTCGGCACCCGGCTACTTCGAAACCGAGGACGAAGAAGCGGCCATGGCAGGCCCCGATGGCGGCGATGCCGAAAAACTGTGCGCTGCGTTTAGATCAAACGCGGTCAAAAAGGTGGATAAAATTTTGAAAGAGCCTTCAGCCGCGGATGGCGGTTATGTTTTCGAAATCGAACGACACACAGACCTCGCCAGCACGCTGGGCGTCCCCGAGTTCGGAGCCAGCGGTTTTAAACAAATCAGTGAAGGTGAATTGCCGGGAGGACTCCCGGAGGATGATTGGATAAAGACCAAAGATTTGCCCGCCAGCCCGCCTTTGGAAGACGTCTGGCGCCGGCCTGTTCCCGGTTATTACAAGGTTAGCTTCCGGGCTCATCCCAAGTTGACAAAATCAATTCCGTCAGCGTGGATGCCCAGCACCTGGGCGGATCTTGAATGCCCGGAGTCGGATCTTTCAGAAGCTTTTCGCATGGCAACGGCCCGACATCGGGAGAAATTCAAACAGTTGGGGTTTACGGAAATCGGATTTAAAAAGCTCAAACGCGTCCTCAATCCCAATACTCGCGATAATGGCGGCATCAACTTTCTGGATGCCAGCCGCCGCCATTTCGGCCAGATCGTTTACAACCGGTCTTACCGGGCATCGTCGCAGTCGGAACAGGAGACCGTGGTTATTGCGTTCACCGCGGTGTTTCCAAACGAGGTCTTCAGTTGCACCAACCACGTCGATTTCCTGGAACCAGTGCCAGGTCAAAATGTCGTCCGCCTGACATTGGTCGATGCTGGTAACATCCACGAACAATTCATCCAACATCTACAGCAACGCGCCGATCAACCGCGCCATTTTCCGGATTTGCCATCGATTCAAGCATGGTTCGATTCGAACGCGCTCGCGACATTTGAATACCGTGTGCGCCAAGGTGCGTGGGTGAGGATGAGCGATTTCGAAGTCGAAAAGTTCCGACGCGAACGGAAGTGAAGCAATACTGCTGGGACGTGGAGATTTAAATCCGGCTCTTATTGATTTTCGACTCCTAGCGTGGTCAACTCTGCCGAGATAACCATGAACTTCACACCAACCAATGAACTGGAACGACTGCTCTTGCAGGCAGCGCACGATCCGGCTGCGCGTCCCCGGTTTTGCCAGTTGCTGCTCGAATCCCAATTGTTCGTGTTGGTTCCGCCCGATACGGCACCCCACGGCGAAAGGACCTTGGAAGAGAATGAAAATGTGCCGCTGGTTAGTTGGAAAAAAGGGGAACAGGACATCATCCCGATGTTTACCTCCCTGCCGCTCTTGCAGGAGACAATCAAGAACAGTGGACAAGCCCTGGATTATCTCACCATGCGAGGGAAAGATTTGTTTGGGACTTTAGGCAGCGGAACAATTCCAGCCGTTCTAAATCCCGGCTGTCCAGCGGGGAAGGAATTTTTCGTGCAGGAGATGCAGGATCTTGCCAGTGGAAAGTTCTTTGAGCCGCCCAAGCCCGAGATTATTCAGAAGGAGCGAAAAATTCTACTGGGCCAGCCGGCAGAATACCCGCACCAATTGGTGGAGATTCTCACGCGCTACCTGAGCTCACAACCCGCGGTTGAGGCGGCTTATCTAGCACAGATCGACGATCCTGCCTCGGGGGTGCCCCCGCATTTGATTTTTGCAGTTAAGA